>Ga0209759_1000151_pt1 | contig 120135 bp, 103 predicted proteins | sample AraplaCL_Col_mMS_FD_184261 | JGI IMG/M metagenome (GOLD analysis project Ga0209759, IMG submission 184261) | Arabidopsis root microbial communities from the University of North Carolina, USA - plate scrape CL_Col_mMS (SPAdes) (version 2) | ecosystem: Host-associated > Plants > Roots >...
AGCCGCTTTCTTTGCTTCCTTTCTTTGCGGCGGCAAAGAAAGGGAGTGCCGCCCCGCACAGGGGCAACGCCAATAGACCACAAAGATTTCAAGGAAAGGCCAACACAGCAAGCCAACCCAGCCGCTCAGGCAAAAAGCAAAAAAAACCTACACCGTAACCGCCTCCCCCTTCAACAAAGACTCCCGCAACGCCACCCCAATCCGCGTAGCCTCCACCGCATCAGCGAGTGAAGCACCAGCACCAGCCTGCGCAGCCGAAGCCCCCACCCCACCCCGCACAGCCGCAACAAACGCCCGAGCTTCAAACAAAAAAGCATCCTCGAACCGATCAAAAAAATTCGGCGTGCACTCGTTCCGAATCCCCGTGGCGTCATAAATCTCCACCCGATTCGCCCGCGGATTACGCCCAATAGCCAGCGCGCCGGCCGTGCCGATCACTTCGCTATGCGTATCATTCCCATGCGCCTGCGTCCGCGACGCATAAAACATCGCCAGCTTGCCGCCCTCGAACTCGCAGATCGCGACACCGTTATCGACATCGCCGAACTCACGCAGCCCTTCATGCATCACCGCGGCCCCCGCGGCAAACACGCGTTTCGCACGCGGCTTGCCAAGCAGCCAGCGCGCGACATCGATATCGTGCACCGTGCAATCGAGAAAGATCCCGCCAGAGGTCGCCGCAAAACGCACGAAAAAACCATCGCTGTCGTTCTGATCCGCAGTCTGTGAGCGCACCAGAAACGGCCGGCCGATCTTGCCGGCTTCGATCTTCTCGAATGCGTCCCGATAGCTCGGATCGAAGCGCCGCATAAAACCAATCGTGGCCTGCAAATGCGGATAACGCGCGGACTCGGCCAGCACCCGCTCGCACTTGGCAAGATCCAGCGACAAAGGCTTCTCACAGAACACATGCTTGCCGGCTCGCAACGCATCGACAATCTGCTGCGCGTGCAACGACGACGGCGTGACGAGCCACACCGCATCCACTTCGCGGTCACCCAGCAACTCCGCATAATCCTCGTACAGACGCGGCGCGGGCAACGCTTCTCGCGCCCATGCCCGCTCTTCTTCCACCGGACTGCAGGCTGCCACGAGCGACGCGCCCGGCACGCGATACGCCAGATTCTCCGCGTGCCGCTTGCCGAGACGCCCGAGGCCGACCACGCCCACACGAACCCGCGGCGCGGCGGCCGTCATCACGAGGCCTCGCCGAGTTTGATCGCGCGGCCCTCGCGCCACGACCGGGTCGCGGCTTCAGCCAGTTCGAGCGCCTTCAAACCGTCGGCTACAGTTGTGCGCACCGGCTTGCCATGCGTCACCGCATCGAAGAAATGCGCGATTTCATGCGCGTAAGCCGCGCGGTAGCGTTCGAGGAAAAACGCCTCCGGCACGTCGCTCGACACCTCGGTCTTCGAATACGCCGTGACTTCCGTGGGCCGCACATTGCCCGCTTGCAACATGCCGTGGCTGCCCAGTACTTCGAAACGCTGGTCGTAGCCGTACGCAGCACGGCGCGCGGTATTGATCTGGCACAGGCGGCCGCGCTTCGTGCGGATCGTCACCGCGGTCGAATCGATATCGCCCGCCTCAGCAATCGCCGGGTCGCTCAGACAACTGCCGGTGGCGTGCAGCGTCTCGGCCTCATCGTCGAGAATCCAGCGGAAGATGTCGAAGTCGTGAATCAGCATGTCCTTGAAAATTCCGCCGGAATGCTTGATGTACTCGACCGGCGGCGCGCCCGGATCGCGGCTCGTCACCACCAGCATTTCCGGCGTGCCGATCTCACCCGCATCGAGCCGCGCCTTCAACGCCGAGAACGTCGGATCGAAGCGCCGCTGAAAACCGATCATGCACACCACGCCCGCGCGCTCCACCGCATCCGCGCAAGCCCGCGCGCGCTCCAGCGTGAGATCGACCGGCTTCTCGCAGAACACATGCTTCTTCTGCGTGGCGGATTGCATGATCAGATCGGCATGCGTGTCGGTGCTCGAACAGATCACGGTCGCACCGATCGACGCATCGCCCATCGCGCCGTCGATATCGGCAACCTGCGCGCCATGCTCGGCGGCGAGCGCCGCGGCGGCCTCCCGATTCACGTCGACCACATACTTCAGCCTCACGCCCGGCTGCCGCGCGAGATTCGCCGCATGAATCTTGCCGATGCGCCCCGCGCCGAACACCGCCACGTCGATCGTCTTTGCCCCATCAGTCATCGTATCCTCCAGTGTCTTTGGATTCTTCAACATTCAATTCGAGCTTGTACGCGAGCGCGATGAACAACGCCTGGCACAAACAGATCGTGCTGGTTAGCGAGCGGAACGCGAACGCGCTGCCCTCTTTCACATACAGTTGCGTACTGGCATAACGCGCAAGCGGAGATAGTTGGCTATCCGTAATAACGAGCGTCTTCGCCTGATGATGATGCGCCACTCGCAAGCAATACTGCGTTTCCTTGCCGTAGGGCGCGAAGCTGATTGCGATCACCACATCGCCCTTCTTCACACTGCGAATCTGTTCGCGGTACATGCCGCCGAAGCCGGACACCAGGTGCACGCGTTTGGGCGTGTGCTGCAGCGCGTAGACGATATAGCTCGCCACCGGAAACGAGCGCCGCACGCCGATCACGTAGATGTTGTCGGCCTGTTGCAGCATCTTCACCGCGGCGTCGAACTCCTTGTCGTCGAGGCCTGCTTCGAGTTCTTCCAGAGCGCCGCGCGAGGCCGCGATGAATTCGCGCGCCACCGAACCGCCGGACAGCGCGCCAGGCTTCTCGTTGATCAGCTTGCGAATGCGCTGCTGATAACTCGGCGACGAACTGCCCTGCCCCGTGTAAGCCTGGCGAAACACCGCCTGCAGGTCGGAGAAACCGGAAAAGCCGAAGCGCTGCGCAAACCGCACCACGGCGGACGGATGCACGCCACAGCTCGCGGCAATGTCGCTGGTGCGGTCCACCATCACGCTCGATCGATGCTGCTCGATATACGTCGCGACATTCTTCAACTGACGCGGCAACGCGTCGTAGTTTTCCGCGATGCGCTGCATCAATTCTTCGACGCTTGGCAATTCCTCGGTGCTCTCTTCCGCCATGGTTCTCTCTCGGGTGCTTTATTGCAGTGCGGCAGCGGCCTCAAACCGCCGCCACACGGCCTCCTGACGCTGCCGATTATAGGCAGCCGCCCCGTCAAATGGAACGTATTTTCCATTTTTATTTGTAATGAAATTTTCATTGCAACGCCTTGGAAGATCGCCTAATCTTGGTCGTGAGCGATGGCGCTTTGGTGGCAACACCCGGGTTTGTACGCAGATGCAAAGCCGCCCGCCAGACGCTCCCTTCAAAAACGACATACCGAGAAAGGTGGAGACAATGAGACTTTGCAAGGGCAAGGCTACGCTCAGGATTCTGGTGACGGCATTGACGTTGGCGACGGGATTCGGCGCGGCCTCGGCCGCCCGCGCGGCTGACGCGCACTTCGTGCTGATCAGCCACGCGCCGGATTCGGATTCGTGGTGGAACACCATCAAGAACGCCATCAAACAGGCCGACGAGGACTTCAACGTCGAGACCGACTACCGCAATCCGCCGAATGGCGACATCGCCGATATGGCGCGTCTGGTCGAGCAGGCCGCCGCGCGCAACTACGACGGTGTGATCGTCACCATCGCCGACTTCGACGTGCTGAAGAGTTCGATCAACAAAGTCACCGCGAAAAAGATTCCGCTCGTCACGATCAATTCCGGCACGGAGGAACAGAGCGCACAACTCGGCGCGATCATGCACGTGGGTCAGCCCGAATACGTGGCAGGCAAAGCCGCCGGTGAGAAAGCCAAGGCAGCAGGCGTGAAGTCGTTCCTGTGCGTGAATCACCTCGCCACCAACACCGTGTCGTTCGACCGTTGCCGCGGTTTTGCCGAGGCGATCGGCGTCGATTACAAGTCGTCCACCATCGACTCCGGCCAGGACCCGACCGAAATTCAATCGAAGGTCAGCGCGTATCTGCGCAACCATCCGAACACCGGCGCGATCCTGACGCTCGGACCGACCCCGGCTTCGGCCACCTTGAAAGCGGTTCAGCAAATGGGTCTGGCGGGCAAGATCTACTTCTGCACGTTCGACTTCTCCGACGACATCGCCAAGGCGATCCAGAACGGCACGATCCAGTTCGCGATCGACCAGCAGCCGTATTTGCAGGGCTATATCCCCGTGGCCGTGCTGGCGATCGTGAAGAAAGAGCACACGACCGATCCCGCGAAGATCCGCCAGATTCTCGAAGCCAATCCGAAGTTCAAGGAACGGCTCGCAACCTATGGCCTCGCACCTTCCTATGGGCCGAAGAACATTCGCTCGGGCCCGGGTTTCATCACCAAGGAAAACCTCGACAAGGTCATCAAGTACGCAGGGCAGTATCGCTGATTCTTTTCTTTAGCTAGTCACGCGCACGGCGGGCACCGCTTCGATTCGCAGCGGGCCGCCCGCCGCCACCGCGCATTTCACCGGCTGTCGTTCTCGCCTCGCATCCTCGCGTGCGAGCCGCACACGGCCGGGCTCCAAGGAGACATCATGGGTGTAGCCGGCAAACACTTCCCACCGCACGTCAAGACGAATACCGGCGAAGCAGCGCCCTCGCTGCCCGATTCGGATGAACGGTTGCGCAAGGAATCCCGATTCGGCCATGTGCTGAATCGCCCCGAATTCGCCGCGATTTCCGGCGCGGTGCTGGTGTTTCTCGTCTTCGCGCTGACGGCCGGCAACTCCGGCATGTTCAATCTCGACGGCGTAATGAACTGGTCGCAGGTCTCCGCGTATCTCGGCATTCTCGCCGTGGGCGCCTGTCTGTTGATGATCGCCGGCGAGTTCGATCTCTCCATCGGCTCGATGATCGGTTTCTCCGGCATGATGGTCGCGATTCCCTCGGTGTATTTTCACTGGCCGATTTCGCTGGCGATCCTCTTCGCGTTTGCCGGCTCCATGCTGCTCGGCGCGCTGAACGGCTATCTGGTGATGCGTACGCGCCTGCCGTCGTTCATCGTCACGCTCGCGTTTCTGTTTATCCTGCGCGGCCTCACGCTCGCGCTCTCGATCATGTTCGCGGACCGCACCATCGTCTCCGGTGTCGGCGACCTCGCGCAGCAGGACTGGTTCGCGAATACGCTGTTTCATGGCGTCGCGCTGAACGGTCTGTTCACGATGCTCGCGCGCCACGGCATCGGCACCATGCTCGATAACGGACACGCGCTCGTGCCGGGCATTCCTAAGGTGATTCTGTGGTGGCTCGGACTCGCGGCGGTGTGCGCGTTCGTGCTGGCGAAAACGCGTGCCGGCAACTGGATTCTCGCAGTAGGCGGCGACGCCAACGCGGCCAAGAACGTGGGCGTACCGGTGCGTCGCGTGAAGATTTCGCTGTTCGTGTTGACCGCATTCTGCTCATGCCTGTTCGCGGTGCTGCAAGTGTGCGACATCGGCTCGGCCGCGGCCGACCGCGGCTTGCAGAAGGAATTCGAAGCGATCATCGCCGCGGTGATCGGCGGCACCTTGCTCACGGGTGGTTATGGTTCGGTGGTCGGCGCGTGTTTCGGTGCGTTGATCTTCGGCGTGGTGCAGATCGGCATCACCTACACCAACGTCAGTTCCGACTGGTTCCGCGTGTTTCTCGGCGTGATGCTCCTGATCGCCGTGCTATTCAATCACTATGTGCGCCGCCGCGTCTCGCAGGCGTAAGGAGGAGACGAACATGTCCGATATGAATACCGCGGCGAACGCTTTGCCTGAATCGAACGCAAACGCGAACGCGAATGCCACCGCAGCCGCGCCGCAGGAAGACGTGATCCTCGCGCTGGAGAACGTCAACAAATACTTCGGCAAGGTCATCGCGCTAAGCGGCGTGACCTTGCGCCTGAAACGCGGCGAAGTGCACTGCCTGCTCGGCGACAACGGCGCGGGCAAGTCGACGCTGATCAAAACGCTTGCCGGCGTGCATCAACCCTCTTCCGGACAATATCTGGTGGACGGCAAACCGGTGCTGTTCGAGTCGCCCAAAGATGCGCTCGATCTCGGCATCGCCACCGTGTATCAGGATCTCGCGCTGGTGCCGCTACTCTCCGTGGCGCGCAACTTTTTCATGGGACGCGAGCCGCAAAAGAAGTTGTTCGGTTTCCTGAGCGTAATGGACCTCGAAACGAGCGCCACCACCGCGCGCGACAAGCTCGCCGAAATGGGCATCAACGTGCGCGACGCGCATCAGCCGATCGGCACCATGTCCGGCGGCGAGAAGCAATGTCTCGCGATTGCGCGGGCGATTCACTTCGGCGCACGTGTGCTGATTCTCGACGAGCCGACCGCCGCGCTCGGCGTGAAGCAGAGCTTCAACGTGCTCAAGCTGATTCACAAGGCGCGCGCCAAGGGCATCTCGGTGATCTTCATTACGCACAACGTGCACCACGCGTATCCGATCGGCGATTCGTTCACGGTGCTCAATCGCGGTAAATCGCTCGGCACGTTCACCAAGGAAACCATCAGCAAGGACGAAGTGCTCGACATGATGGCCGGCGGCGCCGAGATGCAGAAGATGATCGGCGAACTCGAAGGCGCGACGATCTGATTCATTCGCGCGACGGCCCGGCACAGTCGCGCCGGCCTCCGCGCCTAGCTATTCAGGAAACTTCATGGATCAATCCATCACATCCAGCGGCGTCACATCCGCTTCGGCGCCGGCCACCGGCAGTCGCTTCGCGCCGGGCCGCAGCCGCGATATCGTCTGCCTCGGCCGCCTCGCTGTCGATCTGTACGCGCAGCAAGTCGGCGCGCGGCTCGAAGACGTGTCGAGCTTCGCGAAGTACCTCGGTGGCTCGTCGGCGAATATCGCGTTCGGCTGCGCGCGGCTCGGCCTCGCCTCGTCGATGCTGGCGCGCGTCGGCAACGATCATATGGGCCGCTTTCTCACCGAGACGCTCACCAAGGAAGGCTGCGACGTCAGCCATGTGCGCATCGATCAGGAGCGTCTAACTGCCCTCGTGCTGCTCGGCTTAAAAGACCGCGATACTTTCCCGCTGATCTTCTATCGCGAGAATTGCGCGGATATGGCAGTCGACGAAGCGGATTTCGACGAGGCCTACATTGCGTCGTCGAAAGCGTTGTTGATCACCGGCACGCATTTCTCCACCGAACAGGTGAACCGCACGAGCCGCCGCGCGCTGGACTACGCGCGCCGCAACCAGGTGCGCACCGTGCTCGACATCGACTATCGCCCGGTGCTGTGGGGTCTCACCGGTAAAGCGGACGGTGAGACGCGCTTCGTCGCGAGCGAAGGCGTCACTGCGCATTTGCAGCGCATTCTGCCGCTGTTCGATCTGGTGATCGGCACCGAGGAGGAATTCCGCATTGCCGGCGGCAAAACCGAACTGGTCGACGCACTCGCGATGGTGCGAGCCGTCACGCCGGCCACACTGGTGCTGAAACGCGGACCGATGGGTTGCCAGATTATCGACGGCGCGGTGCCCGCCTCGCTCGACGACCTGCCGATTCACGGCGGCGTCGAAGTCGAAGTGCTGAACGTGCTCGGCGCGGGCGATGCGTTCGCCTCCGGCTTTCTCTCCGGATGGCTGCGCGATCAACCGCTCGAAGCCTGCGCGCGCATTGCCAACGCGAGCGGCGCGCTGGTCGTCTCGCGCCACGGCTGCGCGCCGGCCATGCCGACGCCCGCCGAACTCGACTACTTCCTGCGCGAAGCGAAAGCGGATCCGCAATGCATGCGCCGCCCGGATCGCGACGCAACGCTCGCACGGCTGCATCGCGTCTCGCCGGCTCGCAAACAATGGGACGAAGTGCTCGGCTTTGCCTTCGACCATCGCAACCAGTTCTTCGAACTCGCGCAGCAAACCGGCGCTGACGATGCGCGCATTGCACGCCTGAAGGGCCTGTTCGTCGAAGCCGTTGCACAAACCGAAAGCGCGTTGGGTTTGCAGAACCGCATCGGTGTGCTGATCGACGACCGCTATGGTCAGGACGCGCTGAACGCAGCGACTGGGCGCGGCTGGTGGATCGGGCGGCCGGTGGAACTGCCGGGCTCGGTGCCGCTCGTGTTCGATCATGGCCGTTCGATCGGCACCACGCTGATCCCGTGGCCGCAGGAACATATCGTGAAGTGCCTCGTGCAGTTCCATCCGGACGAACCCATCGAGCAGCGTCTCGAACAGGAAGCGCAACTGCGCGCGCTCTACGACGCGACGCAAGCGAGCGGCCATGAATTGCTGCTCGAAGTGATTCCGCCGAAACACGCGCATCTGCCGCAAGCGCCGGACACCGTGTATCGCGCGTTAAAGCGCCTGTACAACATCGGCATCTATCCCGAGTGGTGGAAGCTCGAACCGATGGACGCCGCGCAGTGGCGCAACGTCGACGCGCTGATTGCCGAGCGCGATCCGTATTGCCGGGGCGTGGTGCTGCTCGGTTTGTCGGCGGCCGTCGAGCAGCTGGACGAAGGCTTCCGCGCGGCCGCGCAATCGGCGACGTGCCGCGGTTTCACGGTTGGACGCACGATCTTCCATGAGCCGAGCCATGCGTGGCTCGCCGGAGAAATCGGCGACGACGAGTTGATCGGGCGCGTGCGCCGCACCTTCGAAACACTGATCGCTTCGTGGCGTGCAACGCGTGGCGCAAGCACCGCGCAGTCCGGAGCGCCGAACCCAGTCCATCAGGAGCAAGCCGCATGAATCAGCGCGTATTGCATCACGAAGCGGCGTCCGCCAATGACGCCAGCCATGCCAGCACGCGCACGGGCGGCACGGTGCGCCTGACGACCGCGCAGGCACTGGTCCGCTATCTCGCCGCGCAACGCGTCGCGACCGAAGACGGCGAAGGCACCGAGCCGCTGTTCGGCGGCGTGTTCGCCATTTTCGGCCACGGCAACGTGGCGGGGATCGGCGAGGCGCTGTATCAGCACCGCGAAGAGTTGCCCACTCTACGGGCTCACAACGAGCAGGCGATGGCGCATAGCGCGATCGCCTATGCGAAGGCGCATTTCCGCCGCCGCATGATGGCCGTCACGACGTCGATCGGACCGGGCGCCACCAATCTCGTGACCGCGGCGGCGCTCGCTCATGTGAACCGTCTGCCGGTGCTGCTGCTGCCCGGCGACATCTTCGTTTCGCGCGCGCCCGATCCCGTATTGCAGCAAGTCGAAGACTTCCACGACGGCGGCGTCTCCGCCAACGACGCGTTCAAGCCCGTGTCGCGCTACTTCGACCGCATCGTGCATCCGGCGCAATTGCTGAATGCGTTGCCGCGCGCGGTGCGCGTGCTGACCGACGCCGCCTTGTGCGGGCCTGTCACGCTCGCGTTGCCGCAAGACGTGCAGGCGCAGGCATGGGATTTCCCAGTCGACTTCTTCAAGCCGCGCGTCGTCACGTTTTATTCGCCCGCGCCGCGCGCCGATGAAATCGAAGCCGCCATCGCGCGCCTGCGTCATGCGAAGCGGCCGTTGATCGTTGCGGGCGGCGGCGTGCTCTATGGCCGCGCAACCGACGCGCTGCACCGTTTCGCCACCACGCATGGCATTCCAGTGGCGGAAACCCAGGCCGGCAAAGGCGCGCTCGCGTGGAACGATCCGCTGAACGCGGGCGCGCTCGGCGTGACCGGCTCGCCCGCGGCGAATGCGCTCGCGCACGACGCCGATTGCGTACTCGCCATCGGCACGCGTTTGCAAGACTTTACGACCGGCTCGAACACCTTGTTCACGCAAGCCGACGTGATCGCCATCAACGCCAATGCGTTCGACGGCCTCAAGCATCGCGCGCAAGTGGTCGAAGCCGATGCGCGTCTCGCGCTCGAAGCGCTCGCCGAACCGCTGCAAGGCTGGCACGCTGACCGCGCGTGGACCGCGCGCGCGCACAAACTCGCGGCAAGCTGGCGCGATACGGTCAGCACGCTCACGCATGCGCCGCAGCGCGATACCGTGCTGCCTTACGAGGGCGACGTGATCGGCGCCGTGCAGCGTTCGAGCGCCAGTTCACCCACGAACGATATCGTCGTCTGCGCGGCCGGCACGCTGCCCGCCGAGTTGCACAAGCTGTGGCGCGCGGGCAAACCGGGCGCGTATCACGTCGAGTACGGCTACTCGTGCATGGGCTACGAGATTGCCGGCGGCCTCGGCGCGAAGCTCGCGCGGCCCGCGCGTGAAGTGATCGTGATGGTCGGCGACGGCAGCTATCTGATGATGAACAGCGAGATCGCCACCTCGGTGATGATCGGCGCGAAGCTGATCGTCGTGGTGCTCGACAATCGCGGCTATGGCTGCATCAACCGCCTGCAGCAGGCGTGCGGCGGCGCGCCGTTCAACAATCTGCTCGAGAACTGCATGCAAGGCCCGCTCGGCGCGCCGAAGATCGACTTTGCCGCGCATGCACGAGCGCTCGGCGCGCAGGCCGAACACGCGGCGAATGTTGCAGAACTCGAAGCTGCATTGCAACGCGCCCGCGCGGCGGATCGCACTTACGTGATCAGCATCGATACCGATCCCGCTCACACTACCGACGACGGCGGCTGGTGGTGGGAAGTGGCGGTGCCGGAAGTCTCGACGCGCCCTGCCGTGCGCGACGCGCGCGCGAAATACGAATCGCAACTCGCGGCCCGCGCCGAACCGGCCGGCTCCGCGCAGAACACCGGCTCCACCGACAACGAATGAGGACGCCCGCATGACTGCTTTCGACGTACGTATCGGCATCAATCCGCTCTCGTGGATGAACGACGATCTGCCTTCGCTCGGCGGCGAGACGCCGCTCGAAGTGGCGCTGACGGAAGGCCGCGAGATCGGCTATCAAGGCTTCGAACTCGGCAACAAGTTTCCGCGTGAACCGCAGGCGTTGAAGTCGCTGCTCGCGCAATACGATCTCGCGCTGGTCTCCGGCTGGTATTCCGGACGGCTCGCGCGACGCAGCGTCGAAGAAGAAATCGCGGAGGTCGGCCCGCATCTCGAACTACTCGCGCAAAACGGCGCGACGGCGATGGTGTACGGTGAGGTTGCCGATTCAATTCAGGGCGCAGCGCAACCCCTTTACCAACGCCCGCGTTTTTTCAGCGAGAAGCAATGGGCCGACTATGCGGCCCGTGTCGACGAATTCGCGCGTTATACGTTGAGCCGCGGCGTGCGGCTCGCCTATCATCACCACATGGGCGCTTATGTCGAAACGCCGGCCGATGTCGATCAGCTGATGGCGCGCACCAGCGACGCCGTTGGCCTGCTGTTCGACGCGGGACACATCACGTTTGCCGGCGGCGATCCGCTCGCCGTGCTCGACAAACATATCGGGCGCGTTTGCCACGTGCATTGCAAGGACGTGCGCCCCGCCGTCATGAAGCTCGCGCGCAATCGCAACTGGAGTTTTCTGGATGCGGTCATCGCCGGCGCCTTCACGGTGCCGGGCGACGGCGCGGTGAATTTCCCCGCGATCATCGAGCGCCTGAAGCGGCACGGTTATTGCGGCTGGCTGGTGGTGGAAGCCGAACAGGATCCGGTCGTGGCGCCGTCGTTCGAATACGCGCAGAAAGGCTACAAGACGTTGCGCGCGCTGGTCGATGCGCCGCTCGACGGCACAGAGCAGGAGGCAGCATGAGTTTATTGGTGAAGGCGCAGCGCGAAGGCCAGACAATCGCGCGAGTGACACCGGAGTCGGCGTGCTGGCGGTATGTCGGTTTTGCCGCTTACCGGCTGGGTGAGAACGAGGTCGTGCACGTGTTCGAACCGTCGCGTGAAACGTGCATCGTCGTGCTGACGGGCGCCGTGGATATCGAAACCGCGGACACCAAATGGAGTTCGCTGGGTTCACGCGACAGCGTGTTCGAAGACGCCGCGCCGTATGCGGTCTATCTGCCGCCGAATGTGCGGATCACGGTACGCGCCTGCCGCGATGCCGAGATCGGCGTGGCGAGCGCCCCGGCCAAAGGCGAACTACCGGCGAGGTTGATCGAGCCGGGCTCGATGAAACGCTCGACACGCGGCAAAGGGCTGAATACGCGATATGTATGCGACATTCTTCCGCAGACCGAGCCGGCGGAGTCGTTGTTGGTCGTGGAAGTCAGGACACCCGGCGGCCACGCTTCGAGCTACCCGCCGCATAAACACGATACGGACAATGTCCCGCACGAGAGCTCACTCGAAGAGACTTACTATCACCGGCTCGATCCGCCGCAAGGGTTCGCGTTCCAACGCGTGTACACCGACATGCGCGACATCGACGAGTCGATGGCCGTCGAGAATCACGACGTCGTGATGGTGCCGCGCGGCTATCATCCGGTGATCGTGCCGTATGGGTACGACTCGTATTATCTGAACGTGATGGCGGGCGGACAGCGGGTCTGGCATTTCCGCAACGACCCGGCACACGAATGGATTATCAATAAGGATGCCTGATGTCGCAGCCTGCGCGGCGCTTTCGGGAAGCGCCGCACAGGCTATTTTCTAACGGCCAGATCGACATCCAGGCCGCCGTCTTCGCCCATCTTCACCGTTCCCTTCGACACGTCCTTGCGATAACCGTACAGATCGAACTTCATCACGCCGGGGTTCGAACTGTCCTTGATGAAGGTGCGCGTATTCGTCACCAGCGAGTTGAACATCTTCACATCGCCGGACTCGATCCAGACGAAGCTCTTGCCCGCGCTCGCGGGCGGCCTCGCGGCGGCGACGTTGCCGTCACGCTTGAACTTCAGCACGAGGCCTTCGTCGGTGACCGTCGCGCTGGCGAGACGCCCTTGCAAAACCGGCGGGGGAAACACGGTGTACTGATCGAACACCAGCTCATTGCCCTTGAGCGCCACACCCTTGCGCGTAAATGGCGTGAGCGACGCGAGCGGAATATCCAACGCGCGCAGCAAGCCGGCCTGCGGCACGCCGAGCACCTTCACCGACGTCGGCTCATACACGAGATGCCGCTCGTCTCTGGCGACGATCGTACCGCTCATCGTGGTCGGCAGCCAGACGCCAGGAAAGTGATTCCATAACTTGATGCCGCCGCTCACTTCCAGCTTGCCGTCCACCGGCTTCAACTGCAAATCGTTGAGCGAGCGCGGCTCGTAGTCGAGCAGATAGTCGTTGAAAAGCGCCGCCATCGCGGGCCACGGCTCCACGACCTCGCCGCTTATGATTCGGATATCGTACTGATTGGGATCGTCCAGATCGACCGGCTGTCCCGGTTTTTTCGGCACCATCTGCGCGTCCAGCGTACGCACGTGAAAACCGATGCGCCCCGACACATAGAAGTCGACATTCTCGACGTGAATCAACGGTGCGGGTCCCGACGAATGACGCTCGTCGCTCAACGCGGAACCCGGCGTCGCCATACTTTGCCCCGAGAATGCCGCGCGCGTGCCGACTGGAATCGCGCGCGCCACCGCGGCGGTCCGCACCGTCTGCGGCACGTGTTGCCAAACAAGCCGCGCCTGCGCGAGCGCGGCCTGCTGCGCGCGAATAAAGCTGTCGTTAAAGCGTGCGCTCGCGCTGCCGGTTTGCACAGACGCGTCTTTGTCCGCGCTGGCTAGCGTCGTATATGACGGCAGATGCACGTTCAGCGCGCCCGCTTCGTCGAAGGTGAAATAGCCCGCCGCCATTTGCTCGCGATAGTGATACAGATCCAGCACGAACGGCGCTTTGCCGTCGACCGGCGTGAGCGCCATGTCGATGTTCATGGGCATCGAACGCATGAATTTCACGTCGCCGCCTTGCACCAGCATGCCGCGCGCGGGCATCGTCGCGGGCCAGACGATGCTCGGCACGCTCCGGTCGTCGAGCGTGAAGCGCACGCCCGCGGCGCTCGTTTCAATCTGCGTGATGGTCATGTGCAACGCGGGCGGCGGCGTCAGTTTGGCGACTTGCATCACGACGTCGTCGCCCTCCAGACGCGCGATCGGCGTGTCCACTTTCAGCAGGTCGGCCATCTTCACGTGCGCGGCCTGCATCAGTTTGTCGGCGCCGACGCCCGCCACTTCGACGTGATCGGCGTGAAAGACGAGTTCGTCGGGGTTGCGCATCGAAAGCGATCCGCTCAGCACGATCGGCACCCACGTCTCGCGATGCATTTCGCCGGTAATGCGCAGATTGCCGCCGTCCTGCGGCACCACGCGCATGTTGCGCAGCGGCGAGCCCTGATACTGGAACAGGTAACGGTTGAAGATCGCCGTGAGCTTCGCGGTGTCGAGCGTCACATGGCCGCGGTGGACGTCGATCGTCACGCTGGTCGGATCGTCGAATACGATCGGCTGGCCGGGATGCGCCGGGCTCAGCGTCGCCGCCATGTCGTGAATCATGAAGCCGATGTCGCCGGTCACGCGAAAGTCGACATCGCGCGCGAACATCAGCGAGCCGTCGATGCCGGAATCGCGCAGCGTCAGCGGACGGCTGCGTTTTTCGGTCATTCCGCTCACCGATGGCACGCGCGCAGCGATGCTTTGCTCCACGGCGAGTTGTTTCGCCTTGGCGAGTTCGAGGGCGGGTCGCGTCGACGAAGCGGGTCGAGCGGCGAGCGCGGCGTCCGGCGATGTCGTGGCATTCGCGCGGCGGTCGGTGGTGCTGGCTTCGTTGCTTGATGTACCAGTTGTCGCGTTCGCGGAATTTGACGGCGCGGATGCCGTATCGCTGGTTGTCGAGCTCGCGTCGGCGCAGGCGGACATCAGCAGCGCGGCTGTCAAAAGCGCGACGCCCGCGGAAATCGGCGCATACCACCACGCGTGCTTCGACTTCAGATCTTGCAGCGAGTGCGTCGACGTCCGCGGATCGTTCGCCGACGCCACATGCAATGCGCGTCTCTGTCTCATGATGTCTCCTCCTCAAGCCGCGACGCGTTCTTCGCGCGCCGGGCACGACATGGATCGTCGCGTATACGACGGCTTTAAACAGCAAGCCGCCGTCGCGCGTCTTTACCCGATTGTCTTTATTTGTCAGCGCGCTGCCGACAAGATTTCTGGAGGACGCTCACCAAACGATCAAGCGTTTGAATCGCTGCGGCGGGCAACCGGAGAGCCGCGCGCACGGGGCGTGAGCGCGCGTGGACAAATCGGATTCAAACGGCATGAATGGCGCGATTCGAGCGGTCTGCGCGGACCCGGCGACTCATTCGACGCAAGAGGCTTTTGGCAAGGCCAGCACAACGGCCACCCATCACCACGCGGCGCCGCAATAAAACGCCGCTAGCGGACGTCGATCAATCAACCGACGCCGAGCCATTCCCGCATCACGTCCGCCCGCTGCACGAACGACGCGAGCGCGCCGTCGAACACGATTTCGCCGTGCCCCATCACCGCGACGCGGCTGGCGATGTCCTGCGCAATCACGAGACGCTGCTCGATCAGCAGCATCGCCACGCCGCGATCGCGCAAAGTCCGCAAGCATTGCGCGACCTGCTCCATCACAAGACTCGCGAGACCCTCGCCGGGTTCGTCGATAACGAGCAGATCGGGATCGCCAAGGAGCGCGCGAGCGAGTGTCAGCATCTGCTGCTCGCCGCCCGAGAGCGCGCCCGCGCGCGTGCGCTTTCGTTCGCGCAGTATGGGGAAAAGCGCGTAGGCATCGTCGAAGGTGAAGCGCGGCGCGCGGCCGCGATCCCGTGGCGCGACGCCGAGTTGCAGATTCTCGTGCACGCTCAGCGTCGGAAATACATCGCGATGTTCCGGCACATAACCGAGTCCGAGACGCGCGATCTCGAAGGTGCGCAGACCGCCGAGCGGTCGGCCCGCGAAACGCAACTCGCCTTCGCTGCGCACGAGGCCCATGATCGCGCGCGCGAGCGTCGAGCGGCCCGAGCCGTTACGGCCGACCAGCGCCAGCACTTCGCCCGCTTCGATGCTGAGCGTGACGCCGTGCAGCGCCTGGCTCGCGCCGTACCACGCGTTCAGCGCGCGAATCTCGAGCAAGGCGCTCATGTGCCGAATCCTTCGCCGAGATAGGCGGCGCGCACTGTCTCGTCCGCGCGGATCGCCGCTGGCGTGCCGCTCGCGATGATGCGTCCTTGCACGAGCACCGAAATGCGATCGGCGATCGCGAAGACCGCGTCCATGTCGTGCTCGACCATCAACAGCGTGCGGCCCGCCGTGGTCTCGCGAATCAGTTCGATGGTGCGCGCCGCTTCTGCGCGATTCATGCCGGCCGTCGGCTCGTCGAGCAGCAAGGTATGCGCGCCGCCCGCGAGCGCGATGCCGAGATCGAGCGCGCGCTGCTCGGCATAGCTGAGCGTGCCGGCCTGAACGTGGCGGCGCTCGGTCAGGCCCACCGCGTCGAGCACTTGTGCGGCGCGCGCGTCGACCGTTGGCGAGCCGCTGAAACGCTGCCACCAGCGCGTGCGGTCACGCTCAGCCAGCATCGCCGCGCAGCGCAGGTTGTCGAACACGCTGAGGCGCGTGAACACGCTGGTGCTCTGGAAGCTGCGCGCAAGTCCGCGACGCGTGATCGCGGCCGGCGCGAGCCGCGTGATCTCGGCGCCGAACAGATCGATGCGCCCCGCGTTCGGCCGCGCGCCGCCGGCGATCAGATTGAAGAGCGTCGACTTGCCCGCGCCGTTCGGACCGATCAGCGCGTGACGCTCGCCCGGTTGGATCGCGAGATCGACGCCGCGCAGAATCCGCGTCGAGCCGAAGCGTTTTTCGATGCCGTAGAGCGCGAGCGCGGGGATCATCGCGAGGCTCCGGCGGTGGGGGTGGCGTTTGAATGCGTAGTTGCGAGATGCGCTCGTGCGCGAATTGCCGGCAGCGGGATCGTCAAGGCACCGGCGGTGCGCGTGGCGACGAGATGCGCTTGCCTGAGAATTGCGAGCGCTGGGATCATCGCGAGGCTCCAGCGGTGGGTGTGACGTTTGAGCGTAACGCTGCGAGCAGCTCTTGCGCGCGCCTCGCGTAATGAGCGGCTAGTCCTCCCAACGCGGCCAGCACAAAGACCGTGGCGCCGAAGTAAACCGGCGACGCGATGATCCACGACGGCACCCCAGGCACATTGAACACCGCGCCGTCGCCCGCGTCGAATTGCGCCGCGTAGGCCCATTGCACGGCGAGCACGGCGGCCACGCTCCACAGCAATGCGGCAACCGCGCCCCACCCATACGCAGCCCCGCACCGGCTCCAACCGTGCGCGGCCACCCGCGCCATAAAACGCCGCACGAAGCCCGCCAATCCATCCGGCGACATCATCACGATCACGATAAAGAACAGCCCCAGATAAAACAGCCAGGCTCGGGTGACGCTCGCCACCGCGACGCTGAAAAACGTCAGAACGACCGCGCCCGCGACCGGCCCGAAAAACGCGGCTGTCCCGCCGATCACCGTGGCGATCAACACCGCGCCCGAGCGCATCATGCCGACGCTTTCCGTCGACACCAGTTCCACATTGATCAGCGCCAACGTCCCCGCGATACCCGCGAAAAACGCCGACATCACCACGACGCCGTAGCGAACGCGGCGCGGGTAGCAGCCGATCGCCGCGGCCCGCACGGGGTTGTCGCGCACCGCATTGGCAAGCCGCATGAAAGGCGTGCGCGAAAGCGCGAACATCATCGCGCACGCGAGCAGGCACCACACGGCGATGAGCGCATAAGCCTCGCGCGCCGGGCCGAAGGTCCAGCTTCCCAGCGGCACGCCGCTCGCGCGATCGATCGCCACGCCCGCCTCGCCGCCGAACCAGTCGGGCAGCGTCCACGCCGCGGCCGCGACGAGCTCGCCGAGACCGAGCGTGATCATCGCGAAGGCCGTGCCGGCGCGCCGCGTCGATATGAAACCGAACAGCACGCCGCACAGCGCACCGCCAATTCCGCCGACCAGCGGCAGCAGCGCGAGTGGCACGCCGATCCGGTTGAACACCTGCGCGGCCATGAGCGCGCCCAGGCCCGAGTAAGCGGCATGACCGAACGACAGCAGCCCCGTCTCGCCGAGCAGCAGATTGTATGAAAGCGCGAACACGATCATCGTCGCGGTCTGCGCGAGATAGGCGAGCAGCCAGCTTTGCGGCCAGACGAAGGGCGGCACCGCAAGGAGCAGAATCAGCGCAAGCCACGGCGCGAGCACGCGCCAACGCGCATGCGGCTCGGCCTTGGATTTCGCTGACGATCCGCCGGCTTCACGCATGATCGTCGCGCCGTCCGAACAGGCCGCGCGGGCGCAGCGCCAGCATCGCCACCAGCAGCAGATACGGAATCAGCGGCGCGAGTTGCGCGAGCGTCAACGCGTCCCATTCGACGGGGAGCGTGGCATCGAAAATCGACAGCACGTCGCCCAGCGACACATTGCTCGCCACGGCCAGCGTCTGCACGCAACCGACCAGCAGCGACGCCGCCAGCGCTCCGCCCAGCGAGCCCAGCCCGCCGATCACGACCACCACGAACACGATCGAGCCGAGCGACTCCGCCATCCCCGGCTCGATCACGAAGAGCGGCGCGCCGATCACGCCGGCCAGCGCGGCTAGCGCCGTGCCGGCCGCGAACACGGCGGTGAACACGCGCGGCACGTTGTGGCCGAGCGCTTCGACGGCGCTCGCGTGCGTGAGCGCGGCGCGCACGATCAGCCCCGCCTTCGACACGTGCAACACCGCGAACAGTACGGCGAGCATGGCGAGCGACACCGCCATCATGAACGCGCGGTAGCGGGCGAACGCCGCGCCGTAGACGGTGAAGAGCGGCCCGTCGAACACGGTGGGCACGGTCGCGGACAGCGGGCTCAGGCCCCAGCCGAGCTTGATCAGTTCGCCGAGCAGATACGCGGCGCCGAACGTCAGCAGCAACTCGGCAAGATGGCCTTGCACGCGCACCCGCCGTAACAGCCAACGCTCCAGCGCTGCGCCGATCAGCCCGACGACGAGCGGCGCGACGACCAATGCGCTCCAGAACCCCGCCCGCGCCGCCACCGAAAACCCGACATACGCGCCGAGCATGTAAAAACTCGCATGCGCGAAGTTCAGCACGCCGAGCATGCTGAAAATCAGCGTCAGGCCCGCCGACAGCATGAACAGCAACAGGCCGTAACTGACGCCGTTGAGCAGATTGATGACGAACGACTGCACGCGCCTAGTCCGGCTGTTCTGCAACGCTCAACGGTTCGAGCGCCGCGCGCAATTCGGCGGGCAGATTGACCGGGCGCCGTGTGACACGATTCACATACACATGCACGAAGTGTCCTTGCGCGGCGGGTTGATCTTCGCCTTCCTTGAAGAGACCCACCTGATAGCGCACGCTCGACGTGCCGAGCCGTATCACGCGCAGGCCCGCGTCGATCCGCTCGGGAAACACCACCGGCGCGAAGTAGTTGCACTGCGTCTCCACCACGAGGCCGATCGTCTCGCCCTGCTCGAAATCGAGCACGCCGGTGCGGAGCAGATACTCGTTCACCACCGTGTCGAAGTAACTGTAGTAGACGACGTTGTTCACGTGACCGTAGACGTCGTTATCCATCCAGCGGGTCGGGATCGTTAGGAAATGCGGGTAGGCGCCGCGCGGGGCGGATGCGGGTTTGTTCATGCTGGCGTGATCGTCTCGGGCGTTATCGTGAACGTTGGGCGGCTAGTTGTTTTCGTCAATGCGAGTCGGTCGGCATGCGCTGCGAACGCCTTCGCTGACGGCGCATGATCAGGCAGGAAATATTAGCCGTGCCGCGCTGCTGGCTCAGCACGGTTCGTTGGCGACTTAGTCACTCGGCTCACTGCCCCGGTCTTTCGACGAACTCGAACGGCAGGCCGCGCCGCCGCATCCATTCGCCGAGCGCCTGGCCGGTGCCCGCGCGCCACGGCCGCAATTTGGCCGGCTCGACCAGCCGGTACTCCAGCAATTCCGGCGACAACGCAATCGTGCCGTACGCCTTCACGTGATAGGCGATGATCAGTTCGTTCTTGCGGATGAATTCGTACACGCCGATCAGTTCGACCGTCTCCGCACGCAACGAGGTTTCCTCGAGCACTTCGCGGGCAATGCCCTCTTCCGGCGTCTCGCCGTTTTCGAGGAAGCCCGTGATCAGTGCGAACATGCCCTCCGCCCAGGCGGCATTGCGTGCCAGCAGAATCTTGCCTTCGTATTCGACGATCGCCGCTACCACCGGCAGCGGGTTGTTCCAGTGGACGTAGCCGCACGTCGGATCAGGGCAGCTCTGGCGGATGCGGCCGCCTTCGTGTTCGGCGTCGGCGCGCTGGGTCAAAGGCGTGGCGCAGCGTGGGCAAAATCGGTATTCGGTCATGGCGAAGAGGACGTCTCGTTTGTCTTGTGTGATGGCTTGTAGCTTCTGGGTGTGACGCTCGGTTTGCGCTTGCCGCTTGTTGACGCGGCACTACGCCGGACTAGATGCGTGCAAGAGCGGATTATTGTGGCTTCTGCTGCGAGGAACCCGGTATTCGCATTCCGCCCTGCTCGGCGCGCGCGATCGTGTTGCAGATCGCCTTCCAGCCAGCGCGAGGATCGGTGCTTCGCGGGTCGGTGGACGATACGACGCGATCCCGAGTTGCCGTTTCGGCGCGTTTGGTCGCGTGCTCATCCCGCAAAGTCCCGTCGAGCACTCACGCCGCGCACAACTCGCGCACCTCGGCGGCGAACCGCTCGACCGTTTCCGGCTGCGTATCCCACGCGCACATCAGCCGGCAGCCGCCCGCGCCGATGAATTCGTAGAACTTCCAGCCTCGCGCGCGCATGGCCTTGGCGGCTTGCGCGGGCAATTGCGCAAAGACCGCGTTCGATTCTCCGGGGAACATAATGCTCACGCCCGGAATTTCCTGCAACCGCGTTTGCAGCAGTTGCGCCATCGCGTTCGCGTGACGCGCGTTGCGCAACCACACGTCGTTGTCGAGCAGACCGAGCCAGGGCGCGGAAATGAAGCGCATCTTCGAGGCCAGTTGGCCGGCCTGCTTCAGGCGGTAAGCGAAATCGTCGGCCAGCGCGCGATCGAAGAACACCACCGCTTCACCCACCGGCAAGCCGTTCTTGGTGCCGCCGAAACACAGCACGTCGACGCCCGCGCGCCACGTGATCTCCGACGGATGCACGTCCAGCGCGGCGACCGCGTTGGCGAAACGCGCGCCGTCCATATGCACTTTCAGATGACGCCGTTTGGCGATCGCCGCGATCGCCCGCACTTCCTCGACGCTGTAGACCGTGCCGACTTCCGTCGACTGGGTCAGCGTGACGACTTTCGGCTTCGGGTAATGGATGTCGGCGCGGCGCGTGACCACGGCTTCGATCGCATCCGGCGTAAGCTTGCCGCCGATGCCCGGCGCGGTCAGCAGCTTCGAGCCGTTCGAGAAGAACTCGGGGCCGCCGCATTCGTCGGTCTCGATGTGCGCGAGTTCGTGGCAAATCACCGAATGATACGACTGGCACAACGACGCGAGCGCCAGCGAATTGGCCGCCGTGCCATTGAACACGAAGAACACTTCGCAGTCGGTCTGGAACAGTTCGCGCAGACGGTCGCACACCTGGTTGGTCCAGGAATCGTCGCCGTAGGCCGGCTCGTGGCCGCTGTTGTTGGCGGCGATCAGCGCGTCGAGCGCTTCGGGACAGATACCGGCGTAGTTGTCGGACGCGAAATGTTGCATGGCGGGCGGCGCGTCCGGCGATGGGCGCGCTGGGATGACGGGAAAGCGGTCATTTTAGTGCGCGCTGCGGTTATTTGTTTTCCGGTGGCCACAGCGTGGGCCGCAACGCCTTTATCGATGTGCACTCAGTTGCAGCCGCAATTGGGCATGTGGCCCCGGCCGCGCGGGATGCGCGCGACGGCGATCAACCCGGCCGCGCCCACCAGCAACGCGCCCGCCGCCAGCCACAAGGCCGGCGAAAACGAGCCGGTCTGCTCGGCGATCGGCGCGGCAACCAGCGGGCCGACAATCTGGCCAACGCCGTAGGCCGCCGTCGCGTAGCCCATCAGACCGGCAGCGTCGTCGCCACGCAGACGCCGCGCCTCACGCATCGCGAACAGCGTGATCGCGGTGAACGGCAGGCCGATCAAGATGCTGCCGAACGAGAAGCCGCCCGCCGTCGGCCAGACAATGCCGAGGGCGATGCCGCACGCCTGCAGCACATAGCAGCCGGCGAGCAGCGAGCGGTTGTCCCAATGCACCGGCAAACGCGCCGCCAGCAGCGCGCCGACGATCAGCGCCGCGCCGAACATCGGCCAGAACAGGTCGGGCCACGATGAACCGGGCAAGGCGTGACGCGCGATGACAGGCAGGAACGTCGCGGTGATGATGTAGCCGAAACCGGGGATGCCGTAGAGTAGGATGAGCCAGAGTGCGTCGGCGCGGTGGGTGGCGCGGGTGGCGGGTTGGGTTGCGGTAGGTTGCCCGGCGGTGGGTTTGGCTGCGGCACCTGACGCCGCGCCAAACACCGGCCAAACCAAAATCGACAGAACCGCCGCAATCAGCCCGAAGCCGAGCCATCCCGTCGTGGCCCCGTACCCACCCGCCACGCTGACCAGCAGCCCCGTGCCGACGATGCCCACCCCCGGTCCCGTGTAGATCACCCCGCCCCACCCGTGCGCACCGAGTTCGGCGAGCCGCCGCAAGCCCCACTGCGACGCGAATACGAACGTCCAGGCGCTAACCGCGCCCGCGATGAACCGTACCGCCGCCCAGATCCAGAACTGGCTCGTCACGCCCATCATCAACGTCAGCAACACGGTCGCGGCGAGCCCCGCGCGCACCATGCGCGCCGGCTCGATCCGCAGCGCCGCGCACGTGAGCGCGCCGACGAAATACCCCGCGTAATTGAACGAGGCCAGCCAGCCGCCATGCTGAATATCGAGCTGCGGCTGACCGAGCCCGTTGCCGTGGAGCATCAGCGGCAAAAGCGGCGTGAATGCGAATCGCCCGATACCGAGCGCGACGGCCAGCGTGACCATGCAGGCGAGCGCCGCGCGGCGGGCGGCGTGGCGTTCGGCGAAGCCGCCCTGGGCGGTGGAGGCGAGGTCGTTCATGGGCAAGGGCAATAAATGCAGTCAACGGGTCAGATGGCGTACGTCCATATTAGCTTGACCTTTCAATCACGAAAAATGAATAATTCGGATATCACCCATCGCCGAGAGAGAATCATGGATCTGGCCGCTTTGACCATTTTTCGCGCCGTCGTGCGGGAAAACGGCGTGACGCGCGCTGCCGCCAAGCTCAATCGCGTGCAATCGAACGTCACCACGCGCATCAAGCAGCTCGAGGAGCAATTAGGCACCGACCTGTTCATCCGCGACGGGCGTCGTCTCGTGCTGACGCCAGCAGGTGAGACACTGCTGCCGTATGCCGAGCGCCTGCTCGCGCTCGCGGATGAAGCGCGCCACGCGGTGCGTGAGGATCGTCCAAGTGGACGGCTGCGTCTGGGCACGATGGAGAGTGTCGCCGCGACGCGACTTCCCGCACTGCTCGCGCGCTATCACCAGCAGTGGCCCGCCGTCGCGCTGGAACTCGAGATCGGCACGACTGGCAAGCTGATCGAGCGGGTGCGTGAATTCGAAGTGGATGCGGCTTTGGTGGCGACGCCGTTGGACCGCGCCACGCTCGGCGATTTATTCGAATCGGTGCCGGTGTTTCGGGAAGAACTGGTGATGCTGACGCCGCGCGGGCATCGGCCGATTCGCGACGTACGGGACATTGCGTTGTCGACGCTGATCGCGTTCGAGCGCGGCTGTGCTTACCGGTCTTATATCGAGAAGTGGTATCTGGAGCACGGCGTGAGGCCGGCGCGCGTGCTGGAACTGGGCTCGTATCACGCAATCGTGGCTTGCGTGGCCGCAGGCGCGGGGGTTGCGGTCGCGCCCCGGTCGGTGCTGGATCTGCAGACCGACGCCAGCAATATCGCCGTGCATGAACTGCACGATATCGGCGTGATCGAGACACTGCTGGTGTGGCGACGCGGACATTTTTCGTCCGCGCTGAACGCGCTGAAGCAGGCGCTTGTGATGCGGCAGGATGCCGTGAATTCGACCGGGATTGCGACCGTTGCGGAGGGTGCAGTCTGATTTTTGGCTGCGTCGCCGGCATCCGTCAAAACGAACACTGCGAGCAAAATCAAGGCTCGGAGCGCGGCCAATCCAAAACCCGGCGCACCTGACTCTGAAAAAAAACTTAGGCCACGCTAAACGCCCGAATTTCCGGCGCCCCGCGTGGCCCACCCAATCACATCAGCAGAATTAAAGCTGGCCTTCGACCCAACCCTTGACGCCAGCCAGCGCCGCCGGAAGATTCGCCGGCTCGGTGCCACCAGCCTGAGCCATGTCCGGACGGCCGCCGCCCTTGCCGCCGACTTGCTGCGCCACGAAGTTGACCAGTTCGCCCGCCTTGACCTTCTTGCTCGCGTCCGCCGTGACGCCGGCGATCAGGCTCACCTTGCCGCCTTCGACCGACGCCAGCACGATCGCCGCGCTCTTCAGCTTGTCCTTCAGCTTGTCGACGGTTTCGCGCAGCGTCTTGACGTCCGCGCCTTCGAGCGTGGCCGCCAGCACGTGTACGCCACCGACTTCGATCGCCTGACCCGCCAGTTCGTCGCCCTGGCTCGACGCCATCTTCGACTTCAGCGCGCTCAGTTCCTTCTCCAGCGACTTCACCTGATCCTGGACCTGCGTGATCCGCTGCGTCAGTTCCGACGGTTGCGCCTTCAACACAGCCGCGGCCGCATTGATGCGCGCGTCGAGGTCCTGCACGAAGCGCACCGCATTGTCGCCCGTGATCGCTTCCACGCGACGGATGCCCGCGGCCACGCCGCCTTCCATCACGATCTTGAAGAGACCGATGTCGCCTGTGCGATGCACATGCGTACCACCGCACAATTCACGCGAGAAGCCCAGGTCGAGCACGCGCACTTCGTCGCCGTACTTCTCGCCGAACAGCGCCATCGCGCCGCCCTTCACCGCTTCGTCGAACGGCATGACGCGCACGATGCCCGGCGCATTTGCCAGCACTTCGGCGTTGACGATTTCCTCGACGCGGCGGATCTGCTCGTCCGTCATCGGCGCGTTGTGCGCGAAGTCGAAACGGGTCTTGTCCGCGTCGACGAGCGAGCCCTTCTGCTGCACGTGCGAACCGAGCACTTCACGCAGCGCCTTGTGCATCAAGTGCGTGGCCGAGTGGTTGCGAGCCGTGCGAGCGCGGCGCACCGCGTCGATTTCCGCCTTGACGACGTCGCCCACCTTTAGCGTGCCCTGTTCGAGCGTGCCGTGATGACCGACCACGTCGGCCTGCACCTTCAGCGTATCGCTCACCGAGAAGCGCACGCTCGCATTGGCCAGCACGCCCTGGTCGCCGACCTGGCCGCCCGACTCCGCGTAGAACGGCGTGTGGTCCAGCACGACGACAGCCTGCTGGCCGTCACGCACTTCCTTCACCGCGGCGCCGTCCACATACAGCGCGATTACCTTTGCATCGTCGAAGACGATTTCTTCGTAACCGTGGAATGTGGTCTTCGCGCCCGAATATTCGAGGCCTTGCGCCATCTTGAACTTGCCCGCCGCGCGAGCCTGCTCGCGCTGACGAGCCATGGCTTCGTCGAAGGCGGCTTCGTCGACCGTCACTTCGCGCTCGCGGCACACGTCTGCCGTCAGATCCAGCGGGAAGCCGTATGTGTCGTGCAGCTTGAATGCGAGTTCGCCGTCGAGCGTCTTGCCGCCCTTGGCTTCGAGGTCGGCCAACGCGCTCTCGAGAATCGACATGCCGTGTTCGATGGTCTCGAAGAAGCGCTCTTCTTCCTGACGCAGCACGTCGGTCACGCGTTGTTCGGCTTCCTTCAGTTCCGGGTACGCGTCGCCCATTTGCGCAACAAGGTCGGCCACCATGCGATGGAAGAACGAACCCTTCTTGCCCAGCTTGTAGCCATGGCGGATCGCGCGGCGCACGATGCGGCGCAGCACGTAGCCGCGGCCTTCGTTGCCCGGAATCACACCGTCGACAATCAGGAACGAGCACGCGCGGATGTGATCGGCGATCACCTTCAGCGAGTTGTTGGTCAGATCGCTCACGCCGGTTTCGCGGCCGGCCGCTTTGATCAGCGCCTGGAACAGGTCGATCTCGTAGTTGCTGTGCACGTGCTGCAGCACGGCGGCGATACGCTCCAGACCCATGCCGGTGTCGACGCACTGCTTGGGCAGCGGCGTCATGTTGCCTTGCGCGTCGCGGCTGAACTGCATGAACACGAGATTCCAGATCTCGATGTAGCGGTCGCCGTCTTCCTCGGGCGATCCCGGCGGGCCACCCCAAACGTCCGGACCGTGGTCGTAGAAGATTTCCGAGCACGGGCCGCACGGACCGACATCGGCCATCTGCCAGAAGTTGTCCGACGCGTAGCGCGCGCCCTTGTTGTCGCCGATGCGGATGATGCGCTCGACCGGCACGCCCACCTCTTTCGCCCAGATGTCGTGCGCTTCGTCGTCTTCGTGATAGACGGTGACCCACAGCTTGTCTTTCGGCAACTGGTACACGCCCGTGAGCAGTTCCCACGCGTAGTGAATCGCGTCGCGCTTGAAGTAGTCGCCGAACGAGAAGTTGCCCAGCATTTCGAAGAACGTGTGGTGACGCGCGGTGTAGCCGACGTTTTCCAGATCGTTATGCTTGCCGCCGGCGCGCACGCTGCGCTGCGCGGTCGTGGCTCGCGAGTACGGGCGCGATTCCGCGCCGAGGAACACATCTTTGAACTGCACCATTCCCGAATTGGTAAAGAGCAGCGTCGGATCGTTGCCGGGCACAAGGCTCGACGAGCGAACGATCGTATGGCCCTTCGATTCGAAGAACTTGAGGAATTTCTCGCGGATTTCGGCGGCTTTCATAGCGGGCGGGGGACGGGTTTGCCAGTTCCCTGGCTGTTACCGGCGGCATCGTGAGATGCGCCAACTGTTTGTTTCTTAAACGACTGATTATACGGGATCGGCGCCCGTGCGCGGCGGCGCGGGCTGCATGGTTGGCCGTTCGGCCAGGTTTGAACGGGCGGCTCGGGACATAACGGCGCTTTGCGGGACCCGTCATTCGTCCTATGCCGTTCGGCCGACTGCGCCTGCGCGCGGGAATCGCTTAAGATTGCCTCCATCCCGCAGCGCCTCGCGCGCCGCCTGGCTACTCGCAACTACGTGCATGGGACCCGCCTTGCATGGGACCAGACTAAGGAGACATCGAACAATATGGGCGCTCTCAGTCATATCCGCGTGCTTGATCTCACACGCGTACTCGCCGGCCCCTGGTGCGCGCAGACTCTCGCCGATTTCGGCGCCGACGTGATCAAGATCGAACGCCCCGAGGTGGGCGACGACACCCGCCACTGGGGCCCGCCGTACCTCAAGACGCCGGAAGGCGAGGACACACGCGAGGCCGCGTACTACCTTGCAGCGAACCGCAACAAGCGCTCGGTCACCGTGGACATCGCCTCGCCAGAAGGTCAGCGGATCATTCGCGAACTGGCCGCGCAGAGCGACGTGGTGCTGGAAAACTACAAGGTCGGTCAGTTGAAAAAGTACGGTCTCGACTACGCGTCGCTCAAGGAAGTGAAGCCCGACATCGTCTATTGCTCGGTGACCGGCTTCGGGCAAACCGGCCCGTATGCGCAGCGCGCCGGGTACGACTTCATCGTGCAAGGCATCGGCGGCTTCATGAGCATTACCGGCGAGCGCGACGGCCAGCCGGGCGGCGGTCCGCAGAAGGCCGGCGTCGCGATCGCCGACCTCATGACCGGCATGTATTCGACCATCGCCGTGCTCACCGCCCTGACCCACCGTGACCGGACGGGCGAAGGCCAGTACATCGACATGGCGCTGCTCGACGTGCAGGTCGCGATGCTTGCCAACATGAACTCGAACTACCTGGCGAGCGGCCAGCCGCCGGTGCGCTGGGGCAATGCGCATCCGAACATCGTGCCGTACCAGACCTTCCAGACGAGCGACGGCTGGATCATCGTCGCGGTCGGCAACGACGGGCAGTTCCGCAAGTTCGTCGAAGCGGGCGGCCGCCCGGAATTAGCGGACGACGAACGCTTTGCCACCAATCCGGCGCGGGTGCGCAATCGCGACGTCCTCGTGCCGATTCTCGCGGAGATGGTCCGCCTGCAGGGCAAGCAGCAATGGATCGCCGCGCTCGAGGCGGCGGGTGTGCCGTGCGGGCCGATCAACGATCTCGGCGAAGTCTTCGAGAACGAGCAGGTGGTGGCACGCGGGCTGCAAGTGGACCTGCCGCATCCGTCGGGTGGAACGGTCAAGCTGGTGCGCAATCCGATCAATATGACCGGCACGCCGCCTGAAGCGCTTGCCCATCCGCCCACCCTCGGGGAACACACGGAGAGCATCTTGCGCGACGTGCTGGGCTATGACGAAGCGAGGATTGCCGCGTTGCGGAGCCAGTCCGTGATTTGAGTGTGCAGTCAGGCCGCCGCGAAGTCCGAAGATGCGAGGCGTGCAGAGCGGTGCCGCGCCGCGATGGACACAGCGCAGAAGCGGGCTTCCAGATCGACGGCGCGGGCGGCTAGCGCGGCCCGAACGACTCCAGCCACTCACGCCCTTCGTCCCAATCGCCGAGCCCGCTGTCCGCGTTGATATGGCCGCGCGCGCCGAGGTCGATCCAGCGGCTGCCCCACGCGCTCGCACAGGCCTGCGAAAACGGCACGCCGCCGTAGGGGTCATCGCTGCTGGCAACGACAATGGTCGGAAACGGCAATTGCTTTAGCGGCACAGGTGCGAAGCCGCGCGCGTCCCGCGGAAAATGCGCCCCGCCCGGATCGGGCAGCGCGACCAGCAACGCGCCCGCCACCTTCGCAAGCTGCGCGGCGCTCGCATATTGCGCCGCCCAGAAAGCCGTCGTCAGGCAGCCGAGGCTGTGCGCGGCGAAGACCACGGGTGCATCGGCGGCGGCCACGGCGGCGTCCAGCGCGCGGCACCAGGCGTCGCGCTCAGGATGATCCCAGTCCGGCATGCGCACCCGCACGAATGCCGGATTCAGTTCTTCCCAACGCGTCTGCCAGTGGCCGGCGCCGGAGTTCTGGTAGCCCGGCAGAACCAGCGTGGTGGACTGTTTTCGTATGCTCATCCGCGTTCCCCGTTGAAGGTTGTTAATCGCAGTTTATTGTTTTTGGTCTGTGGTTTTTTTTCTCGCACAGGCACAAGCCCGCATCGCCGCGTCAATGCATCACGCGCCCCACGCCCACGCCTCGCGGATCCGCCGCGGGTACGGGCGTCGTGCCGTCGATACGGATCATCTGCACGTCGCCGTTGAACGACTGCCCTTCAAGCGTGTAGCCCTTGGCTTGCAACTGCTCGGCCAGTTCCCCCGTGATCGGACGATACGGCTCGAAATAGATCGTCTTCTGCGGCAGCAACTGGTGGTGAAAACGCATCGCGGCGAGCGCGTCGGCGGGCGACATGTTGAAGTCGTACAGGTCGGTCATCACCTGGAAGATCGACGTCAGGATACGCGAGCCGCCGGGTGTGCCGATCACGAGCGACACCTTGTTGTCCTTCAGCACAATGGTCGGCGTCATCGACGACAGCGGCCGGCGTCCCGGCGCCACCGTGTTCACTTCGGCGCTGCTTGCGCCGGACGCGTTCGCGCCGGCGGGTTTGGTGACGAAGTCGTCCATGGCGTCGTTCAGCAGAAAGCCGGCGCCGTCCACCACCACGCCCGAACCGAAGTCGCCGTTCAGCGTGTAAGTGTTCGACACGGCGTTGCCCCACTTGTCGACCACCGAGAAATGCGTGGTTTGGGCCTTCTCCGGCGCCGCGTCGCCGAGGCCAGGCTTGACCGGCGTCGCGCCCGGCACTTCGTCGGGTTTGACTTCGTCGGCGCGCTGCGCGAGGTAGGCGTCGTCGATCAGTTTGCCGGTCGGCACCTTGTACGCATCCGGATCGGCCAGGTATTGCTGGCGATCGGCGAACACGCGGTCCTCGATCTGCGCGATCAGATGGATGTACGGCACGGAATTCAGCTCAAGGCCATCGAACGCCTGCTTCAGGTCGGCCTTCATCTTCAGCATCTGGATCAGACCCACGCCGCCCGAACTCGGCGGCGGCGCGGTGACGACCTGATAGCCGTTCCAGTCGGCGGTAAGCGGCTGGCGCCACACGGCCTTGTATTGAATCAGATCCTGTTTCGTGACGAGACCGTGGCCGTACATCTGCTGGGCGATCAGGTCGGCGGTGCGGCCTTCATAGAATTCACGCCCGCCGTCGCTTGCAATGCGCGACAGGGTCTGCGCCAGTTCGGGCTGGCGATACGTCACGCCCGCCTTGAGATTGGAGAAGTAGGCGTCGAAGTTGGTCTTGCCGGCGAAACTCTTCGCCGCCGCGTCGTGCCGTTGCTGCAACCACGGTTCGACCTGGAAACCGTCGGTGGCGTAGCGGACCGCGGGCGCGAGCACCTGCTTCCACTTCAGTTTGCCGAAACGCTGCTGCGCTTCCCACATGCCCTCGACGGTGCCCGGCACGCCCACCGCGCGATGCCCGACGGCGCTCATACCCGGCAGCAGATTGCCCTTGTCGTCGAGATACATGTCGCGGGTCGCCTGTTGCGGCGCGCTCTCGCGATAGTCGAGAAAGTACGGCTTGCCGTCCATGAACACGGTCATGAACCCACCGCCGCCGAGGTTGCCCGCATCCGGCGCTGTCACGGCCAGGGTGAAGGCGACGGCGACGGCGGCATCCACCGCGTTGCCGCCGGCGGCGAAGATCTGCTGCGCCGTGTCCGCGCTGTAGCGGTCCGGCACGGCCACCGCCGAGGCGTCGAACACAGCCTTGGGCGGCGGCGTTTTTGCCAGCGCGACCGCGGGCGCGGCCACGCCGCCCGCAAAACCGGCGAGTACAGCCGACACGGTCAGGATCCGGGTCAGGGAAAGAACGGTGAAAGGCGCGCGAGGCGCGCCGTGCGTCGGGACAGACATCCGAAAAACTCCGGCAACTGAGGGCGCCATGGTGCACGAACGGCAGGAAATCGTGCAAGGCGACAAAGGGCGGTGCGGCCTGCGTGGACGGCTGCGACGAGAGCACGCGCTGCGCGTTCTGGCGCAAGCTGCACTGCCCCGAGGAAAAATCGGGCGGCGGCATAAGGCAAGGCGGCTCATGGGCGCTCAACGCGCGATGCTTGCCCGCCCATGGACTCACACCGCACGAAACGCGGCGTGACTGCCTGCTCGATGCGGCACACCGAAAGCGGGCGCATACATCCTATTGCTGCGCCAAAACACGCCAAGGACACTCGACGCGGACACCCCGCGCAACCCCTCGCAACCCCTCGCGGGCGAACCCGCGCCGCTCGCATCCTAAGTCGGCCGCGCTCGCGCGAACAAAACGTTTTACCTCCTGTTACAGCACCGGCCCGCCTGTTGAATGACCGTCAAAATGGCTCAAACGTTGGCGGCACGCCGCACTCGCCTGCCGCGACGGGACGCGTCAGGTAGAATTGTCGGATAAGAGGGCGCATTGCGCGCCCCCGACAGACTCTCACCATCTCGCATGAATACCGAACGCAACGACGCGCCAGCGGCATCCAATTTCATCCGCAACATCATTGACGACGACAACCGCACCGGCAAGTGGGGGCAGCGCGTCGAAACGCGCTTTCCGCCCGAGCCGAACGGCTATCTGCATATCGGTCACGCCAAGAGCATCTGCCTGAACTTCGGCGTGGCGCGCAGCTACGGCGGCGTGTGCCATCTGCGCTTCGACGATACCAATCCGGAAAAGGAAAGCGTCGAATACGTCGACTCGATCATCGACGCCGTGCGCTGGCTCGGCTTCGAGTGGGAAAAAGACGGCAAGGCCGAGCTTTACTACGCGAGCGACTACTACGACAAGCTGTACGAATTCGCCGAACTGCTGATCGAACGCGGCAAGGCCTACGTTGACAGCCAGTCGGCCGAAGAAATGCGCGCGAACCGCGGCTCGGCCACGGAAGTCGGCACGCCGTCGCGCTTCCGCGAGCGTTCGGTGCAGGAGAACCTCGACCTGTTCCGCCGCATGAAGGCCGGCGAGTTCCAGGAAGGCGAGCACGTGCTGCGCGCGAAGATCGACATGTCGTCGCCGAACTTCAACATGCGCGATCCGGTGATCTACCGTATCCGCTTCGCGCATCACTACCGTACCGGCGACAAGTGGTGCATCTACCCGATGTACGACTACACGCACTGCATCTCGGACGCGCTGGAAAACATCACGCATTCGCTGTGCACGCTGGAGTTCGAAGACCATCGTCCGCTGTACGACTGGATTCTGAACGAGCTCGCCGAGGCCGGCGTTTTCACGCGCCCGCTGCCGCAGCAAATCGAATTTTCGCGCCTGAATCTGACCTACGCGATCACCAGCAAGCGCAAGCTGCTGCAACTCGTGACCGAAGGCCATGTGGACGGCTGGGACGATCCGCGCATGCCGACCATTGTTGGCGTGCGCCGGCGCGGCTTCACGCCGGAATCGATCCAGTTGTTCTGCGAGCGCATCGGCGTCACCAAGGTCGATTCCTGGATCGACATGAGCGTGTTCGAAGGCGCGCTGCGCGACGATCTGGACGAAAAAGCGCCGCGCACCGCTGCCGTGCTCGATCCGGTCAAGCTGATCATCGACAACTTTCCGGAAGGCGTCACCGATCCGTGCAATGCGCCGGTCCACCCGCATCATCCGGAAATGGGCGTGCGCGAGTTTCCGATTTCGCGCGAACTGTGGATCGAACGCGACGATTACAACGAAACGCCGCCGAAGGGCTACTTCCGCCTGTTCCCGGGCAACAAGGTGCGCCTGCGTTACGGCTACGTGATCGAATGCATCGGCGCGGACAAGGACGAGAACGGCAACATCGTCGCGGTCCATTGCAACTATTTCCCGGACAGCAAATCGGGCACCGAAGGCGCGAACAACTACAAGGTCAAGGGCAACATTCACTGGGTCAGCGCGGCAGCCGCGTGCCCGGCCGAAGTGCGCATCTACGACCGCCTGTTCAAGGAACCGCAACCGGACGCCGGCGGCCGCGATTTCCTCGAAGCGCTGAATCCGGATTCGAAGCGCGTGGTCAACGCCTACCTCGAGCCGGGCGCGCGCGAAGCGCTGCCGGAACAGCGCTATCAGTTCGAGCGTCACGGCTATTTCGTCGCCGACCGCGTCGATTCGAAGCCGGGTAAGCCCGTATTCAATCGCATCGTCAGTCTGCGCGACAGTTGGGGCAAGCCGGCGTAAGCCGGAGCGCACCCTTGTGGCGCGCATCTGGGGTTGGATTCGGCGTGCGTCTGGATCGAAAGATGCACGCCGTTTTGTTGCACCATGTTCCATCGACAGTGACGGCGCGGCATCCGCAAACGCCAGTCCGGGAGGTCCGATGAAAGTTGCAGGCCGCCGCAGGGCCAGTACCCGGCACGCGACGGGGCACACGGCATACGCCGCGCGTTTCGTCCACCGCACACGTTGCGCGCTCGTGGCGCTGACCACCTTCGGCGCGGCGTCGCTCGCCTGCTCCGCTCAGACGGACGAACTTACCGGCACGCTGAGAAAAATCCACGACGACGGCGTGGTCGTGCTCGGCGTGCGTGAAGCGTCGATTCCTTTTTCCTACTTCGACGGCAAGGGCACGGTCGGCTACTCGCAGACCATCGCGCTGCAGATCGTCGAAGAGATCAAGAAAACGCTCGGCATGCCGCAACTGAAGGTGCACGAGATCACGGTGACCTCGTCGAACCGTACGCCGATGCTGCTGAACAACCAGATCGATCTGGAGTGCGGCTCGACCACCCACACGGTGGAACGCGAAAACCTGGCCGCGTTCTCGAACAGTTTTTTCCAGTATGCGGTGCGCATGATCGCGCGCAAGAACGCTGGCATCACGGATTTTCAGGATCTGGCCGGCAAAGCGGTCGTGACGACCGCAGGCACCTCGGATGAGCGTCTGCTGCGCCGCCTGAACACCGACAAGCTTCTGAACATGCGCATTACCAGCGCGCGCGACCACTCCGAGGCATTCAACACGCTCAAGGACGGACGCGCCGTGGCCTTCGTGATGGACGAGCCAATCGTGTACGGATTCAAATCAACCGATCCGCGTCCCGACGATTTCGTGGTGACCGGCACGCCGCTGGGCTACGAAGTCTACGCGTGTATGTTCCGCAAAGGCGACGAGCCGTTCCGCACGCTCGTCAACGGCGTGATTGCGCGCGGCCAGACTTCCGGCGAAGCGGAGCGTCTGTACAGGCAGTGGTTCACGCAACCCATTCCGCCGCACGGCATCAATCTGAATTTTCCGCTGTCGGAGCAGAACCGCGCCCTGTTCGCGCATCCGAACGACCGCGCGCTCGACTGAAGCGTCGCACGGTCGCGGCCTTGCCGCTACAGCGACCGATGCAGTTCCAGGAGTGACAGTGTGGTCTGAAAGAGCCGCGTGAGACTGCGGCTCGCATACTTGTCCACCTCGTCTGGCGCAGCCCAGCGGTAGGCGTCCATTTCGGGTATCAGCGTGCCGTCCGAGCGGCGCGGAAAGAGCGACGTGCAGGTGCACACGCTCAGATCGAGTTCATCGACGGTGGCACGCGCGCCGAACAGATGCAGATCCTTGTCGCGCCGATAGACGAACAGGCCGAGGTCTTTCAGACGCTCGGGCTCGATGGCGATACCGGTCTCCTCGACCATCTCGCGCAGCGCCGTGACGTGCGGCGCCTCGCCTTCTTCGCCGTGTCCTTTCGGGATGTCCCAGTGCGACGTTTCGGTGGCGTGCGCAAGCAGCACGCGGCCATCCGGGTCGAGCAAGACGATGCCGCACGAAATAATCCGTGTGCTCATCGCGGCACCATCATGTCCAGCAGACGCACAAATCCGCCGACACGCACGCGCACGGCTTCGGGCCGCGTCGGGGGCCAACCGGCGCGCGCCGCCATCAAGGCCTGCATGCTCAGTGTTTTTTCTGCAGTTGCCAGGTGCCGCTGCCCTGCTTGCAGAACTGCGGGCGCAGGTTCATCGATTGCCCCTTGGCGCTCAGCACGACGCCCACGTCGCGGCAGGTGCGATCGCCGTCTTTGGCCGTGCTGGCCATCGTGATCGCGGCGTCGATCTTCACGCTATTGCCCGTGCCTTCGTTGACCCAGGTCGCGGTTTCGCCGTCATGCTTGTCGTTCAGCGCGGCGAAGACCGCCTTTTTGACGGAGTCGATGTCGCGTTGCTTCATGTAGCTGATCGGCGTGTCGTTCAGAAAGCCAAGATTCGCAGCGTGCGCGCCGATCGCGGCACCCAGCAACAGGCTACCGGCGGTCAGTTGAGACAGGACACGGGTTCGCATCGACATGAAGGGTTCTCCTCGAAAGTGTTCGGCGGTCTTGAGCGCGCATGGCGTCTCGTGATCTGGACCCCAAAAGCATAGCATGTCGCCCTCGAAGGAACCGCGAGAAACGGCCGCGCGCCGAAGCGAGCGCTAGCCCTGCACACGACGCGCCTCATTCCCGGCATCGCTCGCCAGTGCGCCTAGTGAGCGCCTTTAATTTTAGGACAGCTCCCATTCCTGGCACCAGGACGTCTTCTTAACATTGATCGGTTGCGCCCCCGCGCCAATCAGAATCTCAAGACGCCCCGCCATGTACACCCTCTCCGCCCTCGAAGTCATTGCCATCGCGCTTGCGCTGCTGTGCGTCGCGCTCGTGCCGGTTGCCATCGGCCGCGATCCCGGACTCGCGCGACGCGTCGTGCGGATGGACGCGTTGCCCCGCGCTCGCTGGCCCAATCTGCTGACGCGCGTCGGCGTCGCCTGCCTGTTGCTGTCCTTCGCGCTGCTGCTCGCCGCTTGCTATTACATGTTGGCGAGCGCCGGCCACTAATCTTTGCCCGGGCGATCGACTACGCCAGCGGCAATCGCATCGCTCACGTCACTTTGCGGCCACCGAATCGGCCGCCCCGCTTCCCGCCTTGTATCCGTCCGTCAGCGTATTCAAAAACGCGACCACGTCCTTGATTTCAGCCTCGTCGAGCGCCGGCTTGTCGCCCGGCTTGCGGTCGAACGGCGGATCGGTATTCAGATTGGCCCAGTACTGCTGAGGCAGATCGTCGAACTTCCGCACTTTGCCTTTCGCCACCGGATAGAACTTCTCCGGGTTCGTGTCGCGCTCGGCATAGAAGCGCACCACCTGATCGAGCGAATGGTAGATGCCGTTGTGGAAGAAGCTTTTCTTCAGCGCCACATTGCGCAGCGTCGGCGTGCGGAAGATCCCGCAAAACTCGGCGCGTCCCTTCAGATCGGTGCGCTCCGGGCCACAGGCGCCGAGATCGTAGAAATGCGGATCGCGATTCACGGACAGCGAGCGATTGCGCGGCACGCCGATCGCGATCAGACCGAAATCGCTGAACTGCGGCGGCGCGCCGTCCATGCTGCGCTGGCTGATGTGACAGCTCGCGCAATTGCCTTTTTTCTCATCGTTGAAGAGTTGCAGGCCGCGCAGTTCGGCTTGCGTCAACTGCGCCTTGCCCGCCAGATAGGCGTCGTATTTGCTGGTGTACGGATAGAAAGTTTCCGGCGTCTGCTCGAAGGTTTCGAGCGCTTGCAGCACCGCTTTGAAGGTGGCGTCGTCGCTGTCGAAAATGTGTGCGCCGAAGGCCGCGCGGAAAGCGTCGGCGTACGGCGCGGCCTTGACCGCCGCAGTGACCTTGGCCGGCGTGCTGCCCATTTCGAACGACGACAGCAGGGGTATGCGCGCCTGGTCGCCGCCCCGGTCGACGCGGCCATCCCAGGTCAGGCCGCCGGTGGGTCCGGCATCGACGCTTTCGTCGCCTTCGTCGTCCGACTCGTGATAGTGCTCGGCGAACGCCGGCACCGATTGCAGATACTTCAGCGTCGGCGCGGCGCGCATGCCGGTGCGGTGCATATCGTTGCCGCCCAGTTGCACCGACAACGCATTGGCCGGCGAGAACCCATGCTCCGGACTGTGACACGACGCGCAAGCAAGCTTGCCCGAACCTGAGAGCGATGCGTCGAAAAATAGTTGTTTGCCGAGCGCCGTCATCTGCCGCACGGATTCGTAGACCTGCGCGCGAGACTGGCCTGCTTCATGAGCGGCAACTTGCACAACCGACGCCGCCAAGGGCACGGACGAAGGCGATACGCCCGCGCCCGTGCTCGCGACGGCACCCGTGCCCGGCGCGCCCGCATCGCACGCGGCAAGCGTCAAGGTCATGGCCGTCAGCGCGAACGCCGTCGCTTGCCGCAGGCGCTTCGTCCCGAGCCCGGCGTCATGGTTTGCGCCGACCCGAGCCATTATTTTCCGAATCCCCGTCAGACCTGGCCGCATATGAAAGATGTGTGTTGGCGATAGTGAAGTCCGCGAGCGTATTTCATCTGCATGTCGTTTAAATGACATACAGCCGACGTTATTTTTCAGTCAGAAGCAATTCGTAATTAATTACATCTTTCTGTCAAATTGCCTTGCCAAACTTTCGCCCGCGGCCATCCGTGTAAGGACTTCGGATGGCCCGTCCCCAACGCGAGAGAGAAACCACATCAAATGAACAAGAAACTGATCTGCGCGACGCCCATCGCGATCGCAGCAGCGTTGAGCCTGTATGCGTGCGGCGGTGACAAGGTCAACGAACCGGACATCACGTCGATCAAGAACGTCGTGGTGATCTACGCGGAAAACCGCAGCTTCGACAATCTGTACGGCAACTTTCCGGGCGCCAACGGTCTGCAGAACGTGACGGCGGCGAGCGCCACGCAGGTGGATCGCAACGGCACCGTGCTCGCGACGCTGCCGCAGGTGTGGAACGGTCTGACGCAAACCGGCGTGACGCCGGTGGTCACGCAGGCCATGACGGCGAATCTGCCGAACAGCCCGTTCGCCATCGACGACCCGAAAGGTTTCAACACGCCGATCACGGCGACGACGCGCGACCTGTACCACCGCTTCTACGAAAACCAGATGCAGATCAACGGCGGCAAGAACGACAAGTTCGCCGCGTGGGCGGATTCGGGCGGCCTCGTGATGGGCCACTACACGCTCGACGCGGACAAACTGCCGCTGTGGAAGATCGCCCAGCAATACACGCTCGCCGACAACTTCTTCATGGGCGCATTCGGCGGCTCGTTCCTGAACCACCAGTGGCTGATTTGCGCGTGCACGCCGACTTATCCGAACGCGGACAAGAGCGTGGTGGCCGGCTCGATCTCGTCGGTGGAAAGCGACGGTGTCACGCTCAAGGTCGCGTCCAACTCGCCGGTTTCGGCACTGAGCGGCCCGCCCAAATACGTGAATTCGGGCAACCTCACGCCTGACTTCTACGCGATCAACACGATGCAGCCGCCGTATCAGCCGAGCGGCAACAAGCCGGCGAGCGGCGGCGACGCGAACTTCGCCGATCCGACCCAGGCCACCACCCTGCCGGCGCAGTCGCAGCAGCACATCGGCGATCTGCTGAACAACGCGAAGGTGTCGTGGGCATGGTACAGCGGCGCGTGGGGCGCGGCGGTGTCGGCGGCGCAGAACGGCACGTCGAACGTGATTTACGGCGCGAATCTGACGGCGCCGAATTTCCAGCCGCATCATCAGCCGTTCAACTATTTCGCCGACCTCGCTCCGGGCACCGCGAACCGGTCGCAGCATCTGCTCGACGGCGGTCTGGGCGGCTCGGAGTTCATCAAGGCGATCGATAGCGGCACGCTGCCGCAAGTGTCGTTCTACAAGCCGCAGGGCAACCTGAACGAACACCCGGGCTACACCGACGTGGCGTCGGGCGACCAGCACATCGCGGACGTCATCTCGCATCTGCAGAAGAGCCCGCAGTGGAACAACATGGTGGTGGTCGTGACGTACGACGAAAACGGCGGCTTCTGGGATCACGTCTCGCCGCCGAAGGCCGACCGCTGGGGTCCGGGCACGCGTATTCCCGCGCTGATCATTTCGCCGTACGCGAAGAAGGGTTACGTCGATCACACGCAGTACGACACCACGTCGATCCTGCGCTTCATCACGCACCGCTTCTCGCTGCCGACACTGCCGGGTATCGCGGCGCGCGACGCGGCGCTGGTCAGCAACGGCAGCAAGCCGATGGGCGACCTCACGGCTGCGTTGAACATCAAGCAGTGAGCGAAAGGCGCAATTCGTTCAAGATCGGACGGAAGAGGTTAAGCGTTAAGCAACAGTCCGCTTGAGGGCGAGACTTTGACAGGGCAGCTTCGGCTGCCCTTTTTTATGGCCGTCTCGTGACCGCCGGGTCCGACGCGTTTTCATGAGCGGCGTATGCTTCGAACCAGAACGCGCTCGTCTCGTCGAACGCGGCTCGATATTTTCCGCAACACGTTGAAGACTTGCCCACATTCAGGAGTTCGACAGCATGACTGAAAAAACCATCAAGGTGCCCGGCCCCGACCATCCGATCACGGTCGAACCGTCCAACGCGCGCGTCGTCGTGACCGTCGGCGGCAAGGTGATCGCGGATACCCTCAAGGCACTCGTTCTGCGCGAAGCGTCATATCCGCCGGTGTATTACATTCCGCGCAACGATGTCGAAATGACGCTACTGGAGCGCACCGATCACGCGACCTACTGTCCGTACAAGGGCGATTGCGCGTACTACAGCATTCCGTCGGGCGGCGAAAAGACAGTCAATGCGGTGTGGACTTATGAGTCGCCGTATGCGGCCGTGAAGGAGATCGCGCAACATCTGGCGTTCTATCCGAATCGCGTCGACTCGATCGATGTGAAACCGGCGCAGTGACAGTTGCGCGTAGCGCGGCGCGGTGGTTCGGCGCTTCGCGCGCTGCCGCCGTGGCTACCGACGGGCGCCTTAAAGTGCAACGACCACGCCGATGGGTTCACTCCTCGGTGGCCCACAACATCCAGCGTCATTCTCACTTGCCGGAGCGGCCACGGGAAACGGACTACCGCCTGTCCCACGCCATTAAGTCAGCTCTCGTCCCGGGTTTCGATCAGTACCGCACAGGGCGACCGGTCGATGACTTCTCCGCTGGTCGAAGGGTTGGCCCAGCGGCGCAGCCGTGACAGATGGTGATGTCCCATCACGATGACTTCCGCGGCCAGCAGTCGGGCTTGTTCGATAACGACGTCGGCCGGACTATTTCCCGTGCACAGGTGCTGTTCCACCGTGAAATTCCGGTCGGCAAGCTGTGCGCCTGCGGCAGTCAAGGCGGATTGCGCGAACGATGTCTGCGCGTATGCGGACGGATAGTTCTGGCCATCGGGCGCGATATCGCTTTCGCTACCGGGAGGCAACAAATAGGACGGGTCGACCACGCACAGAAGGTGCACAGTTGCGGTACCCGGCGCCGCGACGCGGCTGACCAGGTCGACGACGTGGATACTCTGGGGCGAGCCGTCCAGCGGAACGAGGAGGATATTGAACATGGCTGGCGATAAAGTCTGAAATGGGGATGCGACACGTGTCGCTTTCCGCCGCGCGTATAGCCTAATAACAGTAGGCGAAAACCCTCAAACTTTAAATTGATAAGAAACAAAGTTGGCAGTTCGACAGGGCGCGCACTGCCCCGCGAACAGATTTGATCTGATTGGTACGGCAGGAGGGACTCGAACCCCCCACCCTCGGCTTAGAAGGCCGATGCTCTATCCAGCTGAGCTACTGCCGTATTGAAGTGAGACGATGCAACCCTGCACAACGTGCATCGCCCGCAATGAGAACCTGCTTTCTGGCATTGGAACCTGTGCCTCTGGAAGCCACAGGTTCGCGGGATACCGAAATTCTAACTGACCGTGCCGTAGACGGGAAATCTGCCCGGGCGCCCGGCAAACAATCCGCGCGTCATGCCGGCTGTCGCACGTCACGAAACAAACGGGCCCGGCAAGTTGAGCCGGGCCCGGATTATAACCGATCGTCCCCTGCCCGCCGGCGCACGCTAACGGACAGGGTGAACGCCATCAAGCCGGTTGCGGATGCAGCATGAACCAGCCGAGGAACACGATGCCGGCGATCACGCAATACACGCCGAACGACGCCAGACGTCCGCGGCCCTCGAAATAGCGCATCAGGAAACGCACGCTGAGATACGCGGCGATCGCGGTGAGCACGCCGCCGAGCAATGCATCGGCGAGTTGGCCCGGCGCGTGGAACAGTTTGGGCAACTCAAGCACGCCGGCCGCGAAAATAATCGGCGTGCCGAGCAGGAACGAGAATTCCGCCGACTTCTCCGCCGTCAGACCGGCGGCATTGCCGGCGATCATCGTCAGACCACTGCGGGAGAAACCCGGAATCAACGCGCCGATCTGCGCGAGACCGACAAAAAACGCCTGACCGAAACTCAGCTTCTCCGGTGCCTGATGCGCGCGCGAACGCTGCAGGCGATCGCCGAACCACAGCAGCACACCGTTCACGATCAACGCGATCGCCACGATCCGCAAGTCGTGAAAAAGCCGCTCGAGCCGTTTTTCCAGCAGCAGCCCAACCAGACCGGCCGGAATCGTGCCGATGATGAGCGCCCACATCATGTGCGCGTCGTCGTTGCGGCGGCCGCCGAACGATGCGAAGAAGCCGCGCACCAGCGCGCACCAGCGTTTGCGGAAGTACCACAGCAGCGCGAGCGCCGTGCCGAGATGCAACGCGACGAGGAACGGCAGCAATTGCGGCGCGTGTTTGTCGATGTGCATGCCGAACAGTGCGGGCACCAGCAACGTATGGCCGAGGCTGCTCACCGGAAACAGTTCGGTGACGCCTTGCAGCACGCTCAGGAAGATGAGAAACGACAGGTTCACGCGGGGCGTCCTTGTAAGGAAAATGTCGGGGAAAGGCGCGCCGGATAAGGAATCCACGGGCACCTCAAAAGCGCACCGATTATGCCTGGCTGCAATGTCAGCGCCAAGCGTTTGAACCGCATTCGGGGAAATATTGTGCGTCGCGTCACAACTCGAAACCGTTGTTACGGCGCAGAAAAAGAAACGGGCCGCCGTGAATGGCCGCCCTATGGAATCAGCAGAATGACGTGAAGCGAACCGCGTGATGCCCGGCAGGAGAATCGCTCAACGGCCCGGACGCCTTTGTTGAGCAGAGCAAGCGGTGCAGAACGCCCGATCAGCGTTCGAGCTTGTAAAAGAAGTAGACCGTGCTTGCCGCGAACATGCCGAACAAAGTGACAGCCATTGCCATTGCGAGATCCATACAGCCTCCTGAGGCAGTCTCGCCCGGTCGTCGAAGTTACCGGGCAGTCGGACGAATTATCAGCAAGAATGGCCTTGCGGCGACACCCGCAATTTCCCCAGAAGGGTTTCCCCGTAGCGGAAAGCAGCGCAAAATCATTCTCTCGCGCGGCGCCGCGCGGCAAATTCCGACGCTCGTACGCTTGGATGGCGCCGCCTGCGGGCGCCCTTGGGTCTGCCTTCAACCTCTTACTCACCAATCCATCGACCATGCCCCTCTCTCCGCAACAGGACATTCTCGAGATCGCCCAGGACGCCTCCGTGCTCCGTTTCGCGCCGCAAGCCGGCGGCCGCCTGATGTCGTGGACGATCGACGGCGAAGAAGTCATCCATTGGCCGGAGCATGCCGACTGGAGCCAGCCCGCGCGGATTCGCGGCGGCAATCCGTTGCTGTTTCCGTTTCTCGGCCGGCATCGTGTCGACGGCAAGATCGGTTACTGGCGCGACGCTCATGGCACAGTGCGCGAACTGCCGATGCACGGCTTCGCCCGCGACCTGCCGTTCGAAGCCCACGCCGACGTGCACGGCGCCGGCCTGCGCATGATCCTGACCGACAGCGAGGCAACCCGCGGCGGCTATCCATTCGGCTTCCGTTTCGAGGCCGCCTACGACCTCGTGGATGCGCATACGCTCGACGTCACGTTCACCACCACCAATACCGGCCACACGCGCCTGCCTTACTACGCCGGCCATCATTTCTACTTCACGCTGCCGCACACGCAGCGTGGCGAGACCTCGCTGGAACTGCCACGCACACAGCGCTGCTATCAGCTGGAGGACGGTTCGATCAGCGCCGCCGAGCCGGGCGAAGCGCGCTATACGCTCGACGAGGCGCGCATCCATGACCGTTTCCATTGCCTCGTCGGTACGCCGGATCAACCGGTGCGGCTCGTCGCACCGGGTCTCGACCGGCTCATCACCATCGACCTGCAACGACCGGGCTCGGTGCCCTGGTACGCGGTGACGACGTGGACCGAAGCCGCGGAGTCGGACTTCTACTGCGTCGAACCCTGGCTCGGATTGCCCGATGCGATTCACAACGGCAGGGGTTTGCGTTGGCTCGAAGCCGGGCAGACCGAGGTCGCCGCGCTGCGCATCAGCGTGGCCAAGTTGGGTTGATTGCTGGGAGTCCAGACAGGGCGGCGCGGTTGGCTATCAGGCGAATTTCGCTGCATTTCGCCGCATCTCGCGCCGCGCGAGTCTGCCGCGCTGTCCGCTTTTCGCGTACTGGAGCGCAAAACCGTTAGAATCGAGCGCTTTGTATCTACCTGCCGCGTGATCGGGATCGGCGCGCGGCAGCGCTTTGCGAGGTCCAATGGTAAGCACGACAAGAATGATGAAACGGCTCGCCTGCGCGTCGTTGGTGGCACTGCTCGCCGCGTGCGGGTCGGCGCCGGTGGGGCCGGGCTTTTATCGGGTGGAACGGGGCGATACGCTGTCGAAGATCGCGCGCAGTAACCGGCAGTCGGTGCAAAGCATCGTGCGCTGGAACAATCTGACCAATCCGGACAGCATCGAGGTCGGCCAGGTGCTGCGCGTCGCGCCCCCGGGCGGCACGGCATCGACCAGCGGCGCGGTGCGCAGCAGCGGAAGCGGCAGCGCGTCGGCCACGCCGCGTCCGGCGCCCGCGGACAGCGCGCCGTCCGCGGCGCCGGCTTCGACCATTTCGCTGGTGTGGCCGGCCGACGGCACGGTCATCCGGCGTTTCGACGGCGGCAATTCGAAGGGCATCGATATCTCGGCGGCGGCGGGTACGCCCGTCGTCGCCGCGGCGCCCGGCACGGTCGTGTACGCCGGCAACGGCTTGCGCGGCTACGGCAATCTGCTGATTCTCAAGCACAACGCCGAGTATCTGACCGCCTACGCACACAACCGCACGCTGCTGGTGAAAGAAGGCCAATCGGTCACACGCGGCGAGAAAATTGCCGAGATGGGCGACACCGATACCGATCGCGTGATGCTGCACTTCGAACTTCGCTATCAGGGCCGCTCAATCGATCCGTCGCGGGCGCTGCCGCCCCGCTAGCGGCTGGCTGGGGCATGAGCACTGACTCGCGCCAGCGGGCGCGCCTGGCCCGGCCTGTGCGGTCCGCGCACTGTCCCGCCGCCCGCGCCGTCCAGTGCGGGCAGGCAGCCTGCAACCGCGGCCGAGGGAACCCGGCGTGTTATAAAACGCTCAATCAGGACACGACGTGGCTTCGCGTCACGCCTTTCTCCGTCTATCTGTAAGGAATCTGTATGAAGAGCGCATTTGCGGCCGTCGCGACGGCCGCGGCGATCGGTCTCGGCCTGCTGACGCTGGGCAGCCTCGGCGGCTGCTCCAGCACCACCACCATGACCTACCTGCCGAGCGGCGACACCGGCTTTGCGATCAACTGCAGCGGCAGCGACGCCAGTTCGAGCTGGGCAGAGTGCTACAAGCGCGCGGGCGAAGTCTGCGGCAACTACGGCTACGACGTGGTATCGAAAGACGTCGACAACGGCGCGACCTCGGGTGGAACGGTCGGCGGTATTTTCGGTGCGAACGTGAAGAACCGGTCGATGGTAGTTCGCTGCAAGCAATAACGACGACACCAAGCGCGCCGCCGTGCCGACTAGCGGCGGCGCCAGCGCCCTGAGCGCGGATCGATGCGCGCGGCGAAGGCGACCAGCACGCCGAGCGCGACCGGGCAGACGCCGAGAAAAATGATTAGCGCGGTCATGCTCGAGGAAGGAAAGGTAAGTTTTCATGATCCACTGCACATGTGAATCGGCGGTGACTCGGACGAAGTGCGGCGAAAAAAAAGCCCGGCACGAAGCCGGGCTAACGGGGGTTCGGCGCATATCGGCAAAGGACCGGTTCACCATGCGCCAGAACGAAATCTAACAATCCGCTTTTACAAGCGCAATATATTAATTTCGCAGTCAGTGTGATGCGGCGTACTGATTCCGCCTTACGTGAAGCGGAAAAGTCGGAAACAAACAGGTCGAATTCGCCCGCCGTTTCAACATGAAACGCTTTAAATGGCGCGACTCGAAACCCAATACTGCCCGCCGGGCCGCGCGAAGCAAGGGGCGCGCCTGAAACGGCCGGAAAAGCCTGAAGAATGGCGCTGGCGGATTTCTGCTAACTCATCCAGCCTGATTCGGACGCTTTGCGTACTGCGTAGCTTTAGTGCGCCACCGCACCTTCTCGCATTAATATCCGATATTGACCGACTTAATCAAAGCAGCCGGCTTCTTCACAACAATTCGCAAATAGCGGAAATATTATAGAGATTAAATCAGCCGACAATTGCGGCACTGAAAATCCGGCGACTTAATTGATTCGACCAATTGAATGATAAGCACCGGCATGGGATCGTTCAAGCTAGCCGAATGGCTAAAATCGGCCAGCTTGAGCGCACGCTCACATGACCCGCAACCCCAGCTCGGTGACGAGCACGGCCGCCTGGGCATGCGAGATCGTCGCGCCCTTGAAGAGCGCCGCGTCCACCAGCCGCACGCCGCTGAGGTCGGCTTCGCGCAAGTCCGCGCCGTCGAAGCGCGCGCCCTTCAGGTGCGCATCCTTCAGGCTGCCGCCGTCGAAGATCGCTTCACGGAAGTCCACGCCGGCCAGGTCGGCATCCGAAAAATCCAGTTGTTGCAGCGTGGCCTTGCGAAACGACAGGCCGCGCAGGTGCGCGCCGACCAGCAGCGTTTCGACGAAGCTCAAACCCAGCGCCGTGCATGCTTCGAAATTGGCGCCGGTCAGCTTGCAGCTATGAAACGACGCCGAAGCCAGCTTGGCGCGCCGCCAACTGGTGTTGTTCAGGTCGCTCGACTGGAACGCCGCGTCGACCAGATCGGCCGACGCGAAGTCCGCCTCGCGGCCACGGCAACGGACCCAGCGGGTGTGCGAGAGCGCCGCGCCGAAAAACGACGTCTCGACGATCGTGCAGCGGTGAAACTCGGTGCCGCGCAGATCGAGTCGCGAGAGGTCGACGCCTTCGAAATCGCAGCCGGTGAAATGAAGCGGCGCCTTATTGCCGGCGAGGCTGGCCGCGACGAGTCGCTCCACTTGCGCGCGCGTGAGCGCGGCGTCGGTCACGACATGAGCTTGCGCGCCCGAAGCCGGCGCCGTTGAATCCAGTGACATGAAGGTTCAGAATGAATTTCGCAGGACCCATAGCCTACCGGAACGCGCATCGCGCTGACGGTCCGCACCGATGGTTTATAGTAACGGCCCCGCCGGAACCCGCTTACGATGACTTCCAACGACGCCACCCATAGCCCGCTGTACGCCAAGCTGCTCGCCGAAACCGCCAAGATCGGCTGGATCGAGCTCGAACGTTTCTTCGCACGCGGCATCCTGCTGCGCGTCGCGCGCGACCTCGATCTGGTGAGCGTTGCCGAGGCCATCGCCAGCGACGACACCAAGCAGGTCACGCAGTGGCTGTCCGCCGGGCTCGTCGAGCGCGTGCAGGCGGAAACCGCCGCCGACTTCGCCGAGCGCGACCCGGATCTGTGGGCGGTCGTCGTCTCGCCCTGGGTATGCGTGCAGGAACGCAGTTGAGCGAAGCCACGCGCGACGCTAACACGTCGGCAGCGGCACCCGCCGTTCCCGTGCGCTGGCACCGCAGGGTGCTCGCGCTGGCGTTTCCCATCGTTCTCGCCAATCTGACGCAGCCGATTCTCGGCGCGGTCGATACCGCCGTCGCGGGCCATCTGGATGGCGCTTCGTATCTCGGCGGCGTGGCGCTCGGCGGTCTGTTCTTCAACTTCGTGTTCTGGGGCTTCGGCTTTCTGCGCATGGGCACGACCGGACTGGTCGCGCAATCGCACGGTGCGCGCGACCACGCGGAGTTGCGCAACACCGTCGTACGCGCGCTGTTGCTGGCGGCCGCGATCGGCGCCGTGGTGCTGGCACTGCAAATGCCGCTGATCGATTACGCAGTGCGCGTGATCGGCGGCAGCGACGCGGTGCAACGCAACGCGCGGCTCTATTGTCACGCGCGCATCTGGGCCGCCCCGCTCGCCCTCGGCAACTATGTCGTGCTCGGCTGGCTGCTCGGCACGCAGCAGGTGCGGCTCGCGCTTCTCTCGCAGGTGTTCATCAACAGCGTGAACATCGTGGCCGTGCTCCTGTATGTGTATCGGTTCGACTGGGGCGTGGCTGGCATCGGCGCGGCCACGGCCACCGCCGACGCGCTCGGTTTCGTGCTCGGCGCCGCCCTGCTATGGCGCGGCAGGCCACGCGGCTTGCCTGGCCTCAACCGCGCCGCGCTGTTCGACGCGGCAGCGCTCAAGCGGCTCGTGGTGCTCAATCGCGACATCTTCGTGCGCACCTTGTGCCTGCTCTCGTCATTCGGCTGGTTTGCACACCTGGGCGCGAAGCAAGGCGACGCCACGCTCGCCGCCAACGCGCTGCTGCTCAATTTCCAGACGTTCATGGCCTACGGACTCGACGGTTTCGCGCACGCCGCCGAAGCCCTCGTCGGTGCGGCGATCGGCGCGCGCGACCGGCACGCTTTCGCGCAGGCGATCAAGGTGACGGCGTTGTGGTCCACGCTCGGCGCGCTGGCATTTTCGCTGGTGTATTGGGGCGCGGGCTCGTGGATCGTCGAACGTCTGACGGATCAGGCCGCCGTACGCGCCACCGCCGAAATGTATCTGCCGTGGGCCGCGCTCTCGCCGGTGGTGTCCGTGTTGGGCTTTCTGCTCGACGGCGTGTTCATCGGCGCGACTCGCACGCGCGAACTCATGATGTCGATGGTGGTGTCGTTCGCGTTGTTCGTCGTGGCGTCGTGGGCCTTGCTGGCGCTGTACGGCAATCACGGTTTATGGGCCGCGATGCTGCTCTTCATGGCGCTGCGTGGTCTCACGCTTGCGCGTTACGTGCCGGGCGTCGTGCGCGGCATGGCGAGCGAGGCGGCTTGAGCCAGCGGGCTCGCCCATTTCGCATCGCGGCACTCGGTTACGGCTTGAAACAAGCGCATACATGTCACGCGCGACGCTCGCCCTAGAATGACTTCAGCCCGCGCTCTCCGCGCGAACAGTCTGCGCGGGTCAGAAGCGCCGGCGTGCCCGCGCCGGTGCTTCGCTTCCGCTATTCATCACCGTTGCCGGGCTCAGCATCAGCCGACCCTCACGGCGCGACCGGTGCAGGTACCATCGTGGGCGGACGGCTGTCGGTCGGCACGCCGTGGTAGTCGGCCGGATCTTGCGGCGGCGCGCCGTGATGGCCGGACGGACCATTCGCGCAACCGGCAACGCCGGCAACCAGCAGCAACGCAAGCATCGAAACGCGGATCATAAACAGAGTCTCTCGAAGCGGGATGAAAGAGCGGCTGCCCGCCGATGAGCGGGCAAGCGCGAGCGCCGAGAGTCTAACCGCAAAGCGCATTCCACGACGCCGCGTGCCCCCTCCCATTTCGTTGCGCGTGACCTACTATAAAGTCATGGTCGCATCTCACAGGAGACTGCCATGGACGCTGAAACGATCGCGGGTCTGGTTGGACTTGCAATAGGTCTGCTCGTGCTGCTCGTGTTGTCGATCTACGAATCGAGAACCTATCGGCATGAACACGATGGCGAAGGCATGGTGCACCACTGGCTGACTCATCAGCACATGCCGCACTGGATGCGCCGCCGGCACTGAACGGACAACCGGAAGTGCCAACTGCGCCTACGCACATCCGTCCGAACAATTGAACGGTTGATGCGTTGCATTGCACGTGCGAGTCCGCGCTCGCACGTCGGCCGTTTGCGCGGTGACGCCAAGGCACGTCCACCGTAACCTGCGCAAGTTTTTCCGGTCTACCCTTTCACCTGATGCGTCGCCTCGCCGCAGCTGGGGCATCCAGCATCCCGCCATTTCCCCTCCGGACTCATTTCCCCTTTGGGCACATGCCTTGCTCACGGTAAGCGTGCAAGGAGCGCGTAGCTTGCGCGTCGAGCGTCCCGGCGTGAATGCGCCGAACCAACCAGACTAACTGGCTCAGGCCAGACAGGGAGAACTCGAATGACCATCGGAACCATACTGCTTATCGTGCTCATTCTTCTGCTGATCGGCGCGTTACCGAGCTGGCCGTACAGCAGTGGCTGGGGCTATCGGCCGACCGGCGTGCTGGGCGTCGTGCTGATCATCGTGATCGTGTTGCTGCTGATGGGCCGCATATAACGCAGCCGACTGGCGCTTTCGAGCCTGCGTTTCTCTCCGATGCAATTCGTGATTGACTCTGGCACCCAATGCCACGTAGAATCTCGGATTCGTCGGAGCGTAGCGCAGCCTGGTAGCGCATCTGATTTGGGATCAGAGGGTCGAAGGTTCGAATCCTTTCGCTCCGACCACGAAAAGCAACACGAAACCCGCGTAGCCTCCGGCTTCGCGGGTTTTTGCTTTTTGGGCTTTGTTCGGTCTGGCTTTGTTCGGGCTTTCAGATTCTCGCCTGCGATACACCCGCGCGCTGATACGGTCGGCCCGAGCCCTTGCCTTGCGGCATGACGGGCCCGCGTGCGACAGTGACTAAAACCTGGCGCAGGCCTCATCAGGCTCAAGCGCCGCAAGCAGAGTCAAGGAGACACGCATGGATCTGATTCTCTGGCGTCACGCCGAAGCCGAAGACATCGCCAGCACCGACCTCGCGCGCGCGCTCACCACCCGCGGCCGCAAGCAGGCGCAAAACGTCGCCAAATGGCTGCGCACCCGCCTGCCCGACGACGCCGTCGTGCTCGCGAGCCCCGCTGTGCGCACCATCCAGACCGCCGAGACGTTGAGCGATCAATACCGCGTAGTGCGCGAACTCGCGCCCAACGCGAGCGCCGACGACGTGCTCAACGCCGCGGGCTGGCCCAAAGGCGTCGCGCAGACGGTGGTGATCGTCGGCCATCAGCCGACGCTCGGCCACGTCGCCGCGCGGCTGCTCGGCAATAGCGACGCGAGCTGGCCCCTGAAGAAAGCGGGCCTGTGGTGGATCGCAAGCCGCGAGCGCGACGGCGACGATCAGGCCGTGCTGCGCGCCGCGATCACGCCCGATCTGGTCTGAGCCGGATTCGCTCCGACGAGGCGAGGCGCGCCCATAAAAACCCACGCGCCACGCGAGACGGCGCCGAACTATCAAACCAATCACCGGCTTCACCCACATCGCCGGGACCTCACCGTCCCGGCGCGCGAATTACTCCCACCCGTTTCCTCGATTCCCCACGTTTCGCGCGGAAACAACACTCGCCGTCCCCACGCGCAACATTACAAGCCGCGGGCACGCAGCTTACGGGCAGTCATCCAATCGTCATGGGTTTGCCATGCGAGCGTCACCAGGCATTACTACATTGGCGAAAAAAGAAATCTCCCTTTTTTCGACCAGGACCCCCAATGCGAGAACTGCCGACGCCTACCCTGCCCCTCGCTTCGATCTTCGAGCCGCGCCGTCTGCCGCGCGCCGAAGAAACGGTCACCGCCCAGCATCGCTTGCAAGTCACGTGGGCTCGCACCGACGAAGAACTGCGCGAAGCGCAGCGGCTGCGCTACCGCGTGTTCGCCGACGAAATGGGCGCGCGTCTGACGGGCCCCGCGGGTCTCGACGTCGATTCGTTCGACTCCTACTGCGATCACCTGCTGGTGCGCGATCTCGACACATTGAAAGTGGTCGGCACGTATCGCGCGTTGCCCCCGCATCAGGCCGCGCGTATCGGCCGCCTGTATGCGGAAAGCGAATTCGACGTGTCGCGTCTCACACACCTGCGCGCCAAGATGGTCGAAGTGGGCCGTTCTTGCGTGCATCCCGACTATCGCAGCGGCTCGGTGATCATGTCGCTGTGGGCGGGCCTGGCCGCCTACATGAAGCACAACGGCTACGAGACGATGCTCGGCTGCGCGAGCGTGGCAATGGTCGACGGCGGCCACTACGCGGCGAATCTGTATTGCTCGCTGCGCGACAGCGCGCTGACCGCGCCGGAATATCGCGCGTTCGCGCATACCCCGCTGCCGGTCGATGAGTTGCAAACGGGCGCCGAGGTGGCCCCGCCGCCGTTGGTCAAGGGTTATCTGCGGCTCGGCGCGAAGATTTGCGGCGCACCCGCATGGGATCCCGACTTCAATACCGCAGACTTTCTGACGCTGTTCCGCTTGTCCGATATCAATGCACGTTACGCCCGCCACTTCCTCGGCGATGCGCTGCCGCGCTAAACGAATTCGTGCACAAGACGCGCTGTGACGTGCGTCGGCGAAACAAAACAAGCGGCCACAAAAAAGCCCGGCAACATGCCGGGCTTTCTCGTTCATCCGCAATGCGCTACGCGCAAGCTTCAATCGTCCGTATAGACCACACGATACGGAATGCCGACCTTTTCCCACTCAGCGGCTTCCTGAATCAGGCTGTAGTCGGTGAGCGGATTGTTGGCCACCCACTCGTTCGGCAAACGCACCTCGTAACCGCCGTTGACCTGCGCCACCGCAATACCCGGCAAGCCAACGTCCGCACGCCGGCGGCAGAGCAAAGCCGCGAGCCGCAGACAGAACAGCAGCGGCCACTCCACTTCGCGCGTTTGCGACAGCTTGCCGAGCTTGCCCGCGTGACCGAGCACGAGCGCGGCAAGCCGCGCCTGATCGGTGCGCGAAAAGCCCGGCATGTCCGCGTTGCTCGCGATATAGGCCGAATGCTTGTGATACGCGCTATGCGAGATCGACAGACCGATTTCATGCAGCGCCGCGGCCCAGCCGAGAAACATGCGGTTCTCCGCGCGGCGTTCTTCGTCGGGTTCCGCGAACTGTTCGTAGAAGCGCACCGCGAGTTCGCCGATGCGCCCCGCCTGCGCGCGATCCACGCCATAGCGGCGCATGAAACCTTCCACCGTGACCGTACGCATATCTTCGTGCTGCGAACGGCCTAGCAGGTCGTATAGCACGCCGAGGCGCAAGGCGCCGTCCGTGGTATCGACGTAATCGACACCAAGTTCGTCGAACACCGCGATCATGATCGACAGACCGCCGGCCAGCACCGGAATACGATCGCCCTTCAACGCGACTAGCTTGAGCCGGTTGACGTTCTCCGCCTTGATCAGCGCGCGCTTGAGCCGTTCGAGGCCGCCGCGCGAGATGCCGTGCGTGATACCCGGATCGTTGAAATTATTTGCCTCCACCAATTCGGCCAACGCGCGCGCGGTGCCCGACGAGCCGATCGCCTGCTCCCAGCCGGTTTTCTTGTACTCAGCGGAGATAATCTGGATTTCGCGGCCCGCGGCGAGTTCGGCCTGGCGCATCGTGTATTCATCGACGTTGCCAGCGGGGAAAAACGCCCGGCTATGGCTCACGCAGCCGATATACAGGCTCTCCATCTTGATCGGCGTGTAATGCGAGCCAATGATGAATTCCGTCGAGCCGCCGCCGATGTCGACCACGAGACGCTTACCCGGGCTCGCGGGCACGGAGTGTGCTGCGCCCGCATAGATCAGGCGCGCTTCTTCACGCCCGGCGATCACTTCGATCGGGAACCCGAGCGCGGCCTGCGCCTCGCCGAGGAATTCGCCGGCATTCTTGGCGATGCGCAATGTATTGGTTGCGACCGCGCGAACGTGATCGGGATGAAAGTCGCGCAGACGCTCGCCGAAACGCTTAAGCGCGTCCCAGCCGCGCACTTGCGAGGCACGGTCGAGCATCTTGTCGCGCGACAGACCGGCAGCGAGACGCACCGGTTCGCGCAAGGCATCGACCTGATAGATCTGGCTGCCCGCGTCGGTTTCCTCGACCCGGCCCACGATCAGCCGGAAGCTGTTCGAGCCGAGATCGACGGCGGCGAGGAGTTGCGGAGTATTGACCATCGGGTAAGCGGACTCCATGCGCGCGAGCGCGGCGGCGTTGGATGCGGGAAACGCTCCGTGTCCATCGGGTGCCCTGGGCGCCTCATGCACCTTCCGGCCGGCCGCGCTGTTCAAAGACGCCATTCTAAGCGTACCGCGCCTCACGATGTCACCTCGCAGCAATGGGGGTGCCCAATGGTCCCATACGGACTGCGTCATATTGACGACATGCGGCGATTACGGCGTAGAATAAAAAATCGAGAATGTCATAACAACGTCATCATACTGTGAGAATTTCCGAGCGTCTTTCCGCATCTCTTCCTGACATTCCATTCTCGCTGCCGATGTCCATCCGCTACCCCTTATTGAATCGCGAGCTGGGCATTCTGGGTTTCAACGAGCGTGTGTTGGCACAAGCTGCCGACCCAGCCGTCCCTTTGCTCGAACGCCTGCGCTTCATCTGTATCACCAGTAGCAACCTCGACGAATTCTTCGAAGTCCGCATGGCCGGACTGCAGGAACAGATGCGCGACAACCCCGGCGCGCTATCGCCGGACGGCATGTCGCTGCAGCACGTGTACGACCTCGTGGTCGAACGCGCGCAGAAGCTCGTGCATCGCCAATACACCATGCTGCACGACACAGTGCTCACCGCGCTCGAAGCGGAAGGCATCTATTTTCACGGCACGGAAGCGTGGAACGAAGCGCAGACCGAGTGGGCGCGCAACTATTTCTTCGACGAACTGTTGCCCGTGCTCACGCCGATCGGCCTCGATCCGGCGCATCCGTTTCCACGCGTGCTCAACAAGAGCCTGAACTTCGTCGTCGAACTCGAAGGCAAGGACGCGTTCGGCCGCCAGGCGATGATGGGCATCGTGCAGGCGCCGCGCGCGCTGCCGCGGCTTGTGCGCATGCCGCAGGAACTGTCGGGCTATCCGCATGGTTTCGTGCTGCTGAGCTCGTTGTTGCAACGCTTTGTCGGCGAGCTGTTTCCGAACCTCGTGGTGCGCAGTTGCAATCAGTTTCGCATCACGCGCAATAGCGAACTGTTTGTCGACGAAGATGAAATCACCAATCTGCGCGTCGCGTTGCAGGGCGAATTGCCGGCGCGACATCTGGGCAATGCGGTGCGGCTCGAAGTGTCGGCGGAAACGCCCACGCATGTCGTGCGCCGCCTGCTCGATGAAAGCGGCCTGTCCGACAAGGACTGCTATTACGCCGACGGCCCCGTCAATCTGGTGCGGCTGATGCAATTGCCGGAGATGGTGGACCGCCCCGATCTCAAGTTCGTGCCGCACATCCCGGCGATTCCGGCGCAGGTGGCCAACAGCGTCAGCATGTTCGACGTGATCGATCAGGGCGACGTGCTGCTGCATCATCCGTACGAGAGCTTTCAGCCCGTGCTCGAACTGCTGCTGCAGGCGGCTAAAGATCCGAACGTGGTCGCGATCAAGCAGACCATCTATCGCACCGGCACCGATTCGCCGCTGATGGACGCGCTCATGCAAGCCGCGCGCAACGGCAAGGAAGTCACGGTAGTGGTCGAACTGCTCGCGCGTTTCGACGAAGAAACCAACATCAACTGGGCCTCGCAGCTCGAGGCGGTCGGCGCGCACGTGGTGTACGGCGTGGTCGGCCACAAGTGCCACGCGAAGATGATGCTGATCGTGCGGCGCGTGTCGGTGGGCGGCAAGACCACGCTCAAGCGCTACGTGCACCTCGGCACCGGCAACTATCATCCGCGTACGGCGCGTCTTTACACGGACTTCGGTTTGATGACCGCCGATCAGAAAATCTGCGAAGACGTGCATCACGTGTTCCAGCAACTGACCGGCATCGGCGGCGAGTTGAAGCTGCACGAGTTGTGGCAATCGCCGTTCACGCTGCATCCAAAACTGGTCGAAGCGATTCGCGCCGAAGCCGAGCATGCGCGCGCCGGCAAGAAGGCACGCATCGTCGCGAAGATGAACGCACTGCTCGAACCGACGGTGATCGCCGAGTTGTACGAAGCCGCGCAAGCGGGCGTGAAAATCGATCTGATCGTGCGTGGCGTGTGCTCGTTGCAGCCGGGCGTGGCGGGGCTTTCGGAGAACATCACGGTGCGCTCGATCGTCGGGCGCTTTCTGGAACACCATCGCATCTTCTACTTTTACGACGGCGGCAAGGAACAGGTCTATCTGTCCAGCGCCGACTGGATGGACCGCAATTTCTTCCGGCGCGTTGAAGTGGCGTTCCCGATCAACAACCGCCGTTTGAAGCGGCGCGTGATCGCCGAAGGCCTGTCGGCATTCCTCGGCGACAATCAATCCGCGTGGCTGATGCAAAGCGACGGGCATTATCGGCGCCGCCGGCCGGGCAAGTCCTCGCGCAATGCGCAGATGAGTCTGCTGGGGAAATTCTGTTCGTAGCGTTAGTGAATGCGCTCGCTTCGGCGAGCCGCCAACAAACGTGAGACGCGTAAAAAAGCCCGCTACGTGCGGGCTTTTTTCATTCCGATGCGGCTACCTTCAAACCGGCGCCGGTTGCCGGCGCGCCGTGCGATACACCGGGAAGCGCACGGTGAATGTGCTGCCCCGCCCCTCTTCGCTCTTCACGTCGAGTTGCGCATCGTGACGCTGCAGCACATGCTTGACGATCGCGAGCCCGAGGCCCGTGCCGCCGGTGTCGCGCGAACGGCTGCGATCGACGCGATAGAAACGCTCCGTCAACCGTGGAATGTCCGCAGCCGGAATGCCGAGTCCGCTGTCCGTCACTGAAAATATCGCACTGCCGCCCTGCGCATGCCAGGCCACTTTGATCGCGCCGCCGTCCGGCGTGTAGCGGAGCGCGTTCGTGACGAGATTGCCGAACGCACTGAGAATTTCCGTTTCGACACCGGTGACCGTGAGCCCTTCGTCGGTATCGAACACGATCTTGTGATGATCGCTCGACAGATTTTCCGCGTCGTCGCGCAGATGCCGCAACACCGCGCGCATATCGATCATCTGATCGCTCGGCGGCTTGTTGTCGCCTTCGAGTTTGGCGAGCACCAGCAGATCGTTGACGATATGGCGCATGCGCGAAGCCTGCTGCTCCATCAGTTCGAGATAGCGCGACCGTTCGGCTTCGCTCAACGGCAACTCGCGCATGGTTTCCAGAAAACCCGAGAGCACCGTGAGCGGCGTTTTCAGTTCATGCGAAACATTGGCGACGAAGTCGCGCCGCATCGCATCGGTGCGTTCGAGTTCGGTGATGTCTTGCGAGAGCACCAGCTTGCGATTCTCGCCGTACGGAAACACCTGCACCGACAGCACGTTCTGGCGCTTGTCGCCCATGCCGCGCATGATCAGCATTTCTTCGTAGCGATGCGAATTCAGATAGCGAACGAAGTCCGGCTGGCGCACCAGATGTGTGATGTGCTGACGCAGATCGCGCTTCGCATCCAGACCGAAATGAAGCTCGGAGATCGCGTTGCACCACTCGATCTGGTCGTGATCGTCGAGCATCGCCACGCCGTTCGGCGAGGCCTGGATAGCCTGAATGAAGCGCGAATGCTGCTGCTCGACCGAGCGCACCTGGGCGTGCCAGCGCTTCGCAAGCTTGTGCAGACGGTAGTAGATTTCGCCCCAGATGCCAGGGGCGCTCGGCACTTCGCCGTAAACCGGCGCGTCGAGCAAACGCCACAGACGCTGTTTATGGAAGGTGCTGAAAAGGCTCTGCGCGAGCAGCATGACGATCGCGAGGACGAGCCCTGCCTTGACGTTCACCAGTGCGCCGACCACCACGCACAGAACAGCCAGCAGCACGACCGACACGATGGAGCGCGCCCAGATGATGTTCATGGTCTAGCGATCGAAGAGGAAAACTTAAGCGCCGGGATGGCAATCGCGGCGCCTGTCGTTGCGAAAAAAACGTAGCCGACGCGGGCGGCTCGACCACCGCTACCGCAGAAGCCTCAGGCGCTCTTCGCAAGCCGGTAGCCGCTGCCGCGTACCGTCTCAATCATAGCATCGCACCCGGCCGGCTTGAGGGCCGCGCGCAAACGCTTGATATGCACATCTACCGTGCGCTCTTCGACGAACACGTGATCGCCCCACACCTGATCGAGCAGTTGCGTGCGGCTGTGCACGCGCTCGGGATGCGTCATGAAGAAGTGCAGCAGGCGGAATTCCGTTGGGCCGAGATCGAGCTTGATCTCGCTGCCTTCCGCATGGGCGGCCACGCGGTGCGTTGCCGGATCAAGCTTGAGACCGTTGATCGCGACCACGTCTTCGGTCAGCTGCGGCGCACGGCGGCGCAACACCGCCTTGATGCGCGCCATCAGTTCTTTCGGCGAGAACGGCTTGGTGACGTAGTCGTCGGCGCCGATTTCGAGGCCGAGCACCTTGTCCTGCTCGTCGCCACGCGCGGTCAGCATGATGATCGGGATATGCTTCGTGCGCTCGTTGTTGCGCAGATCGCGAGCGAACGCGATGCCCGATTTACCCGGCAACATCCAGTCGAGCAGGACGAGGTCGGGCAATACGTCGCTGATCAGGTTCTGCGCCTGCTCCGCGTTGTACGCGCGAATCGGGCAGTGTCCGGCGTGTTGAAGATTGACCGAAATCAGTTCGGAAATGGCGGGCTCATCTTCAATGACGAGAATGCTGCTGGGCATCGGCACCTCTGGTCCTTATGTCTGGATTAACTGAGTGCTTCGCGTTCGAGCGCGTCACGCGACTTGTGCCGCACGTCCGTACCCTTCACGATGTAAATGATGAATTCGGCGATGTTCTTCGAGTGGTCGCCGATCCGCTCGATCGCCTTGGCGATGAAGAGGAAGTCGAGGCCCACCGAGATCGAACGCGGATCTTCGGTCATGTACGAAATCAGCTTGCGCACGAAGGCGCGGAATTCTTCGTCGATCGCTTTATCGTCGCGCACGATCTGCGCGGCGGCGACCGTATCGAGGCGCGCGAACGCATCCAATGCGCGACGCAAAATCGACACCGCCATCTCGCCCGACAACTTGATCTCGGCGATGTTGATGGTGCGCGAGGCGCCGTCTTCCATCAACCGCTTGGTGCGCTTGGCGATTTTTTCGGCTTCGTCGCCGGCGCGCTCGAGATTCGTGATGGTCTTCGAAATCGCGATCAGGAGGCGCAGATCACGCGCGGCCGGCTGACGGCGCGCGATGATGTTGCTGCACTCTTCGTCGATTTCCACTTCCATCTTGTTCAGACGATCTTCCGCGGCGATGACCTGCTCGGCGATGTCGAGATCGAATTCGTTGAGCGCCTGCATGGCCTTGACGATCTGCGATTCGACCAGGCCACCCATTTCGAGCACCTTGGAAGAAACCAGATTCAGGTCGGCGTCGAACTGGCTGGACAGGTGTTTATCGGACATGTCGTACTCCCTTGTATTGCTCGTCGTGTTAACCGAAGCGGCCAGTGATGTAGTCCTCGGTTTCCTTGCGGACCGGCTTGATGAAGATCTTTTCGGTATCGCCGAATTCGATCAACTCGCCGAGGTACATATAGGCAGTGTAGTCCGAACAGCGGGCCGCCTGTTGCATGTTGTGCGTGACGATCACCACCGTGTAATCGCTCTTCAATTCGGCGATCAGTTCTTCGATACGGCCCGTCGAAATCGGGTCGAGCGCCGAACACGGCTCGTCGAGCAGGAGCACTTCCGGACGGATCGCGATACCGCGCGCGATGCACAGACGCTGCTGCTGGCCGCCCGACAAACCGTAGCCGCTCTGGCCGAGCTTGTCCTTCACTTCGTTCCACAACGCGGCCTTGGTCAGCGCCCATTCCACGCGGTCGTCCATCTCCGAGCGCGGCAGCGTTTCGAACATCTTCACGCCGAACGCGATGTTGTCGTAGATCGACATGGGAAACGGCGTCGGCTTCTGGAACACCATGCCGATCCGTGCGCGCAAGAGCGAGATATCGCGCTTGGAGGTCAGCAGGTTTTCGCCGTCCATCAGGATCTCGCCTTCGGCGCGCTGTTCCGGATAGAGCGCGTACATCTTGTTCAACGTGCGCAGCAGCGTGGATTTGCCGCAACCCGACGGGCCGATGAACGCGGTCACCTTGCCTTCGGGAATCGCCAGATTGATGTTCTTCAACGCGTGATACTTGCCGTAGAAGAAGTTCAGATCGTTGATCTCGATCTTCGGGCGCGACGGCGCCTGCGACTGGCCGCTCTGGGCGGGATCGAAACCAGCGGGCGCAGTGTGGCGCGCGATCGGATTGAGTTGAGTTTCTGCCATATTCATCGGATTACACTCCGCCCTTACTTGTTCGAGAAGATCGTGCGCGCGAGGATGTTCAATCCCAGCACCGCGAGCGTGATCAGGAAGACGCCGGCCCACGCGAGCGATTGCCACTGCGCGAACGGGCTCATCGCAAACTTGTAGATCGTGACCGGCAGGTTCGCGACCGGCTGGCCCATGTCCATCGAGAAGAATTGATTCGACAACGCCGTGAACAGCAGCGGCGCGGTTTCGCCTGCGATACGCGCGACGCCGAGCAGCACGCCGGTGACGATACCCGCGATCGACGCCTTCAGCGTGATCGACAGCACCATCTTCCACTTCGGCGTGCCGAGCGCGAAAGCCGCTTCACGCAGTGCGTTCGGCACCAGCTTCAGCATGTTTTCCGTGGTGCGGATCACGATCGGAATCTGCAGCAAGGCGAGCGCGAAGACGCCGGCCCAGCCGCTGAAGTGGCCCATCTTCGCGACGACCAGCGCGTACACGAAGAGACCGACCACGATCGAGGGCGCCGACAACAGAATGTCGTTGATGAAACGCGTGAAGCTCGCGAGCCAGCCCTTCTGGCCGTATTCGGCGAGATAGACGCCCGCCAGGATACCGATCGGCGTGCCGACGAAAGTCGCGAGTCCGACCAGCATCAGACTGCCGACGATCGCGTTGGCGAGACCGCCGCCATCGGTGTTCGGCGGCGGCGTCGATTGCGTAAACAGTTCGACCGACAAGCCGCCGACACCGAGACGCAAAGTCGTATAGAGAATCCAGACCAGCCAGATCAGGCCGAACGCCATGGCGGCGAGCGACATGGTCAGCGCGATCGCGTTCTTCATGCGGCGGCGGCCTTGCAGACGCACGCGCATCGCTTCGAGCGCGGCGGCGTCGTTCGAACCCGGCATATTCAAAGTGGGCTGGCTCATTTCGCGCCCTCCGCTTTCTGAAGACGCAGCAGCATGACCTTGGAAATCGCCAGCACGATAAAAGTAATCACGAACAGGATGAGGCCGAGTTCCATCAGCGCCGACGTGTGCAGGCCCGGATCCGCTTCGGCGAATTCGTTGGCGAGCGCCGACGTAATGCTGTTGCCCGGCGAAAAGAGCGACACGTTGTCGAGCAGATTGGTGTTGCCGATCACGAACGTCACAGCCATGGTCTCGCCGAGCGCGCGGCCCAGACCCAGCATCACGCCGCCGATCACGCCGCTCTTCGTAAAGGGCAGCACGATCTTCCACATCACTTCCCACGTCGTGCAGCCGATGCCGTACGCCGATTCCTTCAGCAGGACCGGCGTGACTTCGAACACGTCGCGCATCACCGAGGCGATGTACGGAATGATCATGATCGCGAGAATCACGCCCGCGCACAAAATGCCGATGCCGATCGGCGCGCCCTGAAACAGCGCTCCGACGAACGGAATGCCGCCGAGCACCACGCCGAGCGGTTTTTCGAAGTACGTCGCGAAGATCGGCGCGAACACCAGCAGACCCCACATGCCGTACACGATCGACGGAATCGCGGCGAGCAGTTCGATCGCGATGCCGAGCGGGCGGCGAAGCCACGCGGGCGAGAGTTCAGTCAGGAATAGCGCGATGCCGAAGCTGACGGGCACCGCGATGATGAGTGCAATGATCGAGGTGGCGATCGTGCCGTAGATCGGCACCAGCGCGCCGAATTGCTTGCTGGGTGGATCCCAGTCCGCGGTCCACAGGAAGCTGAGGCCGAATTGCTTGATCGACGGCATGGATGCGACGATCAGCGAGACGATGATGCCGCCGAGCAGCAGCAAAGTGATGATCGCGGCGAGACGCGCGAGACCGCCGAAGATCACGTCGCCGGCGCGGCTGGGCGCTTTCTGCTGCGACGCGCTGCCGGGCGGGGTCGACCTGCTCGCGCCGGGCGCTAATTGGATATCGGACATGAGAGCCTGATGGACCTGTTTCCAGTTGCCGTACGACACGTGTCATGCGGCCGGTAATGCCGGGGGTTAAAGCCGTTGGCCGTCCTCACATGAGGACGGCCAACGTGTTACATACTGCGGATGCCGAGCGCTGTGCCCGATGCGTCCCTTACTCGGCGATTGCCTTGCCCGAAGCGTCCTTCACCTTCGACTTCCATTGCGTGCGGATTTCCGACACGACCGAATCCGGCAGCGAGATGTAGTCCAGATCGTTCGCGGCTTGCGTGCCGTTCTTGAACGCCCAGTCGAAGAACTTCAGCGTTTCGCTGCCTTGCGGCGCCTTCTCTTGCGTCGTGTGAACCAGCACGAACGTCGCGCCGACGATCGGCCATGCGTTCTTGCCCGGCTCGTTCGTCAGGATCTGGTAGAACGACTTCGACCAGTCCGCGCCTGCTGCCGCTGCCTTGAAGGTGTCCGTCTTCGGCTCGACCACCGTGCCCGTCGAGTTCTTCAGCGCGACATACGTCATGTGGTTTTGCTTCGCGTACGCCCATTCCACGTAGCCGATTGCGCCCGGCAGACGTTGCACGAAGGCCGCGACGCCGTCGTTGCCCTTGCCGCCCGTGCCCGTCGGCCAGTTGACCGTCGAACCTTCACCGACCTTCGACTTCCAGTCCGCGTTGACCTTCGACAGATAGTTCGTCCAGATGAAGCTGGTGCCCGAACCATCGGCGCGGCGAACCACGGCGATGTCGGTATCCGGCAGCTTGACCTTCGGGTTCAGCGCAACGATCGCCGGATCGTTCCACTTCTTGATCTTGCCCAGATAGATGTCGCCGAGCACTTCGCCCGACAGCGTCAGTTCAGCCGGCTTCACGCCCGGCACGTTGACGACCGGCACCACGCCGCCGACCACCGTCGGGAACTGGAACAGGCCTTCCTTGGCGAGTTCGTCGTCTTTCAGCGGAGCGTCCGAACCGGCGAAGTCGACGGTCTTCGCGACGATCTGCTTCACGCCGCCCGACGAGCCGATGCCTTGATAGTTCACCTTGCCGCCGCCGGACTTCTGATACGAGTCGGCCCACTTCGTGTAAATCGGTGCTGCGAAGGTGCTGCCCGCGCCGGTGATGTCTGCGGCTTGCGCTGCGATCGCGAAAAGCGCGCCAGCGACGCCAGCGAACACGGTTTGCATCAATTTCATGAGACCTCCAAAGGTGTGAGCGGTGTGAGCGTGTAAGACGAACACCGCGAAGCTTAGGGTCTCTTTGTGACAGTAACGTGACTTAACGTGAAACGGATGTGACAGTGGGATTACGCAGTTGAAAGGCGCTTCGCCAGGGAAAACGCTGACCCTTCGCCGAAGGTCGTGCCGCTCTTTAGATTAGACGAAGAAAGTTGGGGCGCGAACGTTTGCGAGTGCGCATTTGGGAAAAGATGCGGTGTGGGTAGTACGGGATGTTGCGCTGGGTGAGACGGTAGGTGGAGTGTGGGTAAAGCGTTGGAATTGTTTTTGGGGCTGCGCGTTTTCGCGTGGCGCGTTTGGGCGCCGGTCTACCTGACGATGTGTCTTTTGCGCGGTTCGCTTTCTGAGTTCGCGACACTTGGTCACATGATGCGTGACGCTTTACGTGCGGCAGGCGCCAATTGCCGCGCGGTGATTGCGAAGCTGAATTGCAGATTGCGGGCGGCAAGAGGGCGTCGGGACGATATGCTCGTCATCCCGACGCCCTCTCGCCGCAACAGCGTGCGGCTTACGCCGTTGCCTCTTTCACGGCTCCGGCAATCGACTCGGCGTACTGAAGCGCGTCGGCGGCATTTTCGGCTTCCACCATCACGCGCAGCACCGGCTCGGTGCCGGACGCGCGGATCAGCACGCGGCCGCGGCCGTTCAGCGCGCTCTCGGCCTTGGCGATGGCGCGGCGGATCGCATCGCTGCTCTTCCAGTCCGCGTCGGGCTTCATGCGCACGTTGATCAGCTTCTGCGGGAACAGCGTGACGCCGTCGAGCAGGTCCGCGAGCGTCTTTTCGCTGCGCTTCATGGCCGCCAGCACCAGCAACGCGGAGACAATGCCGTCGCCCGTGGAATGGCGGTCGAGCGAAAGAATATGGCCGGAGCCCTCGGCCCCGAGTTGCCAGCCGTGCTCGCGCAACTGCTCGAGTACGTAGCGGTCGCCGACCGCCGCGCGCACGAACTTCACGCCGGCTTCCTGCAGTGCCACTTCCACCGCCATATTCGTCATCAAGGTGCCGACTGCGCCGTCCACTTTGCCGTCGGTCGCGACTCGATCCTTGACCAGGATGTACAGCAGTTCGTCGCCGTTGTAGAGGCGCCCTGCCGCGTCGACCACTTGCAGACGATCGGCGTCGCCGTCGAGCGCGATGCCCAGATCCGCGTGATTCGCGCGCACGGCGCGCACCAGCGCATCCGGTGCGGTCGCGCCGACGCCGTCGTTGATGTTGAAGCCGTTCGGCGCGACGCCGATCGGAATCACTTCGGCGCCGAGTTCGTGGAACACGTGCGGTGCGACGTCATAAGCGGCGCCATGCGCGCAGTCGACCACCAGCTTCAGCCCGTGCAGATCGAACGCCGCCGGGAACGTGCTCTTGCAGAACTCGATGTAGCGGCCCGCCGCGTCGTCGAGACGCCGCGCCTTGCCGAGTTGCTCGGATGCCGCGCAAGCGAGCGGCAGATCGAGCTGCTCCTCGATCTGCGACTCCACTTCGTCCGGCAACTTGTTACCGTCGGCGGAGAAAAATTTGATGCCGTTGTCGTAGTACGGGTTATGCGATGCACTGATGACCACGCCCGCGGCGAGCCGCAACGCGCGCGTCAGGTAGGCGATGCCCGGAGTCGGCATCGGGCCGGCCAGCATCACGTCCACACCTGCCGCGGAAAAACCCGACTCGAGCGCGGCTTCGAGCATGTAGCCCGACACCCGCGTGTCTTTGCCGATCAACACGGTTGGCCGCGTGCCCGATTTGGCCCAGCGGTCCGCGCCTGCCAGCACCTTGCCGGCCGCGTAGCCGAGCCGCAATACAAACTCCGGCGTGATAGGCCCTTCGCCGACTTTGCCCCGAATGCCGTCCGTTCCGAAATAACGACGTGCCATGTTTTATCTTCCTCCTTGGCTTGTGGGTTCAACCGCGCGCGCGGCTGTGATTCGCCGCGTCGCGCATGGCTGCCCATACTTTCAATGCATCTACCGTTTGCGCGACGTCGTGCACGCGCAGAATCGCAGCGCCCCGTTCAGCGGCGCACACTGCCGCCGCAATACTGCCCGCGACGCGTTCCGGCGCCGGGCGTCCCACCACCGCGCCGACCATTGACTTGCGCGACATGCCGGCAAGAATCGGATACGGCGGTTCGGCTCGCGGCGCCGTATCCGGCAGATGCGCGAGCAGCGTGTAATTATGCTCGACTACGGTCTTGCCGAAGCCGAAACCCGGGTCCACGCTGATACGAGCACGCGCAATGCCCGCCTGCTCGAGTGCCGCGATCCGCTCCTCGAGAAAATCGCGAACTTCACGCACCACATCGTCGTAGACCGGCTCACCGAGCTGCATGGTTTGCGGCTCGCCGAGCATGTGCATCACGCACAGGCCGCACTCGCTGTCGCGCACCGCGTCGATCGCGCCGGGCATCCGGAAGCCCCAGATGTCGTTGATCAGATCGGCACCGGCGGCCAGCGTGTGGCGCATCACTTCGGGCTTGTAGGTGTCGATCGACAAGGGCACATTCGCGCCGCGCAATTGCTCGACGAGCGGGATCACGCGCTCCAGCTCTTCGTCGAGCGGCACCGGCGGCGCGCCGGGCCGCGTCGATTCGCCGCCGATATCAATGATGTCCGCGCCGTCGAGCATCATACGCTCGGCCTGGCGCAACGCATCGCCGCGCATCGCGTATTTGCCGCCGTCGGAAAAAGAATCGGGAGTGACGTTCAGAATGCCCATGACCAACGGGCGTTCAAAGGTCAGCTTGAAGCGGCCGCATTGCAGCGGCTCGGGAATGGGCAACAAAGGGGATTCGACTTTCGACACGTGGTAGTGCTTCGCGCAAACGGATAAATGCAAAACGGGCCGGTGTGAAACACACCGGCCCGCACTTTCTACTGGTCGCCTATCAGGCCGGCGCCGTTGCGCTGCCCGGCTTGACCTCGGTGCCCGGGCTGCCGCCCGAAGAGGCGTCGGTTGCCGACGGCGGCGAGCTCTTCGGCGAACGCGGCGGACGGCCTGCCATGATGTCGTTGATCTGATCAGCGTCGATCGTTTCCCACTCCATCAGTGCGGCGGTCATCGCTTCGACCTTATCGCGATTCTCGTCGAGTAAGCGCTTCGCGAGGTTGTACTGCTCGTCCAGCACGCGACGGATTTCGGCGTCGACCTTCTGCTGCGTCGCTTCCGAAATGGTGCGCGTGAAGCCGCGGCCAAACGGCGTGGCGTCGTTCTCGTCGTCGACGTAGACCATCGGTCCGAGTGCGTCCGTCATGCCGAAGCGAGCCACCATGGCGCGCGCGGTTTGCGTCGCCTTGTTGAAGTCGTCCGACGCGCCGGTGCTGAGCAGGTTCAGGAACAGCTCTTCCGCAACGCGGCCACCGAACAGGATCGCGAGACGATCCAGCAGGTAGTCCTTCGAATACGTTTCGTTGTCATGCTCCGGCAACTGCCACGTCACGCCCAATGCACGGCCACGCGGAATGATCGTGACCTTGTGCACCGGATCGGCCTTCGGCAACAGCTTCGCGATCACCGCATGACCCGACTCGTGGTAAGCCGTAGCGCGCTTCGATTCTTCGCGGATCACGGCCGACTTACGCTCCGGACCCATGAAGATCTTGTCCTTCGCATCTTCAAAGTCGTTCATTTCGACGATGCGCTTGCCACGGCGAGCCGCGAACAAAGCTGCTTCGTTCACCAGGTTCGCGAGGTCGGCGCCGGAAAAGCCCGGCGTGCCGCGTGCGATCACCGCTGCGTCGACGTCGTTCGAAATCGGCACCTTGCGCAAGTGAACCTTCATGATGTGCTCACGGCCGCGAATATCGGGCAGACCGACATACACTTGGCGGTCGAAACGGCCCGGACGCAGAAGCGCCTTGTCGAGGACGTCTGAACGGTTCGTTGCAGCAATCACGATCACGCCTGAGTTCGCTTCGAAGCCGTCCATCTCGACCAGCATCTGGTTCAAGGTCTGTTCGCGCTCGTCGTTACCGCCGCCCATGCCGGCGCCGCGATGACGGCCAACCGCGTCGATTTCGTCGATGAACACGATGCACGGTGCATGCTTCTTGGCCTGCTCGAACATGTCGCGCACACGAGCCGCGCCGACACCGACGAACATTTCGACGAAGTCAGAACCCGAGATGCTGAAGAACGGCACTTTCGCCTCACCGGCGATGGCGCGCGCCAGCAGCGTCTTACCCGTTCCCGGCGGCCCGACCAGCAGCACGCCGCGCGGAATGCGACCACCCAGCTTCTGGAATTTCTGCGGATCGCGCAGGAAGTCGACCAGTTCGGAGACTTCTTCCTTGGCTTCGTCGCAACCGGCGACGTCGGTGAAATTGATTGCGTTATTGTTTTCGTCGATCAGACGTGCACGGGATTTACCGAACGAGAACGCACCACCTTTCCCGCCCCCCTGCATCTGTCGCATCATGTAGAACCAGAAACCAATGATCAGGATCGTCGGCCCGAGGTAGTACAGCGCGGACACCAGCGCATTGGGTTCGTCATCAGCCTTGCCGCTCACCTGAACGCCGTACTTCATCAGATCGCCGACCATCCAGATGTCGCCGGGCGACACGATCTGGTACTTCTGGCCGTCTGCTGGAGTGACCGTGAGGTTCCGCCCCTGGACAATGACGTTCTTGACTTTGCCGTTCTTCGCGTCGTCCATGAACTGCGAATAGGAAACGCCTTCCTGGACACGGGGCTTGTCGAACTGCTTGAACACCGTAAACAGCACCAGTGCGATAACCAGCCACACTGCTGCTTTCGAAAACATATTGTTGTTCAAAGCACCACTCCTTCACTTAGACGGGCGCCTACATTTGCCTTGCGGCACCACGAAAGCATTCTAATCCAGTCCGCAGACCCCTGCCATAAGGTTTCACTACCACAGAAATAGGACAGCGGGCCATTGCAGCACCCATTTCCGAGGCCATGATCGCATTATCGGCAGATGCGGAACCGTCCTGCAGCGTCCTATGCGGGCCGCTTGAGATGCTTACCCAAAATAAACGTTTCTGATGACTTGTCCCGCGAGGCTTTCGGCTTGCGGGCCGCCACCACCTTAAATTGATGCTTGAACTTTTCGACAATCTGGCTGTAACCGCTGCCGTGAAAGCATTTGACTAAAAGGGCACCATCCTGCTTCAGGTGATTTTGTGAGAATTCCAGCGCGAGATCGCACAGATGCTCGATTCGCGCGGCATCCGCCACCGCCACTCCCGACAGGTTGGGCGCCATATCTGAAATTACAAGATCAACCTGGCGTTCGCCGACCAATTCTTCCAGTCGACCCAGCACGGTGTCTTCGCGGAAGTCGCCCTGAATGAACGTGACGTCGGCGATCGGCTCCATGGGGAGGATGTCCAGCGCGATGATCGTGCCGTCGATGCCACCTTCGCGCTCGGCGTCGCGCTGCGCACCCTTGGCAAGCTTGTTACGCGCGTACTGGCTCCAGCTGCCCGGCACCGAACCGAGGTCGACGATCACCTGGCCGGGACGGATCAGCTTGTCCTGCTCGTCGATTTCCTTGAGCTTGTAGGCTGCGCGGGCACGATAGCCCTCCCGCTGCGCCATTTTTACGTACGGGTCGTTGATGTGATCATGCAACCACGCCGTGTTGAATTTGTTTTTTGCCATTAAGCGTTGAACTCTTGCTGCGTTATGACACGCTTTAGGGGATAATACGCGGTTAATTCGCGCGGACGCCGCCAAAACTGGCAGTCATCCGCGATTCTGTTGTTCTGACGCGCCGCCCTGCGCAATTGGCCGAATCTCTCGGAAATGCAGGTGCCGCCATTTTAGTCGAGTCTCCCACTTTCCATGCCCGCCCTCAAAGTCTCTTCCGACCAACGCGCCGAGTTGCGCTCCCAGGCACATGCGCTCAAACCGGTCGTGCTCGTCGGCGCCGAAGGCTTGACCGACGCTGTGCTCTCCGAGATCAAGGTCCACCTTGGCGCTCATCAGCTCATCAAGATCCGCGTGTTCGGCGACGAACGCGAAGAGCGCATCGCGATCTATGAAGAAATCTGCGACAAGCTGAGCGCCGCGCCGATCCAGCATATCGGCAAGCTGCTGGTGATCTGGAAACCGGAAGCCGCACAGCCAGCCGTGAAGACCAAACGTGGCGCCCTGCCGAGCGCCCGCGAAGCCGCAGTGGAAGCCAAGCCGGGTAAGGGCCGAGCGCCGCGCGTCGTGACCGTAGTGAAGCCCAGCGAAATCCCGATGCGCAAACCCAAGGCCAAAGCAGTCGTGGTGCGCGGCAATGAACGCGTAACGCAAGGCGGCAACATCAAGCGCGCCAAGAAGCGCCAGACCAGCGCGAAGCGCTCGCATCAGTCGTCGAAATAAGCGAATGACGAGCGGTGCGGGCGGCGTCCGCACCTTGACGTGGGCTGCCTGATCACGATCACGATCACGAAGCTCAACGTTGCTCACTCAGCAGGCTCGTCGCGCTCCAGCTTGCATACTCAGCGTCTGAAAGCAGCCACGGCCGCGCGTGTCAGCCGGCCACTTTCCCTGCCGTGCCGCGAGCACCCTGCTCTGCGGACGCAACGCCTGCGCCGGCGGGCAGTTTCCACACCAGCGCCACTCCCAGCAGGCTTTCGATCAGGTAGAACAGACTCGACACGCCGTGCAAAATGCCGAAGCGTGTTGCATAAGCCGAATGCCCGACATCGCTGCCCGCCTCGAGCGCGGCAATGCGCATTGCATTCATAAAAGGCTGCAACGCAAAGTAACCCACCAGTACGCACACCAGCATGCCGGCGATCAGCCAGCGCAGCCGGCGATACGCATCGCTGCCGCGCCGAACCAGCACGTTCGCGAGACCGAGCAGCAAAATGCCGCACACCGCGCCCAGCACGCCTTCAATGCGGAACAGTTGCGCGGCTACCGCGCCGGCCGTGATCCGGTCGAGCGACGTGAACAGCACGGGCGCGACGGCATAGCCGATAGTCAGCAGACTACCGACCCACACCACCGTCAATAGCCGGAAAAATCGATGCGGCATCAGGGACACCGGAACCGCCTTCAAACGTAGCTAACCGCGATGATTTCGTATTCGCGCACGCCGCCCGGTGCCTGCACCGACGCAACGTCGCCTTCCGACTTGCCGATCAGGGCGCGCGCAATCGGTGAGCTGATCGAGATCAAACCATGGTCGATGTCCGCTTCGTCGTCGCCGACGATCTGATACTTGACCGACGCGCCCGAATCCAGATCTTCCAGCTCCACCGTCGCACCGAACACCACGCGCCCGTCCGCTTCCACAGCCGCCGGATCGATCACTTGCGCGCCTGCCAGCTTCGATTCGATTTCGGCAATCCGGCCTTCGATAAAGCCTTGCTTTTCCTTCGCCGCGTCGTATTCCGCGTTTTCCGACAGATCGCCCTGGGCACGCGCTTCCGCAATCGAATTGATCACCGAAGGACGCTCAACCGATTTCAGGCGCTGCAATTCATCGCGCAACATTTCCGCGCCGCGCTTAGTCAATGGAACAGTGCTCATAAACAACTCTATGCAAAAAACAGCCGTAAAAAAAATCACCGCGGTTAAGTGCATTCCGCGGGGGCCGGAGCGCCGGGCAAAGCCCGACGTCAAGCACCTGCGGAACGCCGCTTAACCGCGGCACTTACATCTTGGACAGGTATTCGAAGCCTTAGTTTAGGCGAGCGTGGAGGCCTTGTAAATCATAGACTTCCAGGTCCTTCAAATAGCGCAAACCCTCCACAGCGGCGCGCGCACCGGACATGGTCGTGTAGTACGTGACCTTGTTCGCCTGCGCGCTCATGCGGATCGAACGCGAGTCGGCGATTGCGGCGCGGGTTTCGTCGACGGTCGTGAAGACCAGCGCGATCTCACCGTTCTTGATCATGTCGACGATGTGCGGACGGCCGTCCTTTACCTTGTTGACGACCTTCACCGGCACGCCGGCCGCTTCGATCGCGGCGGCCGTGCCCTTGGTCGCGACGATCGGATAACCGAGTTCGTGCAGCATGCGCGCGACTTCGACGGCCTTCGGCTTGTCGGCGTCCATCACGGTCAGCAGCACCGTGCCCGACTCCGGCAGACGCGAACCCGCCGCGAGTTGCGACTTGAACAGCGCTTCGCCGAACGTCTGGCCCACGCCCATCACTTCGCCGGTCGAACGCATTTCCGGTCCGAGCACCGGATCGACTGCCGGGAACTTGACGAACGGGAACACGGCTTCCTTCACGCTGAAGTACGGCGGATCGATTTCCTTCGTCACGCCTTGATCGGCGAGCTTCTGGCCGACCATGGCGCGCGCCGCGATCTTCGCGAGCGGCAGGCTGGTTGCCTTCGAAACATAGGGCACCGTGCGCGAGGCGCGCGGGTTCACTTCGAGCACGTAGATAACGTCTTCTTTCGAGCCGTCCGCCTGCGGCACCTGCTGAATCGCGAACTGCACGTTCATCAGGCCGATCACGTTCAGCGCCTTCGCCATTGCGCCGGTCTGGCGCTTCAACTCAGCAACGGTTTCCTTCGACAGCGAATACGGCGGCAGCGAGCACGCCGAGTCGCCCGAGTGCACGCCAGCCTGTTCGATGTGCTCCATCACGCCGCCGATAAACACCGCTTCGCCGTCGGAGATGCAATCCACGTCGCATTCGATCGCGTCGTTCAAAAAGCGGTCGAGCAGCACCGGCGAGTCGTTCGACACCTTCACGGCCTCGCGCATGTAGCGTTCGAGGTCGCGCGGCTCATGCACGATTTCCATCGCGCGACCGCCCAGCACGTACGACGGGCGCACCACCAGCGGATAACCGATTTCGTCGGCGAGCTTGAGCGCTTCGTCTTCGGCGCGCGCGGTACGGTTCGGCGGCTGACGCAGGCCGAGGTCCTGCAGCAGCTTCTGGAAACGCTCGCGGTCTTCCGCGGCGTCGATCATGTCGGGCGACGTGCCGACGATCGGCACACCGTTCGCTTCGAGATCCAGTGCTAGCTTCAGCGGCGTTTGACCGCCGTATTGCACGATCACGCCGACCGGCTTTTCCTTGTCGACGATTTCGAGCACGTCTTCGAGCGTCAGCGATTCGAAGTACAGACGGTCGGACGTGTCGTAGTCGGTCGAAACGGTTTCAGGGTTGCAGTTGACCATGATCGTTTCGTAGCCGTCTTCGCGCATGGCGAGCGCGGCGTGCACGCAGCAGTAGTCGAACTCGATGCCCTGACCGATCCGGTTCGGGCCACCGCCCAGCACCATGATCTTCTTGTTGCTGGTCGGGTTTGCCTCGCACTCTTCCTCGTAGGTCGAGTACATGTAGGCGGTTTTCGTGGCGAACTCGGCCGCGCACGTATCCACGCGCTTGTACACCGGGCGCACGTTCAACTCGATACGGCGTTGACGCACTTCCGCCGGCTTTGCGCCGAGCAACTTGGCGAGACGGCGATCCGAGAAGCCGCTTTGCTTCAGATACTTCAGCTCTTCCTTCGAGAGGCTGGCGAGCGTACGGCCGGCCAGCGCCTTTTCCTTCAGGATGATCTGTTCGATTTGCGCGAGGAACCACGGGTCGATCGAGGTTTCTTCGAAAATCTCTTCGGCCGTCATGCCGACGCGGAACGCGTCGCCCACGTACCAGATGCGATCCGGACCGGCTTCGCCGATCTCGCGGATGATCTCGTCGCGGTTATCGGTCTTTTCGTCCAGACCGTCGACGCCGACTTCCAGACCGCGCAGCGCCTTCTGGAACGATTCCTGGAAGGTGCGGCCAATCGCCATCACTTCGCCGACGGACTTCATCTGCGTAGTCAGGCGCGAATCGGCTTCGCGGAATTTTTCGAACGCGAAACGCGGGATCTTGGTAACGACGTAATCGATGGTCGGTTCGAACGACGCCGGAGTCTGGCCGCCGGTGATTTCGTTCTTCAGTTCGTCGAGCGAGTAGCCTACCGCCAGCTTCGCCGCGATTTTCGCGATCGGGAAACCGGTCGCCTTCGACGCCAGCGCCGATGAGCGCGACACACGCGGATTCATCTCGATCACGACCATCCGGCCGTCTTTCGGATTGATCGAGAACTGCACGTTCGAACCGCCGGTGTCGACACCGATCTCGCGCAACACCGCGAGCGATGCGTTACGCAGGATCTGATATTCCTTGTCCGTGAGCGTTTGCGCCGGCGCGACGGTGATCGAGTCGCCCGTGTGGATGCCCATCGGGTCCAGGTTTTCGATCGAGCAGACGATGATGCAGTTGTCCTTTTTGTCGCGGACCACTTCCATCTCGTACTCTTTCCAGCCGAGCAGCGACTCTTCGATCAGCAACTCGCGCGTGGGCGACAAATCGAGACCGCGCTTGCAGATCTCTTCGAACTCGTCGCGGTTATACGCGATGCCGCCGCCCGAACCGCCCAACGTGAACGACGGACGAATCACGACCGGATAGCCGCCGCTGCCCGTTTGCGAAGCGATGTCCGCTTGCACCGCCAGCGCTTCTTCCATGGAATGCGCGGTGCCCGATTTGGCCGAACCGAGGCCGATCTTGGTCATCGCGTCTTTGAACTTCTGGCGGTCTTCCGCCTTGTCGATCGCTTCCGGCGATGCGCCGATCAGCTCGACCTTGTACTTCTCCAGCACGCCGTGCGCGTGCAGATCGAGCGCGCAATTCAGCGCGGTCTGGCCGCCCATCGTCGGCAGGATCGCGTCGGGGCGCTCCTTGGCGATGATGCGCTCCACCACTTCCCACGTGATCGGCTCGATGTAGGTCACGTCGGCCGTGTTCGGGTCGGTCATGATCGTCGCCGGATTGCTGTTGACGAGAATGACCTTGTAGCCTTCCTCACGCAGCGCCTTGCATGCCTGCGCGCCCGAGTAATCGAACTCGCACGCCTGGCCGATGATGATCGGACCCGCGCCGATGATGAGGATGCTCTTGATGTCTGTCCGCTTGGGCATAACGCTCTCGCTAATGTATTCCTGTGTCCACCGGAGTTGGCGCTTTAGCGCCTTACTCCGGTGCCATGCAACCTGGTTGCTATTCTTTCCGTCGGCGCGCGCCGCTGTGGCGTTGCGCGCGCTTTGCTCTGTCCGTTGCGGCTCGCCGCGTGTGCGCCGCTGTGCGTCGATCACGCGCAGCGCGGCGCGAGCCGTGCGCCGCCGAAACTTTGATGCCGCCTTATGCCGCTGCGGTCTTGCCGGCCTTCTTCGTGTCCATCAACGCCGTGAAGCGGTCGAACAGATAGGCGATGTCGTGCGGACCGGGCGACGCTTCCGGGTGACCCTGGAAGCAGAACGCCGGCTTGTCAGTCAGCGCAAAGCCCTGCAACGTGCCGTCGAACAGCGACACGTGCGTGGCGCGGGCGTTGGCGGGCAGCGTGTCGGCGTCGACCGCGAAGCCGTGGTTTTGCGACGTGATCACCACGCGGCCGTCGTCCAGATCTTTCACCGGATGGTTCGCGCCGTGGTGGCCCGTCTTCATCTTCATGGTTTTGGCGCCGACCGCGAGGCCCATGATCTGATGGCCGAGGCAGATGCCGAAGGTCGGGATGCCGCGCTCGATAAGCTCTTTGGTAGCCATGATCGCGTAGTCGCACGGTTCCGGGTCGCCGGGGCCGTTCGACAGAAAAATGCCGTCCGGATTCAGCGCGAGCGCGTCAGCAGCGCTGGCTTGCGCCGGCAGCACGGTGACGTGGCAGCCGCGTTCGGCCAGCATGCGCAGGATGTTGTACTTGACGCCGTAGTCGAACGCCACGACGCGATACTTCGGCGCCTTTTGCGTGCCGTAGCCTTCGCCCAGACGCCATTCGGTCTGGGTCCACTCGTAGGTTTTCTTCGTCGACACGACCTTCGCGAGGTCCATGCCCGAGAGGCCCGGGAACGAGCGTGCGAGTTCGATCGCTTTGGCTTCGTCGTCCGAACCGGCGAGGATCGCGCCGTTCTGCGCGCCCTTGTCGCGCAGAACGCGGGTCAGCATGCGGGTGTCGAGACCGGCGATGGCGACCACGCCTTCGTCCTTCAGGTATTGCGGGAGCGTGCGCTCCATGCGGAAGTTCGACGCGAGAACCGGCAGATCGCGAATGATCAGACCGGCGGCATGGACTTTCGTAGCTTCGACGTCTTCGGCGTTCACGCCGACGTTACCGATATGCGGATACGTGAGGGTCACGATCTGGCGCGCGTAGCTCGGGTCAGTCAGGATTTCCTGATAGCCGGTGATAGCGGTGTTGAACACGACTTCGCCGATGGTGTGCCCGGGGGCGCCGATCGAGTAACCACGAAAGACCGTGCCGTCGGCGAGCGCGAGCAGAGCGGGAGAAAATGACGGCAACACGGGAGACTCCTTGGGGGAACACCCTGTTGCCGACCTGTCTATCCGACTGCGAGCCGCAGCGAAACGCATCCGGGATGCGCGCGCAGACTCGCTCGCGAACTGCCGTTGACGTTGCAAGGGGCGCGATGGGTCCATTGTGTGGACGGATCGGCTGGGGGCGGGGCCCTGCTTGCTACGCCGGTGGCGCGCGGCGGATGAACGGTATGGGAGAGGTAGGCGCTAGGGTGCGGGTTGATAAGCTCAAACCTCGGAATTATAGCGTGAAAATGCCCTTCTCTCCAAATCCGAGATGGCGTCGACCCGTAAAGGAGTGCGGTTCGAAACCGCTGAAAGCCTTGCCGCGTCTGACGCGCACGGTGCTCTGGAACGTTTCCGCCGGCGCGAATCGGGACAGCGCCGGGAGATGGGGCACGACCGGCGAATCACCGTTCGCCAGCCCCGCGACGACGATCGAATGGGCGTGCCCGGCGGCAGACTACAGGTTCGCTTTACCTCAAGCGTCCTGCTCGGCGTGAACCTCGGCCTGATGAACCTGCTTACGGCCCGGCAACACGTACCAGATTGCGCTCGCCACCTGCAGCGCTACGAGAATGCCCCACGCCGTCAGATGCGCGGCCGCGGGATAATGGCCGCCGCTCGCCGGCCAGTGCGACAGCACGGCGCCGACACCAATCTGGAAGCCGAAAATCAGCAGAAAGATGATCAACGTCAGCGTGGTATTCACGCGGCCGATCATCTGCGCCGGGAAGTGCCGGGCCATCACCGCGTAGCTGAGAATGCCGGTGCCGCCGAAGATCCCGTACGCCGCCCACAACAGGCCCGCCGGCAGCGGCGCCTTGAACATGATCAGCAGTTGAGTCACGACGTACAGCGCCATGCCGATGCCGCAAAACGCATAGAGCGAGATACCGCGCCGTTCGAGACCGCGCGCGGCCGCGCCGAAGCCTACGCAGCCGGCCATCATCGCGAAGCCGAGAATCGAAACAAGCGCGGCGGCTTCGCGCGGCTCGAAGCCTTGCACGTCACGCAGCCACGCGCCGACCCAAAGCGATTGCATCGCGTAGAAGACGCCTTGCGTGACGACCGAAAACGACGCGATCTTCCAGAACGCCGCGCTGCGCAAGATATGCAGCGTACCTTTGAACTGGGCACCCAGACTCGCCTGATGATGCGATTCCTTCGTGTCCGGCGCGAGCGTCCACTGCGCCAGCGCGACCAGTACCGTCAGCACACCCAGCCCGACGCAGACGGCGCGCCAGCTGGCGAACGTCAGCGCCCACGTCAGCGGCGAGCCGACCATCACACCGCCGAAGCCGCCGATCGCCATCACCAGTCCGTTCATAAGCGGCAGGCGCGCGGCGGCGAAGTGCTGCGCCAATGCCTTGAAGGCGGCGCCAAGACACACGGACACGCCGACGCCGATCAGCAAGCGCCCCACCATCATCACGCCGACGCTATGGGCCGCGCCGAACACCCAGATGCCGAGCGCGGCGAATAGCAGCGTGACCGCCGTGACACGCCGCGCGCCGAAATGATCGAGCAGGACGCCAGCTGGAATCTGTGCACCCGCGAAGCCGAGAAAGTAGAGACTCGTGAGCAGGCCCAGATCCGTGGCCGACAAACCGAGATCGTGCGTGATGAACGGCGCAAAACCGAGGTTGACGCCGCGGAACACGTAGGAAACGAAGTAACCGGCGGAGAACAACAGGAAGACGCGCAACTGGGTCGACGACATGAGCTTTGAGTTAGACGGCTGGCCGATTGGGTTTGACCGAAGCACGAAAGATAAAGGAAAAGCGCCGACTTTGCGCGAAATGATCTGCGGAATGAAAAACGCCGTCACCACAGGTGACGGCGTTGGAAAAAGCACGGTGCGTGATCGGAGCGCAATTCATGCGCTGCCCCCGCAACGCATGTGGTCACTACCGTGTGAGCCGCTATTGGTCTATTTACCCTTCTTCGCGCTGGCCGCGGTCTTCGGGCGGCTCTCTGCCGCAGCCTTCGACGCCTTGCTGGACGTGGAAGCCGACACCTTGGTCACCTTGCCCTTGCTGGCGCTGGATGCCGTCGGCTTGACAACCTTGCCTACCGGCTCGGAAACCTTCACCACCTCTGCCCGGCCACGACCCTTCTTCTTATCGTAGCGCGATTCGCGTCTGGTGTCTGCGACGCGGGTGCCGATCTTCTCGACGCCGCCGCCTTGCACGTCGGTCGCGATGCGTTCCGGACCGGGTTCACTCGGCATGGCTTTGCCGACCGGCACGTGCAGCACGATCACCTGACCGCGCGAAACGGCGTCGCGATGCGTGCGGTTCCAGGCCTTCAACTGGCCGACCGATACGCCGTAGCGCACGGCAATGGCCGCCATCGACTGATTGCGGCGCACGCGAATCAGCATCTTGCGCGTATCGGGGACGTCGGGTTCCATGGCGAGCACGGCGCTTTCGGCGACGTCGGCGCTGATGTCCTCGTCGTCGTCCGAACCGCGCGGCACCACGATCGTGGAGCCGGGTTTCAAACGCATGCCGACCGGAATCTTGTTCACTTCCATCAGCGTGTCGGCGTCGACGCTGATCTTCTGCGCGATTGCCGCAGGCGTCGCGCGTTCGGTGACCGTGTACGTGGTCCACGACGACAGCGAGCCGGAGTAAGTCTTCAGATTGCGCTCGAAGGCACTGGCGTTGTCGAACGGCAGCAGGATCTGCGGCTGCGTGGCGCCGAGAATCACCGGCTTCCTGAACGACGGGTTCAGCGCGCGGAATTCGTCCGCGGACAGGTTCGAGAGCTTGGCGGCCATATCCACGTCGATGTCGTGCGAGGTGGTTACCGTCACGAAATACGGGTGGTTCGGAATGGTCGGCAGCGTGAGCCCGTACATTTGCGGGTTCATCACGATGTTCTTGACCGCCTGCAGCTTCGGCACGTAGTTACGCGTCTCGTTCGGCATGCGCAGGCTGAGGTAATCGGTCGGCAGGCCCGCCGCTTCATTGCGCGCAATCGCGCGCTGCACGTTGCCCTCACCCCAGTTATACGCCGCGAGCGCCAACTGCCAGTCGCCGAACATGTCATGCAGACGCGACAGATAGTCGAGCGCGGCACTGGTCGACGCCAGCACATCGCGCCGCTCGTCCTGCCACATGTTCTGCTTGAGGTTGTAGGTGCGGCCCGTGCCCGGCATGAACTGCCACATGCCGGCCGCCTTCGCGACAGACAAAGCCTGCGGGCTATACGCCGATTCGATGAACGGCAGCAACGCGAGCTCGGTCGGCATATGGCGCGCCTCGAGCTCTTCGACGATGTGATACAGGTATTTCTGCGAGCGCTCGGTCATGCGCTGCACGTAGTCAGGCCGTTGCGCATACCAGTTGACCTGCATGTCGACGAGGTCGGTTTGCAGGTCCGGCATCTGGAAACCACGGCGAATACGGCCCCAAAGGTCAGCGTCGGCGCTCGTCAACTGAGTGACGGAGCCTTGATCGACGTTGATCGTCTCTTTGGCGGTGGCTGACTTGCGAAGGGCGTCTGCTACGGCTTGCTGACTGGCGGGGTTGGTGGCGGTGTTCGGGATGCTCGTCGTCGGTCCCTGGCTCGCGCAGGCGGCGAGCGTCAGGACCAGCAACGCACTAAAGATAAATCGCATGAAAATCTCGGCTTCCACAAGGGCTGGAATTTGCAGCCGATAGTACGAAACGGCAACGTTTACGTCAATCGGAAAATTACGAAAAAATCAAGTAAATCTTGGGCTTGGCGAATTTTTCCGATTCTTCGCGTGAGGATTACCCTGCCCGGGGGCGGGCTAACGGAAGCGGTTCTTCCATTCGCGCATTAAGGTAAAGGCCGTCAATCGATCCGGCACTGCCTCGTGCAACTGCTCCCGCAAGCTCGCCTGCACCGCTGGGTCGCCGGCGCGTAAAAACGGATTCACTGCGCGCTCATGGGCGATCGTGGTGGGCAACGTGGGCACGTCGCGCGCGCGCAGTTCGCTCGCTTTGGCCCGCCAGGCTTGCAGCTCGGCATTGCCCGGCTCGCAGGCGAGCGCGAAGCGGATATTCGACAGCGTGTACTCGTGCGCGCAGTGGACCTCGGTCGCGCCGGGCAGCGCGGCCAGCGAATCCAGCGAGGCGAGCATCTGCTTTGGCGTGCCTTCGAACAGCCGGCCGCAACCGCAGGCGAACAGCGTGTCGCCACAAAACACGTGGGGCGTGCCTTGCGGGTCGGCCGCCTGAAAATAGGCGATGTGGCCGCTCGTGTGACCCGGCACGTCGAGCACGCTCAATTCGAGCGCCGGCGCCGCAATCGACACGTGATCGCCATTTTTCAGACGGTGTGTGAGATGCTCGATCGCTTCACCGGCGGGGCCGTAGACGGGCACGGCTTGGCCATTCAGCAGATCGGCCACCCCGCCGACGTGGTCTTGATGATGGTGCGTGAGTAAAATAGCGCTCAGCCGCCAACCCCGTTTCGCCAGATAGGCTTTTACGGGGGCGGCCTCACCCGGATCGACGACCGCCGCGTGGCGTCCGTCGGAAACGACCCAGATGTAATTGTCATCAAACGCCGGGACCGGTACGTACTCGAGCGCATTCATAGGCGACGCATTCTTTGATATGACTGACCGAGCGATTATAGACTGGCCCGCCTGGACCCACTCGCCACCTGGCCGATACGTACTCGAGTGGGAGCAAACGCAGCTCGACCGTGTGGTGTCGGACGTGTTCGGATACCATGCGCTACAACTCGGCTTGCCGCAACTCGACGCCTTGCGCGAGAACCGCATGCCGTGTCGCGGGCTCGTGCTCGACGCCGCGAGCGGAGCGAGCGCGCCGTACTCGTATCCGCGCGGCGCGGGCCGTGCGGCCAATGGCGATCGCAACGGTTTGAACAACGGCGCCGCACAGAGCGGCCTCGCAGGCCTGCCGGCGCCGGCCGGACGCAGTGCCGTCTGGTGCGACCTGCTGGATCTGCCGTTCGAGGCACAAAGCGTCGATCTGATCGTCATGCCGCACACGCTGGAATTCACCAGCGACCCGCATCGTCTGTTGCGCGAAGCCGAGCGCGTGTTGATGCCTGAGGGCCAGTTGATCATTCTCGGCTTCAATTCGCTGTCGCTGTGGGGCGCGCGGCAATCGGTCGGCAAGATGACCGGCCGGCCGTTCGTGCCGGCCGCCGTCGATCTGATCGCCTTCACCCGCCTGAAAGACTGGATCAAGCTGCTGGGCTTCGACCTTGAACGCGGGCGCTTCGGCTGCTATCGTCCGCCGCTTGGCAGCGAACAATGGCTCGCCCGCTACGGTTTCATGGAAGCCGCCGGCGACCGCTGGTGGCCGATTTTCGGCGCCACCTACATGATCAAGGCGATCAAGCGCGTGCGCGGCATGCGTCTCGTCGGCCCGCTGAAAGTGAAGAAACCCGTCCTCGCCGCGGGCCTCGCGCCCGCCGCCACACCGAATACACGCAACCACACTCAATGACTTCCGATCTCATCGATATTTATACCGACGGCGCCTGCAAGGGCAACCCCGGCCCCGGCGGCTGGGGCGCGCTGCTGCGCTTCGGCGACCAGGAAAAAGAACTGTTCGGCGGCGAAGCCAACACCACCAACAACCGCATGGAACTGATGGGCGTGATCGCCGCGCTCGAAGCGCTGAAGCGCCCTTGCAAAGCGGTCGTGCACACCGACTCGCAGTACGTGCAAAAAGGCATCAGCGAATGGATCCACGGCTGGAAGAAGAAAGGCTGGATCACCGCCGCCAAGCAGCCGGTCAAGAACGCCGACTTGTGGAAGCGGCTCGACGCGCTCGTCGCGCAACACGAAATCGAATGGCGCTGGGTGCGCGGGCACAACGGCCACCCGGAAAACGAGCGCGCCGATCAGCTGGCCAATCGCGGCGTCGCATCACTCGCGCAGATGTAAGTCCTGCTGCGACGGCGCACGCGGTCCACTGCGTGCGCACTCTTTTTTGCTGCAACTATCTTCAAGCAGGCTAATCCGACATGCGTCAACTCATCCTCGATACCGAAACCACCGGCCTGAATGCCCGCACCGGCGACCGGATTCTTGAACTCGGTTGCGTCGAAATGGTGAACCGCCGGCTGACGGGCAACAATCTGCACTTCTATATCAACCCGGAACGCGAGAGCGATCCGGGCGCGCTGGCTGTGCACGGACTGACCACCGAGTTCCTGAGCGACAAGCCGAAATTCGCCGAGATCGCCGATCAGTTTCGCGACTTCATCCAGGACGCGGAACTGATCATCCACAACGCACCGTTCGATATCGGTTTTCTCGATGCCGAGTTCGCCTTGCTGGGTTTGCCGCCGGTGAAAACCTACTGCGGCGAAATCATCGATACGCTGGCGCGCGCCAAGCAGATGTTCCCCGGCAAGCGCAATTCGCTTGACGCACTGTGCGACCGCTTCGGCATCAGCAACGCGCACCGAACGTTGCACGGCGCCCTGCTCGACTCGGAACTGCTCGCCGAAGTCTATCTGGCGATGACGCGCGGCCAGGAAAGCCTTGTCATCGACATGCTCGGCGAGTCGCACGCCGGCGGCGACGCGCATGCGCCGCGCGTCGCGCTCAGTTCGCTCGATCTGATCGTGGTCACCGCCAGCGACGACGAGCTCGCCGCGCACCAGGCGGTACTCGACGGCCTCGACAAGGCGATCAAGGGCACGAGCGTGTGGCGCCTTGAACCGGCGCCGGCTGCGGATGAGCAAACCGCTTAAAAAGTACTGGACGAGGCCGGAAATCCCTGACATAATTCGGATCTCTTCGGGTGGTTAGCTCAGCGGTAGAGCACTGCCTTCACACGGCAGGGGTCACTGGTTCGATCCCAGTACTACCCACCAGAATTTTGGTGTGTCGATCACCGAAGACTAAAGGGCTCGCGCAGAAATGCGTGAGCCCTTTTTCATTTCGTGGTTTGGCTCATAGATCGGCCGGTGAAAACCGTAGGGAATGCCAGGCAGATTCCGGCGCTCAACGTTCGGACTAGTCGTCAACTCCGGATCTTCGTACGTTTGCGGACGCCTGACACTGCTGATATAGTTGGCACTCGGGCATTCGCCCCGTCCATTTTTCCACCTCATTCGACCATAGGGAGGCGCCACATGTTTGCAATGCGTATCGCCGTCCCCGGCATGGTCTCGCGAGCGTTTTCGCGATCTTAATCTGTCCGATTAAGTCGCCGAATTAAGTCGCCGCATCGCCGTTCACGTGGTGTCGCCCGAAAAGGCACTCCACGCAATTCCCAGACAGTCCGCAGTTCAATCGCCTATGCATTCCGGCGCGTTTTGACTGTCTTGTCCTTTCGCTTCTGACTGGAACCTCGCTGCGCTGATGCGCCACGGGGGCGTGACAAATGACCAGAAAAAAACTCGACTTTCGCGGACAAGCCTTCAAGGATGTCCTCGGCTTCACCTTCCATCACTGGGCGCAGCAGCCCTGGCGCATCGTCGTCATCACGGCGCTGGTGTTGCTCTCGGCACTGGCCGACGTACTCACGCCGATGTTCGCCGGACGTCTCGTCGACGCCATCGCGTCCGGCGCGGCGAGCAACGCTGTCGCCTGGCATGCCGCGGTCACGGCCTTCTGCGTGCTGAGCGCGCTCGGTCTCGGCGCCACTTTGCTGCGGCAAGGCGTGTACTTCAACATCATCCGGCTCACGCTCAAGATGATGAGCGAGATCGCGGCCAACGCGTTTCATCGCGTGCAACGCTTTTCGACCGATTGGCACGCCAACAGCTTCGCCGGCTCCACCGTGCGCAAGATCACGCGCGGCATGTGGGCGCTCGACCTGCTCAACGACACGCTGCTCATCGCGCTGTTGCCGTCGCTCGTCATGCTGGTCGGCGCAACCGTTCTGCTCGGCTGGCGCTGGCCGATGATGGGCGCGGTCGTCGGCATCGGCTCGGTGTTCTACATCGCGGTGACGGTGGCCATGTCGCTCGGCTTCGTTGCGCCGGCCGCGCGTCTCGCGAATGCGTGGGACACGCGCATGGGCGGCGCGCTCGCCGACGCGGTCAGTTGCAACGGCGTGGTCAAGGCGTTCGGCGCGGAAGAGCGCGAAGAAGCGCTGCTCGCGCGCGTGATCGGCAAGTGGCGGCACCGCACGCGCCGCACATGGATGCGCGGCACGATCAACGGCGGCGTCCAGGGCGGCATGCTGGTAGCGATCCAGGCCGCGATTCTCGGCGCGGCGCTGCTGTTATGGGCGCGCGGCGAGGCGAGCGTCGGCGACATCACGTTCGCGCTGACCATGTTCTTCATGCTGCAGGGCTATCTGCGCGACGTGGGCATGCACATCCGCAACCTGCAACGCTCGGTCAACGACATGGAGGAACTGGTGTCGCAGGAAAGCCAGCCGCTCGGTATCGAGGACCGCCCCGGCGCAGGTCCGATCACGATCGGCAAAGGCGAGATCCATTTCGAGCACGTCACGTTCCACTACGGCACGAGCGGCCAGCCGCTTTACGACAACTTCTCCGTGCGCATCGCGCCGGGCGAGCGCGTCGGATTGGTTGGGCATTCGGGTTCGGGGAAGACTACGTTCATCAAGCTGATCCAGCGGCTCTATGACATTTCGGAAGGCCGGATCACGATCGACGGTCAGGACATCGCCCAGGTGCGGCAGGCGTCGCTGCGCAGTCAGATCGCGATCGTTCAGCAGGAACCGGTGCTGTTTCACCGCTCGCTCGCCGAGAACATCGCTTATGCGCGGCCCGGCGCGAGCCGTGCCGAGATCGAGCGGGCCGCGAAGCTGGCGAGCGCGCACGACTTCATCGCGGCGCTGCCCAATGGTTATGACACGCTGGTCGGTGAACGCGGCGTCAAGCTCTCGGGCGGCGAACGTCAGCGCGTCGCGATCGCACGGGCGTTCCTCGCCGACGCGCCGATCCTGATTCTGGACGAAGCGACGTCGAGCCTCGACAGCGAAAGCGAGGTGCTGATCCAGCAGGCCATGGAGCGGCTCATGACGGGCCGCACCACGCTGGTGGTGGCGCACCGCCTTTCCACTGTGCGCGCGCTGGACCGGCTGCTGGTGCTGGACAAGGGCAAGGTGATCGAGGAAGGCAGCCACGACGCGCTGATCAGACTCGAGAACGGCCTATACCGGCGGTTGTTCGAGCGTCAGGCGCTGGAGCTGATCAGGGGTCTGGGGGAGCCGGAATTCACGACCCGGACCGCGCGGCCGAATGCGAACCGGACGGACGATTCCAGCCTGCTGGTTGGGAAGTAGATTGAACTGGGCGTGTGGGACGTCGACTGAAAACCGCAGATAGGGCGGCGCTTTCGGATGACGTTCCACCGCCCGTTTTTTTGGGCGCGAGCGAGCGTCAATCAGGCACGCTCGCGCGATCTGGAAATCGCCGCGCCGGTAGGCGCCGACGCTTCCACTATCAACCTGCCGCGCTTTTTTCGCACGCGGAAGAGCGCACGCGTAAGCGCCGCTCCGCTCGCGCCGGCTGCGCACGCGTCCACACCGCCATCACACCATACCCGCCGGCAATCCCACGCCGCGCGCCATACCCGTCGCGGCAAACACCATCAGCACCAGCAAGATCGTCTGAATGACACTGTAGCGGGCATAAGAGCGCGCCTTGCGCAAATCCGGCGCGACGCCTTTTCTGATCGCGGCGCGCCATCGCATCAACGCGAGCATCGACGGGACTTCAAGAATGAGAATGATGACGAGCAGCGTCATCTTGATGTGGAAGAGCGGCTCGTGGAGATAGTAGTCGGCGCCCTTCTCGTAACCGCCGAATACGCGCATCACCCCGGTGACCAGCAGCGCCAGCGCTGAGATGCCCCAGCGTGAATCCGCGCGGAAGAGCGAGCGCAGCGCGGCGGGTACGGTGGCGCGGCGCAGCGCCCAGGTGCGCCGCAGAATCGACGCGAGCGCGAAGCCATAAGCAAGCAGATGGATGGCGGCAATCAACCAGCGAACCAGCATGGCGACTCCTGCAAAGGACGCAATACGATCGTTGTATGTCTCACTCGCCCGCGCTGAAGCGCCGGGCGCCATGACTTCATTATCGACTACGGCTCAATCTACAACGCCTGCTTCGGCCACGGGGTGTGGCCGACTGCACAAACCGGCAGATTCAGACCTGCTGCAAGGATGTGTCAAGCGCGCGGGCGGCGGCGCGGTCGCCTTCGGTCGTCAGCGCGGTGCGGAATACGGTTTGCCGGTTGTGCCCCGCGGCGGCCGGCGAATCCCATAGTAGTTCGATCTTCGGACGGCGGCCGAAGGCGCCGTGCGCCAGCGACGGCGCGGCAGCCGCCCCTAGCGATGCTGCGGATCCACCCGGCTCTCCCACGCCGCCGAACGCGACAGCAGGAGTGGGCGTCGGCGTCGGTGTAGTGCGTGCCTCCTGCCCCGCCGCCCAGCGCACGGACAATTCGCGCGCGTCGTACTGCCCCACCTTGCGGCGCTCCGCCCACACGATCACCGTCCGAGTGGCCGGATCGAGCGCGACCGCATAGCGGCCGATCGCGAAACGGCGCGCGGCGATATTGGTGCGCCATAGCGCGCGCGGCCGGCAGATCCACAGCACGGCCGCGTACAGCGCCGGCGCGGCCAGCAACCAGCCGTTGGAGGCCGCCACCGCATTGGCGGCACGCCGCCAGCCGGCGCTCGCGGCAAACGCGCCGACCGACCAGACCGCAAACAGGAAGCCGAGAAAAGCGAACAGACGCAGCGCCTGCCGCAGCCATTGCGGCAGCGGATGAAACGGACGCTCGGCCACGGCGCGCGCGCCCGGCAAGAAGATCAGCAGGAACAGGAAAACGAGGTTGATGCACGCCCACGGCGAGGACAGCATGGCCAGCAGCGACGCGCCCGCATCCAGGTCCGCCATCGAAAAAAGCCAGCGAGCGAGGATCACGAGACCGATGGCGCGCAACGCGAAAATCGTTCCGGCGCCGGGCGCCGCGTTCGCACGCGTCTCTTTCGTTCTCGCCAAGGCATCCTCCTGTCGTCGGCGGCGCCACAGCCAAATTTGCGGCAGGGCCATTATAGGGATATTACGGAGCGTGGCTCATTCTTACCGGCTGGAAACCCGCACTTTCGTCCGTTGATTGGGGAAAACGCTGCGCGCCTGCAACAACGCCCCGTGGGCATGTGCCTCACGGGGCGTTGCGGGCGGCCTTCGGAGCGCCTGACGCGCTCCTTGAGCCGGTGCGACTTTCCTACCTGTCGCGCATTAGCTGGCGTTGACTTCGCGCAGCACCGTGCGGTGCTTCTGACGCAGCAGTTCCTCGTAAGTCGCGACGTAGTTCTTCGCCATGACCTTCGACGAGAAGCGCGACTCGAACGCCTTGCGCACACCGGCGCGCGACAGCGTGTGCAGACGCTTGACGGCAGCGACCGCGCTGATTTCGTCTTCGACGACGAAGCCCGACACGCCGTTTTCGATCACTTCGGGCACCGAACCGCGGTTGAACGCGATCGCCGGCGTACCGCACGCCATTGCTTCGATCATGACTAGACCAAAGGGCTCCGGCCAGTCGATCGGGAACACCAGTGCATGCGCGTTGCCGAGGAACTCACGCTTTTCGGCTTCGCCGATTTCGCCGATGTACTCGACGTGCGGGAGCGCCATCAGCGGCTTGATCACTTCTTCGTAATAGGCGCGGTCGGCCTTGTCGATCTTGGCGGCAACCTTGAGCTTCATGCCTGCCTGGCCAGCGATACGGATTGCGCGGTCGAGGCCCTTCTCCGGCGAGACGCGGCCGAGGAAAGCGAGGTAGCCCGGCTCGACGTTGGGGATCGGCGTGAGCACATTTTCCGGCAGACCGTGATAAACGGTTTGCAGCCAGTTTGCCTGCGGCAGCGGAATGCGCTGGTTGTCCGAAATCGACACCACCGGCACGTCGCTGAACGTATTGAAGATCGGCTGCAGTTCCGGCAGGTCGAGACGGCCGTGCAGCGTGGTCAGGAAAGGCACCGGCTGACGGGCGAACAGCGAGAACGGGTAATAGTCGATGTGGAAATGCAGCACGTCGAATTCGTCCGCGCGGCGGCGCACTTCTTCGAGCAGCAGCATGTGCGGCGCCATCACGTCGCGGATCGTCGGGTCGAGGCGCAGCGCCTGCGGCCAGAAAGCTTCGAGTTTCGCCGAGGTTACCGAATCGCCGCTCGCGAAGAGCGTGACGTCGTGACCTTGCTCGACGAGAGCTTCGGTCAGATAGGACACCACGCGTTCCGTACCGCCATACAGCTTGGGAGGAACCGCCTCGTGCAACGGAGCGATTTGAGCGATTCGCATATGAAGAACTCCTCGTAAAAAATCAGGCAAAGATACTGCGTTTGGTAAAAGCGACTCGCTTGCTCGCCAGGGCAGTCTGGCCGGACTTGCCGGCGCGGGCCTGATTCTTTCGAGAAATCCTGCGATGGATCGCTTGGGTAGTGAGCCCAGACCCGTGGTCAGTGTCTGCGCATGTGCCGGTAAACGCACACATGACGCCTACGTTGACAAACTGTCAGAAAATTCGGTGGGCCTACAGAGCATGCATTATCAATGCCGGGATTCACGCTGCACCACAACATTTCAAAGTCTTTACGTTGTTACAAACGCGAAACACTTTGCAAACCCTTGTTTTCTAAGACAGTTCTACAGTGGCAACTGGTTTGCGGCAAGGACCGTCGAGGTGGTCCCGTAAGCACTTGCGTCAACTTTGCCGGCAAGCGTTGAAGAAATGCCGCACCGCAGTTGAATGCAATTTGTAATTATATCCCGAAATTTTTCGCGGCCCCCGCGCGAACCCAGACCCCATAGGCGGGTCGAGTAGCGGTGGGCCGCGAACATCTATCGCGAAATCAATCGCGCCAAGGCCCGGATACACAGGGCGCAATCGCTTTTGCATGTTTACAATGCGAAGCATCGGCTTCGCGGCGAACCTTTTCCATGTGGCCCACGCTTTGCATGCACAACCCGAATCACACCAACCTCACGATCAATTGGAACATTTAACCATCGCCCAGCGTAATGCCGAGAACGCAAAGCTCGCGAGCTATGCGCACCGGCCGCTTGCGTTCCTTTTCCGCTTCATTCGCCGCCATCCGCTCGCGCATGCGATCGTCCTGTGCAGCGTGTTCGCGGCCGTGGGCTGTGCGCTCGCTTCGCAGTACGCGATCAAACATTTGATCGACGTGCTTGGCGAAGGCCGGCACCATCCCGGCCCGCTGTGGGGCGCATTCGCCATCCTGGTCGGCCTGATCGCCGCCGACAACCTGCTGTGGCGGGTCGGCGGCTGGGTCGCCGCGCATACGTTCGTCGCCGTGACCGGCGACCTGCGGCGCGATCTGTTCCAGTATCTGAGCGGACACTCACCCACCTACTACTCCGAAAAGCAGCCGGGCATGCTTGCCAGCCGGATCACGGCGACATCGAACGCGGTCTACACGGCTGAGAACACCACCGCATGGAACGTGCTGCCGCCGTGTATCGCGGTGCTCGGCGCGATCGTCATGATCATCGCGGTGAATCCGCTGATGGCAGGCGGTCTGATGCTGTGCTCGGCCATTCTGTCAGTCGTGCTGTACAAGCTGGCCGGGCGCGGCTCCGCGCGCCATCACCATTTCGCCACCAAGGCGGCGTCGGTGGACGGCGAGTTGGTCGACGTGATCAGCAACATGGGCCTCGTGCGCGCTTTCGGCATGACGTTTCGCGAGCAGCAGCGCTTCGGCGCAACGGTCAAGGCCGAGATGGACGCGCGCCAGCAGAGCTTGCTGTATCTGGAAAAGCTGCGTCTGCTGCATGCAGTGATCACCGCGCTGCTCTCGGCGGGCTTGCTGGGCTGGGCGCTGTGGCTGTGGGATCAAGGCAAGGCGACCTCGGGCGACATCGTGCTCGTCAGCTCGCTCGGCTTTACGATCTTGCACGGCACGCGCGATCTGGCCGTGGCGCTCGTCGACGTCACGCAGCACGTGGCGCGTCTTGCTGAAGCCGTACGCACGCTGCTCGAGCCGCACGGCATGCCGGACCGCGACGGCGCGACCGAACTCGTTCCGCAAGGCGGCCGCGTCGATTTCGAAGGCGTGACGTTCGCCTATCCGCGCCGCCGTCCGATCCTCGACCACTTCGATCTGCATATTGAACCCGGCCAGCGCGTCGGTCTGATCGGCAAGTCGGGCGCGGGCAAGTCCACTGTTCTGGCGCTGCTGCAGCGTTTCTACGAGACGCAGGGCGGCGCGATCAAGATCGACGGCCAGGACATTGCCACGATCACGCAGGACAGCCTGCGCCATGCAATCGCACTGGTGCCGCAGGATATTTCACTGTTCCACCGCACGGTGTACGAGAACATCGCCTACGGACGCCCGGAGGCAAGCCGTGACGAAGTGCTCGCGGCCGCGCGCGAGGCGCGCTGCGCGGACTTCATCGAGGCGATGCCGGAAGGCTACGACACGATTGTCGGCGACCGCGGCGTGAAGCTGTCGGGCGGCCAGCGTCAGCGGATCGCCATTGCACGCGCGATCCTCAAGAACGCGCCGATCCTGCTGCTCGACGAAGCCACCTCGGCGCTCGACAGCGCGTCGGAAGAAGCGATCCAGAAAGCGCTCGACCGGCTGATGGTCGGCCGCACCGTGATCGCGATCGCGCACCGTCTGTCGACGCTGAACAACTTCGACCGGATCATCGTGATGAGCGCCGGCAAGGTTATCGACGACGGCAGTCCGGAAGAACTGCGCCAACGTCCGGGCCTCTATCGCGACCTGCTCACCAAGCAGTATGGCAAAGGCCACACGCTGCACATCGGCGGCAAGAAGGTCGACGAACAGCACGTGGTTTAAGCCTGCGAGCGCGGCATGATTCCAGCCGCGAGCCGTTATCGCCATAAGAAAAGCCGCTCGAGAGCGGCTTTTCTTTTACGCGCGTTGCAATCGGAAGCGCCTACCTCGGCCTACCCCGCCTGAGTCTCGCGCACCGCCTTTTTCCCCGACACCGCGCGCGCCTTCCCGCTTCGGGTGCTCTTTGCACCAGCGACGCCCTGCAAATCGCGCATGAAGTTATCGCGCCACACCGACACATTGTTCTCGCGCAACTGCACCATCATGTCGCGATGACGCGCCTGACGCTCCGCGAGCGGCATGTCGAGCGCCCGTGCGAGCGCCTCCGCCATGCCGTCGATATCGACCGGATTGACGATCAGCGCGCCGTCCAGCTCCTGCGCGGCGCCGGCAAAGCGCGACAGCACGAGCACGCCGGGATTGTCCGGATCCTGCGCCGACACATATTCCTTGGCGACGAGGTTCATGCCGTCGCGCAACGGCGTCACATAGCCGACGTGCGCGGTGCGGAACAGCGCGGCCAGCACCGAGCGCTCGTACTGCTTGTGGATGTAGAGAATCGGCGTCCAGTCCAGTTCGGCGAAGCGCCCGTTGATGCGCCCCGACTCCCCTTCGAGCTGCAAACGGATGTCCTGATACGCGTGCATGTCGGCGCGCGTTGGCGGCGCGATCTGCAGGAACGACACCTTGTTGCGTTGCGCGGTCGCGTGTTCGAGCAGCCGCTCGAAGGCGCGAAACCGCTCGACCAGTCCCTTCGAATAATCGAGCCGGTCGACGCTCATGATCAGCTTGCGCGAATGCAGCGTCGCCTTCATGGTGCGCACCGGTTTGCCGCGCTCGCCCGCTTTCGCAAGTTCGGCGATCTCGTCCGGATAGACGCCGATCGGATACGCCGCCGCGCGCAGTGTGCGGCCGAACGCGTGGATCGTCAGCGGGCCTTTCGCCGATGCGTCGACCGAGCCGTTCGCCTCGTTGACGATGTAGTCGCAAAACGCGCGCAGATCCGGCGCTGTCTGGAAGCCGAGCAGATCGAACGAACACAGCGCTTCGACGAGTTCTCGATGCGGCGGCACCGCCAGCAACACCTGCGAAGCCGGAAACGGAATATGCAGGAAAAAGCCGATGCGGTTCTTCACGCCCGCCGCGCGCAGCGCCTGCGCGAACGGAATCAGATGGTAGTCGTGGACCCAGATCACGTCGTCTTCGCGCAGCAACGGCACGAGCTGTTGCGCGAGCCACGCATTGACGCGGCAGTAGCCCTCGAAGTCGTGCCGGTCGTACTGCACCAGATCGGCGCGATAGTGGAACGCGGGCCACAGCGTGGCGTTAGAGAAGCCACGATAGTACTGATCGTAATCGCGGCGCATCAGCGCGATGGTCGCGAAGGTCACCGGGCCGCGCTCCTCGACCTTGATCTGCGGCTGGCCCGAGCTGAGCACGTCGCCGCTCCAGCCGAACCACATGCCGCCGGTTTCCTTCAGCGCGTCGTACACGCCGACCGCCAGACCACCCGCCGCCGGGCCGCCCTCCGAGATCGGCGCAACCCGGTTCGATACGATGATCAGTCGGCTCATGAAGCGCGATTCCCGATGCAGTACTTTGTTTGCTTTGGATGATGCGGCGCGGCCATCATGCGGCGCGCGCCGCCGCAACGATCGATGCCAGCCAGTCGAGCAGACCCGACACCGAGTCGATACGCGTATGCGCCAGCGTCTCGCCCGGACCGACCTTGATCGACACGCCGCCGCGTTCGTTGACGACGGCGAAGCCTTTCTCGTCGGTCAAATCGTCGCCGGCAAAGACTGGCTTGCGGCCGACGAAAGGCGGCTCGTCGAGGAACGCGCGCAACGCGCGGCCCTTATCGACATCTTTAGGTTTGATTTCGTAGACCATCTTGCCGGGCTGCAGCACGTAGGAGCCGGCATAATCGGCCACCAGCCGCTCGGTCGCCTCGCGCGCCACCGGCTCGCGGTCCGGCGCATTGCGGTAATGCAGCGCCACGGCCGCACCCTTGATCTCGAGCAGCATGCCGGCGTTCTCGTTGACCACCTGCGCGAGCACCTGCTCCATGCGTAGCAGCCGCTCGTCGTGAAAGCCGATGCGCTGCGTGTCGCCGTTGGCGTCGCGCCGTTCGGCGCCGTGCAGGCCGGCGATCGGCAGATCGGGCATGTTGAGAAAACTGTCGATGCTGTCGATACCGCGGCCCGACACGACCGCGACCGCACCGTTCGTCAAGCTGCGCAACTCGCTCAGCAAATCGATCACGCGAGGTTGCACCAGCACGCCGTCCGGCGTGGGAGCCAGTTCGACGAGCGTGCCGTCGAAATCGAAGAAAAATGCCGTCTCGCTCGGAGACAGAACAGCCGGAAGTGCTTGCATCGGTTAGGTTTGCCTTTCAGCCTTCTGCGGCCGGAAAAGTGTGCGCATCTTACCGCGCATCCATCAATTTTTCGAGAAAGTAAGGCTCGGCACAAGCCTGGCCGAGCGCCGCAGGCGAGCCTCGGCGGCGATTGCGTTCAAAATGGGAACAATCCGACTTCAACCGGCTTTCAGCCGCCTGCGTCAAATTGCCTCGCAAACCGCGCGCCCGTGGGCGCTGCGCAACGTCGTCCGCTAATTTGCGCTAAAGTCGCAGCCACGCGAAACATTGCCGTTACGACCATATTTGCACACTATGACCGCGCAAGCGCCGCATGCGCATCGAGCGGCGCCGCAATTCAATCGAGTAACCGAACCCAGCTTTGTTCCCGATCTTCTCATCCCGGCACTCGCAACCGCACTTCGCAATGTCACGCTGGCCGCGGTCCGCGCGTCTGTTTGCGCTGACGCTGATGCTGGGCGCGCTGACGGCGCTCGCCGGCTGCACGCATCGCACCGAAACGTGGCAGTTGACCAATGTGACCGGCCATCTGCCGGATCTCGACTTCAAGCTGACCGGCGACGACGGCAAACCCGTCACCGGCGATTCGTTCAAGGGCCGCGTCTCGCTCGTCTATTTCGGCTACACGCATTGCCCGGACGTCTGTCCTGAAACGATGGGCCGCCTGATGCAGGTGCTCGGCAAGCTCGGCGCCGACGCGCAGAAGGTACGCATCCTGTTCATCACGGTCGATCCCGCGCGCGACACAGCGCAGGCCTTGCACGATTACGTCGGCGCTTTCGATTCGCAACATGCCGAAGGGCTGACCGGCACCGACTGGCAGATCGAGTCGCTCGCCAAGCGTTACCGCGTTGCCTATCAGATGGAAAAGCGCGACCCCAGCGGCAACTACGAAGTCACCCATAGTTCCGCCGTCTACGTGTTCGACAGCCAGGGCCACGCGCGCCTGCTGGCCACCGATCACGACACACCCGATGCGATCGCGCAGGACCTGCGCCGCATCATCGATGACCGTTCCTGACCTTTCCCGAGTTCAACCATGTCGATCAAGATCAAAACGTTCGCTGCACTGAGTTGCGCCCTCGCCCTTTCGTTCGGTGCCGCATCGACCGCTCAAGCGGCCGGCGCCAATGCGATCAGCGTCAAGGACGCGTGGGTTCGCTGGCTGCCCAACAACCTGCCCGCGGCCGGCTATGCGACGCTCGTCAACGCGAGCGACAAACCGGTCGATCTCGTCGATATCTCCAGCAACGACTACGGCGACGCGATGCTGCATCAGACCGTCTCGAACGGTTCGTCGCAGAAGATGGTGATGGTCGACAAACTGACGGTGCCCGCGCACGGCCAGGTCGCGATCGCGCCCGGCGGCTATCACGTGATGCTGGAAGACGCGAAGCACAAGGTCGCGCCGGGCGACACCGTGCATCTCACGCTCAAATTCTCCGACGGCGAAACGCTCGACACGCCGTTCGCCGTCAAGTCGCCGGCGCAAACCAAGTAACCAGGCAACGTGCCGCGATGAACCTGCTCTACTGGCTCGATCCCTGGGAGTTTTCGCCGACCGTCGTGATCGCGCTGCTGGTGCCCGCGATCCTGTTCGTGCGTGGCGCGCGTAAAGCGAAGGTGTCGGTCGCGCGGCGCATCTCCTTCTGGTTCGGGCTGGTGGCGTTATACGTCGCGTTGCATACGCGGCTCGATTATTTCTTCGAGCATGAGTTCTTCATGCATCGCGCGCAGCATCTGGTGCTGCATCACCTCGGGCCGTTTTTTATCGCGCTGTCGTATCCGGGCGCCGCGTTGCGCGCGGGTATTCCGTTTAGCTGGCGGCAGCGCTTCGTGCGGCCCGCGCTGGGAACGCCGGTGGTGCGCAAACTGCTCGACGTGGTGATGCACCCGGTGGTCGCGGTCACGTTGTTCGTTGGGCTGATCTACTTCTGGCTCATGTCGCCGATTCATTTCGTGGCGATGCTCGACTGGCGGCTTTATCGCGTAATGAACTGGAGCATGGTGATCGACGGCCTGCTGTTCTGGTGGCTCGTGCTCGATCCGCGTCCCGCGCCGCCCGCGCGTTTGTCGCCAGGCATGCGCGTGCTGGTCGTGATCGCCGCGATTCCGCCGCAGATCATTCTCGGCGCGTTCATCTTCTTCACGCCGCACGAGCTGTATCCGATCTACTCGATCTGCGGCCGCGCGTTCACGTGGTTGAGCCCGATGCGCGATCAGCAGATCGGCGGGCTGTTGCTGTGGATCCCGGGTTCGATGATGAGCGTGATCGGCGCGCTGCTCGCCTTGCGGCACTGGATGCGGCTGTCGGCGCGCGGACGTTTGCGTAGCGAAAGGCGCGCGAAAGCCAAGCAGTCCCTAGCGCCGGCGCGCGGCCAGCATTGACCCTAGGATTCGATTGACAGCCCGGCGCGCCCGCGCCGGGCTCAGCTTGCTGTAGCCGCTTCAGGCCGACCGCATCCACACGTGCGGGATGCCGTCTTCTTCGTGAATCTCCGAAACCGGCGCGAAGCCGAACGCACCATAGAAACCTTGCAGATGCGCCTGCGCATGCAAACGAATCGGCGTACCGGGCCACTGCGCGCGAATATGCGTCAGCGCGCGCTCGAGCATCGCATTGCCCAGACCGATGCCGCGGAATTCAGCGGTCGTGAGCACGCGGCCGATGCGGATATCGGTGTCGTCCGCATCGGGCAGCAGCACGCGCAAATAGCCCGCGAGCGCCGGGCGTCGTTCATTGGCTCCGTACACCAGCAGATGCCATGCATCCATATCGAGCCCATCGATATCGCCGTACAAGCAGTTCTGCTCGACGACGAACACCGCGGCGCGCGCGCCCAGCATCGTATAGACCTCGACGCCCGTGAGATCGTGGAAAGATTTCCAGCGCCAATCGAGTTGCGCCAGCCGCATGGCGGCGGTTTGCTGCGGTTCGGTCATGACAACGTTCTAGAGAAAGAGTCGCATCGCACTGCAAGCGGCGATGCGTGATTATGCCGCGCGTGACGGCTTCGCCGCCGTGCCGCGCTCAGTTGCGATGCGCAGCGCGCGCCTTCGACGCCTGTTTGTGGCTGTACATCGCAGCGTCGGCGGCCGCCAGCAGTTCGGCAATCGATTGGTGCCGGGCGCAATCGTATTGAACCTGCCCGACGCTATAGCGGATGTGATAGCCACGCTGCGCTTCGGCATTGCGCGCGTCCAGCATCTGCGTGAGACGCTGCGTCACTTCCTGCGTGGCACCGCTGTCCGAATCGGTGAGCAGCACGACGAACTCGTCGCCGCCGAGCCGCCCGATCACGTCGCTTTCACGCAGCGCGGTACGCAAGACGTCGGCGAAGGTCTTCAGCGCGCGATCGCCTTCGGCGTGGCCGAGCGTGTCGTTGATCTGCTTGAAATCGTTCAGGTCGAAGAACAGCAGCGACGCCGGTTTGTGCATCCGCTTGCAAACGTTCAGCGCATGTTGCGCGAGCGCCTCGAAACCGCGCCGGTTCGACAGCAGCGTCAGATCGTCGAGCGTGGCCAACTGGACCGCCGCCAATTCCTGCTCGGCCATGCGCGCCAGATCGCGCAGGAGTTGACGTTCTTCTTCGTCGAGGCCGCGCGGCTTGGTGTCGATCAGGCAGAGCGTGCCGAGCTTGCTGCCGTTGGGCACCGTCAGCGGACAACCAGCGTAGAAGCGGATACTCGGGTTGTCCGTAACAAGCGGATTGTCGTGAAAGCGCTCGTCCGCGAGCGTGTCGGGCACCATCAGGATTTCGTCGCCGAGAATCGCGTGCGCGCAGAACGATACGTCGCGCGAGGTCTCGCTCGCCTCCAGGCCGACACACGACTTGAACCATTGACGGTCTGCGTCGACGAGACTCACGAGTGCGATGGGCACGCCGAAGAGCCGCTTGGCGAGCCGGGTCAGACGATCGAAGCGCTCTTCGGGCAACGTATCGAGAATATGCAGCGCACGCAGGGTGTCGAGACGGGCGCTTTCGTTAGTGGGCGTCGGTGGGACGTGCATGTTGTATTCCATTGAGCGACCGGCGTGGCCGAAGTGCTAGGCGGGTAGTGTATAGCGGCGTGCTTTACCTTGGGGCAAAACTACGGCGCGAGAGTTCCCGCCGATTGCGTGCGCGTCGGACCCGCGCCCGACCCCACTTGAGCCGATGCAGGCCGCATCGGACTGCCACGCTCACGTGGAGACGGCTTTGCTATGGGTTGGCAAAGACCGGTTCGACGGGCCGCGCGAGGCAGTCGATCAGATTACCGGGACCACAGAGATGCAGCGCGCCGACCACGACCAATGTGCGCTCCGGCCGCGTGAGCAACTCCGTCAGGCGCTCCGCCCATGCGCGATTGCGCGCGTCGAGAATCGCATGCCGGATGCCTGGCAGATTGAACATCGGCGACTCGATGGCGATCCGCTGCACGGCGGGCAGATCGCCATCCAGCCAGGCTGCGTGCATGCGCTCGAGCGTGCGCTGCGGTTCGTCGAGATCGGCCATCAGCAGGCCAAGCGCTGCGCCGACCGCGTCTAGCGGAATCGATTCGAGCGCCGCCGCTACCTCGTCCGCGGTCTCGAGATACCGATAGGGTTTGGCCTGCGTGATCGCCGAGCGCAGCATGCGCGGCTCGACACCTTCGACGACCTGCTGGAACAAGGTCGGCGCGACGATCAGCGCGGCCCACGGACGCAGATCGGCGAGTGGCGCCAAAGGTCCATCAACGGGCCACGCCGCCTGAAGTTGCCGCCACGCGTCGGCGGAAAGAAAGGGCTGCAGTTGCTGCGCGCTGCCTCCTTGGTCCGCCTTGAGAAACGGCAGGATCGTCGGCGGATCGGACTCGAAGACGAGCGCTTCGGCCCAGTCGTAGGCCTCGGCGATCCACGGCGGCGTTCTGCGGTTCGTCGCCGGAAACAGATGCATCGAGCCGAGCAGGCGAACTTGGGTGCCGGTGAGTTGTAGGTACATGCAGCCTCGGTGTGGACGGGCAATGACGCAGGAATCAGACGCGCGGACAAATGATCGATCACGTGCAGAATGGATTGTGCGCCGCATCGGCCACGGCATCTGCCACGATAGCGGCAACGCGGAGACTCAGCCCATATAAAAATAAAGCCCCGGAGGATGGGGCTCCACTTCGGGGAAAAATCGGCCGCTGTCTATTCTGTATGCGCCTTCATCGAATGCAGTTCCGTGTAGCCGATATTCCCAGGTTTTACCGGACGACAACGGGAACGCGACCTGCCAATTGACCACCACTTCCGCGCCGGCGATCGCTTGGTTCGGCGGCTGGGTCAAGCCCGACGATTTCGCCGATGACAAGCAATGCTTACGAACGCGAGAATGGGTATTGCACACTCTACATTAATGGCAATTGCCGAATGCACTCAATGCATCGTTCCGTGTGTTAACCGATTGGCAAAACACAGTTGAAAGACAATAAAGCGAAAGTGAAAGTGCGCGCAAAGCAATTGGTAAATAAGCATTTGATGCCGGCGTTCGAACCTGTTGCGCAGTACTGTGCCGTTCGCGCCTCTTCGAAGCACTGATGATCGCAAGTGGGCAATATGTTCCGGCTACCCCGTGGCCCTGCAACGAAACCAGCAACCGCGCCAGCCCCCATCCGCTTCGCCGGCGCGAACCGACGCCGAAAAAAGAAAAGCCCCGACGAGTCGGGGCTTTTCTTTACATCAACTACTGGAGGCGCGAGCCGGAGTCGAACCGGCCTAAACGGCTTTGCAGGCCGCTGCATAACCGCTTTGCTATCGCGCCGCAAGCGGACTGGAACCCTAGCAACAGATTCGCAGATTTTGTCGGGCGGACAACCGGCAGAACCGGGCCACCAAACAAAAAGGGAAGCGTTGCTTCCCCTTATGTATGGAGCGGGAGACGAGGCTCGAACTCGCGACCTCAACCTTGGCAAGGTTGCGCTCTACCAACTGAGCTACTCCCGCATTGAACTGCTTCACAACGCACTGCACTTCTGCTTGCCAAACAATGCGCTGCTTAAAAAATTTGGAGCGGGAGACGAGGCTCGAACTCGCGACCTCAACCTTGGCAAGGTTGCGCTCTACCAACTGAGCTACTCCCGCATTGTGCTGCTTTTGCCGTGCTATCTGCTGCCTTGTTACTGCAACTACTCTCTTACTGCCACCGACGTTTCGAACTGCGCGCATCGGAGAAACGAGATTATGGAGAAACGACTGAAACGTGTCAACCCCTTTTGCGAATCTCTTTTACTGAACAGATTTCACTCATGCGACAGCGAAGTTCGGACACGCTCCGAGCGCCCTCCGCCACGACGAAACCTCAGGCCACCCCGCCCCGTTCGCGGATCTGCGGCCACGCGAGCTTCATGTAGTAGAGCATCGACCAGATCGTCAGGAACGCAGCCAGATAGATGAGCCACAGGCCCCACACGCGCGTGTCGACCACCACGCCGCCGCCGAACTGCAGCGGGCCGTAGAACAGCAGCATGGGAATCGCCACCATCTGGCAAACGGTCTTGAACTTGCCGAGCGAATTCACCGCGACGCTCTTCGACGCGCCGATCTGCGCCATCCATTCGCGCAACGCCGAGATCGCGATCTCTCGCCCGACGATCACGAGCGCAATCGCCGAATCGATTCGCGTGAGTTGCACCAGCACCAGCAACGCCGCGGTCACCATCAGCTTGTCGGCGACCGGATCGAGGAACGCGCCGAATGCCGAGGTCTGATTCCACTTGCGCGCCAGATAGCCGTCGAACCAGTCGGTCAGCGCCGCCAGAATGAAGATGGTCGCGGCCGCCAGATTGCGGTGCGCGGGGCTCATCATCATGTCGGGCAAATAGAACACACCGACGACGAGCGGGATCAGGACGATCCGCAGCCAGGTCAGGAAAATCGGGAAATTAAACGGCATGGGCAGGCGCAGCGTCTGGCAAGGGAGATGCAATTGTGCCGTGTCATAAGGCCTGCCACAAGCAAAGCGGCGCGCAGGGCTTGCGGTGCGCGCCGCCGTGGCGCTGTTCGACAGCGGTCGAGTGGCCGGCCGCGGCCGCCGCAATCAGTGCAATTGCCGGTAAATCTGCTCCGCAAGTGCCTGCGAGATGCCTTCGACGCTCGCCAGATCCTCGACACTGGCCGCAACCACGCCACGCAGTCCGCCAAAGCGCGCGAGCAGCCGTTGACGCCGCTTCGCGCCCACGCCTTCGAGTTCTTCGAGCCGCGAGGTCTGGCGCGTCTTGCCGCGCTTCGCGCGCATGCCGGTAATGGCGAAGCGGTGCGCTTCGTCGCGGATCTGTGCGACCAGCATGAGTGCTGCGCTTTCCTTGCCGAGTTCGAGCGGCGCGCGGCCGTCGGCGAAAATCAGGGTTTCGAGGCCGACTTTGCGCCCTTCGCCCTTCGCGACACCGACCAGCATGCCGGTATCGAGACCCAGTTCCGTGAACACCTGACGCGCGATTTCGACCTGGCCCTTGCCGCCGTCGATCAGCACGATGGTGGGCAGGATGCCGCCGGCCGCGACCGGCTCCGCGGCGTCCGGCGTGAGCGACGGATCGGCGGCCGCATCGCTTTGCAACTCGGCGGCTTCGTCGGCGGCATTCGCGGCGGCTTGCTCGACCATCTTCTCGTAACGGCGCGTGAGCACCTGGCGCATCGCGGCGTAGTCGTCGCCGGGCGTGATGCCGGTGATGTTGTAGCGGCGGTACTCCGACGACTGCATCTTGTGATGGTGATACACCACGCACGACGCCTGGGTCGCCTCGCCCATCGTGTGGCTGATGTCGAAGCATTCGATACGCAAATGCGCGAGATCGTCGCACTCCATGCCGAGCGTGTCGGTGAGCGCGCGCGTGCGGGCTTGCTGCGAGCCCTGCTCCGAGAGCAGGCGCGCGAGCGCGAGCCGCGCGTTCTGTTCGGCCATCGTGAGCCAGGCGCGCCGTTGCCCTTGCGGCTGGCGCAGCACCGTGACCTTGTGGCCGGCTTGTTCGATCAGCACGTCGACCAGTTCGCGGTTGGCGGGTGCGTGGCTGACTACCAGCACCGGCGGCACGCGATTGCCCAGATAATGCTGGGCGATGAATGCTTCGAGGACTTCGGCTTCGATGCCGCCGGTTGCAGCACGGCCTTTGCGCGGCTTTGCGGGTTCGGAGCCGGCATCTTCGGCTACGTCGACTTCTTCGGCTACGTCGTCCTGTTCGCTCTCTTCGTCCTCCGACGGCATCTCTTGCGCGATCGCGAGAGCGTCAGCGGCATCGGCCAACGCTGCACTTTTATCATCAATGAAATCGTCTCCCGCGAGCGAGTTCGACGCGAGCGCGACACCGGCCAACGCCGCGTCGTCTTCTTGCAATCCGCCCTCGTCGGCAGTCAACGCGCTTTCAACATGCGCCGGAAAATACGCCTTGTCGCCCAGATGCCGGCCGCCGCGCACCATCGCCAGATTCACGCATACGCGGCCGCCTAGCGCGACCACCGCGAGAATGTCCACGTCGCTATCGCTGCCGACTTCAATCGCCTGCTGATGCAGCACCGTCGACAGCGAACTCATCTGGTTGCGCACCGCCGCGGCCTGCTCGAACTTCAGCTCGCTCGCGAACGCGTGCATCTTCTGCTCGAGCTCCTTCATCACCTCGCCCTGCCGGCCGAGCAGAAAGCGCGAGGCGTTGGCGACGTCGCGCGCGTAGTCCTCTTCATTGATCGCCGCGACGCACGGCGCCGTGCAACGGCCGATCTGATGCAGCAGACAAGGCCGCGTGCGGTTGTTGAACACCGAGTCTTCGCAGGTGCGCAACTGGAATACGCGCTGCAGGATCTGGATGCTCTCGCGCACCGCCCACGCGCTCGGAAACGGACCGAAGTACTGATTCTTGCGGTCCACCGCGCCACGGTAATACGCCATGCGCGGAAACTTGTGGCCGGTCAGCTTGAGGTAGGGATACGACTTGTCGTCGCGAAACAGAATGTTGTAGCGCGGCGTAAGCGCCTTGATCAGATTGTTTTCGAGCAGCAGCGCTTCGGCCTCGGAGCGCGTGACGGTCGTTTCGATGCGCGCAATGCGCGTCACCATCATCGCGATGCGTGGCGACAGCAGCGTCTTGGTGAAGTAGCTCGACACGCGCTTCTTCAGATCGCGCGCCTTGCCCACGTAAAGCACCGCGCCGTGCGTATCGTAATAGCGATAGACGCCGGGCAGATGCGGCAGTTGGGCGAGCACTTTTTTCGGCTCGAAAGCGTCGGTTGCTTCGGGTTCGGTCATGCAGAATCGGTCGGGTGGGACGGTCTCGCGAAGCGTTCCTCTGTTGCAGCTCGCCGTAGCGAACCGCAGAACGCCATGAGCGCGCAATCGTGAACGAGTGCTTTAGAATCGCCAGTTTAGAGCATTCCGCGCGCGTCCGGACCTGGTTGGCCTGAATCGGGTCAAGCTTCGGCGGCAGCTTCGTCATGCCGCGGCGAAGTGCAACGCCATCGGATCGCTCGCACTGCCTCGCTCCTTCCATCCGTCCGAATCCGCGACCCAGGCCATCATGTCTTCCGCTACGCCCCAATCCGAGCATGCTGCCGACGCGCCCACGGCAATCGCCTGCGATATCTTCTGTGCGGTGATCGACAATTTCGGCGACATAGGCGTGTGCTGGCGGCTCGCGCGCCAACTCGCGAGCGAACACGGCTGGCAGGTGCGCGTGTTCGTCGACGATCTGCACGCGTTTCAGAAGCTGTGCCCATCGCTGACGTTAGAGCGCGCGCGCCAGACGGTGGGCGGCATCGTCGTCGAACATTGGCACGAGCCGGCCCATGCGGGCGATACGCTCGAAGTCGCCGACGTCGTGATCGAGGCGTTCGGCTGCGAACTGCCGCCCATCTATATCACCGCGATGGCGGCGCGCGAGCGCACGCCGGTGTGGTTCAACCTCGAATATCTGAGCGCCGAGGATTGGGTCGCGGATTTTCATCTGCGGCCGTCGCCCCACCCGCGCTATCCGCTGACCAAGACCTTCTTTTTCCCCGGACTCGGCCCCGGCACCGGCGGCGTGCTGAAGGAACGGCATCTCGACGGCGCGCGCGCGGATTTTGAAGCGTCGCCCACCGCGCGCGCGGCATGGTGGCGGCAAACCACCGGCCACGCGCCGCCGCCCGCCGCTGCCACGGTCGTCTCGCTGTTCGCCTATGAAAACCCCGCCGTCGACAGCCTGCTCGAACAATGGCGCGACAGCGCGGAGCCGGTCGCCCTGCTGGTGCCCGAAGGCCGCATTTCAGGCGCGGTGGCGCGCTTTTTCGACCTCCCGGCGTTCGGCGCCGGCTCGCATGCGATGCGCGGCAATCTCAGCGCGCACGCCCTCGCCTTCACCGACCAGCCCGGCTACGACGCGCTGCTGTGGGCGAGCGAAATCAATTTCGTGCGCGGCGAGGATTCGTTCGTGCGCGCGCAGTGGGCCGCCAAACCGTTCGTCTGGCACATCTACCCGCAAGCCGACGACGCCCATCTGCCGAAGCTCGACGCCGCGCTCGCGCACTACGCGCGCACCCTGCCCGCCGACGCCCGCGACGCGCTCGCGCGCTTCTGGCACGCCTGGAACGGCACGGGCCGGCCGGACTGGGCGCAATTCCGGCATCACTTGCCGGCGCTCAGGCACCGCGCGGCGGCGTGGGCCGGAGAACTGGCTCAAGTGGGCGACCTCGCCGGAAATCTGGCCTTGTTCGCAAAAACTCAGTTAAAATAAGCGGTTATCCAACGGCCGACGACGCAAGCGCGGCCCGATCGCAGCGGCGCAATCCAGACAACTCACTTTGGCGGCGCGCCAACCTTGGCCTCGAAAGGGGCCAGATATTTCCTAAGTCACAGCTTGATGCCGGAAATATCGAAAAGGGACGTATGTTGCGAATCGGCGCCACTCGTGTACACGCCCGCACAGGGTAAAAAAGCAGGTAACGGATCGCTGGGAGTGGCTGAGACCGCGCGTTTGCGGTACTCCCGCCGCGCCCCGCGGCAAGCCGGCCACGCTTGACCCGCTCGCGACTCGCCGAACCGCTTCTGCGGTGCGGCGCGCGGCGGCAAAGCGCCGAAGCCGCTTGCGCCGTATGCCGTTGAGCACAAGTTGAAGCTACTTAATTCGTACAGGACAGTTTTATGAAGACCGCACAGGAACTCCGCACCGGCAACGTCGTGATGATCGGCGCAGACGCAATGGTTGTGCAAAAGGCCGAATACAACAAATCGGGCCGCAACTCCGCCGTCGTCAAGATGAAGTTCAAGAACCTGCTGACCGGCGCAGGCATGGAAAGCGTGTACAAGGCCGACGACAAGTTCGACGTCGTCGTGCTGGAACGCAAGGAAGTGACGTACTCGTACTTCGCTGACCCGATGTACGTGTTCATGGACGCCGACTACAACCAGTTCGAAGTCGAAGGCGAAATGATGGGCGACGCCCTTCATTACCTCGAAGACGGCATGGCCTGCGAAGTCGTGTTCTACAACGAGAAAGCCATCTCGGTCGAACTGCCGACCACGCTGGTCCGCGAAATCATCTACACGGAACCGGCTGTCAAGGGCGACACGTCGTCGGGCAAGGTATTGAAGAACGCGAAGCTGAACACCGGTTTCGAACTGCAAGTGCCCCTGTTCTGCAACATCGGCGACAAGATCGAAATCGACACGCGTACGCATGAGTACCGCAGCCGCGCGTAAGCGCCCTGCTCGCCTGAATCCAGCGCTCTAACGGGGGCGCTGCGAAAAAAATGGCAAAAAAAGCGCCCAATTTGGGCGCTTTTTCTTTTTTGCGCCACCGTGTATGGTTAAGGAAAACTTTACCGGCAAACTTCGCCAAATTGCCACACCTCGACCTCAAATTTCCCGTATGCCGTCCTACAAACCATTGATAAGTTTATATAAATTATCGTGGCACGGTCCATGCTTGTCTCTGGATACAGGCCAGTACGGCTTTATTTCTTCAACTCCGGAGATGCGGCATGAATAACGACATCGCTGAAGGCAAGTGGAAGCAAATGGTTGGGAAGGCCAAGACAGCATGGGGTGAACTGACGGACGACGAGTTGACCAAGGCCGAAGGCCGCGCCGACAAGCTCGCCGGTTTGATCCAGGAACGTTACGGCAAGACACGCGAAGAAGCGGAACGCGAAGTGCGGCGTTTCTTCGACAGTAATCGGGATTTCTGACAGCCCGAGTGAAGGAAATACAGGCGCCCGGTCCGCGCTCACAAACGTGAGGACCGGCCGCCAGGTAATAACGCAAAGGACCTGAACCGCTTGAGTCGAATCGCCGCCTTTCCGCCGGTGCCGCGCCTGGTGTGCGCACCGGACGAGTTGCCTACGTCAGCCGGCCGCACCTTTACCGCGACCGCGCATGTCGAAGTTGCGCACGCGGCGCAGGATCCGGCTCGGCATTCGACCGACAGTACCGGCCAGCATCGCGCCCGTGCCGCGCGCCAACGTATCGGCGCAGCGCATCGGGTATTCCATCCATCTAAAAATTGCGCTCGCCATGCCACACGCCCTGATTGTTGAAGACGATCCCAATAGCCTGTCGGGCCTGTCTGCCATCCTCGCCGCCGACGGTTTCTCCGTCGATACCGCGACGACGATCGCGGAGGCCCGGGCCGCGTTGACGCGCTTCATTCCCGACGTCGTGCTGGTCGACCTGAACCTGCCGGACGGCAGCGGGCTCGACCTGCTGCAACACCTGCCTGCCCATCCGCCCGGCGGCGCCCTGCCCGTAATCGTGATGACCGGCAATGCGACGGTGGAAAGCGCGATCGAAGGTTTGCGCCACGGCATCTGGGACTACTTGCTCAAGCCGGTCAACATTCCCCGCTTGCGCAGCCTGCTCGCGCGCATTCCGCGCCCGTACGAACTGACCGAGGAAGTGCAGACGCTGCGCGCGTCGCTGCGTCAACTAGGTCGTTTCGGCTCGATGCTCGGCCGCAGCGGTGCGATCCAGCACGTCTACGACACGATCGAACATATCGCACCGACTGAAGCCGCTGTGCTGATTTCCGGCGAAACCGGCACCGGCAAGCAGATCGCGGCGCGCACGATGCACGACATGAGCCGGCGGCGCAAAGGTCCGTTCATCACGTTCGACTGCCGGAGCGCGAACAGCGCGGCCGCGCAACGCTCGCTCGACAGCCTGCTGTTCGGTCACGAACGCGGTGCGTTCAACGGCGCCGAGCAGCGCGAACCGGGCCTGTTCGAACAGGCGAGCGGCGGCACGCTGTTCATCGAGGAAATCGCGGAGTTGCCGCGCGCCCAGCAGGAAGCGCTGCTGCGCGCGCTCGATTCGCAGACCTTCATGCGGGTCGGCGGCACGAATCAAGTGGTGACGGACTTCCGGCTAATCGCGTCGACGCGCAAAGCGCCGCGCGCGGCGGTAGCCGACGGCAGCCTGCACGAAGACCTGGCGCTACGCCTCGAAGCCGCAGCCGTCACGCTGCCGCCGCTGCGCGAGCGCGGCGAAGATCCGGCGCTGATCGCCCAGGCGGTCGTCGACGAGTTGAATCACGAAGGCTTGACTCGCGGCAGCGCGGAGAGCGCCAAACAGGTTGCGCCGAATTTCCTGCGCGAATGCCTCGCGTACGAATGGCCAGGCAATGTACGTGAATTGCAGGACCGCGTGCGGCGCGCGTATCACGCGTCCGGCGACGTGCTGGAGTCGCTGCGCGCCGACGAGGCCGGCTCGGCGAACGGCCGCGATCTGAACGGCAGTCGCGTGCAGGTCACCGTGGGCACGCCGCTCGCGGACGTCGAGGAAATGCTGATTCGCGCGACGCTCGACGCGGTCGGCGGTACGCGTCACCGGGCGGCGTCGCTGCTGGGTATCAGTCCCAAGACGCTATACAACAAGCTGCAGCGTATGCGCCTGAACTAACAGCCGCGGCGATCGTTTGCGGTTCGCCTTGAACGAAAAAACGGCGCCTTCATATTGAAGGCGCCGTTTTTTTGCGATGCTTGCCGGGTGTTCGGGCTGCCTATGCAAACGCGCTACGCAACAGCGCCTGCGCTTGCAGATATTGCGGATCGGCGACCAGCTTGCTCCACTTCAACGCTTTGCCGCGCGGCCGCATGCGTTGCAAGCGCCGTTGCGATTCCTTCGACGGCGTGAAGCGCAGCGCATCCAGCACCTTCTCCGCTTCGTCCGGCTGATTGCAGATCAGCACCATGTCGCAGCCGGCCTGCAGCGCGGCGCTCGCGCCTTCGGTCAGCGTGCCGCCCTGGCGCGCAGCTTCCATCGACAGATCGTCGCTGAAAATCGCGCCTTCAAAGCGCAGCTTGTTGCGAAGAATGTCCTGCAGCCAGACACGCGAGAAACCCGCCGGCTTCGAGTCGACCTGCGGATAGATCACATGCGCCGGAATCACCGACCCGAGCGACAGGCCGAGCCAGTCGTACGGCGCCACGTCGTCGCGCAAAATCTCCTCGAGCGAACGGTCGTCGACCGGCATGGCGACATGCGAATCCGCGTGGGCGAAGCCGTGTCCCGGGAAATGCTTGCCGCAATTGCTCATGCCGGCCAAGGCGAGTCCATGGTTCAGGCTCTTGGCGAGCAACGCCACCACGCGCGGATCGCGGTGGAACGAGCGGTCGCCGATTACCTGCGATTGTCCGTAGTTCAGATCGAGCACCGGCGTAAAGCTCATGTCGATGCCGCATGCGCGCAGTTCCGTCGCGAGGATATAGCCGACGGCCGTCGTCACTTTGGTGGCGTGCAGCACGTCGCTGTCCCACAACGCGCCGAGCTTGCCCATTGCGGGCAGCACCGTGAAGCCGTCGGTGCGAAAGCGTTGCACGCGGCCGCCTTCGTGATCGACGGCGATCAGCAGATCGTCGCGAATGTCGCGGATCGAATCGGTCAGCGCGATCAGTTGCGCGCGGCTCTCGTAGTGGCGCGCGAACAGGATCACGCCGCCGGTCATCGGATGGGCGAGGCGGCGCTTGTCGTCGTGGTTCAGCGTTTTGCCGACCACGTCGAGCATCACCGGTCCGGGAATGGTTTTCATCGATTTTCGCTGGAAAAAAGCCTGGAGCAAGAAGAGACGCGGCAGACCTTCACCGCGTTCAAGATATTTTTATTCGGCGATGCCGGCCGCGCCCGCTTGCGCCGTTTCGGCAATCACGAACGACACCGCGTAGTCGCGCTCGTCGCTGATCGTCACGCGCGCCGTGATGCCGCGCGCGTCGAGCCACTCGGCCAGTTCACCGGACGCGACCACCATCGGCTCGCCGCTCGGTTTGTTGAGCGTTTGCAGCGCGCGCCAGGTCATCGGCCAGTGCATGCCGAGGCCGATCGCTTTCGAAAATGCTTCTTTCGCCGAGAAGCGCGTGGCGAGAAACGCGAGACCGCGCGCCGCCGAACGCGCATGCCGCGCGTGATAGACGCGCAGTTCGTCAGGACCGAGCACCTTCTCGGCGAAGCGGCCGTTGGTGCGCGTCATGACCGCGGCCACGCGGCTGACCTGAACGATGTCCGTGCCGATGCCGTAGATCGCCATACGCGAGCCGCCGCGTTACGAACGCGCGCCGAGACGCGCGGCGACCATGATCGCCTTCATCTCGCGCACCGCGTTGTCCCAACCGGCGAAGATCGCGTGCGCGACGATCGCGTGGCCGATATTCAGTTCGTCGATGCCCTCGATCGCCGCGATCTGCTGGACGTTCGTATAGTGCAGACCGTGGCCCGCATTGACCTTGATACCGAGCGTCCTGCCGAATTCGACGGCGCGCACCACGCGCTCGAATTCGCGCTGCTGTTCGGCGGGATCGTGGGCTTCGGCGTAACGTCCGGTGTGCAGTTCGATCACCGGCGCGCCGGCTTCGTGCGCGGCGCGAATCTGCGTTTCGTCCGGATCGATGAAGAGCGACACGCGCGAGTTCGCGTCCGCGAGTTGCTTGCACGCGGCGCGTACGGCTTCGAACTGGCCGGCAACGTCGAGTCCACCTTCCGTCGTCAGCTCCTGACGTTTTTCCGGCACGAGGCACACGTCGTGAGGCTGCACTTCGCTGGCGATGTCGAGCATCTCCTGCGTGACCGCGCACTCGAGATTCATGCGCGTTTGCAGAAGCGGGCGCAGCTTGCGCACGTCGGCGTCGACGATATGCCGGCGGTCTTCACGCAGATGCAGCGTGATGACGTCCGCGCCGGCCTCCTCGGCCATCAGCGCGGCGCGGATCGGATCGGGATAGGACGTGCCGCGCGCGTTGCGCAGCGTGGCGACGTGATCGATGTTCACGCCCAGGTCAATCACATTCGGCGACGTAAGAAAGAAGCTCATAAGTTCTGCAAGTCGATCAGGATCTGGCGCGTCGCGAGCGGCGTGCCGCCAAGGTAAGTGTTGAGCAGAAAGCGCATCAGCGTTTTGCTTTGCGCCACCGTCTGCGCTCGATGGTAATCGTCCTGCTCCATGTCGAGCAAGGTTTGCCCCGCGATCACCGGCCAAAGCGCGGGCAGATCGTCGGAGGCTTCGCGCACGCCGCGCTCCGGATCGAACACGTAGCGGCCATCGGCCAGCACCGCTTTGCGCGCGACCGTGCGATCCAGCGCCATCGCGTAACCGGTTTCGCGCAGCAGCACGCGCTCGAACGAACGCAGCACCTGCACGGGCGGCTCGTCGTGCGCGAGACGCGTCATCGTGACGACGTAGTGATGGAACAGTTGCGGATGCGGGTCTTCGCGCGCGCAGAACTTGACCAGCAGTTCGTTGACGTAGAAGCCGCACAGCAGCGCGTCGCCGGCCAGCGGCAACATGCCGCCGACCCATTCGGCGCCGGTCAGCGTGCGCACTTCGGATTTGCCCGACCACGAGAGCGCCAGCGGCTGGAACGTCTGCAGCACGCCGCGCAGCGCGGAGTGCGGACGCTTCGCGCCCTTCGCGACGAGCGCGAGACGGCCGTGATCGCGCGACAGCACGTCGATGATCAGACTGGTCTCGCGATACGGATAGCTATGGAGCACGAAGGCGGGTTGCTCCGCGATCCGATAGTCGGATGCGGAGGTGCGCGGCGCGCGGCGAGTGGGCGTTTTCCGTGGCTCGCCTTCGGCGCCTTGAGCACTTTTGGCCGATGAAGATTTTCTGGTGCTACGCGCCGGTTTGGACGCGGGTTTGGACAAATCGCGTGCCGACGCGGCCGGCTCCGAATCGTCCGGGTCGGTGTCGGAATTCAGCGTCATCCACGCGTCATTCGTACCCATACGCACGAAGTCCGGCTTCGTTGTCGGCCCAGCCGCTCTTCACCTTGATGAAGGTTTCCAGATACACCGGACCGTCGAACAGCTTTTCCATATCGAGGCGTGCTTCGGTGCTGATCTGTTTCAACTTGGCGCCCTTCTGCCCGATGATCATCGCCTTATGCGTGTCGCGTTCGACCATGATGGTCGCGAAAATGCGGCGCAGACGCCCTTCGGTTTCGAACTTGTCGATCAGCACGGTGCTCGTGTACGGCAACTCGTCGCCGGTCCAGCGGAACACTTTCTCGCGCAGGATTTCCGCGGCGAGGAAGCGCTCGCTGCGATCGGTCAGGTCGTCTTCGCCGTAGATCGGCGCGCCTTCCGGCAGGAACGGCTTGACGGTCGCCATCAAACGTTTGATGTCGTCCAGATTTTTCGCCGACAACGGCACGATCTCGGCGAACTTGTGCAGCGCGCTCACCTGCTGCATGAACGGAAACAGCGAATCCTTATCCGACACGCGATCCAGCTTGTTCGCGATCAGCAGCGTGGGCACCGACGGCGGAATCAGGTCGAGCACCTTCTGATCGTCCGGGCCGAAACGGCCGGCTTCGATCACGAACAGGATCGCGTCGACCGAAGTCAGCGTGGACGTGACCGCGCGATTGAGCGAACGGTTCAGTGCGCCGCTGTGCTTGGTCTGAAAACCCGGCGTGTCGACGAAAATGTATTGCGCGTCGTCGAGCGTATGAATGCCCGTGATGCGATGGCGCGTGGTCTGCGCCTTGCGCGACGTGATACTGACTTTCTGGCCGACCAGCGCGTTCATCAGCGTGGATTTGCCGACGTTGGGGCGGCCGACAATTGCGACCATGCCGCAGCGAAAACCAGTGGGAGTGGGAGTGTTCATATTCGGGCTACGGCAAGTTCGGATCGACGCGCGGGAACGGCGCGCCGTTGGCAATCAATGGCCCGCGTCGGCGACGCGCGTTTGCACCGCGTCGGCTACGCCGGGTTCGTGTTCGGTGGGCGCCGCTGCCGCGCTCGGCACGGGCACGGCGGGACCAGGCGTGGCCTCGCGGCTGCGGTGTTTGTCGACGCTGCGGACTGCGGCGGTTTCTGGCTTCGCTTCCGGTTTGGATTCAGCGGGTTTGGCCTCGGCGGGTTTCGCATCCGCGGCCTTGGTGTCGAGCTTTTCGGCGGCTTTTTCCGCTGTGACTTTGTCAGCGGACTTGTCGCCCGCGTGAGCGGCCGCCTTCTCTGCCTTCTCGGCGCGCTCGGTTTTGTCCGGTCCGCTGTACTCCACGTGTGCGGCTCGAATCACCGCCAACGGCGCGGCTGTCGCGGTCAACGCCGGACGTTCGGTTGCGGGCTCCGCGGCCGCGCGCGATTCGCCACGCCCCGCTCCGCGCTCGCTCTTGCGATCCGGACTGCGCAAATCCAGCGCTGCTTGCACGCCCGTCACACCGGGCACGATCTCCAGTTCGGCATGCTTCGCCGCGCGAGCGCCTTTCGAGCGCTTGGGCTTGGCGACGACAGCGGGCGCCGCGGCCATGACTTCGTCGAGTGCCTTCTTGGCCGCTGCCTGCTCCGCCGCGCGACGGCTCGCGCCGGAACCGGACACTTTCACGTCCAGCTTCGGCACCGTGCACTCGACTTCGAATTGTTGATTGTGCGCCGCACCATGCGTTGCGACGACCGTATAAGTGGGCAGCGCGATCTTGTGACCTTGCAAATACTCCTGCAGCAGCGTCTTGGCATCCTTGCCGAGCGTGCGCGGATCGATGTGATCCAGAATTGGTACGTAAAGGCGCTTGATGACCGTTTGGGCGGCGTCGAAGCCACCGTCGAGGAACACGGCGCCCAGCACTGCTTCGAGCGTGTCAGCGAGAATGGAGGGCCGGCGGAAGCCGCCGCTGCGCAACTCGCCTTCGCCCAGCCGCAAACCTTCGGAAATATTCAGGGCCTGTGCAATCTCGTAGAGCGACTGCTGCTTGACCAGGTTGGCGCGGACGCGCGACAGGTCGCCTTCGTCCAATTTGCCGAAACGTTGGAACAAAAGCGCGGCCACCGCGCAATTTAGAACGGAGTCGCCAAGAAACTCGAGCCGTTCGTTATGCGTGGAACTGTGACTGCGGTGCGTTAAAGCCTGGCGCAACAATTCCGCATTGCGAAATTCGTAGCGCAGACGGCTTTCCAACGGAGATAGGGGCATGGGCAGAGTATAACGCGGGCGCCAGACCCGGCGAAAACGCGGGGCGGCCAGCGGAAAAAGCGTGGTGAAGCGACGTTACCGCGGGATCTTAAAGTAGCGCGAGAACACGCCGCGGCTCATGTGGCCTGGTGAAGGCCAACTGCGAGCGAGGCACGCGGCGTGTCATGCAATCAACGCAAACGAACTCAGTGAAATGAGCCGATGCGCTTCAGATTGCTGAAGTTCATCCAGATGAAAAACGCGCGGCCGACGACATTCTTGTCCGGTGCGAAACCCCAGTAACGACTGTCCGCGCTGTTATCGCGGTTGTCACCCATCATGAAGTAGTTGCCCGGCGGCACCTTGCAGATCACACCGCGTGCGTTGTACGTGCAGTTGTCGCGATACGGATAATCTTCGGCGCCGACGATAAACGGCGGCACGGCCGGATTGTTCAGAATCGCGTTCTTGCGGCCGTCGAGATCTTCTTCGAACTGTTTCGCGTAACCCATGCGTTCGTCGTCGAGATAATCGGGCAGCGGCGTTTCCGGTACAGGCTTGCCGTTGATCGTGAGTTGCTTGTCCTGATACGCGACGGTGTCGCCCGGCAAGCCGATCACGCGCTTGATGTAGTCGACCGATTCGTCTTTCGGGTAACGGAACACCACCACGTCGCCGCGTTGGAGCGGACGGCCTTCGGTGATTTTCGTGTTGGTGATCGGCAGACGGATGCCGTAATCGAATTTATTGACGAGGATGAAGTCGCCCACCAGCAGCGTCGGCACCATCGAACCCGAAGGAATCTTGAACGGCTCGACCACGAACGAGCGCACCACGAACACCACCAGAATCACCGGGAAAAAGCTCGCCGAATACTCGAGCCACCACGGCTGGCGCAGCTTGTCGTCACGCAGACGCGCGCGCGTTTGCGCGGCGTTTTCATCGGCGAAACGCTCGCCGATGCGTGCCTGCTGGCGGTCGAACTCGGCGACCGCGGCTTCCGCCGCGCGGCGCCGTTGCGGCATGAAAACCAGTTTGTCTGCGACCCATGCGACGCCCGTCAAAATGACGAGCACAAAAAGAATCAGCGCAAAATTCATAGGGTTCCGTTGTTCGTCTTATTTGTCTTCGACACGCAAAATCGCGAGGAAAGCCTCTTGCGGAATCTCGACCGATCCCACCTGCTTCATTCGCTTCTTGCCTGCCTTTTGCTTTTCCAGCAGCTTCTTCTTACGCGAGATATCGCCGCCGTAGCATTTTGCCAGCACGTTCTTACGCAATGCTTTAATGTTCTCGCGCGCAATAATGTTCGCGCCGATGGTGGCCTGAATCGCGACGTCGTACATTTGACGCGGAATCAGTTCACGCATTTTCGCCGCCACTTCGCGGCCGCGATACTGGCTTTGCGAGCGGTGCACGATGACTGACAGCGCGTCGACCTTGTCGCCGTTGATCAGCATGTCGACCTTCACCACGTCTGCCGCGCGGTATTCCTTGAACTCGTAATCCATCGACGCATAGCCGCGCGAAATCGACTTCAGACGATCGAAGAAATCGAGTACGACTTCGCCCATCGGAATTTCGTAGGTCAGTTGCACCTGACGGCCGTGATACTGCATGTTGATCTGCGTGCCGCGCTTTTGCGTGCACAGCGTGATCACCGAGCCGACGTAGTCTTGCGGCATGTACAGGTTCACGGTGACGATCGGCTCACGCACTTCTTCGATCTTCGACGGCTCCGGCATCTTGGCCGGATTCTCGACCATGATGGTCGTGCCGTCGCGCTGCAGGACTTCGTACACCACGGTCGGCGCCGTGGTGATCAGGTCCATGTCGAACTCGCGCTCCAGCCGTTCCTGCACGATCTCCATGTGCAGCAGACCGAGGAAGCCGCAACGGAAACCGAAACCGAGGGCCTGCGACACCTCCGGCTCGTACATCAGCGAGGCGTCGTTGAGCTTCAGCTTTTCCAGAGAATCGCGTAGCGCATCGTACTGGTTTGCTTCGACCGGATAGAGACCGGCGAACACCTGCGGCTTCACTTCCTTGAAACCGGGCAGCGGCTCGGGCGCCGGACGGTTCACCAGCGTCACGGTGTCGCCCACTTTCGCGGCGGCCAATTCCTTGATGCCGGCGATGATGAAACCCACCTGCCCGGCCGACAGCGAGTCCAGATTCTTCGACTTGGGCGTGAACACGCCTACGTGCTCGACCGGATACTGCGCGCCGGTCGCCATCATGCGGATCTTGTCCTTAGGACGCAGCGTGCCGTTGACGATACGCACCAGCATCACGACGCCGACGTAGTTGTCGAACCACGAGTCGATGATCAGCGCCTGCAGCGGCGCCTCCGGATCGCCCTTGGGCGGCGGCACTTTGGCGACCAGCGCTTCGAGCACGTCTTCCACGCCGAGGCCGGTTTTCGCGCTGCAATGCGTGGCGTCGGTCGCGTCGATGCCGATCACGTCTTCGATTTCGGCAATCGCGTTTTCAGGGTTCGCCGCCGGCAGATCGATCTTGTTGAGCACCGGAATCACGTCGACGCCGAGCTCGATCGCCGTATAGCAGTTGGCGACGGTTTGCGCTTCCACGCCCTGGCTCGCGTCCACAACCAGCAGCGCGCCTTCGCATGCGGACAGCGAGCGGCTGACTTCGTACGAGAAGTCGACGTGGCCCGGCGTGTCGATCATGTTCAGGTTGTACACCTCACCGTTACGGGCTTTGTACGTCAGTGCGGCGGTTTGTGCCTTGATGGTGATGCCGCGCTCGCGTTCGAGATCCATCGAATCGAGCACTTGAGATTCCATCTCGCGGTCGGACAGGCCGCCGCAAATCTGGATGATGCGATCGGCGAGCGTCGACTTGCCATGGTCGATGTGCGCAATGATCGAGAAGTTACGAATATGATCCATTCAGTGCCGATCAAGCAAAAAAGGCGCGCTCGGACAATAGCGGAGCACGCCTTGTAAGTAGGTGAAAAACCTATCTATTTTAGCCGAAAAGGCTATCGCCCGGCGCATCTTGCGAAGCTCGGGCGGAAAAGACGGCTCAGGAGAGGCGTGAGACTCGGTGTGAACGGCGCGGCGTCGGCGCTATGTTCGAGCCCTTGAGCAAGCTCAGAGCGTGTCCGCAACCCGTGCGGCGAGCGCGGCACGAACCCGCGCTTCGTCGAGGTGATAGTGACACAACTCGACGCCGTCGCAGACCAGAACCGGCACCAGTTCGTTATAACGGGCTTCCAGCACGGGATCGGTGTCGACGTCGATCACCTCGACCTGCGCGCCGAATTCGGCCAGCAAGGGCTCGAGCGCGGCATGCAGGTCGTCGCACAGGTGGCACCACGCGCGCCCGTAGAGCGTGAGCGGCGCCGCCTTCGTCATTTCTGGACGCTGCGCGGGCGGACCGGCACGAACTGCGTGTTCTCGCCGCGGCGAACCAGCAGCGCGACCATCTTCTGCGGATCGAGGTGCGAACTCACCTCGTCGAACTGCTTCGCGCTGGTGATATCCGTATCGCCTACCCGCAGGATAATGTCGCCCTTTTGCAAGCCGACGCGCGCTGCGGGACCGTCCGCGGCGTCGATCTGCACGCCGTTGCGCAGTTTCAGCGCCTTCAGTTGGTCAGCAGGAATATCGCTGACGGCCACACCCAGCGCGTTGGTGGCGCGCTGCTTCGGCGGCTGCGGTTTCTTCTGATCCGCCTTGGCCGATTTATCCGGCTGCATTTCGGCGATCGTCACCGGCAGATCGCGCGTCTGGCCCTTGCGCCAGATCGTGATCGTCGACTTGGTGCCCGGCTTGGTGTCGCCAACCATGCGCGGCAGGTCCGTTGCCGTATCGACCGAATGGCCATTGAACTTCAGGATGATGTCGCCCGGTTGCACGCCGGCCTTATCCGCCGGGCCGCCCGGTTCGACGCTGCTAACCAGCGCGCCCTGCGCCTTCGGCAGGCCGAGCGAGTCGGCCACGTCTTTGGTCACTTCGCCGATCGCCACCGCGATCCGGCCGCGCACGACCTTACCCGACGCCTTCAACTGATCGGCCACACGCATGGCCTCGTCGATCGGAATCGCGAACGAGATGCCCATGAAACCGCCCGTGCGGCTATAGATCTGCGAGTTGATGCCGATCACCTCGCCCTGCATATTGATCAGCGGACCGCCCGAATTGCCCGGATTGACGGCCACGTCGGTCTGGATGAACGGCAGGTAGTCGCCCGTATCGCGCCCCTTGGCGCTGACGATGCCGGCTGTCACCGTGTTCTCGAGACCGAACGGCGAGCCGATCGCCACGACCCATTCGCCCACGCGCACCTTATTCGAGTCGCCGATCGTGATGGTCGGCAGATTGGCGGCGCTGATCTTCACGACGGCAACGTCGGTCCGATCGTCCACGCCGATCAGCTTCGCTTTGAATTCGCGCTTGTCGGTGAGCGTGACGTAGATGGTGTCCGCGTCGTCGATGACGTGCGCGTTGGTCATCACGTAGCCGTCTGCCGACAGAATGAAGCCCGAGCCGACGCCGCTGTTCTGCTCGGCATCGCTGTTATCCGGCAAGTCCTGACTGCCGCCACTGCCGCCGTTGTCGCCGCCACGTGGCGAACCGGGCGCGCCGGGAGATTGCGGCGACTGCGGCAACGGAATGCCGAAGAAGCGCCGGAAAAACTCCGACATGTCGCCGTCGTCCATGCCCGGCGGCAAACCGCCGCGAGTACCGCCGTTCGACACGCGTGTAGTCGTGCGAATGTTGACGACCGCCGGGCCGACCTTGTCGACCAGATCAGTGAAATCGGGCAGATTGGCGGCCGAAGCCGCCGAAGCCGTATGCGGCACGAGCGGCAAACAAGCCGCTACCACCGCGGCCGCGAGGAATTTGCGCACCGAGAAAGTCGTCATATCGTAGCAAGCCGAGGGATTCAGGATTCGGAGGATTACTTCGGAGCTTTGTATTCTATGGCAGACGCAAATTGCTGCAATGTGGTCTGGGGCACTTCACCAAGCAGAGTAATCCAGAAGTCGCCGCGACGCTTGACGAGCACATGCGTGGCGCCGCTGCTTCCCGCGCCTTCCTTGCGCGTGTTGTTTTCAACCGGTTCGACGAACACCGAAATGGCCGCGAGGCCGTCGGAGAAAACCGCCTGGTCCACCGGAATGGTCGGCTGGCCCGGATCGCGCGCGGCCATGGGACGGCGCAGTTCACGAATCTTGCGGAAGCCCGGCACCGTCGGCGTGATCTGCCAGCCTTGCGCGGCCATGTCGACCGGCTCGACCGGCGGACGCACCACGGTCCAACCCGCCGTATTACGAATACCGTTGACGATGCCGGTTTTGTCGACCGGAACGCCGATGCGAATCTGGGAAAACGAAAGTTGCTCGAGCACCTGGCCGTTCGTGTCTAGCGTCTGGGCGCGCAGCAGGAGGCCGGTTTTCTTGTCGGCCCAAAGCTTGTACGCAAAGCGATAGGCATCTTTCGGATCGAGTTCGATCACCTGACTGTCGACGCCCGCGACGCGGTCGTCGCCGAGCAGCTTGGGCTCGTAAACCGACAGCACCTGCTCGCCGCTCACGGCCAGCAGCGCAGGAAACGAGTCTTTGTTCTGACGTTTTTCGACGACGCACAAATGCCGCTCCGGCACGAACGTGTAGAGCTCGTCGTTATGACGCAGCATTTTGCGCGGCTTGCCGTCGAGGCTTTCGAGCTGCTCGAATTCGCCGTCCGAGCGGGTCGCGTAGTGCGCGATCCGCGACGTTTGAACGAAATTGCCGCGCTGGTAGACGAATGCGCCCTCGTAATTCTGCTGTTGCGCGGCCTGATGGATGCGATCCAGCAAATCCGCAGCCGTGCGACGGGCAACGATCGGATCGTCGGTTTGTGCAAAGACCCGCGGTGTAGCGGACAACAATACGGCTGCGCAGAACAGAAATGCTGGCAGCCGCCCCCAGATAGTCGTTTTATTCAACCGCGTAGTCTGCATCAAACTATTGGCCTTGCGTAGAAACAGCGGCAGCGCGAATCAGCGGCATCGAGCCCGGCATGACCGGTTGTTGCGCGAATTGCTGATGAGCTTCCAGATACTGGTCGAGACTGGCGTCGCGAATGATGTTGGCGTCTTGCGCGACCTGCTGGACCGCAGCTGTCGGCGCAGGCGCCATGGCCACGCGTTGCAGTGCGTCGCCATGTTGAACCGATGCCAGCTGCGCCGCGCCCGGACCGCCCGGCACACCTTGCAGTTGCGGCACGACGATCCACGTCAGCGTGGCTGCTGCCGCCGCGACGGCAAACGCCGGCACGACGCGGCGGCGCAGCGCCAGCAAGCGACGCGCAACCGGCATGGCGGCGGGCGCCAGCACGTGCGGCTCGTTGTCGAGGCGCGCGGCAAAACCGCTCAGAAACGCGCTGCTCGCCGCCGGGCTAACCGCCAGATCGTCAGAACGCAATGCGTCGCCGATCAGGTGATAGCTCGACCAGGCGGCGCGATCCTCGCCATTCAGCCCGGAAATAAACGTGTCCAGATTCAGATGCTCTTCGCCGAACAGCTCACCGTCGACAAAAGCGGACAGACGCTCGCCGCGCGAGCTGGCTTGCGATTGCATCGAGACCGACCCCATGATGCTCCCCATCTTACAAATACCCCGTAGTGACACCACTAATCCAGATATTGCACCCGCGTCCCGTCCGACCGGCTGGTGGTTTACCAGCGCTTGCCTTCAGGTGTGTCAAGCAACGGACGCAATTTTGCCGCAATGGCTTCGCGAGCGCGGAAAATTCGTGATCTGACTGTGCCAATCGGGCAACCCATCATCTCAGCGATTTCCTCATAGCTCAAACCTTCAATTTCACGAAGAGTAATGGCGGTGCGCAACTCTTCCGGTAAAACCGCCATCGCAGCATTGACCGTCTCAGCGATCTGCTTGCTCATCAACATCGACTCAGGCGTGTTGATATCCCTTAGTTGGTCCGCGTCCGAGAAAGTTTCAGCTTCTTCAGCATCTGCTTCGGTCGAGGTCGGCGCGCGCCGCCCTTGGGTCGCAAGGTAGTTCTTTGCCGTGTTGACGGCAATCCGGTACAACCACGTATAAAAGGCCGATTCCCCGCGAAACTGCGGCAGCGCCCGGTACGCCTTGATAAAGGCGTCCTGCGCGACGTCTTCTACCTCGGCGGGGTCCCGCACGAGGCGCGAGATCAGCCGGAGAATCTTGCGGTGGTATTTGGAGACCAGTAGCTCGAACGCGGCCTTGTCGCCCTTCTGAACGCGCTCGACCAGCACCTGATCAATTTCTTTTTCGCTCACCTGATAAATCCGTTAACTATAGGGCGCATGGCGGGGCACCATTGTAGCGTCCCCATCATCCGGGTACGTTACGCCGGTAACAGCGGTTACAGTCTTTACAGTCAGGCGCCGGCGCCACGCCGGCCCAGCACGGCCAGTTCGCGGAAGATGGGCGCCGGGAGTGCGTCGGCGGCAAGTAGCAGAGTGCGTGAGCGACCCTGCTCCGGCATCAGCGCCAGCATCAGCAGGCAACCGCTCCATTGCGAACAACCGGCAATGCGGCCTTGCGCCAGCAGCGCGCCGGTCCGGTTCCAGACAGACAATCCGTCCGGCCCGATTTTCAACGCAACAGGCTGCGCGCGCTCATACCGAAGCGAGCAAAGCGCAAGCCACGCCCACACGGCGAGCGTGAATGGAATAGCCTGCCACGCGCCCAGATGCAATGCGAGGCAAGCATAGACGGCCAATGTCGCCGTCAGGACAAAAACCCCTAACGCAGCCCAGATCGCGACGGAGCGTCGCAGCAAAATCCGCTGCGACGCTCCGTCGGGCTCGGCCGATTCGGGGGAAAGCGCCGGCCCAGCCGGCGCCGTCGACTGGCGCGTCACCAACTATCAGGCGTTCAGGCGCGCTTGAAGACCAGCGTGCCGTTCGTGCCACCGAACCCGAACGAGTTCTTCAGCGCGACGTCGATCTTCATCTCCCGCGCGGTGTTAGCGCAGTAGTCCAGGTCGCAGGCCGGATCCTGGTTGAAGATGTTGATGGTCGGCGGCGACACCTGATGATGCACGGCCAGCACGGTGAACACCGACTCCAGACCGCCTGCGCCGCCCAGCAGGTGACCCGTCATCGACTTGGTCGAGTTCACGACCATGTCTTTGGCATGGTCGCCGAAAGCGCGCTTGATGCCAGTGGTTTCAGCCAGGTCGCCGAGCGGCGTGGACGTGCCGTGCGCGTTCAGGTAATTCACCTGATCCGCGTTGATGCCCGCGTTCTTCAACGCGGCCAGCATGCAGCGGCGAGCGCCGTCGCCGTCTTCCAGCGGTGCGGTCATGTGATAGGCGTCGCCGCTCATCCCATAACCGCTGACCTCGGCGTAAATCTTCGCGCCGCGCGCCTTCGCGTGTTCGTACTCTTCCAGCACCATCACGCCGGCACCTTCGCCCAGCACGAAACCGTCGCGGTCCTTGTCCCACGGACGGCTCGCGGTTGCCGGATCGTCATTGCGTTGCGACAGCGCACGTGCCGCCGCAAAGCCGCCGATACCCAGCGGCGACACGGTCGATTCCGCGCCGCCCGCGATCATCACGTCGGCGTCGCCGTATTCGATCAGGCGCGATGCCTCGCCGATACAGTGCAGGCCGGTGGTACAGGCGGTGACGATCGCCAGATTCGGACCCTTGATGCCGAACTTGATGGACAGATGGCCGGAGATCATGTTGATGATCGACGCCGGCACGAAGAACGGCGAAATACGGCGCGGGCCGCGATTGAGCAGCTCGGTTTGCGTCACTTCGATCATCGGCAAACCGCCGATGCCCGAACCGACCACCACGCCGATACGCTCCGAATTCTCGTCGGTGACTTCGAGACCGCTGTCCTGCATCGCCTGGATGCCTGCAGCCACGCCGTAATGGATGAACGTATCCATGTGGCGTGCTTCCTTACCGGGGATGTAGTCCTCGATATTGAAGCCCTTCACCTCGCCGGCGAAACGAGTCGAAAAGTTCGACGCATCGAACTTCGTGATATTGGCAATACCCGACTTGCCGGCGACCAGATTGGCCCAGCCGTCGGCAACATTATTGCCAACAGGCGAAATCAGCCCCAGGCCTGTAACAACAACACGACGGCGGCTCACGGTAACCCCTTTTTCATAGATGACAAAA
>Ga0209759_1000152_pt1 | contig 119866 bp, 111 predicted proteins | sample AraplaCL_Col_mMS_FD_184261 | JGI IMG/M metagenome (GOLD analysis project Ga0209759, IMG submission 184261) | Arabidopsis root microbial communities from the University of North Carolina, USA - plate scrape CL_Col_mMS (SPAdes) (version 2) | ecosystem: Host-associated > Plants > Roots >...
GCAGCCACGGCAAGCGGCACCGGCGGTGCAGCCACGGCAAGCGGCTACAGCGGTGCAGCCACGGCAAGCGGCACCCGCGGTGCAGCCACGGCAAGCGGCACCGGCGGTGCAGCCACGGCAAGCGGCTACAGCGGTGCAGCCACGGCAAGCGGCTACAGCGGTGCAGCCACGGCAAGCGGCACCGGCGGTGCAGCCACGGCAAGCGGCACCCGCGGTGCAGCCACGGCAGAGGGTCGCCACTCTGCCGCAATGGCATCTGGTTTCTACGGGAAGGCTCGCGGCGTAGAAGGTACCGCGCTATTTCTGGTTTATCGGGATAGCGATTCAGACGGCGACGAATACGGCCGAATCGTGCATGCCAAGGCGGTGATCGTAGGTCAGGAGGGAACGAAACCGATGGTCTTTTACTCGCTGAATTCTGCCGGCGAAATCGTCGAAGCAGACTAGGAGCCAATCATGAATTGGAACCGAGATATGACCGTCATTGACGGCAGACTCTACGCCGGAGACCGTTGGCTGGGTAGTTTCAGCAGCCATGAACGGGCCCTCGGCGGAATCCAGATCATGCGCAACCCGATGCAGCCTTACTTCGGGCCGGCGCTGGCTGAGTCAGACATTGATCTTCTGGCGGCGATTGACGCTGACGAGGCATAGCCATGAGCGCCGAAGCCGTCTCCCTGTTCGAGCTGCAGCGCCTATCCAAAGTAGCTGGCGGCTCGCTGATAGCGCATCTGCTGCTGTGTATCGCGGCTGACCTGATCGCAGAAGGAGTGAATCGTGAACATTGACGCATGGCGCTCGCGGCCGATGACCGTGCGGACGCTCGAGCTTTGTGAGCGGTGCAACACGCTGAAAGAGGGCGTTGAAAAGCGCGAGCACAAGAGCTACTGGCCGACGTTCGAGATCAGTCTGAAATCGTGTCTGTCTTGCTTCGAGTCAGCGAAACGCGAGGCAGCGGCGGAATTCAACGTGACCTATTGCTGAGGGACACATGACAACCACGCAAATCGCCGCAGGCTTGTTCGTCTGGCTGATCACAGCACTGTGCGCCGTGGCGTTCATCCGCGGCGCGACCGGTCCGGAAAGCACCGAAATTCAACACAGGGAGTGTGAGCAATGACCCAGGCGAACATCGAAGAAAGAGTCAAGAAAGAGGTGGCACAGCAAATGTGCCTGTCAGTAGAAGACATCCGGATGGAATCGAACATCTATAGCGACCTCGGCGCCGATTCTCTGGATGCGGTTGAACTGGTGATGGCAATTGAAGATGAATTCGGCATCGAGATCAGTAACGACGAAGGCGAGAAGATCGCTACGGTCCAGCAGATCATTGAATGCGTGACGGCTAAGGTGGCGTCATGAAAACCGCACTTGACGAGTGGGTTGAATTCACCCGCGCATGGGTCGATGAGCAGATGGCTGAGATTGCGGCGAAGGATGAGGATGCATTTGCGAAGTTTATGGAAAAACTGTTGCGACCATTTTGAGGGGAATAGACATGTCGTACTTGAACATTACCGGCGTCGATCTGAAAGAACTAGCAAAGGCAGCTTATCGATTCAGCCGTCCGCAAGGACTTGGGTTCATGCATTTTGAGGAAGGCGAGTTGTCCGATGAGGAAGCGCAGTTATTCATTGATCACGGCCAGAAGTATTTTGGCGGCGGCCTGAGTCTTGACTACGTGAAGGGGCGCGCCTGCAAGCTGAATGCGATTGTTCGCAACGGCGAGTTGTTTATCAGTGGCCGCTGGTTCGACCACAGTGAGGGCGACCTGCAGGACCTGCTAGCCGCAATCGGCAAGCCGGACTGTCCGCTGGTCGAGGAGTTGCCGGAGCGCGTCGCCGCATAGTTCCCCGAAGCCAGCGAGGCTCGATAATCGCCGGCCCGTGAGAAGCGGGCAAGAACACAGCGCGACACCTGCCGGGCCTGTAGTGGGCGCAAGGAGTGGTGCGACAGCCGGAGAGACGGCGCCCTGACGAATCCAGCGTGAATCGTTTGATTCGCCAGGGTGAAAGCGGATGCAGCCCAATCCCAAGCCGCTATTGCGCCGCTAGCCGTAGGCGGAACAACTTGGGTGTCGGTCTGACGTAGCGAAGTAACCCTCTTATATACGTAGGAGTCCATATGGGACAGCACGCAAACGCCCGCGCTTGGGCAGAGTTCGAGCGCCTTGACCGCCAAAGACAAGATCAATCGTTCGAGGACGAGCAGCCGCAGACTGAAGCCGAACGGGCCGCGGAATGGGACCGCCAATATTGGGACCGCATTGATGCCGAGGCAAGGTTGATGGGAGTGGGAGAGTGGAAATGACCGCATGGGAAATCGTAGACGACAGCGAGGGTGTTGTCGTCCATATCTCTGACGCTGGCCGCAAGCGCCTTTCGGACGAAGGCCTTCGCCGCGCTGCGAACGATAACGATTTATTGGCCGCGACGGCATTCGCTCATGAACTCCTCGCTGGCGCGGCTTGCTTCGGGATCGTCGCGGTGCTCGTTGTGATGGTCTTCAGGGGACTCTGATGAAACAGCTTTTCTCTCTCCGCAAGTCGCTTCGCCAGTATGGGTCGCATCTAAATCGCGAGCAACGGCGTTCGTGGCTTGAGCAGCGCGCTCGCTTGACGCCGCGTGTGCGTATCTCCGGCGCCTACATTCCGCCGAGCGTCGCTCGCCAGTTTGTGCAGATGGGAACGATTCGGGGTGCGGCATGAGCATCGTTCGCGTCAACCTCATGACGCGCCCTGGTTATTCGCCTTACTGCGGCGCCTTGGACTGCCGACACGGAATGCCGCGGAGCACGTGGGACGGGGAACAGTTCAGGTGCTTATGCGGTTGGCGTTCTAGTTTTCTTGACGACTTCATTGCCGAATACAAAGCCAAGTGGGGGCTGCCATGAAACAGCTCGCCGGCAAGCGCTGGTTCTATTCACTAGGGTGGCGCATGTTCGTCAACCACCACGGCTGCCGAATCGATTCGAACGTGCCGATTTGGGCTATACGCGAATTTGAGCGCGGTTATGAGGATGCTCGCTGGTCGAACGCTGTGCAGACCGTCAAGGCGTGGCCTGCAAGCAAGCTAGCGGAGGCGGCATGAGCGACTACTACGTGATCAGCCTGAAACACACGCGGCGCACTGACCGGTACGTCACCCTCTGGAAACCGAACGACAGGGGATATTGCTTCAGGACGCCAAATGCGGGGAGGTATCCGGAAGAGACCGTTCGCGCGCATCTCGGGTACTACAACTCAGGGTGCAGCATCGCCGTCCCGTGCGACGTGATCGACACGCGGACGGTCATGACGACTCCCCGCGATCAGTTCGACGGGCTGGATGGCCCAGCGTTTCTGAACACCGCCGCTAACTGGAAGTTGCTGCTCGCGAATGTGATTGAGCCGCCAACTTATCCACCCACGCCCCAATACAAGGGCGCACCCAAACAAGAGGAGTTCGCATGAGCGAGTCCAAAGAACTGACCGTGCCTGAACGTGCCGCGATCGCGGTCGGCGCCGCGGAGCACGAAAAACACCTGATGACGCTGGCGAAGAAGTACAGCGACATCACCAAGATCGCCAACGTCGCAGGACGTGATCAGGTCCACGCTGGCTACATGGAACTGAAGAATGCGCGCGTCGCCATCGAGAAGGCCGGCAAGGACGCTCGCGAGGACGCAAACGCGTTCCAGAAAGCCGTGATCGAAGAAGTCAAGCGGTTGACGGCCATCACGACAGATGAAGAAGCACGTCTGCAGGTTCTACGGGATGAGTTCGACGCCGAGCGCGAGCGTGAGAAACAGGCCAAAGCAGCGGCGGAGAAAGCGCGAGTCGACGGAATTCGCAATCTCATCGACGAGATCAAAACTTGCCCGGCTGAATGCGTCGGACGCTCTGCGGCAGAGATCCAGGGCGCCATCGACACAATGACTGCCCACCAGATCACGCTCGAAGAGTTCATGGAACTGGCTGGCGAAGCTGAAATGGCAAAGGTGGCGGCGCTGGCGAAGTTGCAGGACGCCTTAGCTGCCCAGCAAGCCCACGAGGCGGAACAGGCGCGACTCGCAGAAGAACGCGAGGCGCTTGAGCGCCAACGCGCCGAACTCGCCGAGCAGGAGCGCAAGGCGGCAGCCGCTCGAGCAGAGCGGGAAGCAAAGGACAGGGCCGAACGCGAACGCCTCGAGGCCGAGCAGCGGGCAGCACAGGAGCGCGCTGCTGAAGTGATGCGCCAGCAGCAAGCCGAGCACGAAGCACGCATGGCGGCGCAACAGGCCGAGATCGATCGTCAGCAGGCGGAGATTGCCGCGGCAAGGGCAGAGCAGGAGCGAATCGAGCGCGAGCGTCAGGCGGCGATTGAGGCCGAAGAACGCGCCAAGCGTGAAGCTGCGGCGGCTGAGCAGGCTCGCCGTGAGCGCGAGGCACGCGAACTGGCTGAGGTCGAAGCCCGCGAGAAGGCACGCCGCGAACGCGAACAGTTCGCTATCAATGGTCCCGGCGACGTCGAGATTGTTGAAACGCTGGCGAATCACTACGCCGTCGAAATTGGCGACGTCATGGAATGGATGAAGAAATTCGACTACGCCGCAGCAGATGAGCATTTTGCCGCCGCGAACGTCGCCGCTAACTAACTGGAGCAAGTATGCAAACCGCAACCATGGCAGATATAACCGATGTTGAGATCGCACAACCAGCGACGGCGAAACCGCCAGTAGTCCAGCATGCAAGTGCAGTTGTCTCGACGCCGACGCCAGCCGATCTACTGCGCCATGCGCTTGATAGTGGCGCTGATCTGGACCGCTTGGAACGTCTGATGGACATGCAGATGAAGTGGGAGGCGAACGAGGCACGGAAGGCTTATCACCTTGCTATGGCGGAGTTCAAGAAGAACCCGCCGACGATCATCAAGGACAAGCACGTCTCGTTCGATACCAGCAAAGGCCGGACAGAATACGACCACGCAACTCTTGGTGAAGTCTGCGAAAAAATCGTTGCTGCCTTGGCCGCGCATGACTTTAGCCATCGCTGGATCCCCAGCAAAGCCGATAACGGTTGCATGAAGGTGACTTGCGTCCTCACGCATAAGCTTGGGTATAGCGAGGAAACGGAACTCGAGGCGCCGCACGACCAGTCGGGCGGGAAGAACAACATCCAGGCCATGTCATCCACAGTGACATATCTAGAGCGCTATTCGCTGCTTGCAGCGGTTGGCTTGGCGACGAAGGAGGTGAAGGACGACGACGGAAGGGGGGCGGATGGGCGTCCTACGGCTGACGACGTTTGGATGAAGTGGGAAACCGAGTTGACGTCGGCAGGGACCGTTGACGAAGTGCGGCGCGTTCGCGCCTTGGCTGGTTCCGCATTTGAGGCGATCGGCGACGTCTCAAGCTGGAATCAGTTCAAGACACTGGCCGACAAGAAAAAGACCGAACTCGAAAGGAGCGCGCAATGAAGCGGAATTTCATCGTCTCGGATCATCCGCAAAACACTCCAGAGTGGTTGGCCGATCGTGCCGGCCGCGCGACTGGCTCGAAGGCTGACTGCGTGACGGCCAAGGTCAAGTCCGGCGAGGCAGCGACGCGCACCGACTACCGGATTCAATTGGCGCTTGAGCGCTTGCTATGCAAGCCGTGCGGCGACGACTTTTCAAACGCTTTCACCGACCAAGGCCATGAGCGCGAGCCCTTCGCCCGCATGCGGTACGAGATCCAAACGGGCATCACGGTTGTCGAAAGCCCGTTCGTCTACCGCGAAGACATGATGGCCGGATGCAGTGTGGACGGGTTCATCGAGGACGGCGGTCGATTCGGCATCTGGGAAGCGAAGTGTCCCAAGACGAAGACGCACTTCAAGTACTTGACTGAGCAGCGTGTGCCGCCGACCTACATGAACCAGGTGCTGCATAACACGTTGGTCACGGGAGCGGAGTTCGTCGACTTCGTTTCCTTCGATCCCGACATGCCGGAAAAGCTCCAGTTATTCGTGTTCCGATGGGAGCGCGACGAAGCGCTGATCGCCGAGTACGAAGCCGCGTTGCGTCAGTTCCTTTTCGAAGTCGACGCCACCCACAAACAGATTGCGGCGATGGCCGCCTGATTCACTTACACAAGAGCGAAACATGATTCAAATTTTCGGATTGGCGCGCATTGGCCGCGATGTCGAAGTGCGCAACACAACGGGCGGTGATGCCGTCGCAAGCGTCTCTCTGGCGTTCAACTACGGTCGCAAGGGAGACGACGGCAAGAAGCCTACGCAGTGGGTCGACGGGGCTTTGTGGGGCAAGCGTGCCGAAGTCCTCGCACCTTATCTCACCAAGGGATCGCTTGTGACTGTCGCACTGGAAGATGCGCATGTCGAGACCTTCAGGAAGGCGGATGGAACAGAAGGTGTGAAGCTCGCTGGGCGCATCACTGCGATCGACCTGGCGGGTGGCGGTCAGCCACAGCAGCAAGCCCCGGCGCCCACGCCGAAGCCGCAACAGCGACCGACTCCGCAACGTGCGCCGGCTGGAGGCGGATTCGAAGACATGAACGACGACGTGCCGTTCTAGCAAGCCACGCACCACTCGCCCATGGGATGAAGCCGGAATAGCCGGCGCGAATCTCCCGCCGACAGGCGCAGTGGTGCGCCCCTCTTGAGAACCACGAGCCTAACGGTCCCCGGCCCGTGGGGCGTGCTTAGCGGTGCAACTCGGCCGCTCTTTTTGAAGGTGCCAAATGACAACGATATATACCGCGAAAGGCCACGCGATCCAACTAGACGATAGCAAAGTTGATGATCTTTGTGCTTATGTGTGGCACGTGACAAGCGCCGGTTACGTGGCATCAAATGTAGATCATCCCCTGAAGCCTGGTAAAAGGACCCTCTTGTTAATTCATCGACGAATTATGGGGCTTGAATTCGGAGATAGGCGGCAAGTCGATCATATCGATGGCGACAGGCTGAATAATAAACTTGAGAATCTCCGTTTATGCAATAGCCAGCAGAATCAGTGGAACCAACGTCTGAATAGGCAAAGCACAACTGGATTGAAAGGCGTGTATTTTGTGAAAAGAAATAATCGCTGGGCGGCTGCTATGAAGATTGATGGGCGTGACGTAACTATCGGCATGTTCTCCGATCCGATGGCTGCGGCTCATGCGTACAACAAGGCTGCCATTGCCCAATTTGGCGAGTTTGCCGTTTTGAATCCGGTGTGCGGTGTGACTGAGATCGTCTGCAGAAACAGGAAGCCAAAAACATCACTCACCACTGAGCAGATTGATGAGGTAAGGGCAAGCAACCTATCCAACAGAACTCTGGCGGAGATCTACGACGTTCATCCGAAGACTATCTACCGATTCAGGAAGTCCGCCTGACCCACTACGTTACCGGCATAGACATGAGCGATTTCTACGTCATCGCGGCGTGCCATACGATCCGCGACCACGAATATATAACCCTGTGGCGACCAGACGACTGCGGCTACACGCCAGTGCTGCCGCGTGCCGGAAAGTACGGCCGCGACCGCATTGAGGCGCATCTCGACTATTACAACGGTGGCGAACACATCGCGATTCCCGTTGAGGTACTCGACAGGATGGCAGTGGACATTCCTGATGGCTTCTTCGATTACGCAGGCCCTGGAATCCCGAACACGAAGGAAGTTTGGCAAGCCATCAAGAAAGCGGTCGTCTATCCGACACGGTACCCGATCAAGACCGAGTGGCGACAAAAGCGCGACAAGTTTGGTCGCTTCACCGCCTAACCATCCCGAGACCAATTATGACCACCACTATGAATACAGGCGCAGCGAGTCTGAGCGATGAGCAGATCGAAGCACTGAAAGCTGCCGCACTGGCCGCGACGCCGCAGGACATCGATGGAGCGCAACGCATCGATCGTTACGAAGACGGAAGTCAAATCTTATGCCCCGCCTGCGGCGGCGAAGGGTATGTCGAACTAAACACCGACTTCTGCAATTACGACGGCGAGGCGCTGGGTGTTCAGTTCTACGGCATCGGCAACGCGCATGCCTTGGCCGAGGCGTACTTCCGTGCGGCAAAGCCCGCCACCGTGCTCGCTCTGATCGAGCGCTTGGAGCGCGCTGAAGCCACTCCCGCCCAGCAGGCAGACGCCGCGCCGAGCGATGACGGACTGATTCCGCGTCCTGATCTGGAGCGTGACCCACTCTGGCAGTGGCGCTGCATCGCCAACGAGGCCGAAGTAGTGGTGAATCACAAGGGCAAATTTTTAATGCTCAACGAGGAAATGTGCGTTCGCCTTGGCGCTGCGCTCGAAGACGCCGCGATAGCTGCTGGCGGAGCGCAAGAGGCGGGCGTGTTCGAATGGCTTGAGACGGAAGTGTCCGCAGTCTCATGCCGGTATCACGGCGATCCGAGTTACGACCACGACGCATACTGGATGAAGGATCGCGTTATGAAACTCATAGCGGATGCGCGCAAGGCGTTTCCGCTCCCTCGCGAAGCCGCGACTGTTCTGAGCGAAGCGGAACTGGAGCGTGTGGCCGAAGAAATCATGAAAGGCATGCGAGCTATTGGACTGTGGGAGCATCGCAAGACCTTCGCCGTCCGTGTAATGCGCGAGGCGTTCGCCGCACCTGCCGCATCCAACGGAGCCCCGAAATGACCCCCACTACCAGCAAGCTCGGAGCAGAAATGCTGACTGATGAACAACTCATCGAGATAGCCAGTCGTTACGCGCATTCAGATGGATGGCTGAACGGCGACGGTGCCCTCAACTTCGCCCGCGCCCTTCTCGCCCGCCAGCCTGCCGCTATCGACAAGCAGGAGGCGGATTCCGGAGAATGCGTGTCATGCGTCGATGGCAAATGCGTCACCGGGAAAAACTGCGTAACGCTTGGTCGCGATTCATACCAGTGTGGATACTGCAAAGACACTGGCTATCTACCGGACGGTAATCATTGCCAATGGTGCGCCGCCCCGCTCGACAATGAAGCAAGCAAGCCTGCGCCATCGGTCGAGCAGGAAGAGCGCGGGGACGCGCCACTATCTTTGATCCCTGAGCTTGTGAAGCAAGATCAACATGCCGTAAGCGACGCGCTGCTTGACATGGGCGACGCAATGGTTGCGTGGCGCACGGAGGTTGGGAAGTACCGCGAGATCACGTCTCTAGCGAAGTCAGCGTTCTCTGACGGCTATGAAGCAGGCATCGCCGCTATCCTGCGCGCCCGCGCCGCATCTACTGCCACGGCGATTGATGAGCGGGCGGTGTGGCGAACAGGAACGCCGCCGACTAAGGTTGGCGACTACGACGAATACATCGTGGCCGTCAAGCGCAAACAGGCGAAAGACCCGGACAAGATATTTGTGTTCGCGGCAAGCTACGCCAACGCTTACACCGATGACGACAGCATGTCAGATAGCGATGGCAATCCGTTCACTGCCAACGGTTGGTACACCACCGGCAGCGATATGAGCGGCGAATTCAGTTACGTGTTTGAGCAGGTGCTGAACGAGGGTGACGAGGTTGTCGGTTGGCAAGAACTTCCGAAGTGGAGCGCTGCATCCCGCGCGGCAGCACCGCAGGCAGGGTTGAGCGATAAAACTCGTAGCGCCCTGGAAAGCTGCGCAGCTACATACGAAATGAACGGGCTCTCGTCAATTGCCGCAGAAATCCGCACGTTATTCGCCGAGCAATCCGCCGCTCCGATGGCCGTACTACCAAAGGCTTCAGCATGGCTATTACTGGACGCTGTTTCGGGAAAGCCATGCGACGTGACATGCGATGAAGACGAAATACACGGCATTGCAGAGAAACACATCGTTCCACTTTATCGCGCCCTTCCGCGCGCCAGCGAGCAAGCAGACGAAGCAGCGACACTGACATCCCACGAACGCCGCTGGGTAGAGAACCGCGCCGCGATCATCGACGCCATTGAGCGCGCCGGCTTCGCACTGTCGAGCAACAACGGCGGTTGGTGGCTCGCCAAGCGCCCGGCCAGCGAGCAAGCAGACGAGGCGGTGAAGCGGGACGCTCGTGACTGCCCTCACGCAGCGCCACACCGCTATTGCGCGCACTGCCATGTATCGCCGTGCCCTATCGGCTTGGGAGATAAGAAATGATCGATCCGAATCACGACATCGTTCCGACGCTACGCATGTTTGACGGCTTGATGATGAACATTGCCGCTGACGAAATCGAAAAGCTGCGCGCCCGTGTCAAGGATCTCGAAGCCCGCGCCGCTGCCAGCGCTCAGGCGACACAGCCGCCCGATCCGACCGACATCCAAGGCTGGAGTGTGACCGTCAATGTGAACGCTCAAGACATTCTGACGATCGGCCACAACAACCTGAGCGGGATCGACAACATTGGCGAGTTCGCCGATGTAGTGCGCAACTGCGCCGAGCATCTCGTTTCGTTCATTGGTGCCACTCCCCCATCCCCCGACGCGCGCGAAGCCGGGGGCGGGGTGACGCTGACGGATGAGCAGAGGAAGTGGGTCATGGATGCGGCCCTGATCCTCGCGAACAGTGTATCTGCGGCAGAGCGTCAGGTTTCGTCCAAGTTACTTGCCCTTCTTCGTGAGGCGGGGAGCGGGAAATGAGTATCCCGTGCGACGGAAGCGGAGCAATCACGATTAGCGATGACGATTGGATTGAGTGTCCGGTATGCCAAGGATCCGGGTGTCCTCAGCCACAAAACGAACCCGAGCCTGTTCCACATAAATGGGATGAAGACGGCGAGCGCTGCGAAGCATGTGGCGACAAAGACTGGATGGCGGATGCGTCATGCAGCAGGAGATTAATTGACCGGAGTGACAAATGAGCAACGTCGAGCAATTACCCGTCAAGGGCACCAGCGACCGGCCCTCGCCAAAACGAATCATCCGGCCGTGCGAGTGGGGATTGCGGGCTTCGGTGACAGACCTTGAAACGCAACTCGGAACCGTCGAGGCCTACAACCGACTCTGTGACGCGGCTGCCGCCTTGAAGGCCAAGATAGATCGCGGCGACGCCCGAGCGCATAACCGCTTTTTTGCAACCGATCCGAAGTGTATCTATCCGGCAGGACATCATGACTGACTCAGTGAAACTGATTGAGCGGCTGCGGGACCGCGCGCGCCAATTCTTCGGCCATGTTGACGGGCGCGGTGCTGCCAGCGAAGAAATGAAACAAGCCGCCGCCCTCATCGAACAGCAAGCCGCACGGATTGCAGAGTTCGAACGCATCCTCGACGGGCTGTCTCAAGACGCGATCGACGGCGGCTGGACGGCTCGCGGTATCAGCGCATATGCGAAGACGCTCGAAGATCAGATTGCCGCCCTCGAATCCGCTGCAAAGGGCGAGCCGATCGCGTGGCGGTGGAAGGGGATTGACGACGACTGGCGCTATTCAGTTCACAAACTCGATGAGAGCGCCGAACCGCTCTACACCGCTCCCGCCGCTACTGATAACGGAGGCGGACATGACTGACCTCGAAATCAGGCTCTATACGGCTCTCAAGCGAATCACCTGCTACGACCCACCGTCTAAATTGCGACGGCGAGCAGAACGGGACTACGGTCTTTCTGGTGACGAGGCAATCGAATACGCCTACGAGAACGTGCTTGAAGAAGCGCGTGCAGGAATAAAGGGCATCCGGCTCCCCAAAGCAAAGCCGGCTGCCCTGTCGCAGAAAGCGGGAGAGAAGGATGACTGACGACGAAATGATCGCGATTGCCGCCAAGTATGGAGTTGGGCCATATAGCGGCCTGTCTCTAGCCAAGGCCATACGTCGTGCAGCGCTTGAGGAAGCGGCGAAGGCTTGCGACGAGATCTCTATTAACCGGTGGAATCTCTACAAGGGGCGAGCGCCCTATACCGGCTCAGAAAGCGGCCGAGCAGATAGCTACGTGGCTGGCGAATCAGACGGTGCCGAGAGGTGCGCCGACGCTATCCGCGCTCTAGCCAGGGAATCAGGGGAACAGGGATGAGCGACGAGACATATCAGGCGCTTCAAGCCGCCATCAACATCGCTCGCTTTGAGCAGGTCCGATGCGTTTCCACGCTCAAGCGCCTGTTGATTCAGCGTGGCCATGAGCCGGATCACGTCCACGAAGCAGTGCATGCATGGGCAAACTACGAGAAGGGCAAACAATGCTAGGCGAAACCTGCAGCCACGGCGTGGCATGGGCATGTCAATGCCGAGAATGCGATCTTGTGAGCGCGCGTGAATTTGTGAAGCGCTGGGGCCCGATGGTCGACGAAGCACGGGAGAAGATCGAGGCTATTGAGGCGATGGAAGAACAGGAGGTGAGGACGTGAGCGAAGTATCGGACGAGCGGAATTGGACTCGGATCGCGGTTTCTGATTTGATCGCTCCGAAGCAAAGCGGCATGCACATGGTCTATCGCGATTCATGGTGGGCCGTGGACGCCGAGAACCGCGTTTTCTTCTATAAGCGAGTGAGCCCTCAGTGCAATTCCAATCGAGCCATCGTCGAACGACTGAAGACCCATCCAGACATGGTTGGCGTCGTGCAGATTCCGCTGGCAATGTGGCCAGTCAGTATCAGTGATTACGTATAAGGAACAACGATGAACGCAAAAGAACTGGCCGCACAACTGAACGGCATTCAATACCCAGTACGCATCCCGAAAACGCTCACCGATGCCGCGAAGGCTGCAGGGCTTGTTATCGTCTACGGCGCGAGTGACGACCTGATGGAGTTCGAAGGCGCGATTTATGACGAGGTCGGCTGCTATAACGGCGGCACTGCATACGTCGACGCGAAGGGCCTGCTACCTGACCGCGACAGCATTGATGATGACGATGATCTGAAAGACTACTTCGCGCGCCAGCCTAACGCCAAGTCCATCGAGGCGCTGTGGTGCATTGAAGGCGAATACTCGTGGACTTACAAAACGGGCATTCCGCACGAAACTTTTGAGGTGCTGGAGGACGGTGAGCCGCCATATTGCCGCGGCATCGTGTTCGCGCTAGCCGATATCGCGGGGTCGCAGGCAGCATGACAGAAGCGCTTGAGAGGATTTTGGCTGTGACTCGGTGTCTTTGGATTGCGGAGGGAGTATGGAGCGACGAGAAATCGTCGACCTGTTCGGCGAGACGGTCATGATTGAGATCAGCGAGTCGAAAGCGGCGCGCAAGCCGACAAGGCCGAACGGATATGCGGCGCCGCCGGGGACGGGCCCCGCGGGCGAGACGTGCAAGATATGTGAGCATGCCGTGAGGGTCAATCAGAACACAGCAGGCACGTACCGCAAGTGCGCCCTGATGCGCGAGCACTGGACTGGCGGACCCGGCAGCGACATCTTGTTTCGGTCGCCGGCTTGCAGACATTGGGAGAAAGAGCGATGAGCATCGCCACTGGGAAGCGCGTGAGCGCAAAAGAGGCCGCCGCGATCCTCGGCGTGCCATACGCAACAATCAGCAGAATCGACCGGGCCGGGCAACACATTAAACGATACAGGCTCGGTCACAAAACCTATGTCTACGATCTGGACTCGCTCTACGAGTTTCTCGCATCATGCCAATCGAAACCATTACAAAAGCCGGTCGTAAGCGCCTCCGCTGGACGTTCAAGCGTGTCGTCGAGGGTGAACGCGTTCGAAAAGCCAAGCTTCTCCCTGCGGGAATTTCTGCCAAAGAGGCAGATGAGCTAGCGCGGAAATGGGAGGCGGAAATATACGCGCTCGCCAGCGGCACGAGAAAGGCGGTAGTGACGATTGGCGAGTGCGTCAGCACCCACGTAGCAGACAAGAGCTTGGACTGGAAGGATGCCACCAAGCGCATCCAGATTCTCGAGAAGTGGGGCGCCGAATACGCCAATCAGGACGCCACTGACCTGCATAACTGGTCGAAGGGTTTCATCGGTTATCTGCGGGCTAGCAAAGACCGCAAGGGCAGGCCAAAGCGCCCACTATCGGATGGAGCAATCCGGAACATCCTGGCTTACATACGCGCGGCGATCAAGTATGCACACAAGGTGGGCAAGCTGGAGGTGGACCAGACATCGCGCATGGTCATCCCGTCCGTCAACAACGAACGCCATCACTATCCGCAGCGCGCCGAAATGCTCCAGATCGCGAGGGCATGCAAGAACCGTCAGGTTCGAGCGGCGATCCGCATAGCGTTCTATTCCGGCATGCGCCGGGGTGAGATAATGAAGGCCAAGGTAACGCGACAGGGCTTCTCCCTGTCCGACACAAAGAACGGGCGCCCGCGGATCGTTCCGATCCACCCTCGCATTGCTGTGCTCGCGCGCAAGACCAAGTTCACGCTCACGGTAAAGCAGTTCGAAATCGAGTGGATGAAAGCGCGGGAAGCCGCAGGACATCCCGAGACGAAGTTTCATGACCTTCGGCATGGGGCTGCGTCAGAAATGATCAACGCCGGCATTGACCTGTTCACAGTCGGAGGGGTGCTCGGCCACAAGTCGGTAGTGTCGACCAAGCGCTATTCACACCTCGTCACCGACAAGCTGGCGACGGCCATTAGCGAGATCGGAAAGAAGCGTTAAATGGTGTGGCTTTTTCTGCCAAAACACATCAAGTCACTGTCTGCATATACAGCATTGTGACGCCCGCAAACCCTTGATTTTCCGTTGCAGGCAAGCCAGAAGCCTGTGTTTACGCACAGTGAAGCAATACTTAAAATCCGCCGCTTCACGGCTTGCCGGTTCGAGTCCGGTCCCCGGCACCATGCTGTTTCCCACGCTTCGCAAACCGGTCGCCCCCATTCCCTCGACCCCACCCATCCCACACTGTGCGCAAACCCGCACTCACGTAACCACTCCAGACACTGGGGAATGCCTGATCTTGAGGCCTTACCGCCGGGCGTCGTAGAATCGTCGGACATCGGTTTGGGGGGGGGCGAGCATGTGCCTGGCTTCTCGTTGCGATTTCAGTCAAACAACCTCGCGCCGTCCGGCGCTTTCGCGACCCGTCTCCCGGGTTGAGGCAAGCGCATGCTGCGCGCGCGCCGCGCCCTTCGCCGGCTCCGCGCCATGACCCCCCTCATTTCCGTCAACAAGCTCAGCAAGAGCTTTCCCGGCGTGCGGGCGCTTCACGACGTCCAGTTCGAACTGCTGGCGGGCGAAGTCCATGCGCTGATGGGCGAGAACGGCGCCGGCAAATCCACGCTCATGAAAATCCTCGCCGGCGTGTACAGGCGCGATTCGGGCGATATTCTCGTCGACGGCCAGCCGGTGTCATTCGAGTGTCCGCGTGACGCGCAAGCGGCGGGCGTCGGCATCATTCATCAGGAACTCCAACTGATGAACCACCTGACGGTCGCGCAAAACATCTTCATCGGCCGCGAGCCGCGCGGGCGGCTTGGCCTCTTTCTCGACGAAGACAGGCTGAACGCGCAAGCGCGCGAGATTCTTTCACGCATGCATGTGAATCTGGACCCGCGCGCGCTGGTCGGCGAGTTGACCGTCGCGAGCCAGCAAATGGTCGAAATCGCCAAGGCGCTCTCGTTCGATTCGCGCGTGCTCATCATGGACGAGCCCACCTCCGCGCTGAACGACGCCGAGATCGCCGAGCTCTTTCGCATCATCCGCGAGTTGAAAGGACGGGGCGTGGGCGTCGTCTACATCTCGCACAAGATGGACGAGTTAAAGCAGATCGCCGACCGTGTCACCGTGCTGCGCGACGGCGAATATGTCGCCACGGTCGACGCCGCCAATACGACCGTCGAGGCCATCATCGGCATGATGGTCGGGCGCACGCTCACAGACGTGGCGCCCGCCGCGCGCGCCGCGGCGCAAGGGGAGGCCGCGCTGGAAGTCAGGCATCTCAACGCCGGCCCGCTTGTGCGCGACGTGAGCTTTACCTTGCGTCAGGGCGAGATTCTCGGCTTTGCCGGGTTAATGGGCGCAGGCCGCACCGAGGTCGCGCGCGCGGTGTTCGGCGCGGACCCCGTTGAGTCCGGCGAAATCCTCGTGAAAGGCGCGAAAGCCACGATCAGAAACCCGAGCGATGCGGTCGCGCAAGGCATCGGCTATCTGTCGGAAGACCGCAAGCGCTTCGGGCTCGCCACCGGCATGGACGTCGAGTCGAACATCGTCATGTCGAACCTGCGAAGCTTCCTGTCGTTCAACTTCTTCCTGCGCCGCGCGCGGATGCGGCGCCGCGCGACCCATTTCATCAGTCTGCTCGCGATTCGCACGCCGTCGCCAAGCCAGGAAGTGCGGCTGCTGTCCGGCGGCAACCAGCAGAAGATCGTCATCGCCAAATGGCTCGAGCGCGACTGCGACGTGCTGTTCTTCGACGAACCCACGCGCGGCATCGACGTCGGCGCCAAAAGCGAAATCTACAAGCTGCTTCGCTCGCTCGCGGACGAAGGCAAGGCCATCGTCATGATTTCGTCGGAGCTTCCGGAGATTCTGCGGATGAGCGACCGCATCGTCGTGATGTGCGAGGGCCGCATTACCGGCGAGCTCGGCGCCAACGAGGCGACGCAGGAGCGCATCATGCATCTGGCCACGCAGCGCCAAACACTCAAAGCGGCGTGAGCCTCGCGAGGACCCCATGACACTGCCATCCGATTCCCCCGCGCTGGCCGGCGAGCGGCGCCTGAGCGGCCTGAAGGCCCGCATTTTTTCGCCGACGGCTTTGCAGAAGCTTCTGGCGTTCACGAGCCTGATTCTGCTGCTCGTGTTCTTCAGCTTTGCGTCGCCGGCTTTCATGCAGATGGATAACATCCTCGGCATTCTGCAGGCGACGGCGGTCAACGGCGTGCTCGCCATCGCCTCCACCTTCGTCATCATCACGGGCGGCATCGACCTCTCGGTCGGCACGTTGATGACCTTCACGGCGGTGATTTGCGGCGTGTTCCTCACCTACTGGCATTTGCCGATGTGGCTCGGCGTGCTCGCCGCCATCGGCACCGGCGCGCTTTGCGGGACCATTTCGGGCACCCTCACCGCGAAGATGAAAATCCCGCCGTTCATCGCGACGCTCGGCATGATGCTGCTGCTGAAGGGGCTCTCGCTTGTCGTATCTGCGGACAAACCGATCTATTTCACCGACACCGAAAATTTCTACATGATTTCGCAGGACTCGTTGATCGGCTACCTGTTGCCGAGCCTGCCGATTCCGAACGCCGTGCTGATCCTGTTCTTCCTCGCCATCGTCAGTTCGCTCACGCTGAATCGCACGGCGCTCGGCCGCTATACCTTCGCGCTCGGCAGCAACGAAGAAGCGGTGCGGCTCTCCGGCGTGAACGTCGACCGCTGGAAGATCGCCATTTATGGCCTCGGCGGCGCGATTTGCGGCGTCGCGGGGCTGCTCATCGCGTCGCGCCTGAACTCGGCGCAACCGGCGCTTGGCCAGGGCTACGAGCTCGAAGCGATTGCCGCGGTCGTGATCGGCGGGACGTCGCTCTCGGGCGGCTCCGGCACGATTCTCGGCACGATCATCGGCGCGTTCATCATGAGCGTGCTGACCAACGGCTTGCGCATCATGTCCGTCGCCCAGGAGTGGCAGATCGTGGTGACGGGTCTCATCATCATTCTCGCGGTCTACGCCGACATCCTGCGACGCAGGAAGCGCTGAGCCTGCACCGGACAACATCAACAAGGGGCGGCACTGCAACGCATCCCCGACAGCGAAGAAGAAGGGTCCACACCTTAGGAGGAGAGAGTCCATGTTGAATCGAAAAGCATTCGGCGTCGTGGTCGGCGTGAGCGCGCTCGTCGGCGCAGTGAATTTTGCTCACGCGGAGGACGTTTATATTCCGCTCATTTCCAAGGGTTTCCAGCATCAGTTCTGGCAGGCGGTCAAAGCCGGCGCGGAGCAGGGCGCGAAGGAACACAAGGTGCGCATCACGTTCGAGGGCCCGGAAACCGAGGCCATGGTCGACAAGCAGATCGACATGCTGTCGGCCGCGCTCGCGAAAAAGCCGCAAGCCATCGGCATTGCCGCACTGGACAGCAAGGCGGCCATTCCGCTGCTGAAAAGAGCGCAGGCCGCAAAGATTCCGGTCATCGCATTCGACTCCGGCGTGGACAGCGACATCCCGCTCACGACCTGCGCGACCGACAATCTGGCGGCCGCCGCGCTCGCCGCCGACAAGATGGCCGAGGCCATCGGCAATGCCGGCGAAGTCGGTGTAATCGTGCACGATCAGACGAGCCGCACGGGCATCGACCGGCGCGACGGTTTCCTCAACGAGATGAAGAGCAAGCATCCGAACGTGAAGATCGTGTCGGTGCAATACGGCGGCGGCGACCATCTGAAATCGGCGGAAATCGCCAAGGCGATGATTCAGGCGAACCCGAACCTGAAGGGCATCTTCGGCGCCAACGAAGGCTCCGCGGAGGGCGCGGCGATCGGCGTGAAGGAGTCGGGCAAGAAGCTCGTGCTGATCGGCTACGACTCGGGCAAGGAGCAGAAGGAGGACATTAATTCCGGGCTGATGGCCGGCGCGATCACGCAGAACCCGATCGGCATCGGCAAATGTGTGGTCGATTCCGCGGTCAAGGCGCTCAAGGGCGAGAAGCTGCCGAAGAAAGTCGATACCGGTTTCTACTGGTACGACAAGAGCAACATGAACGATCCGAAGATCGCCGCGGTACTCTACGATTGATCGTCGCGTGAATGCAGCCGTCCTGGAGCGTGTGACATGACCACGATCACTACGATTAAGAGGCTGTCGGTGCGCGACATCCGCTTTCCGACTTCGCGTTCGCTCGACGGCTCGGATGCGATGAACGCCGCGCCCGATTATTCGGCCACCTACGTCACGCTCGAAACGGATGCGCCGCAAGGGCTCGTGGGCCACGGTCTGACGTTTACGATCGGCCGCGGCAACGAGATCTGCGTGAGGGCGGTCGAGGCGCTTGCGCCGCTCGTCGTCGGCAAAACGCTGCGGGAGATTGCCGCCGACATGGGCGGCTTCTGGCGCGCGCTGACCTCGGACAGCCAGTTGCGCTGGATCGGCCCGGACAAGGGCGCGATTCATCTGGCCACCGCGGCCGTCGTCAACGCGGTCTGGGACTTGTGGGCGAAAGCGGAAGGCAAGCCGGTGTGGAAGCTGCTCGTCGACATGAGTCCCGAAGAACTCGTACGGTGCCTGGATTTCCGCTATGTGACCGACGCGCTGACGCCGCAGGAAGCGATTGCGATGCTGCATCGTCATGCCGGGACCAGGGCCGCGCGCGAGCAGGAGATGCTCGCGCACGGCTACCCGGCTTACACGACGTCCGCGGGCTGGCTCGGCTATGACGACGACAAGATTCGCCGCCTCGCGCGCGAAGGCGTCGCGCAAGGGTGGACGCATTTCAAGCAGAAAGTCGGCGGCAATCTCGCCGAAGATCTGCGCCGCGCCCGCATTCTGCGCGAGGAAATCGGCCCGGACCGCAAGCTGATGATGGACGCCAACCAGGTGTGGGATGTGGATGAAGCCATCGCGAACATGCGGCAACTCGCGCAATTCGACCCGTGGTGGATCGAGGAGCCGACGAGCCCCGACGACATTCTCGGCCACGCCGCCATTCGCGAGCGGCTTGCGCCGATCGGCGTGGCAACCGGCGAGCACTGTCATAACCGCGTGATGTTCAAGCAGTTGCTGCAGGCACGCGCGATCGACTTCTGTCAGGTGGACAGTTGCCGCCTCGGCGGTCTGAACGAAGTGATCGTCGTGCTGCTGATGGCGGCAAAGTTCGGCGTGCCGGTGTGCCCGCACGCGGGCGGCGTCGGTTTATGCGAGTACGTCCAGCATATTTCGTTATTCGACTATATCTGTGTGTCCGCGTCGCTCGAGAACCGGGTGCTCGAATACGTCGATCATTTGCATGAGCATTTCGTCGACCCGGTGGTGATCCGCAACGGGCGCTATTTGCCGCCGCAACGTCCCGGCTACAGCATCGAAATTCACGCGGCATCGCTCGATCAGCATGATTTTCCCGGCGGGCCGGTGTGGCGCGTGTGAGGCATCGTCGCGCGAGAGCCGTGTAAACTGGACGTTTCGCGCGACCCCGATACCATGCACCACCTGAAATACCTGAGCGGCTATCCGCCCGCGCTGCTCGAGAAAGTGAAGAAACTCATCGCCGACGAACAACTCGGCCCGTACCTCGCCGCGCGCTATCCGAACACGCACGACGTGCAGACCGATCGCGCGCTCTACACCTACTGCGCCGAGTTAAAGCGCGAACATCTACGCAGCGCGGAGCAGATCGACAAGGTGACGTACGACAGCAAGCTCGACGTGATGCGCCATGCGTTGGGCCTGCACACCAGCATTTCGCGCGTGCAGGGCGGCAAGCTCAAGGCGAAGAAGGAAATCCGCATTGCGTCGCTCTTCAAGGCGGCGGCGCCGGAATTTCTGAAGATGATCGTGGTGCATGAACTCGCGCATCTGAAGGAAAGCGATCACAACAAGGCGTTTTACCGCCTCTGCGAGTTCATGCAGCCGGGCTACCATCAGATCGAGTTCGATCTGCGGCTCTATCTCACGCACCGCGAGTTGGCGAAGGTGCAGGCGTGATACCTCAGGCCACCGCTTCTACCGACGACGCCTTCAGCAACACAGGAATCGACTTCGAAGTGGGCGTGCCCGCGCCGTCCGCGACCGACGACAGCGGCACGAGCGGATTCGTTTCCGGATAGTAGGCGCCGAGGCAACCGCGCGGAATGTCGTATTCGACGAGCAGAAAACCGTCCGCATGACGCTCGATGCCGTCGGCCCACACGCTCGTGATATCCACGCGCTGTCCCGCTGCGAAGCCCAGCATCGCGATGTCGTCCCGGTTCGCGAACAGCACGCGACGCTGTCCGTACACGCCGCGATAACGGTCGTCGAGTCCGTAAATCGTTGTGTTGTACTGATCGTGTGAACGCGTTGTCATCAGGGTCAGCAGGCGCTCGCCATGCTCCTTGCGCGCGTGATGAATCGGCGTGTCGAGCGCAATGGCATGCACGAGGAACTGCGCCTTGCCGCTCGGCGTTTTCCAGATCCGCTCGCGCGACGCGACGCCCAGATGGAAGCCGCCGGGGCGCTTGAGCCGCTCGTTGTAATCGTGGAAGCCGTCGATCACTTTGGCGATGCCGTCGCGAATCAGCGAGTAATCCGCGGCGTGCGCGAGCCAGTCGACCTTGTCGCTGCCGAGCGTCGCATGTGCCATGCGCGCGACAATCGCGATCTCCGACAGCAGATTCTCGGACGCCGGCTTGTTCATGCCGTACGAGATATGCACCATGCTCATCGAATCCTCGACGCTCACGCCTTGCGCGACGCCGTTCTGCAGATCGATTTCGGTGCGGCCGAGCGTCGGCAGAATCAGCGCATCGCGGCCGTGCACGAGATGGCTGCGGTTCAGCTTCGTCGTGATGTGCACCGTGAGATCGCACGAACGCATCGCTTCCCACGTGCGCGGCGTGTCGGGCGTCGCGATCGAAAAGTTGCCGCCCAGGCCGATGAACACTTTCACTTTTCCGTCGAGCATCGCGGCAATCGTGTTGACGACGTCGAGCCCATGCTCGCGCGGCGGCTCGAAACGGTAGACCTCGCCGAGCCGGTCGAGAAAGGCCTGCGTAGGCTTTTCCTCGATACCGACCGTGCGGTCGCCTTGCACGTTCGAATGTCCGCGTACTGGGCACAGCCCCGCGCCGCGCCGGCCGATGTTGCCGCGCATCATCATCAGGTTCGACAGCAGTTGCACGGTCGCCACCGAATTCTTGTGCTGGGTGAGGCCCATGCCCCACGTCGAGATCACCGCGCGGCCTTTTGCGTAGATGTCCGCGAGCTTGAGCACGTCTTCATAGGGCACGCCGGATTCCGCGACGATCGTGTCCCAGCTTTCGGCACGCAAATCTTCAGCAAACGCTTCGAAGCCCACCGTATGTTCCGCGATGAACGCGACGTCGAGCACGCGTTCGAGGCCAGACGCCTGCGCTTCGTCGTCGAGTTCGATCACGCGCTTGGCGACGCCCTTGATGAGCGCAAAGTCGCCGCCGACCTTCGGGCGAATGAACACCGAGCTGATCTTCGTGCTCCCGAGGGTGAGCATTTCCACCGGATGCTGCGGACTTGCGAAACGCTCCAGCCCGCGCTCCTTGAGTGGGTTGATCGACACGATGGTCGCGCCGCGCTTCGCGCATTCGCGCAACTCGCCGAGCATGCGCGGGTGGTTGGTCGCCGGATTCTGACCGAAGATGAGCAGCGTGTCGGCGTGTTCGAAGTCGTCGAGCGTGACTGTGCCTTTGCCGATGCCGACGGTGCCCGGCAAGCCGCGGCTCGTCGCTTCGTGGCACATGTTCGAGCAGTCGGGGAAATTGTTAGTGCCGTACATGCGCACGAACAGCTGGTACAGGAACGCGGCCTCGTTGCTCGCGCGGCCCGACGTGTAGAACGCCGCCTGATCCGGATCGTCGAGGCGCTTCAGGTGGCTCGCGATCAGGTCGAAGGCTTCGTCCCAGCCGATCGGCACGTAGCGGTCGCTGATCGCGTCATAGACGAGCGGGTCGGTCAGGCGGCCGTGCTGTTCCAGTTCGAAGTCGGACTGCGCCATCAGTTCGGCGACCGTGTGCTCCGCGAAGAATGCGGGCGTCACACGCTTGCTGGTGGCCTCGGCGGCCACGGCCTTCACGCCGTTCTCGCAGAACTCGAAGGTGGACGCGTGCTCGCGGTCGGGCCACGCGCAGCCGGGGCAGTCGAAGCCGTCGGGCTGATTCTGCTTGAGCAGCGTGCGGTAATTGCCGCCCGTCACCTTTTCCTTGATCAGGTTGATGGCGACGTACTTGAGCGCGCCCCAGCCGGCCGCCGGGTGGGTGTACGGCTCGATACGGGCGTCGCCGCGGGCTTTCTGGCTCGCGTGGGCGCCGGATGTGCTGCGAATGTCGGTGTTCTTCATGGTTGCCGCGCGTGGTCTGTCATGGCTTTTGGCCGATGGGACAAGCCTACTGTGTTCCAATCGCAGTGCAGCATACAGAAAAACAAAAAGGGAAGGGATACAGTTACTGCGTTTTGTCATAGACTGACGCGCGGGAAATCCGTCTTTATTGAGCCACGTCCTTGAAACTCTACGAAAAGCTCGCCGACGAAATCGCCGAAGCCGTGCGCCGCGGCGTGTTCGCGGCGGGCGAACGGATTCCGTCGGTGCGGCAGGCGAGCCAGCAGCACGGCGTGAGCATCAAGACGGTGCTGCATGCATATGCCCTGCTTGAGAGCCGCGGCCTCGTCGAAACGCGGCCACAATCGGGCTATTTCGTACGCGAAGCGGCGCTCGCCGCGCTCCGGCCCGAAACCCGTCGCGGCAACGGCACGCCCGCGCCGCCCGTCGCCGCGGAAGTTGACGTGAGCCGGCTCGTGCTGTCCACGCTGCGCAGCATCCGCGCGCACGATGCCGTGCCGTTCGGCTCGCCGTATCCGGACCCATCGCTCTTTCCGTGGCGGCGCATCAATCAGTATGCGAACGCGATTGCGCGCCGTCAGGCAAGCTGGAACCTGCTCGACGATCTGCCGCCGGGCAACCCCGAACTGATCCGGCAGATCGCGCGCCGCTACACGGAAAACGGCATGCCGGTCGATCCCGGGGAAATCATCATCACGGTCGGTGCGACGGAGGCGATCAACCTGAGTCTGCAGGCCGTCGCGAGGCCCGGCGACACGGTCGCCGTCGAATCGCCCACCTATTACGCGATGCTGCACGCCATCGAGCGCCTCGGCATGCGGGCGATCGAGGTGGCGACCCATCCCGTCGACGGAATCGATCTGGACGCGCTCGCGCAGGTGATCGCGCGCCAGAAGATCGCCGCCTGCATGGTGATGCCGAACTTCCAGAACCCGCTGGGTTTTCAGATGCCGGACACGCGCAAGCGGCAACTGGTCGAATTGCTCGCCGTGCATCAGATTCCCGTCATCGAAAACGATGTGTATCAGGAGCTGTATTTCGGCGAGGCCCGGCCCGCGAGCCTGAAAAGCTTCGACACGCAGGGCCTGGTGCTGCATTGCGCGTCGTTTTCCAAAAGCCTGACCGCTTCGTACCGGATCGGCTGGGCGTTGCCGGGACGCTTTCGCGCGCAGGTCGAGAAGCTCAAGTTCCTGAACACGCTGACGACGCCCTCGGTGCCGCAGGTCGCCGTGGCCGATTATCTGCGCCAGGACGGCTACGACCGGCATCTGCGGCACGTTCGCAAGGTCTATCGCCAGCAGGCGAGCATCATGAGCGCGATGGTGCGGCGTTTTTTTCCGGCGGGCACGCGCCTCTCCGCGCCGCAAGGCGGCTATGTGCTGTGGGTGGAGCTGCCGGAGCACATCGATTCGATGAAGCTTTACCAGGCGGCGCTCGCGCGCAGCATCACCGTCGGGCCCGGCATGATGTTTTCTACGCGCAACCATTACCGCCATTTCATCCGGCTCAACTACAGCTATCCGTGGACGACGCAAAGCGAGGCAGCGTTGAAGACACTCGGCGAGCTGGTGACGCAGATGGTGTGAGAAGCCGTACCGTCAGGGCTCGCAGACAGGCGGCCGACGGATAATACAAGGAGACACGAATGGATGACGATGAGATCGACCCGCTGCTGCTCGCCGTGCTCAGGCAGCTTTGGCGTGCGCACACCGAACTGCCCGCGCGGGCGACGCCCGGCGGCGCGTGGTCGCTCGCGCGGCTCTCGAAGCAGGCGAACGTGCCGATGAGCGTGCTGCGGCGGCAGTTGACGGCGCTCGTCGACGGCGGTCTCGTGAGCACGACGTTCAACGAGGAAGGCGCGGGCACCGCGCGGCTCACCGAAACCGGGCGCGATGTGTGCGCCGGGCTGTTCGGCGAGGGCGGTCCCGCGGACGACGACGCGCCCGAGCCGGACTCTTCCGGTCAGGACGTGCCGCCGAGGCTGCACTAGTGGACTGCGAAGCTGCGCCGGGCGCCGCATGTTTGCGTCCTTAAGTGCGTCGTCATGTGCGTTCTCATGTGCGTTCTCATGTGCGTTTTCACGAACGCCCCAGCATCGCGACGCCGCAGAACCAGTCGCCGCCGTGTGGCCGGTACTTCCACGGACTGCCGTTCTGCCTGAGCACGCTCGAGCAAGGCTCGCCGATCGCAAGGCCCGGATGCGCGGCGGTGCACTGAAGCATGGCGGCGTCGACGGCGGAAGGCGCGGACATCGAAGGTTGGCGCGCGGGCTCGGATTGCGCGGGGCTGGACACATCGCCGGAATGCGGCGGCGCGGCCGCGGCAGTGGCCGCGCCCGCACCCGCCTGCATGCTCGCGATCAGTTGCCGCAATTCGTCGATGCGCGTCGCATACCACGTCCCGAGGCACGCGGCGTCCCGGCAATGGGTCTCGCGCCAGGCCCATTTGTTGTCGCTGTCGGTGATGAAGCCGCGCCGGTCGCTCACTTTTCGCCGCGCTTTCCAGTAGAGTTGTCCCAACGTATCGTCGAGGCGCGACAGGGCCGGGTCGTGGCAGATTATTTTTTCGGCGAGCGAGCGCCCCTTGCTGCAATCGAAGCTCGCGGCGTGAGCGGACGAATGCGCAATCAGCAGCGCGGCGATCAGAGCGGGGCGGACGATTTTCATGACGGTTCACGCGATGCAGGGTTTCTCATGCAACGGATGATGGTCCGATCGCACCTCATGCGGACGGCGGAAAAAGCAGCAATTCGGACAGGTGATTACCAGATATTGCCTTGCGCGGTGTGGCCGGCGCCGCGATAGTGCAAGGCATGGCAAATACAGGCGCTTCCAACAGGGTCTTCGGGCATTTGACGGGTATACCCTGATGCGCTGCTTACATAAACTTGCCGATGTTGGGTTGGGGGGCATATATGAACCGCGAAGCGACATCATGTAGGGAGGTGGAAGCAACGCCCGGCGATGGCCGTTACCGGCCGGATCTGGCCGAAGAGGTACTCGCGTCGGAGCGCAGCGTATTGCGGCTCATCACCCGTAATACGCCGTTGCCGGAGTTGCTGGATGAGGTGTGTCTGCGCGCGGAAGCGCTGCTGGGCGCGGGCGCGTCCTGCTCCATCCTGTTGCTCGACGAAGACGGCATGCATGTGCGCATGGGCGGCGCACCGTCGTTGCCAAGGCGCTTCAGCACGGCGATCGACGGCGCGGCGATCGGCCCGCGCGCGGGCTCGTGCGGCACCGCGATGTACGAGCGGCGCCTCGTGGTCGTCGAGGACATCGAAACCGACCCGCTGTGGGCGGACTTCCGCGCGCTGGCGCTGCCGCACGGGCTGCGCGCGTGCTGGTCGGTGCCGTTCGAAAACGACGCGGGCGTCATGCTCGGCGCGTTCGCCGTCTATTATCGCGAGCCGCGCCGGCCGACTCCGCAGGAAGAGACCATGCTGCGCGACATCAGCCGCAGCGTCGGTCTCGCCGTGCATCAGGACGCCATGGCGCAGCGCCTCGCCAACAGCGAGGAGCATCACCGGCTCGTCGTCGATCATCTGATCGAAGGCATTGTCGTGCAGTCGCGCGAGGGCGTCGTGCTGGCCTGCAATCCGAGCGCGCAGCGCATGCTGCGCACGGGGCCGCAGATCGTCGGACGCAGCATTCGCACGGTGATGGTGCGCGGCTTTCACGAGGACGGCTCGCCCGTGACGGAAGACGAGCGGCCCACGAACCAGGTGCTCGCCACGGGCAAACCGATGCTCGGCGTCACGCTCGCCATCGAGCTCGTGAGCGGCGAGGTCATCTGGATCACCGAGAACGTCGTGCCGATCCTGAAGCCGGGCCAGAGCAAGCCCGACTCCGTGCTGATTTCTTTCACCGACATCGGGCCGGTGCGCGAGGCACAGCGCCAGCTCAAATTCCTCGCTACCCGCGATTCGCTCACCGGTCTATACAACCGCGCCTATCTGACCGAGCGGATGAACAGCCTGTTCGCGCCCGGCGGGCCGGACGGCACCGGCGAGCTCGCGAGCGTCGCGGTCCTGTTCGTCGATCTGGACGGCTTCAAGAAGGTCAACGACACCGCCGGTCACGAGGCCGGCGACGCGCTCCTGAAAAGCGTCGCCGGGCGGCTCGCCGGTTGCGTCGGCCCGGACGACACGCTCGCGCGCGTGGGCGGCGACGAGTTCGTGATCGTGGTCAGCGCCTGCGACTGCAGCGAACGGCTGATCGCGCTTGCCCGCCACATCCTCGATGAAATCGCCGTGCCGTTCGCGGTGGCGGATAACGAGTACTACCTGGGCGCCTCGATCGGCATCAGCCGCTTTCCGGACGACGGCCAGGACGCGCCCACGCTGATGCGCAACGCCGACTCGGCCATGTATTACGCGAAGCAGCGCGGCCGCAACAACTTCCAGTTCTTTACCGCCGAGCTCAATCAGCAGTTGCAGCGCCGCTTCCTGATCGAGCAGTCGCTGCGCCGCGCGCTCGCCGGCAACGAGCTGAGCCTCGTCTATCAGCCGATCGTCGATAGCCAGGACGGCCGCACCATCGGCGCGGAGGCGCTGCTGCGCTGGTACAACAGCGAGCTCGGCAACGTCTCGCCGGCCGAGTTCATTCCGGTTGCCGAAGACGCGGGCCTCATCGCCGAGATCGGCGAATGGGTGCTCGCGCACGCGTGCGAGCAGGCGGCGCACTGGCGGCGCACGCTCGCGCCCGAGCTGATCGTCGCCGTGAATCTGTCGCCGCGCCAGTTCAACGACGGGCTCGTCGAGCGCATCAGGCGCTGCCTCGACCAGTCGGGGCTCGAACCGGCGGCGCTCGAACTGGAAATCACCGAGCGGCTGCTGATGAGCGACAGCGACACCGTGCTTCCCATGCTCCTCGCGCTGAGCGCGACGGGCGTGCGTATTTCCGTCGACGACTTCGGCACCGGCTATTCGTCGCTGTCGTATCTGAAGCGCTTTCCGCTGCATAACCTGAAGATCGACCGGTCGTTTGTCGCCGGTTTGCCGGATCATCGGGATTCGATTGCGATCACCCAGGCCGTCGTGGCCATGGCGCATTCGCTCGGCATGAACGTCACCGCGGAAGGCGTAGAAACGCCCGAGCAGGCGGCGTTTCTGCGTTCCATCGATTGCGACAAGCAGCAGGGCTATCTGTACAGCCGGCCGGTCGGCGCGAGCGCCTATGCGCGCGCGCTGGCGGATGCGTATGCGCCGGCGGTCACCTGAGCCGCACCGCGCATTGTCCGGTGTGACAAGGCGGCCGGACCACGGCTAATTGGCAGCGTGGCACAAGCGTGACGGCGACTGGGCGTAAGATGCAACGACCGGCATCCGAGCCGCGAGGAGAGTCGCCATGGCACAGCACTTCGACGCAGTCGTGATCGGCACCGGCCAGGGCGGCGCGCCGCTCGCCGTGCGTCTTGGCAAGAGCGGCCGCCGCACGGCGGTCGTCGAGCGCGCGGCGTTCGGCGGGACCTGTGTGAACGTGGGCTGCACGCCGACCAAGGCGTATGTGGCGAGCGCGCGGGCGGCGCACGTGGCGCGCCACGCGGCGCGGCTCGGCGTGCTGGTGAGCGGGGCGGTCAACGTCGATCTGTCGGCGGTGAAAGCGCGCAAGGACAAGATCATCGGGCAGTCGCGCGACGGCGTCGAACAATGGCTGCGCGGCACGGAAAACGTCACCGTATTCAACGGCCACGCGCGCTTCACGGGGCCGCATACGCTGTCCATCAGCGGGGCGGACGGCACGGTGCTGCATGAGCTGAGCGCGGGCGAAATTTTCCTCAATACCGGCACGCGGGCGGTGGTGCCGCCGCTCGAAGGTATCGAGCGAATCCGCTATTACACCAACTCGAGCCTGCTCGAGCTCACCGAGCTGCCGAGCCGGCTGGTGATTGTCGGCGGGAGTTATATCGCGCTCGAATTCGCGCAGGTGTTTCGCCGCTTCGGCAGCGAGGTGACCGTGCTCGTGCGCGGCGAGCGCGTGCTCACGCGCGAGGACGCCGATCTCGCCGAGTCCGTGCAGACAGTGCTGGCGCGCGAGGGCGTGGAGTTTCGCTTCGGCGTGCAGCCTTCGCGCGTCGAGCCGCATCCGCATCGCGCGAATGAAGTATGCATCGGCTTCGAACAGAATGTGCCGGCGCTGGAGGCGTCGCACCTGCTCTTTGCGACCGGCCGCGAACCGAATACCGACGACCTCGGCCTCGCCGCCGCCGGCATCGAAGTGGACCGGCACGGCACGATTCCCGTGGACGGCCAGCTGCGCACCAACGTGCCGGGCATCTGGGCGATCGGCGACATCAACGGGCGCGGCGCTTTCACGCATACGTCTTATGACGATTACCAGATCGTCGCGGCCAATCTGCTCGACGGCGGTGCGCGCACGGTCGACACGCGCATCATGGCCTATGCCGTTTTCGTCGATCCGCCGCTCGCGCGCGTCGGGCTCTCGGAAGAGGACGTGCGCAAGAGCGGACGCGATGCGCTGATCGCGACGATGCCGATGTCGCGCGTGGGCCGCGCACGCGAACGCGGCGAAACCGACGGCTTCATGAAGGTGCTCGCCGACGCGCGCAGCAAGCAGATTCTCGGCGCGGCGATTCACGGCATAGAAGGCGACGAGGCGATCCACACGTTCATCGACATCATGACGGCGGGCGCGCCTTATCCGACCTTGCAATACGCGATGCACATCCATCCGACCATCAGCGAATTGATCCCCACCTTGCTCGACGGGCTGAAGCCGTTGAAGTAGCAGGGGGCGTGGCGCGCGGATCGACAAGGCGTCGCGGCATCGCGGATAATCGCGGGCCATTCAACCGCATTCACTCGAGGAACAGCCGATGGGCAAGGGACGCGTCGAAGCCTTCAGCGATGGCGTGATCGCCATCATCATCACGATCATGGTGCTCGAAATCAAGGTGCCGGAAGGCTTCGACCTCGCCGCGCTGCGCCCGCTGGTGCCGGTGTTCTGCGCGTATGTGCTGAGCTTTATCTACGTGGGCATCTACTGGAACAATCATCACCACATGTTCCATGCAGTGCAGAAGGTCAACGGCGGCGTGCTGTGGGCGAATCTGCATCTGCTTTTCTGGCTGTCGCTGCTGCCCGCGGTCACGCATTGGGTCGGCGAGAATCACCTGGCTTCGTGGCCGACCGCGCTGTACGGCGTCGTGCTGTTCATGTCGGCAATCGCCTATTTCATTCTGACGCGCTTGCTGGTTCGCCAGCACGGCCGCGATTCCGCGCTGGCGAAGGCGGTCGGCAACGACTTCAAGGGCAAGGTTTCCGTTGCCATTTATCTGGCGGGCATCGTGCTCGCGTTCGTGGCGCCGTGGACATCGGCGGCGCTCTATGCACTCGCGGCGGCGTGGTGGCTCGTGCCGGACAGGCGTATCGAACACGTTCTGGAAGCCTGAGCATGCTCGCGTTGAAGCTCGCGCTCGTGCCGGCGTTTCTCGCCGCGCTGACGATGGCGGGGCGCATGTGGGGACCGTCGGTGGCGGGCTGGCTCGCGGGCCTGCCGGTCGTCGCGGGACCGATCGTGCTGCTGCTCGCGCTGGCTCGCGGGCCGTCGTTCGCGGCGCAGGCGTCGGTTGCCTCGATTGCGGCGATTGCCGCGTCGGAAGCATTCAACCTTGCGTATGCGTTGAGTTGCCGCCGTTTGTCGTGGCCGGTCGCGGTCGTCGCGGGCATGAGCGCGTGGCTCGTGGCGGCGCTGTTGCTCGCACAACTGCCGCGCTCGCTCGCGTGGGCCGTTGCGGCGGCTTGCACGGCTGTCGCGATTTCGCAGAGCGTTTTGCCGCGCGTCGCGGGACAGGTGCCGGCCGCGCGGGCCGGGCGGGCGGATCTCGTCGCGCGCATGCTCGCCGGCGCGCTGTTGACGCTTGCGGTCACTGGCTTGTCGGCATCGATGGGGGCGACCTGGAGCGGCCTGCTGTCGGTCTTTCCGCTGCTCGGGATTGTGCTTGCCGTGTCGGCACAGCGCGAGCACGGGCCCCATTTCGTCGCGTTGCTGATGCGTGGCATGGTAGTGGGGCGCGGCTCGTTCGCGGCGTTCTTCGCGGCGACCGCGGCAATGCTGCCACGCTATGGCGTGTGGGCGAGCTTTGCGTGCGCGTCGGCGATTTCGATCGTCGTGCAAGGCGCGACGCGGCGCATGCTGGATGCGCGGCGGCCGGTGCGAGCAGGATCGTCGGAGGCTTCGTTGCAGCGGCGGGTCGAATAGTCTCGCGCGAGTATGGGAGCGGCCGTCTGCACGCGAGCGTTCGCCGCGTGTGGGCTGGGCGTGGCGCAAAGCACGGCCGAGCGAGCTGCGAAACGTCGCTGCGGTCGCCGGTCGATTGAGATGCCCGCGGGCGCGTCGTTTGCTCGCAAAGCGGAGCTTTGCCAACACTTCCTTCATGACTCCAGCCCAACATCGTCCGCCGTCGAGCCGCATCGGCCTGATCTCCGACACGCATAACCTCGTGCGGCCGGAAGCGCTCGCGTATCTCGCCAACTGTGACGCCATCATCCATGCCGGCGATATCTGCAATCAGGCGGTGCTCGACGCGCTCGCGCAGATCGCGCCGCTCACGGTGGTGCGCGGCAATAACGACGTGGGCGAGTGGGCCGCGGCGCTGCCGACCCATGCGACGCTTACCGTGCAGCAGGTCGTGATTCTGGTCGTGCACGACATGGCCGAGGTGCCAGCCGATCCGCGCACACAGGGCATCAAGGTCGTGGTGACCGGCCACTCGCACAAGCCGTCGATCAGCGAGCGCGACGGCGTGCTGTTCGTCAACCCCGGCAGCGCGGGGCCGCGGCGTTTCAAGCTGCCGGTTTCGGCGGGACTGCTGACCATCGAAGGCGCACACGCCGAGGCGAGGGTCGATGTGTTGCTGGAATGAAAAAGGGCCGGCTCTTGCGCCGACCCTTTGTCCACTACTTCAAGTCTTCACGACGAGCGCAGCATTGCACTGCGTTTGCCGCGATCACGCGCGCGCCGTAGCGGTCGCCGCGTAGCCTTCGTCCATCTCTTCGGCTTCACGTTCGCCGCGCAGCACAGCGTGTGCTTCGGCGCGCGTCGCCACGCACGGACCCGAGCCGAGCAGCGGCTTGCGGGCCGTTTCGCGCAGCGCGACGACCGAGACGATGCCGATCAGCGACGCGCCCATCAGGTAGTACGCGGGCATCATCAGATTGCCGGTGCGCTCGACGAGCCACGCGGTCACGAGCGGCGTCGTGCCGCCGAACAGCGACACCGAAATGTTGAAGCCGATGGCCAGCGCCCCATAACGGATCTTCGTCGGGAAGAGGGCCGGCAGCGCCGAGGGCATCACGCCCGTAAAGCACGAGAGCAGCACGCCCAGAATCATCAGGCCGGCGAACACCGGCAGCACCGTGCCCATGCGGATCAGGAGGAGCGCGGGAATGGACAGCGCGAAGAGACCGACGCAGCCGAACAGCATGACCGGCTTGCGGCCGATCGCGTCCGAGAGGCGGCCGGCCGCGAGCGTTGCCGGCATCATCAGCACCATCACGAGGAGGACGATGAAGAGGCCGTGCGATTCATTGAAGTGCAGCGTCGCCGACAGGTAGCTCGGCAGATACGAGAGCGCCATATAGTCGGTCACGTTGAAGATCAGCACGAGGCCGACGCACAGCAGGAGCGGCTTCCATTGCTGCACGAGCAACTGACGGAACGACTGCTTCGGCAGCGCCTTTTCCTCGGCTTCGCGTTGCTCGGCCTGCTTCTTGAACGCGGGCGTTTCTTCCAGCTTCATGCGGATGTAGAGACCCACGAGTCCGAGCGGACCGGCGATCAGGAACGGCACACGCCAGCCCCACGACAGCAGCGCGTCGTTCGACAGCGTCGCGGTGAGCACGGCGACCGTGCCCGCGCCCAGCACATAGCCGATCAGCGTGCCGAATTCGAGAAAGCTGCCCATGAAGCCGCGGCGCTTGTCCGTCGAGAATTCGGCGATGAAGGTCGCCGCGCCGCCGTATTCGCCGCCGGTCGAAAAGCCTTGCACCAGACGCGCGACGAGCAGCAGGGCCGGCGCGAGAATGCCGATCGACCCGTAGCTCGGAATCAGCCCGATGGCGAACGTGCCGAGCGCCATCATGATCATGGTCATTGCCAGCACGCGCTGACGGCCGATGCGGTCGCCGAGCGGCCCGAACACCATGCCGCCGACCGGGCGCACCAGAAACGCGGCGGCGAACGTGCCGAAGGTCGCGATCAACTGGGCGGACGGGCTCGACGACGGGAAGAACACTTTGCCGAGCGTGACAGCGATGTAGCTGTACACGCCGAAGTCGAACCATTCCATTGCGTTGCCAAGCGCCATGGCGCCGACGGCACGCTTCAAGAGAGAGTGGTCGACGACCGTGATGTCGTCGAGGGAAAGGCGTTGTTCTTGTTGGTGTCGCCAGAAGCCGTTGCTGGAAGCGGTCAAGGTAAAAACTCCGATGACTGCGACGAAACTCATGATGCGTTCCGCCACGGTTGCTGGGAAGTGTTGTTTCGAGAAACGGGGCGAGGGCCTTCTCGCCGCGACGGCGAAAAAGTGGGCGCGCATAGAAAGAAAACGCAAAAGACTCGCCAAACGCTGCGCAAGCAGCGAAAACAGCAAGTGCCCGTGCCTCGCGAGCCAGGTCGCGAAAAAACACTCGTCTAGATTGTGCTGACTGTTGCACCTGCGTGGCCGTGAAAGGGGGGCAGGCGCATGAAGACGCGGGCGGCTCGGCGCCGGATTCCACGTCACGGGAAGGCTTGAAACGAAAAAGGCCGGTGCTTGATTCGCGGTTGCGACGCCTTCGGGACGACCCTCAGAACTGACTCAACCTGCGATACGACCGACAAGCCTTCTTGTATAAAAACTGTTCCATCGCGATGGACACGCCGCAGTGCGGGCACTCGCAGTGCACGCACTATGTGTCGCAAGGTCAGAGAACGCGAATGAAGGTGAATTGCTGTTGGAACGACACACATGTTAGCACGATGGCAGAGGATCGTGCAAACCCGGATTCGCCGGGGAGGGCGGTGAACGGCGCGCAATCCCTTGCCGGGAGCGGGATTCGGGCAATCGGGCGGTCTGGAGAAGGGGCTTAAAACGGCCTGAAAATGTACCGTTTGGGGAGTTTTGCGGGCGCTCGCCGGAGGTTGAGCGACGAAGTGTTCGTGCGAAAAAAATCCGCGCATGAGGCGCGGATTTCGTTGTGGTGCAGGTAAGGGCGTGACGCCCGATTGCTGCGATCGAGCGCTCACCAGTCATTCGTTCATTCGCCTGCAGGCGGCACATAGCCCTGCGCGGTGTCCGCGCCTTCGCCGAAGAAGAACTTCTCGGTCTGCTTCATCAGGTACTGGCGCGCGCGCGGGTCGGCCATGTTCAGACGATTTTCATTGATCAGCATGGTTTGCTGCTTCAACCACGCTTGCCATGCTTCCTTCGAGATGCTTTCGTAGATCCGCTTGCCGAGTTCGCCCGGCAGCGGCGGGAAATCGAGGCCTTCGGCTTCCTTGCCGAGCTTCGCGCATTGAACCATACGAGTCATGTTGGGCTTCTCCTCTGTCGGCCGGCGTAGTGCTTCAGCACTGACGCCGGCCCATAAAAAATAAATGACCGGATCATTCGACGACGGCCGGTCGCTTATAGGGGGCCGCTCAGAGCTGTTTCATCAGCACGAGCGATTTGCGCTGCCAGTTATACAGTCGGCGGCGGTCTTCGGGCAGGTCGTCGACCGTGACCTTCACGAAACCGCGCTTCAGGAACCAGTGTTCCGTGCGCGTGGTGAGCACGAAAATACGCGTGAGGCCGCGCGCCCGCGCGCGCTGCTCGATGCGCTTGAGCAGGCGCTCGCCGTCGCCCGTGCCTTGCGCTTCCGGCGCGACGGTCAGGCAGGCCATTTCGCCGATGCGCTCCTGCGTGTACGGATACAGCGCCGCGCAGCCGAACAGCACGCCGTCGTGCTCGATCACCGAGAAGTGGTCGATGTCGCGCTCGATCTGATGGCGCCCGCGCCGCACCAGCGTGCCGTCGGACTCGAGCGGCTCGATCAGCGCGAGAATGCCGCCGACGTCGTCCGGCGTGGCTTCGCGCAGGCTTTCCAGGTTCTCGTACGAGATCATCGTGCCGACGCCGTCGTGCAGGAACAGTTCGAGCAGCAAACTGCCGTCGAGCGCGTAGGGGATGATGTGCGCCCGCGCCACGCCGCCCCGGCACGCGCGGATCGAGTGCTTCAGATAGAAGCCCGCGTCGCCGGTGACCTCGCCGCTTTCGTGCAGCTTGTAGGCGTCGTCGAGCGACAGTTCGCGGATCAGCTCCGGGCCGTCCTCGCCGGCTTGCATGAGGCCGGGCGTTTCGGTCAGGAACACGATCTTGTCGGCGCGCAATGCGATCGCGGCGGCGGAGGCCACGTCTTCCATCGACAGATTGAATGCTTCGCCGGTGGGCGAAAAGCCGAGCGGCGAGAGCAGCACGAGCTTGCGGCTCGCGAGCGAGTGGCGGATCGAATCGGCGTCGATCTTGCGCACCACGCCGGTGTGCGCGAAGTCCACGCCGTCCAGAATGCCGACGGGGCGTGCCGTCACGAAGTTGCCCGACACGACGCTGATGTGCGCGTGCGCCATGGGCGTATTCGGCAAGCCCTGGCTGATGGCCGCCTCGATGTCCAGACGCACTTCGCCGGCCGCTTCTTTCGCGGATTCGAGCGCGCGCGCGTCGGTAATGCGCATGCCGTGCGAAAACTCGGACTCGACGCCGTGCAGACTCATCTGCTCCTCGACCTGCGGGCGCGAACCGTGCACCAGCACGATCTGGATGCCCATGGCCTGCAGCAGCGCGATGTCCGACACGAGCGCATTCAGGAGCCCCTGATGCACCACTTCGCCGCCGAACCCGACGACGAACGTCTTGTTGCGGAACGCGTGGATGTAAGGGGCGACTGAGCGCATCCAGTCGACGAATTGCGCGTGCTGGGCGAGGTCTTCCGATGCTCCAGCAGGGGCCGGAACGCTCGCGGGCGCGGGGACGAGGTCGGTTTGGGAATTCATGCCCGGGATTATAATGCGCCCCCATGTCGAATGTACCCAAAAGTCCCGCCGCGGCGAACGAGAATGCGGCGCCGGCCGCCGATCAAACGAAGGCCGGCGACGCGAAGCGCCGCGCCGAACAGGACGCGAAGCGCCGTCCCGAACAGGACGCGGACCGTGGCAAGCCGAACGCGCCCCGCAAGGCGCGCGAGCCGCATCGTGCTCCGCGCGAGGCCAACGCCAGCCGCGAGCCGAAGGCCATCCGCGAGCCGCGCGAGCCGAAAGCCACCCGCGAGCCGCGCGAATCGAGGCCCGCTCGCGAGCCGAATCCCATTCCGCCCATCACGTTTCCCGAGGCGCTGCCCGTTTCCGGCCGCCGTGACGAGATAGCAAAAGCTATTGCGGAAAACCAGGTCGTGATCGTGTCCGGCGAGACCGGCTCGGGCAAAACCACGCAGCTGCCGAAGATCTGCCTCGCGCTCGGTCGCGGCCTCGGCGCGGGCGGCTCGGGGCTGATCGGCCACACGCAGCCGCGCCGCATCGCCGCTTCGGCAACGGGCCGGCGCATCGCCGAGGAACTGGGCACGCCGTTCGGCGAAGTCGTCGGCTACAAGGTGCGGTTTACCGACAACCTGTCGCCGGGCGCATCGGTCAAGCTGATGACGGACGGCATTCTGCTCGCCGAGACGCAGACCGACCCGCTGCTGAAGGCGTATGACACGCTCATCATCGACGAGGCGCACGAGCGCAGCCTCAACATCGATTTTCTGCTCGGCTATCTGAAGGAAATTCTGCCGAGGCGCCCGGATTTGAAGCTGATCGTGACCTCGGCGACGATCGACGCCGATCGTTTCGCGCGCCATTTCGGCAGCGAGGACAAACCCGCGCCGGTGATCGAAGTGAGCGGCCGCCTGTATCCGGTCGAGGTGCGCTACCGTCCGGTCGCGGAAGAAAGCGCTGCCGTCAAAGCGGCGCAAGGCACGGCGGGCGGAACGGGCGCGTCGTCGCGCGGCGATCGGCCGAAGACGCAGCGCGAAACGGACCGCGATCTGATGGAGGCGCTCGTCGACGCCGTCGACGAATTGTGCCGCGAGGGTCCCGGCGACGTGCTGGTGTTCCTGCCGGGCGAGCGCGAAATTCGCGATGCCGCCGAGGCGCTGCGCAAGCACCATCCGCCGCACACGGAAATCTTGCCGCTGTTCGCGCGGCTTTCCGCCGCCGAGCAGGAGCGCGTGTTCCGCACTTCGAACGCGCGGCGCATCGTGCTCGCGACCAACGTGGCGGAAACCTCGCTCACCGTGCCGGGCATCCGTTATGTGGTCGACACGGGCCTCGCGCGCGTGAAGCGCTACTCGTATCGGAACAAGGTCGAGCAGTTGCAGGTCGAGCCGATTTCGCAGGCCGCCGCGAATCAGCGGGCAGGGCGCTGCGGGCGGGTGGCGGACGGCATCTGCATTCGTCTTTACGACGAGAGCGATTATCAGAGCCGCACGCGTTTTACCGATCCGGAGATTCTGCGCTCGTCGCTCGCTTCCGTGATTCTGCGCATGAAGTCGCTGCATCTGACGGCGATTGAGACGTTTCCATTTATCGAGCCGCCGCCCGGCCGCGCCATCGCCGACGGCTATCAACTGCTCAACGAACTCGGCGCCGTCGACGACGACAACCAGCTCACGCCGCTCGGCCGCGAGCTCGCGCGCCTGCCGCTGGATCCGCGCGTCGGCCGGATGATTCTCGCCGCGCGCGATCAGCAGTCGCTGAAGGAAGTACTGATTATCGCGAGTGCATTGTCCGTACAGGATCCGCGCGACCGGCCGATTGAGGCCCAGGAACAGGCCGACCAGGCACATCGCCGTTTCGTCGACGAGCGCTCCGAATTCCTACAGTGGTTGAAGATCTGGAACTGGTTCGAAGAGGCAATTTCGCACAAGAAGTCGAACAAGCAACTGCACGAGGAATGTCGCAAGAACTTCCTGTCGCAAGTGCGGCTGCGCGAATGGCGCGACGTCCATTCGCAGCTCCTGACGGTGGTGCGCGAGCACGGCTGGCGTCTGAATGAAGCCGAGGCCACGTTCGAGCAGGTCCATCTTGCGCTATTGACGGGCCTGCTCGGCAATATCGGCCTGAAAGCCGACGACGAGCCGTATTACCTCGGCGCGCGCGGCATCAAGTTTTATCTGTGGCCGGGTTCCGCGCTCGTGAAGAAAGCGGGCAAGTGGGTGATGGCGGCGGAACTGGTCGAGACGAGCCGTCTCTACGCGCGCTGCATCGCGAGGATCGAGCCCGAATGGATCGAGAAGATCGGCGCGCATCTGCTGAAGAGATCGCTGTCCGAGCCGCATTGGGAAAAGCGCGCGGCGCAAGTGTCGGCGTTCGAGCGCGCCGTGCTGTACGGGTTGCCGATCTATCACCGCCGCCGCGTGAGCTTCGGCAAGCAGGACCCGGCGCGGGCGCGCGAGCTGTTCATTCGCGGCGCGCTTGTCGAAGGCGAATTCGACACGAAGCTCGGATTTTTCTCGCACAACCGTAAGTTGCTCGCCGACATCGAGCAACTGGAACACAAGTCGCGCCGTCAGGATGTGCTCGTCGACGATGAGCTGATCTACGGCTTTTACGACCAGGCGCTGCCGAAGGGCATTTATACGGGCGCGGCATTCGAGCGCTGGTATCGCGACGAGGTGAAGAAGAGCGGCCAGCCCGAGGACAAGCTGCGCCTGCTGTACCTGTCGCGCGACGATCTGATGCGCCACGAAGCTGCCGGCGTGACCACCGACCTGTTCCCGAAACGGATGACGATGGCAGGCGTCGAGATGGCGCTCACCTATCACTTCGAGCCGGGGTCGCCGCGCGACGGCGTGACGCTCGCCGTGCCGCTTTTCGCGCTGAATCAGGTGGACGCGCGGCGCTGCGAGTGGCTCGTGCCCGGCATGCTCAAGGAGAAGACGCAGCTGCTGCTGAAGTCCTTGCCGCAGAAATTGCGCCGCCACTGCGTGCCGCTGCCCGAGTACGCGGCCGGCTTCGTCGAGCGGCATGAGGCGCCGCGCTTTGCCGCGGGCGGTCTGCTCGAAGCGCTGATTGCCGATGTCCGCGAAGAGAAGCAGGTCGCGCTCAAGCAGGCGGATTTCAAGCTCGAGACGCTGCCGCCGCATCTGTTCATGAACTTCAAGGTGATCGACGAGCACGGGCGGCAGCTCGCGATGGGCCGCAATCTGGCGCAACTGCGCGCGGAATTCGGCGGGCAGGCGCAGCAGCATTTTCAGAAGATCGCGTCGAGCGCGGCGGGCGCGGCGCTCGCGGACGCGGCGGGGACGGGCGGGGCCGCGCCGGTGGCGCCGGGCGCGCGCGGTAAAAGCGCCTCCTCGACCGGGCCGCAGACGCCCGAGCCGGGCGAGCGGACCGCCGGCACCGCGATCTACGAAAACCTCACCACGTGGAATTTCGGCAAGCTGCCCGAGTTGCTCGAAATTCGCCGCGGCGGGCAGACGCTCTTCGGCTATCCGGCGCTCGTCGACCGCGGCACGCATTGCGACGTCGAGGTGTTCGATTCGCCGGACGAGGCGGCGCGGATTCATCGCGCGGGCTTGCGTCGACTGTTCGCCTTGCAGTTGAAGGAGCCGATCAAGTATCTGGAGAAAAATCTGCCGGGCTTGCGCGAAATGGCGATGCAGTTCATGACGCGCGGCACGCAGGAAGAGCTGCGTGATCAGCTGATCGACACCGCGCTCGACCGCGCGTGTCTACAAGATCCGCTACCGGACGACGACGTCAGCTTTCACACGCGCCGCGATGAAGGACGCAGCCGGCTCACCTTGCTGGCGCAGGAAATCGCGCGGCTGGTCGGCCAGATTCTCGGCGAATACGCGGCCGTGCTGAAGAAGCTCGTGCAGGCCAGGCCGTTCGCGGCGGCCCATGCCGACATGCAGACTCAGCTCGACGCGCTGGTCAGCAAGCGTTTCGTGGTCGATACGCCGTATTCGCAACTCACGCATTTCCCACGCTATCTGAAGGGCATTGGGTTGCGCATCGACAAGCTGAAGGCCGACCCCGCACGCGATACGCGGCAATTCGCAGAATTTCAGCCGTTGTTGCAGCACTACCAGCGGGCGGTCGCGCAGCGCGGCGGCGTGCCGGACGCGCGTCTGTCGGAGTTCCGCTGGCTGCTCGAAGAGCTGCGTGTGTCGCTGTTCGCGCAGGAACTGCGCACGCCAATGCCGGTGTCGGTCAAGCGGCTTTATAAGGTGTGGGATTCGATGCAGCGGTGAAGGGGCAGAGTGGGCGGCGCGGCTGGCGAGTCTGATTCGCGCTTGCCGCTTGCCGCTTGCCTCGCTGCTATTTCGGCTTCGACTCTTCGGGGCGCGGTCGCGGGTGATGTGTTTGCACTCTGGGCAGCTGCTCGCCGGTGGTTTGCGGTTGTGCCTGCGTCGGCAGTGCACGCGTTTCCCGCTTCTGACTTTTCCCGAGATGAAAAAAGGCGCGTGGCACGCTCCATTGTCGGTGGAGCGCACCACGCGCAAACACGCGCGGGCCGCTGTCGAGCCCGCGCCTACCTGCTGGTGACAAACTACCTATGTTGCGCCATGCACTGGCGGGACGGCGCGACAGGGTGCCGTCACGCCGCACCCGCTTACCAATGCATGCCTGCCCCAACCGATGCGCCGAACTGGCCGCGCGAATCCGTGCTGCCTTGCAGCTTGTAGACCCACTTGCCGGTCTCCGACAACTGCGACACGCCGATGGCCAGCGCCGACTGTCCGCCATAGGTGCCACCGGCCATCGCGACCATGCCGCGGCCGGGCAGGACCGCCTGAGGCAGACCTGCCATGGCCAACGCAGACGCGGTGCCGCCGTACGAATCGCGTCGTGCCGAGCGGATCTGGTCGTCCGTGTAGCTTCGCGCCTCGCCGACTGCGCCGCTCACGCTCTGTTGCAACTGGTTGACGTTCACGGCGTCGGTACCTTGCACACCGGCGGCGACGTTGGCGATCTGGCGCTCCTGGCCCGCGGCACCGACCGATACCGTGTTCGCACGATCCGCCACAGATCCTTGGCCCAGTGCGACGGAATTGGCAGCGCTAGCAGTGGCGCCTGCGCCGAGGGCGGTCGCGTTGTTGGCGATAGCAGAAGAGTTTGCGCCGAATACCGCTGCGTTGTTACTGCTTGCGGAAGAGTTGGCGCCGACCGCTGTCGCGCTGCTGCCGGTTGCAGACGCGCCGGCGCCGATTGCGCTGCTGTTGGTGCCGGTGGCTTGGGCGTTGGCGCCCGCGGCAAGCGAGTGCGTGCCCGTCGACACCGCACCCTCCGTGTCGCGATCGCCTTCGCCGCTGAAGAACGGGTTGGCCGCGTTGACGACGGCGTTGTTGACCGCCCCGATGGCCGCATTCAGTTGACCGACATTGACGGCATCGGAAAGATCGACGCCATTCGCGACGTTGTGAAGCACCGTGCCGCCGCTCGCTGCATCGCCGCCTAACGTGACGCTATTTTTGTTGACGCTGCCGTCGGCGTTGCGGTCGTACATGACCGCGCCGTCGAGCTTCGCGGCGGTGGCGGCGCCCTGGTCGCTTACCGCTTTCAGCTGGGCGACGTTGACCGCGTCGGTGTCCGCGGTGCCGGCGGCGACGTTGGTGATCTGGCGTTCGTTGCCTGCGGAGCCGACGGAGACGGTGTTGGCACGATCGGCGAGCGAACCCTGGCCGAGTGCGACCGAATTCGGCGCCGCTGCGCTGGCGCGGTAGCCGAGTGCCGTGGCGTTGTCGTTCGCCGCGCTTGCCTGATAGCCGAGAGCAGTGGAGCCGTCGTTGACTGCGCTGGAGAAGCCGCCGACGGCGGTGCTGAACGCGCCCTGCGCCGCGGCGTTCGTGCCGGCGGCGAAGCTGGCTTCACCGGTAGCGAGCGCCGAGCTGCCGATAGCGACCGCATTGGCGCCGGTGGCCAGAGCGGAGCTGCCGATGGCGACAGCGTTCGCGGCGGTGGCGGACGCGTCGTCGGTGCCGTCGTTCAGCCCATTCGCCTTGAAGTAGCGCGAGGCGTTGGCACTGACGGCTTGCAGCTGACTCAGGTTGACCGCGTCGGTGTCCGCGGTGCCGGCGGCGACGTTGGTGATCTGGCGTTCGTTGCCTGCGGAGCCGACGGAGACGGTGTTGGCACGATCGGCGAGCGAACCCTGGCCGAGTGCGACCGAATTCGGCGCCGTTGCGCTGGCGCGGTAGCCGAGTGCCGTGGCGTTGTCGTTCGTCGCGCTTGCCTGATAGCCGAGAGCTGTGGAGCCGTCGTTGACTGCGCTGGAGAAGCCGCCGACGGCGGTGCTGAACGCGCCCTGCGCCGCGGCGTTCGTGCCGGCGGCGAAGCTGGCTTCACCGGTGGCGAGCGCCGAGCTGCCAATAGCGACCGCATTGGCGCCGGTGGCCAGAGCGGAGCTGCCGATAGCGACAGCGTTCGTGCCGGTGGCGGATGCGTCGTCGGTGCCGTCGTTCAGCCCATTCGCCTTGAAGTACCGCGACACGCCTGCAGTGGCTGCTTGCAACTGGCTGACGTTGACGGCATCGGTAGCGGCCGCGCCCGCGGCGACGTTGGTCAGGCGCCGCTCGTTGTTTGCGGAGCCGACCGACACTTCGCCTGTCGCATTCATACCGGCGATGGTCGCGGGATCTGCGCCGGCGGGTACATATGCGGGGGTCGTGAGGTCAGTGCCTGTTTTCGACCCGGCACCGAGCGCGACGCTGTTGTCCGCCGAAGCCGTGGCGGCAGATCCGAGCGCAACGGAGTTGAGGCCCGTCGTGGAGGCGGCATAGCCCAGTGCCGTGGAGTTGTCGCCTGCGGCCATCACCGAGGGGCCGGCCGCGAACGCATTGTTGCCCGAGGCGTTGGCCGCATAGCCGAGCGCCACCGAACTCAACCCGCTGGTCACGGCCGTGTACCCGAGGGCGACCGAATAGTCGCCTGCGGCCGTGGCAAACGCTCCGCCGGACAATGCGGCGGTTGACGCGCTCCCGTGATAGCCGAGCGCGGTAGAGAGCGTTCCGTTGGCTTGAGCGCCGCTGCCGAACGCGGCACTGGCGTCGTTGCGCGCGAGTGCTCCTGAGCCTGCCGCGATCGAATCGACGCCGCTCGCGAGCGCATTGAACCCGGTCGCCACTGACCGTGCACCCGTGGCTGCTGAAATCGCCCCTGTGGCGGTGGACAAATCGCCCGCCGCCCTCGCAGCCAGGCCCGTCGCCGTGGAGCCCGAGCCGGTTGCGGCGGCGTTCGCGCCGAGCGCGATAGAGCCGTCGCCCGCAGCAATTGCGTTTGCACCCTCGGCAACGGCAATGGCGCCCGAAGCAGTCGCGTTGAAGCCGACAGCAACTGCGAAGTCTCCTGAGGCATTGGCGAACGGTCCGGCCTCGGTCGCGTCCAAACCGGCCGCCATCGCGTCCGGGCCGGCCAACACCGCCGCGGCCAGCACCGTCGCGACGACAACTTTTCTCCGTACGCTTCCGCGCTTCTTCTTCGCTGTGGATGTCTCCGGCGCGGCTACCCACGTCGCCGTCGTTTCACACCAGACTGAGTGATGGACTTTATTCATTTATTCTAAAACTCCGTGCTGCTATTTTCGGGGCGGCGCGGCGCGATAATCGGTGGACGGGTCATCGTCCATTGGGGGCGTACTGGATCACGGCGAATAATGATGACTAATCGCCGTGTTTCTTCTGCCGTTAATTGTTGTTGCGGTCGTGTATGTCCGTTGTTCAGCCGCATTGATCGCGCTCACTCGCTGCGCCCCAGGTTAAAAAGAGGCTGGACGATGAGTGCGCACGATTGTCTGCGTCAGGCGCTGAGCGCACCAATAAGCCAAATCCGAAATATGCAAAACCGATTTTGTGGTCTTAATCGACAGCGGATTTTTTGCGCTGCAGTTAAAAACCAATGAGAATTATCGAATTGGTTCTTAGCGAAGGCTGGCTGAGCTGAGTTAATTCTTAATAAGCAAATAATGATTTAAGAGAGCCTGTCCATTAGAAAATGGCGCCCAATCCCCCGTTTGAGGGCCGCCGCCAGCCTTCATCCGGCCCTTCATTTTCCTCGTCGCTGAACCCGACTTGCGTCAACCGCAGGCAGCGGCAAACGTTCTACAATGACAGCCGTTCTCCGAAGTGAGTTTTCATGCGTAAATTTTTTCTTCCCGGCGTCACAGCCACGTTCGCCGCAGGCGTTGCTCTCGCCGCCGCGGCAGGCTTTTTTTCTCCGGCGGCCCGCGCCAACAACGTGATCGTGCTGAATTCCGCCGAAGCCACGCTGAGCCTCATCGACGAGACGACCCGTCAGGTCATCGGCACGGTGCCGACCGGCAAAGAACCGCATCACCTGATGGCCACGCCGGACAATTCCTCGCTGATCGTCGCGAACTCGGTGTCCAACAATCTGATGTTCGTCGACCCGAAAACCGGGCAAGTCCAGCGCTGGGTCGAAAACATCGAAGACCCGTACCAGATCGGCTTTTCGCCTGATCGCAAGTGGCTCGTCACGACCGGGCTGCGCCTTGACCGCTTGGACATCTATCACTACGACGGCCAGAAAAACCAGATGACGCTCGCGTCGCGTCTGCCGCTCGCCGTCATGCCGAGCCACATGGCTTTCACGAACGACAGCAAAACGGTCTTCGTCACGCTGCAGGTTTCGGGCGAACTCGCCGCGATCGATCTGCCCACGCAAACCGTGAAGTGGAAAATGAAGGTCGGCAAGGTGCCGGCGGGGCTGTGGATGACGCCGGGCGAGAAGTATCTGCTCGTCGGCATGACGGGCGCCGATTACGTCGCCGTGGTCGACTGGCACACGCAGAAGATCGTCAAGACGATCCATACGGGCAACGGCGCGCACAACTTCCGCTCGCTCGCGGACGGCAGGCACGTCGCGGTGTCGAACCGGGTGGCGAGCACGATCAGCATCATCGACGAAGAATCGCTCACCAACGTCGGCGACATCACCGGTCTGATGCCCGGCCCCGACGACATGGAACTTTCCGCCGACAAACGCTATCTGTGGGTAACGTTCCGCTTTGCGAAGCACGTCGGCGTTATCGACCTGAGCACGCGCAAGCTGATCCAGACGATCGCCGTCGGCCGCTCGCCGCACGGCATCTATTTCTTTAACCGCGCGCCGGTCACGGCGCCGAACGGCGCGTGATAATGGAGATATTCCAGCTGCGCGTTGCCGCGCGATAGCGAGCCGCCCAGATCGAAGTCACCGACCAGCGCCATGTTCCATCTGATCTTCTCCTCACTCGACAACTTCGTCTCCGCCGCGCAGACGTTGTTGTACGTCAACGTGGTGCAGCCGCTGCTGTTCCACTTCGATCTGATGGACTACGACGAAGACACCTACGACAGCCTTTACTGGGTGATCGTGGGCGTCCTCGAGGTGCTGGCCATGTACGCGATCCTGCGGCCGCTCGAGGCGCTGCGTCCGGTCGAGCAATGGGACAACCGCAAGGCCGTGCGCGTCGACGTCATTTATACGTGGATCGCCAAGCTCGGCATTCTCAACCTGTTTTTTTTCTTCGCGCTGCAGCCATTTTTCGACAATGTTCAGGCGTGGCTGCGTCTGCACAACATTTCGAATATCGAATTCGACAACCTGTGGCCGGGCGTGACCACAGAGCCGCTCGTCACGTTCGCGATGTACCTGCTCGCGCTCGACTTCGCCGGCTACTGGTATCACCGCTGGCAGCACCGCATCGGCGTGTGGTGGGAGTTGCACGCGGTGCACCATAGCCAGCAGCAAATGTCGCTGTGGGCCGACGACCGCAATCATCTGCTCGACGACCTGCTGCAGGCGTCGTTTTTCGCGGTCATCGCGCTTGTGATCGGCGTGCCGCCGTCGCAGTTCGTCGTGCTGGTCGCGATCACGAATCTCGCGCAGAGCGTGCAGCACGCCAACATCCGCCTGTACTTCGGCTGGCTCGGCGAGCGTCTGCTCGTCAGCCCGACGTTCCATCGGCGCCATCATGCGATCGGCTATGGTCACGAGGGCCTGAAATACGGCTGCAACTTCGGCGTGCTCTTTCCGTGGTGGGACATGCTGTTTCGCAGCGTGTCGTGGAGCCGCGACCTGGAGCCGACCGGCATCAGCGACCAGTTGCAAGGGCGTGCATACGGCGAAGGCTTCTGGGCGCAGCACTGGCTTGCCTTCGTGCGCATCGGCCGGCGCCTTACCGCACGGCGCCGCACCGAGGGCGGTGCGACCGCGCTCTGAACCCACCCGACTTTCTTTTTCGTGCGCCGTCCGTCTCCCCGGCGGCCCGTCACGTGGTTTATGCTGTCCACGTTTGCCCTCGCGGTCCGTATTCAACGACCGCTGCGTCGCTTCCTTCATTGATCGTTGCACTCACCGTCACTGGCTCGCATGAATGACCTTTTGCGCTCGTTCGGGCGCGCACTCGCAAGCGCGCTCCACCCGCGCATGCTCTGGCTGACCTTTATGCCGTTCGTCGCGGCAACGGTCGGGTGGGGCGTGATCCTGTGGTTTTCGTGGCAGACGCTGATCGGCGCGACCCGCAGCTGGCTCGAGAGCTGGTCGTTCACCGTCACGCTTTACCACCTCTTCGATTCGCTCGGCTTTTCGGCGCTGCATGCGGCTATTGCGCCGTTCCTCGTGATCGCGATGACGATCCCGCTGATTGTCGTCACGGTCCTGCTGCTTATCGCCACGCTCTCCATGCCGGCCGTCATCCGTTTTCTGTCGACGCGCCAATTCGCCAGCCTCGAAATGCGCCGCGGCGGAACGTGGTACGGTAGCCTCGGTGAGGCGCTGTGGACGACGCTGGTATGTCTCGTGCTGCTGATCGTGACGCTGCCGCTGTGGCTCGTGCCGCCGTTTTTCGCGTTGATTCCGCCGCTCCTGTGGGGCTGGCTGACTTACCGCGTGATGACGTACGACGCACTCGCGCTGCACGCCACCCGCGACGAACGGCGCGCGCTGCTGCGGCGCTTCCGCTTGCCGCTGCTGCTCATCGGCGTCGGGAGCGGTCTGCTCGGTTCGCTGCCGACGCTACTGTGGGCGTCGTCGGTGTGGCTCGTGGTGCTGTTTCCGGTCATCACCGCGGTGACGATCTGGATCTACGCGTTCATCCTCGTGTTTTCGGCGCTCTGGTTCGGCTACTACTGTCTGCGGGCGCTGCAGCGCATGCGCGCGGACGAGGCCGGCGGCGGGCGGCACGCCGCGCCGGTTCCGTATTGACTACCGATTAACGAACGAGATAACCCAAGAGGCGGCAATGGCATTTGGCGTCATTATCATCGGCGATGAAATCCTGTCGGGCAGGCGCGTCGACAAGCATTTGCCGAAAGTCATCGAACTGCTCGGCGCGCGCGGATTGTCGCTCGGCTGGGCGGAGTACATCGGCGACGATCCGCAGCGCATCACGGCCACGCTGCGGCGCACGTTCGAGTCCGGCGATATCGTGTTCTCCACGGGCGGCATTGGCGCGACGCCGGACGACCACACGCGTCAATGCGCGGCGGCCGCGCTCGGCGTGCCGCTGCAACTGCATCCAGAGGCGCAGCAGCTGATTCAGGAGCGCATCCGCGACATGTATCCGGCGACAGCGGCCACGCCGCTCGATCTGAATTCGCCGGAGAATCTGCACCGGCTGAACATGGGCACGTATCCGCAAGGCGCGGCGATCATTCCGAACGGCTACAACAAGATTCCCGGCTTCTCGATCCGCGAGCACTACTTCGTGCCGGGCTTCCCCGTCATGGCGTGGCCGATGATCGAGTGGGTGCTCGACACGCACTACGCGCATCTGCACCACGCGATGCCGCACTCGGAAAAGTCGCTGCTGGTCTTCGAGTTGCCGGAGTCGCGTCTCACGCCGCTGATGGAGAAAATCGAGCACGATTTTCCGGGCGTGCGGGTGTTCAGCCTGCCGAGCGTCGGCGACGCCGAGCGCGGCGGCGTCTACGCGCGCCATCACATAGACCTGGGTGTGAAGGGCGAGCCGGAAGCGGTAGCGGCGGCGTTCGTCAAGCTGCGCGAAGGCGTGCATCTGCTCGGCGGCGACATCGTCGAGCACGAGGCCGCGGCGGCGAAACCGCGCGGCTGATCTTTGCCAGCCCTGCCCACTCCAGCGACTTTACCGAGCCGGCTGGCCAAGCTCGTGCGTGCGGCGAGGCTGGCTGCGAACGCGGCCCGCAGCCGTGGGCGTGTGGGCTCTTATGCGCCGATCCACGGCAAGCCGCGGAAACACCAGCCCGATACCGTCTTGCGGTGGCCCTGGCTGTCCTTGTCGCCTTCGAAACCTTCCAGCAGGTCATAAGCCTTCGTGAAGCCGGCCTGTGCGGCGGCGATCGCGGCGAGCTTCGAGCGCGCGGCGCTGCGGCACAGAAACAGCACCGGCGTATCCGGCGACGCCACGTCGCCCAATTGGCTCAGGAATTCCTGGTTCGGCACGGCGCCCGGATAGCGCGTCCATTCCACGTGCGCATACTGCCCGTCGCCGACCACCGGCCGGCCGACCCAGTCGAGTTCGGCGCGCGTGCGCACGTCCACGAGACGGGCGCGCGGATCGAGCTGCAGCAGCTCGAACGCCTCGGCCGGCGAGAGCGCGCCGGCATACGGCAACTGATTGTCGGTGCGGCGTTTGTCCGCTTGCGAATACAGCTGTTCTAGCGAGCTCATGCGTCGGTCTCCTCGGGTAAAGGATTATTCTAGCGCGCCGTCTTGCGGCCGCGAGGGCGGCTGGGCGTGAGGGGCCGAGCGCCTCGTCCGGCGGTGCGTTATGCTCACAAATGGTGCAAAATCCAGCGAATGCACCAAAAGAGAGATATGCGGCCGCCTCGCTTCCTGAAACGCCCCATTCTGGTGCGATGGCGGTCGCGCTAATTTAAGGGCTGCATACCCTTCGGTGCGCGCATTCCCCGCCGACGCGCGCGCCGCGTGCCTGCGCGCCGTGTTGGCGCATACATGGCACAGTTGCTGCTTTATTAGCGCCGATCGATCTGCGACGGCTAATTTTCATATTCGCTCTTCACAATTGAGGGGTGGACGCGCCGGGACGGGTCAGCTAGATTGGGCGGCGGCTGAATCCGCCGAATTCGTTAATCAGGAGATAGGTTATGAGTAAATCCGTGGCCGACGTCGTTCAACTCGTCAAAGACGAAGACGTCAAGTTTGTCGACTTCCGTTTCACCGACACGCGCGGCAAAGAGCAACACGTTTCGGTGCCGGTGTCGGCATTCGATGAAGACAAGTTCGAAAGCGGCCATGCGTTTGACGGTTCATCGATTGCCGGCTGGAAGGGCATCGAAGCATCGGACATGTTGCTGGTCCCGGACGCGAACACGGCCTTCATCGACCCGTTCTACGAAGAATCCACTCTGGTGCTGACCTGCGACGTCGTCGAACCGGCGGACGGCAAGGGCTATGAGCGCGACCCGCGCTCGCTCGCCAAGCGCGCCGAAGCCTATCTGAAGAGCTCGGGTCTCGGCGACACGGCCTTCTTCGGCCCGGAACCGGAATTCTTCATTTTCGACTCCGTCCAGTGGAACACGGACCAGTCGGGCTGCTTCGTCAAGATCGGTTCGGAAGAAGCACCGTGGTCGTCGTCGAAGGAATTCGAAGGCGGCAACACCGGCCACCGTCCGGGCACGAAGGGTGGCTACTTCCCGGTCGCTCCGGTCGACACGTTCCAGGACATCCGCTCGGAAATGTGTCTGCTGCTCGAGCAGATCGGCATTCCGGTCGAAGTGCATCACCACGAAGTCGCGGGCCAGGGCCAGAACGAAATCGGCACCAAGTTCTCGACGCTGGTGCAACGCGCCGACTGGCTGCAGCAGATGAAGTACATCATCCAGAACGTCGCGCACACGTACGGCAAGACGGCCACGTTCATGCCGAAGCCGGTCGTCGGCGATAACGGTTCGGGCATGCACGTTCACCAGTCGATCTGGAAGGACGGTCAGAACCTGTTCGCGGGCAACGGCTACGCAGGCCTGTCGGAATTCGCGCTGTTCTACATCGGCGGCATCATCAAGCATGCTCGCGCGCTGAACGCGATCACGAACCCGTCGACGAACTCGTACAAGCGTCTCGTGCCGCACTTCGAAGCACCCGTGAAGCTCGCTTACTCGGCTCGCAACCGTTCGGCGTCGATCCGTATTCCGCACGTGAGCAACCCGAAGGGCCGCCGTATCGAAACGCGCTTCCCCGATCCGATGGCGAATCCGTACCTGTGCTTCTCCGCGCTGATGATGGCGGGTCTCGACGGCGTGCAGAACAAGATCCATCCGGGCGAAGCTGCCGACAAGAACCTGTACGACCTGCCGCCGGAAGAGGATGCAAAGATCCCGACCGTGTGCGCCGGCCTCGACCAGGCACTCGACGCGCTGGACGGCGACCGCGAATTCCTGACGCGCGGCGGCGTGTTCACGGACTCGATGCTCGACGCGTACATCGAACTGAAGACGAACGAGCTGCAGCGTTATCGTCAGTCGGTGCACCCGATCGAATTCGAAATGTACTACTCGCTGTAAGCGGCAATGGCGCTTCGCCTGTCGAACGGCGAAGCGCGTTGTCCGACGCTCGCGATCGGTCACGAAGGGACGGCGGCGCCGTCCCTTTTTCGTTAGACCGGCGCAGTGGTTTGCCACCATCTCCTATCGGCCAGACTGCAAGATGGTTCTAAAAAATCTGATCAAGGCGAGAAAAGGGCACGTCGACACGCTGTCGGACGACGCGCAGCTCGTCGCCTCCGGACTGTTGCCGGGCTTCGAGGCCTTGCCGACCGTCGTGCTGATCCTCGAGAAGCGCACGCTGCGTGTCGCGTTTGCGAATCCGTCGGCGGAGTCGATGCTCGAGCTCTCGCGCAAGCAATTGACGCAGATGGCGTGGCCGGACATCTTCTCGAATGCGGACGAACTGATCGCGACCATCACCGCGATTGCCGCCCACCGTTTTCACGCGACGCATCTCGATGCCGTGCTCGAGCGGCCCGGTCACGAGCCGCTGCACGTCCACGCGATCGTCGGCTTTCTGGAAAGCGCGCAAGACTATGTGCTGCTCGAACTCTTCGAGAACGAGCGCCATTTGCGCAGCGACCGCGAGGAGCGCATCAACGACCTCACGGCCGTCAACAAACAGCTGATCCGCAATCTCGCGCACGAAATCAAGAACCCGCTCGGCGGCATTCGCGGCGCGGCGCAGCTGCTCGAGTTCGAACTCGGCGAGCGTCAGCGCGACGAGTTGCGCGAGTACACCCAGGTCATCATCAAGGAATCGGACCGGCTGCAAACGCTCGTCGACCGTTTGCTGGAGCCGCACCGCCATCCGCATATCGTCGGCGACGTGAACATTCACGAAGTCTGCGAGCGCGTGCGCCAGGTGATTCTCGCCGAGTTTCCGCGCGGCCTCACCATCGAGCGCGATTACGACGTGAGCGTGCCGGACCTGCGCGGCGACAAGGAGCAACTGATCCAGGCGCTCCTGAACATCGTGCGCAATGCAGCCGAGGCGCTGCGCGAACGCATTTCGCAAGGCGACGCGCGCATTGAATTGCGCACGCGCATTGCGCGCAAGATCACGGTGTCGAAACGCTTATGTAAGCTGGCATTGGACTTGCATATTGTCGACAACGGCCCGGGCATTCCCGAGGACATCCGCGACCGCATTTTCTATCCGCTCGTATCGGGGCGTGAGGACGGCAGCGGTCTCGGCCTCACGCTCGCGCAGACGTTCGTGCAGCAGCACGACGGCCTGATCGAAGTGGAAAGCCGGCCCGGCCACACCGAGTTTCAGATTCTGCTGCCGCTCGACTACTGACACGCCTGTGTTCACCGCAGGCATCTCAAGACTTCTGACAGACCTATATGAAGCCGATCTGGATAGTAGACGACGATCAATCGATTCGCTGGGTGCTCGAAAAAGCGCTCGCGCGCGAGAACTTCGCGACGCGCAGCTTCGCGAACGTGCGCGAGGCGTCGGCGGCACTCGACCACGAAAGCCCACAGGTACTGGTGTCCGACATCCGGATGCCGGGCGGCTCGGGCCTCGAACTGCTGCAAACCGTGCGCGACAAGGTGCCGGGTCTGCCGGTCATCATCATGACGGCGTTCTCCGACCTGGACAGCGCGGTGGCCGCGTTCCAGGGCGGCGCCTTCGAGTATCTGGCGAAGCCGTTCGACATCGACAAGGCGGTCGAGCTGATCCGCCGCGCAGTGGACGAAAGCATGCGCGGCGAGCAGACGTGGGATGAGCGCGTCGCCGATGCACCGGAAATGCTCGGCCAGGCGCCCGCCATGCAGGACATGTTTCGCGCGATCGGCCGTTTGTCGCATTCCGCCGCAACCGTGCTCATTACCGGCGAATCGGGCACCGGAAAGGAACTGGTCGCGCGTGCGTTGCACCGACATAGCCCACGCGCGAACGGTCCCTTCATTGCGCTGAACACCGCGGCGATTCCTAAAGATCTGTTGGAGTCCGAACTGTTCGGTCACGAGCGCGGCGCCTTCACCGGCGCGCAGGCCATGCGCCAGGGCCGTTTCGAGCAGGCGGAGAACGGCACACTGTTTCTGGACGAAATCGGCGATATGCCGTTCGATCTGCAGACGCGGCTGTTGCGCGTGCTGTCGGATGGCCAGTTCTATCGTGTCGGCGGTCACAATCCGCTGCGCGCCAATGTGCGCGTGATCGCGGCCACGCACCAGAATCTGGAATCGCGCGTGCGTCAGGGACTGTTTCGCGAGGACCTGTATCACCGTCTCAATGTGATTCGCTTGCGTTTGCCGGCGTTGCGCGAGCGCAGCGAAGATATTCCGCTGCTCACGCGGCACTTCCTGCAAAAGAGCGCGCGTGATCTGGGCGTGGAGCCCAAGCGCGTCTCTGAGGAAGCGCTCGCTTATCTCGCGTCGCTGCCGTTTCCGGGCAACGTGCGGCAGTTGGAGAATCTCGCCAACTGGCTCACGGTGATGGCGCCTGCGCAGACCATTGAGATCAAGGATTTGCCGCCGGATCTCAGTCCCGCTCAGGCGGGCGCGACGGATCTTGCCGGCGGTGGCGGTGCGGCGATCGGCATGGCGGACGCGAGCCTCGCGGCCACGGCGCCGATCAATGGGGCGAGTGCCGCGGCGCAGGCCGGCACGGTGGGCGGGATGCCAGTCGCGGCGCCCGTGAGCGCATGGGAAGGCGGCTTGCGCACCGAAGTCGCGCGCCTGCTGCGCGAGAATTCCGCGGATGTGATGGACGAACTCGCGCGCCGCTTTGAAGCCGCGGTGATACGCGAGGCGCTCGACTTCACGCGCGGGCGCAAAGTCGAGGCGGCGGAGCGTCTTGGCATCGGCCGCAACACGATTACGCGCAAGATTCAGGAACTGAACCTGGAACCGTGAGAGCTCGGGGTTGACCGCGTGCGGGAGCGGTCACCCCGAGTTCTGCCCGCGTCGGAGCCGCGTTCCATACGTGTCGGAGCCGCACCCGAGCGTGTTCGAGCCGCGGCAAGGCATAATCAACGCTGTTTTCATCCGACAGCCCACGATGCCTTCCGCTTCTTCCGTTGTTTCTCCCTGGCCGCTTTCCCCCGATCCTTTCCTCTGGCTCGAAGCGCTCGACGACCCCGATGCACTGGCATGGGTCGAGAAGCAGAATGCCCGCACGCGCGCCGCGTGGTGCAGCGGCGCGCCATTCGAGGCGCTCAGGCAACGGCTCGCCGATGCCTATCTGCCGCGCGAGCGCCCCGTCATTCCCGATCGCTGGAAAGAGTGGGCATACGACCTGTGGCAGGACGAGCACAATCCCAAAGGGCTGTGGCGGCGCACTCCGTGGGCGGCGTGGCGCGCCGGCAAGCCTGACTGGCAGAACCTGATCGACTTCGACGCGCTCGGCGAGGCGGAGGGCACGCCCTGGGTGTGCGTCGAACTGGACATTCTCTATCCGGACGGCGACCGCGCGTTGATCACGCTGTCGCCCGGCGGCTCGGACGCGCTGGTGGTGCGCGAGTTCGACATCGACGCGCGGCGCTTTCTTGACGATGGTTTCGCGATCCCGAAGGCGGGCAAGCACACGGCGTCGTGGATCGACCGCGATACGCTTTACGTCGGCTGGGACAATGGGCGCAAGAGCCTCACGCGCTCGGGCTATCCGCGTGAGGTGCGGCGCTGGACGCGCGGCACCGCGCTCGCCGACGCGCCGGTTGTGTTCAGAGGCGCGCATGGCGACATCGGCGTGGAAGCGCATTACGATCCGGTGGAAAAGCGCCACACGGTGGTGAGCAGCGTCGATTTCTTCGATTCGCACACGTACTATCTCGAGATGGCAGATGGCACGCCCGTTGCCGCCGATGCCTGGCGCCGCTATGACGTGCCCTCGCATGTGGCGGTGAGCGGTTGGCAGGGCTGGCTTCTGCTCGAGCCGCGGCTCGACTGGCACTGCCGTGACGTCGTGTATCCGGGCGGCGCGTTGCTGGCGATTCGCGAGGACGCGTTCATGCGCGGCGAGCGCGAGGTGACGCCGCTGTTCATGCCGACTTCGCAGACGTCCGCGTGCGAATGGACGCATACGCGCAACCAGCTCATCGTGTCGTATCTGGAAGACGTACAGAACAGGACCTTGTTGTTCGCGCCGACGCAATCCGCCGCGCAGACGTGGCAGTGGCAACAGCGCGTCTTTCCGTCGCGCGACGACGGACAGGCCGACGTCTCGCCGGTGGAGTCGACGCTGAACGATGAAGTGTTCGTCGATACCGACGACTATCTGCGGCCGCCCGCGTACTGGCTCGCCGATCTTGCCCGCGACGATCTGAACGACTGGGCGTTGCTCGACCGCTGGCCGACGCAGTTCGACGCCACGCGCTTCACGGTGACGGGCGGCCATGCGGTTTCCGCGGACGGCACGCGTGTGCCGTACACGGTGATCGGCCCGCGCGACGCGCAAACGGCTGCACGCATGGATTCCGCCGGCGAGGCGGCAGTCGCGCAACCGGCGCGGCCGTGCCTTCTGACCGGCTACGGCGGTTTCGCGATTCCCTTGCTGCCGAGCTATCTGACGGGGCAGGGCATCGGCTGGCTCGAGCGCGGCGGCGTGTATGTGGTCGCGCACATTCGCGGCGGCGGCGAGTTCGGCACGCGCTGGCATACGGCGGCGCAAATCGAACACCGGCAACGCGCCTTCGACGATTTCATCGCGGTGGCCGAGGCGCTCGTTGCGAGCGGCGTGACGACCGCCAGGCAGCTCGGCATTCAGGGCGGCAGCAACGGCGGCCTGCTGGTGGCGGCGTGCATGGTGCAGCGTCCCGAGCTGTTCGGCGCCGTGGTCTGCGAGGTGCCGCTACTCGACATGAGCCGCTATCACCTGCTGCATGCGGGCGCGTCATGGATCGACGAATACGGCGATCCGGACGATCCCGACGACGCGCGCGTGCTCGCCGCTTATTCGCCGTACCATCGCGTGTCGGCGGGCGTGAAGTATCCGCCGGTGCTGTTCACGACCTCGACCGCCGACGATCGCGTGCATCCCGGCCACGCGCGCAAGATGGCGGCGCGCATGCAGGCGCTCGGCGTAGACAACGTGTGGTATCGCGAGAACACCGAAGGCGGGCACGGCGGCGCCGACGAGCTGGAGCAGGCCGAGCATGACGCGATGGTGTTCGGGTTCCTGTGGGGAACGTTGGGCGCTTCGGCTTGAGCGGAGGGAGCGCGTGGCCGGTCGCCGGTCGCTGCGCCTGTCTGCCGTTACGCGCCTATTTGCGCGACCACCGGCGCGTGATCCGACGGCTGGTCCCACTTGCGCGGCACCTTGTCGATTTCGCATGATGTGCACGTTTCGGCGAGCGGCTTCGACAGCAGAATGTGGTCGATACGCAGCCCCGCGTTGCGGCGGAACGCCATCATCCGGTAGTCCCACCACGAGTAGATTTTTTCCGGCTGATCGAACTGGCGAAAGGCGTCGACGAGACCGAGCTCCGTCAAGCGCACGAACTCGGCGCGTTCTTCGGGCGACACCAGATTCTGGCCTTCCCATGCCTTCGGATCGTGCACGTCGCGATCGTCCGGCGCGATGTTGTAGTCGCCGAGCAGCGCGAGCTTCGGATACAGCGCCATCTCGCTTCTGACCCAGTCGTGCAGCGCGGCGAGCCAACGCAGCTTGTACGCGAACTTGTCCGTGCCGGGCGCCTGGCCGTTGGGGAAGTACGCGGAAATGACACGCACGCCGTGGACGGTCGCCGCGACCACGCGCTGCTGCAGGTCTTCAAAGCCCGGAATGTTCCGCACGACGCTGGCTTCGTCGACAGAAAGCCCCTCGCGCACGAGGATGCCGACGCCGTTGTACGTCTTCTGGCCCGCGAACCAGCTCCGGTAGCCTTTCTCTTCCAGCTCGGCGCGCGGGAACTTCTCGTCGGGCAGCTTCAATTCCTGAAGGCACAGCACGTCGGTCCGGCTCGTTTCGAGCCAGTCGATCACATGCTGCTGACGGACTTTGAGAGAGTTGACGTTCCAGGTGGCGATTTTCACGGGAAATTCTCGAGCTGAATGGCGCAGGAGCCGTAGCTTACCAGCGTGGAGGCGCAGCGAGGATTTTCGCGTCGTCGGATCGTCTCACGGCAAGCGAGAATCAACGGTGACGCAGCCAGTCGTGGCGAAGAGGGGCGTGGATGTGTGCGCCGAGAGCCCGTTGCCGCGCTTGCGGTTCGATAAGGATGACGAAGCAATGTGCCGATGTGCTCCGCGTTTTGTAGAAAACCGGCGACGTTTCTGCGGTAGCAGGTTGACGTTTCCCCCACATCCCTATACAATCTCTTTTCTCTGACGCGGGGTGGAGCAGTCTGGCAGCTCGTCGGGCTCATAACCCGAAGGTCACAGGTTCAAATCCTGTCCCCGCAACCAATAACAGCAACGCATGTAGCCGGTTTTCTGTCTCCAAGATGATTGCGCCGATTTGTTCTTAGTCCGTCACTGGACAATCGCCGCGCCATGCTATGCCGGCATGCAAAAAAACTGAACCCGCCACGAGCGGGTTTTTTGTTGCCTATCTGTTGAGCCCCCCGAATGTCTCTGTGGCCACGATCCGCCTACGTTCAGTCGCAGGTATGCCTCGGCGATTAGCGGGGCAATGGGTTGTCATGCAACTCCGAACCGCTGATCCAACGGCGGCGACCTATCCGTAGCATGACCGTTCTGCGTTACCCCGCAGCGGTCCACTATGCTTACGCTGATTCTTTCATGCGCATCAGCGCATCAGCGCATCAGCGCATCAGCGCATCAGCGCATCAGCGCATCAGCGCATTAGCACGATCGCGAGCGCGGCGCACACGCCCCCCACGAATGACCTGACCAGGGCGAGAGGTCGTCAAATTGGCAACGCGCACGAGCGGCTTGCGCTGTGCATCGGTACCTGTCAGCGTGGACGATGAGTGGTCCCCGAGACTTAGGCGGAAATTGTGCAATCTCAAACTTGACTACGCGGCTATGCGTGTGGAATAGATCGCGCCCTGTTTCGGAATTGGCTGATATCCACCTCTTGACGGTCCACCGACGATGGCATCCACGCTTCGTTTACCCGTCGCAGGCTGCCGCTTGGTTCATCCGCCTGTCGCCTTTTCTACTCACTGGAGACCGTGGAATGGCAGATCAAGAACGAAAAGGGATGTTGTTCGCATTTTGCAACGGTCGCTGTACGCACCGTCACGCTGTCGTCGGTAGCCAGCCAGAGGACGGCGATGCCGTTAGCAATCGCTCTCATCGCGCACCGCGTTTATCAACCGTCTTCGTCACAGACGATGAACCCGGTTTATTCGTAGGCGAAGCTGCATGATCCGCTCATTCCTTGGTATGGGGGATCGGGGCGGCGAAGCGACGGTTATCGAAGGACTTGATTCTGTTTCGTGCTCGAACCCTCCGCCGCGCATCCAGATTTCAACGCTCTACATGAAGACATGGTGCAACGCGTGCAAACAGGAGGGTTACATAGCGCCCCAAGGGCCGCGTTGGCCGGGCACCGGCCCAAACGGCGAGCAATGGGCGCTAAGCGGAGATATCAATATATGCGGTTGCACGCCGCCGCCCGTGTTCTTCGCGCAGCGAAATATGAGCATGAAATTTTCGGCGGAAGACGCGGCCCGATTGACGGGTAAGGCCGTTGCCGGTGCATCAATCGGTACCGCATTCGCAGCAGGTTATGACGAACAGGTGCTGACCACTGGCGATCATTCCACGATTGTCGGCTATCCGTACTTCATCGAAACATCGGCGGGTGCGGTGCATAGCGGGCGCGTTGATGCTCGCGGACTGTTGCCGCGTGTGTTCACCGACGCCGCCGCTTCCTATACGGTCTATTGGGGCGAAGAAGCCCTGATCCAGGAGGGGTGGAACAATGCCGAATAAAAAGACCCTTGTACGTACGAACGGCACGCCGGGCTCGATCAAGGAGGTGCCATTAAAAACGGTGTCGTTCGCGCAGCTTTGGGCGAACTATCCAGGCAGCAACCCGTACGCCAACCCCGCGTACAAGAATCAATGCGCCATTCGCATGAGCGTTGCACTCCATCGCGTCGGTATCGACATGAAGTCGTTTTCCTCAAAGTTGGTTCGACCTTCTTCCAGCCAGCCGAGCATCGGTCGCATCATTCTGGACGGTAAGGCAACGGCAACGCGTGCCGATGAGATGGGACAATGGCTCAAGCTGCAACCTTTTGCGGGACTGCCTCAAGCTGAAGACATAACCGGGCCGTACTGGCAAGATGTCATCAGGGGACGTACCGGGATCGTTCAGTTCTCGCAATACTGGACACGCGACGAGGAGAGCACTGACAGTGCAAGCGGCGGCCATATTGATCTATGGAACGGCAGCAAACTGACCTCGCCAGGCTTCGGTGGTGCGGTCGATACATTTATGCGCTTCACGCTCGGCATATCGTCGGCGTGGTACTCCGACCTCGGCAAATCGAAACAGATTCTCTTTTGGGAAATCAAGTGAAGCGCGTCGGGTGGTCAATCGCTTATATGTGCGTCGGCATGGTGTTGTCGTGGCAATCGGCATTATGGATTAGTCGACTGTCGCAGCGGCTATCGTGGCCGCTGTTCATGACGCGTTGGCGCGGCTGTTGGGACATTGAGCATTGCGACGTCTCAGCCTTCCGCTATGCGTTTATCGCCGCGTTCATCTTCGCGCCGACCATCATTTGGGCAATGGCAGGATTTAGAACCGCCAATAGCACTGCACCGCGAATCGGCACGGCGTTGTTACTCGCTTTAGGTACGGTTTCTTTCTATATGATCTTCTATGCCGCTATCTGGCGTTGACTGAGCAGCTTGAACGCCCCGCATCGGCGAGGCTTTTCGTTGAGCAACGCGCACAGCAGTTCACGCGTGAGCTCGAGCGGTTTGTGAGTCGCGTGAGCCTGCCGACGGCACCGCGTCACGCATCGCTGCAGTGCGCGTTGCCGCCTCACTCACTGGCAATCGCCCACTCCACAGCCGCTTGCGCATGCAGCGCCGTGGTATCGAAAACGGGCAGCGCCGAGTCTTCCGGCTTGATCAGCAGTGTGATTTCCGTGCAGCCGAGAATCACCGCCTCTGCACCGCGTGCGCGCAGGGATTCGATCACAGTTTGATACACCGCACGCGATTCGCTCTTCACGTTGCCGTGACACAGTTCGTCGTAAATGATGCGATGCACGCCGGCGCGCTCCGCTTCGTCGGGCACGAGCGTCTCGAGGCCGTAGCGTTCGCGCAGCCGGCCCGTGTAAAACGTCTGCTCCATCGTATAACGGGTGCCGAGCAGGCCGACCCGTTCGACGCCCGCTTTGCGCAGCGCGCTGCCGGTCGGATCCGCAATATGCAGGAACGGCACGTGAATGGCCCGCTCGATGGATTCATACACGCGATGCATCGTGTTGGTGGCGAGCATCACCAGTTCGGCGCCGCCGCGCTCCAGTTGGCGCGCTGCATCCGCCATCTGCTCGCCGAGCGCGTGCCAGTCGCCCGCGCGCTGATTCGCTTCGATCGGCGCAAAGTCGACGGTCAGCATCAGGCTGCGCGCATTGTGATGACCGCCGAGGCGCGCCTTCGCGTGGCGATTGAGCAGTTTGTAGTACTCGACGGACGACTCCCAGCTCATGCCGCCGATCACCCCTATCGTTTTCATCTGCGCGCTCCCGAATGAACAAATCTGCAAGACTGAGCCGAGTATAGGGGTGCCGCGGCGCGAGTTGCCGGTACGGATTTCGCGCTGCCGGCCAGTACGGGATCTCGAATTTATCCGCCACATTTGCACAAAGTCCGCGCCGCCTTTCTGACGCCGATAGAATCGTCGTCAACCATCCCGCGAACGCCCACAGAAAAGGAGCGAGATATGGATCTGATCATCCGCCGCGCAATGCTGCCGCCACGCACTGCGCCGCAAGCGCGGCATCCGGTGGACATCGGCATCGAAGCCGGGTGCATCGTCGCAGTCGAGGCAAACCTCGCCGCCGCCGCGCGCGAGGAAATCGACGCCGCCGGCTCGCTCGTCACGCCGCCCTTCGTCGATCCGCATTTCCATATGGACGCGACGCTTTCCTACGGTTTGCCGCGCGTGAACGCGTCGGGCACGCTGCTCGAAGGCATTGCGCTGTGGGGCGAACTGAAGCCGCAGCTCACGCAGGAGGCGCTGATCGAGCGCGCGCTGCAGTACTGCGATTGGGCGGTGGCGCGCGGGCTCCTGGCGATCCGCAGTCACGTCGACGTGTGCGACCCGCGCCTGCTGGCCGTTGAGGCGCTTGTCGAGGTGAAGCGCCGCGTGGCGCCGTATCTGCATCTGGAACTCGTGGCCTTTCCGCAAGACGGCGTGCTGCGTAGCCCCGGCGCTTTCGAGAACCTCAAGCGCGCCATCGCAATGGGCGTCGACGTGGTCGGCGGCATTCCGCATTTCGAGCGCACCATGGCGGACGGCGCGCAATCCGTGCGCATGTTGTGCGAGTACGCGGCCGAACAGGGCTTGCGCGTGGACATGCACTGCGACGAATCGGACGATCCGCTGTCGCGCCACATCGAAACGCTGGCGGCCGAAACGCTGCGGCTCGGCTTGCAGGGGCGTGTCACCGGCTCGCATCTGACGTCCATGCATTCCATGGACAACTACTACGTGAGCAAGCTGTTGCCGCTGATGCGCGAATCGGGCGTGTCGGCCATCGCCAATCCGCTCATCAACATCACGTTGCAGGGGCGCAGCGACACGTATCCGAAGCGGCGCGGCATGACGCGCGTGCCGGAGATGATGGCGGCCGGCATCAACGTCGCCTTCGGTCACGATTGCGTGATGGACCCCTGGTACAGCCTGGGCTCCGGCGACATGCTGGAGGTCGCGCACATGGGCTTGCACGTCGCGCAGATGACGGGCGTCGACGGCATGCACGCCTGCTTCGACGCCGTCACGGTAAACGGCGCGCGCATTCTCGGTCTGGGCGGCTACGGCGTCGCCCCGGGCTGCGCCGCCAATCTCGTGCTGCTCGACGCACGCGATCCCGTCGAAGCGATCCGCCTGCGCGCGGCGCGTCTCGCGGTCATCAGCCGGGGCAAAGTGGTGAGCCGGGCGCCGGCGGCGCGCGCGGCGCTGTCGCTCGAAGGGCGTCCTGCCGAAGTGGATTTCAAGCTGCACCGCGACTGACTGCCGCGCGCCGCGCGCACGTCAATCGGCGAGCACGCGCGCCATCGCATGAGCAGACAAAAAAGCCGGTGCCCGCTCGCGCGGAACACCGGCTTTCGTTTATCGGCGCTGGAACAGCAGAACCCGCGCCGCGCGTTCGCTCAACGCTTCACAGCAAGCGGTCAATGCGCCGCGGCCGGCGCCATGCCGCTGTGCCGCAGCAAGGCGTCGATGTTCGGCTCGCGTCCGCGGAACGCCTTGAACGATTCCATGGCCGGGCGGCTGCCGCCGACCTCCAGAATCTCCTTGCGATAACGCATGCCCGTGGTCTGATCGAGCACGCTGCCGCTCGCCGCCTGGGCGGCTTCTTCGAATGCCGCGTAGGCGTCGGCGGACAGCACTTCGGCCCACTTGTAGCTGTAGTAGCCCGCCGCATAGCCGCCCGCGAAAATATGGCTGAACGTGTTCGGCCAGCGTGAGAAGGGCGCTTGCGGCACGACGTGGAAGCGCTCGTTGATCTCGCTCGCAAGTTGCGTCGCGTTCTTCGTGCCATCCACGTCGAAGCCGGTATGCAATTGCATATCGAACATGGAGAACACGATCTGCCGCAAAGTGCCGAGACCGCTCTGGAAATTCTTCGCGGCGAGCATCTTGTCGAACAGTTCGCGCGGCAGCGGCCTGGCGGTGTCGACGTGCGATGTCATGTCCGAGAGCACGTCCCACTCCCAGCAGAAGTTCTCCATGAATTGCGACGGCAGTTCGACCGCGTCCCACTCGACACCGTTGATGCCCGAGACGCCGAGCTCGTCGACACGCGTGAGCATGTGATGCAGCCCATGGCCGAATTCATGGAACAGCGTGATGACTTCGTCGTGCGTGAAGCAGGCGGGTTTGCCGCCGACCGGCGCCGAGAAGTTGCAGGTCAGATAGGCCACCGGCGTTTGCACGCCGCCGTGCGTATGCTTGTGACGGCCGCGCGCGTCGTCCATCCACGCGCCGCCGCGTTTGCCTTCGCGCGCGTACAGATCCAGGTAAAACTGCGCGACGAGACCGCCGTCCTGGTTTTCGACGCGGAAAAAGCGCACGTCCGGATGCCACACGGCCGCCTCGTCACGGCGAATACGCACGCCGAAGAGCGTCTCCGTGACCTTGAACAGTCCCTTGAACACGGCGTCTTCCGGAAAGTACTGTTTGACTTCGTTTTCGGAGAAGGAATAGCGCTTCTGGCGCAGGCGCTCGGCGGCAAACGTCATGTCCCAGGGTTGCAGGTCGGCGAGACCCAGTTCACCGGCCGCGAATTCGCGCAGCTCCTTCCAGTCCTGCTCGGCATGCGGCCGCGCGCGCGTGGCGAGGTCTTCGAGAAACGCCATGACCTGTTCCGGCGATTCAGCCATTTTTGGCGCGAGCGAGACTTCGGCGAAGTTCCGGTAGCCGAGCATGTGCGCTTCTTCCGCGCGCAGCTTCAGCTGCTCGGCGAGCACCGCCGTGTTGTCCCATTCGGGCTTGCCGTTGCCGTATTGCGGACCGAGCTCGGACGCGCGCGTCACATAGGCGCGGTACATCGCTTCGCGCATCGGCCTGTTTTCCGAGTACTGCATGACCGGAAAATACGACGGGAAATGCAGCGTGAATTTATAGCCGCTCTTGCCTTCGCGCTCGGCTGCTTCCTTCGCGGCTTCGATCACGTCGTCGGGCAGGCCGGCGAGTTCCGTCTCATTGCCGGCTTCCACGAAGTACGCATACGCGTTGGTCGCATCGAGCACGTGATCTGAAAACGCTTTCGACAGCGCGGCCTGGCGTTCCTGCAATTCGGCGAAATGCGGCTTCTGGTCTTCGGGCAATTCCGCGCCCGACAGTCGGAAGTCGCGCAGCGCGTTGCTGAGAATCTTCTTGCGCTCGCCGGTGAGCGATGCGAAGTCGTCGCTGGCGTTCAGCGCCTTGTATTTCTCGTACAGCGCGAGGTTTTGTCCGACGCTCGACCAGAATTCGGTGACACGCGGCAGGTTTTCGCCGTACACGGCGCGCAGTTCGGGCGTATCGGCGACGGCGTTCAGATGACCGACGATGCTCCACGCGCGCGACAGCGGTTCCGTCGCGCGCTCGACGGGCTCGACGACATCGGCCCACGAAGCCGGTGTGATGGGCTCGGCCGCGCGCTCCACCGCGGCTGCGGCGTCGGCGAGCAGCACGTCGAGCGCGGGCGTGACATGTTCGGGGCGGATTTCGCCAAAGCGCGGCAGGTCGGAGAAATCGAGGAGCGGATTGTCGTGATTCGGGACGGTAGTGGACATGAGGCTTCCTGTCTGACGCGGGTGAACGGGTATTCGGTACTTTAGCCGGTGCGCGGCGCCGCGCGCGCGGCGGTGCCGGTTGTGCACCTGACATCGACATTATTGGGGCAGGGTGGGCCGATTCCAATGCCGGCCTACAAATTACCAGATGTCGCGGCCCGCGGCGCTTCTGTGCGAAAGCGAACGGTGCGAAAGAGTGCCGCGCCGCATCCTGACGTGTCCCTCGCTCATTGTCGAGCGGTCGCACGGCAACCGGGCTCGCGGTTGCCGGCGTTTTCCTGCCAGAGGTCTCGATGCACCCGCTTTCGCATGCTCTATCGCGCAACGGCAACAACTTCGACCTGGTGCGGCTCGTGGCCGCCGTGTCCGTCGTCTACGGTCATTCGTATCTGCTGCAGGCGCCGGACGGCACGAGCGACTGGGTGCAGAACGCGCTCGGTTTCGACGGCTTCGGCGCGCTCGGTGTCTATGCGTTCTTCCTGCTGAGCGGCATGCTCGTGACCGCGAGCTTCGACCGGCAACGCTCGGTGCCGCGCTTCGCCGTGCTGCGCATCGCGCGCCTGTGGCCGGCGGTGGCGCTCGGCTCGCTGGTGACGGTGTTCGTCGTCGGGCCGCTATTTACGACTTTGCCTTTGCGAGCGTATTTCAGCTCGGGCATGACGTGGTCGAACCTGGACAACTTTTCCACCATCGTCATGAAAACCGGCTGGGCGCTGCCCGGCGTGTTTGAACACAACCGTTTTCCCGTCGACGTCTGCGCTCCGCTGTGGACGCTGCCGCTCGAAGTGCGCTGCTACCTCATCGTGCTCGTGACCGGCATGCTCGGGCTGTTGTCGAGCCCGCGCGGCGCGGCGCTGGCGGCGGCGCTCGGGATTGCCGCGTTCGTGTTGCGCGTGCATGTGGCGCCGCATCTCGGCCCGCATTCGCTGCCGCTCGTGCAGATTGGTCTGCGCGACTTCAGCGAGACGCCCGGCGGCTATTCGTTCTGGCCGGAGCCGTTTTTCATGCTCGGCATGCTGCTGTATGGTTGGCGCGAGCGCATCAGCATCGGCGGTCTGGCGGTGCTCGGGTTCACGATGGTGTTTCTGGTGTTCCGCGACACGGCGGGCGCACAGCCGCTCTTCTATCTGGCCTTCGTGTACGTAGTGCTGTGGGCCGGGACGACGCCCTTATTGCGGCGCTTCGTGCCGCGCCATGACTACTCGTACGGCATCTATCTGTATGGCTTCATGGTGCAGCAATGCGTCGCGAATATCGCGCCGCAATTGAGCCACGTGACGGCCGTGCTGGTCGCCGCGCCGTTGATCCTGCTGTGTGCGGCTGTGTCGTGGCACTGCGTCGAGCGCCCGGTGCTGATGTGGTGTCGCGCGCGCCTCGCGCGTCGGCGCACGGTGGCGGCGGAGGCGACGGGGGAAGCGGCGGCGGGCGCCGGGCGCGGCGCGCGTCAAACCGTGCGCTGAGGGGGCTGCAGTCAGCCAGCGCGGATTTGAACTGATATGAGAGTGTAATGCGAGGCGGGGTACCAAGACGACGGACACCCATGAACCGGACAGCGTGAATCAACGGCACGCGGATGCTGGACGCGCGGTTGATGGTTAATGTCGGTGGGGTGCCGGTGGAGCAGTGAGTCGAGCGGTGGGTTGCGCCGCTCGTCGCATCGTGGGTTGCGTAGCGAGTTGAAAGCGCCGGGCTGGCAGTTGCCCAGCGCTTTCCTTTTTGCTTCAGCCCTTGCGGGCGGCCTCGCGCTCAGCAGCTTCGATGGTATTCACCAGCAGCATCGTAATGGTCATCGGACCGACGCCGCCCGGCACCGGCGTGATGTAGCCGGCCACTTCCTTCACGCCCGCGAAGTCGACGTCGCCGCACAGTTTGCCGGCCTCGTCGCGGTTCATGCCGACGTCGATCACCGCAGCGCCCGGCTTCACCATGTCGGCGGTCAGAATGTTGCGCAGGCCGGTGGCGGCGACCACGATGTCGGCGTGGCGCGTGTGCGCAGCCAGGTCCCGCGTCTTGCTGTGGCAGATCGTGACGGTGGCGCCGGCTTCGAGCAGCAGCAGCGCCATCGGCTTGCCGACAATGTTCGAGCGGCCGATCACCACCGCGTTCGCGCCTTGCAGCGGAATCTCATAGGCGGCCAGCATTTTCATCACGCCGTAAGGCGTGCACGGCCGGAACAGCGGCTGGCCGGTCAGGAGCGCGCCCGCGTTGGCGACGTGAAAGCCGTCCACGTCCTTCTCAGGGGCGATCGCCTCGATCACCTTGTGGCTGTCGATATGCGGCGGCAGCGGCAGTTGCACGAGAATGCCGTGGATGCGCGGGTCGCGGTTGAGTTCGTCGATACGTTCCAGCAGCTCCGCTTCGGACAGGTCCGCCGGATAGCGGTCGAGCGACGAACCCAGGCCGTTGTCGTGGCACGCCTTGACCTTGTTGCGCACGTACACCTCGCTGGCCGGATTGTCGCCGACCAGCACGACGGCGAGGCCCGGCTGATGGCCGCGGGCGGTCAGGGCGGCGGCGCGCGCGGCGACGTCGGCGCGCAGGGTCTTGGAGAGGGCGAGGCCGTCGATCAGTTTGGCAGTCATGGTCGGTCGAGAGGGGCAGTGTGGAAAGCGGAGCAGCGCGTGCCGCGCACGATGGCGCTTTTCGGCAGCAATGGGTCGGCACAGGAAAAGCGCGCGAAGCCGATCGGCGATAGGCGTGGCTGCAAAGTCCGTCATTATACCGGCGCGAGCGGCCAGGCCGCCGAGGTCCGCATCAAGGATGCCAGGCGGCGGTGCAAGGAAGTGCAGAAGCTGGGGCGCGAGTCCGGACAGAAGGGACCAAGCGGACTGGCTAAGCGGACCAACGAAGCGGACCAACAAAGCGGACCAACAAAGCGGACCAACAAAGCGGACCAACGAAGCGGACGAAAGCCCGCTGGCGAGCCGGACAGCATCCATCCGGCCGACGGTGCGCGGCGCGCCGCGGCGAGTGCCGCGCGCGCCGCCGACGCTTATTGTGCCGGTTGCGGCTTGTTGGACAGCGCGAGTCGCAGCAGATCGGCGACCGTGTTGACGTTGAGCTTTTCCATGATGTTCGCGCGGTGGGCTTCCACCGTCTTGATGCTGATGCCGAGGTCGTCGGCGATCTGCTTGTTCAGGCGGCCCGCGATGATTCGCTCGAGCACCTGATGCTCGCGCGCGGTCAGCTTGCCGAGACGCTCGGCCGCCGCGCGCTGCTGCTGCACGCTGGTGCTTTCGCTGCGCGCCTTGTCGAGCATGCGCTCCACGAGCTTGCGCAGTTCGGCTTCGTCGAACGGTTTTTCGATGAAGTCCATCGCGCCTTTTTTCATCGTGGACACCGCCATCGGCACGTCGCCGTGGCCCGTCACAAAGATGATCGGCAGCGACGCGTTGTCGGCGATCAGGCGTTCCTGCAGTTCCAGTCCGCTCATGCCGGACATCCGCACATCGAGAATCAGGCAGGCGATCTGGCCCGGATGCTGGTGCGGCTGCCACGCGTCGATAAACTGCTCGGCGCTGGAGAAGCACTGCACGCGGTAGCCGTTCGCCTCCAGCAGCCAGCGCAGCGAATCTCGCACGGCCTCGTCGTCGTCGACGACAAAGACAGTTTCCTGTGTGGTGACTGGGCTGTTCATAGCTCTCCCGTAACGGTTTGTGGTGTCGGCGCCTCGGACCCGCCGTTGCTCGGGCCGTCAGGCTCTCCAATAGGCAGACTGCAGTGGAACGTGGCGCCCGTGATGTGGCCGTCGGACTCGACGTTGTTCACCACCCACAGACGACCGCGGTGCGATTCGATAATCGAACGGCAAATGTTCAGCCCCATGCCCATGCCGTCGGACTTGGTGCTGTAAAACGGTTCGAACAGCCGCTCGGCCGTTGCTTCGTCGACGCCCGGCCCCTGGTCGACGACGCTGATGCAGACAAAGCCGCTTTCCAGCCGCACGACCACGCGGATCACCGGATCGACCGCGTTGGGCCGCGCTTCCGCCATGGCCTCGGCGGCGTTCTTCAACAGGTTCACCAGCACCTGCTCGATCAGCACCGGGTCGACGTAGATGACCGGCAGCCGCGAGCGCATGTCGGTGACGATGCGAATGCGCCGTTTGCGCGCCTCGATTTCCGCGAGACCCACGGCGTCCGCGACGATGTCCGCGACGCGCGTGGCCTGACGCTTCGGCTCGCTGCGTTTCACGAACTCGCGAATCCGCTTGATGATCATGCCGGCGCGCACCGCCTGTTGGGCGGTCTTTTCGAGCACGGGCAGCAGATTGTCAGGCGTCGTCCGACCCGATTTAACCAGTGCAACGGTTCCGGAGCAATAGTTGTTGATCGCGGCGAGGGGCTGATTCAGTTCGTGCGCGAGCGACGAGGCCATTTCGCCCATCGTCATGAGGCGGCTCGTGAATTGCAGCTTTTCGTCCTGCTGGCGCGACAGTTCCTGCGCCTGCTTGCGCGTGGTGATGTCGGTTGCGATCTGCATCTGCGCGAGGTGGCCGTCCACCCATTGAATGTACTGACGGCGCACCTCGAACCATTTCTGGATGCTTTGCACATAGATTTCCTGCGCGTCGGCCGTACTCTCGGTCAGCGCGGCGGCGGGCAGGCCGGCGAAGGTGTCCACCATGTCGATCGAATCCGAGGACGCCTGCGAGCTGTCGAAGCCGCCGCCCGCCAGTTCCAGATGGCCGTCCGGGCGAATGCCGAACAGGTGCCGGTAGTAGCGGTTGGCGAACAGCAGCTCGGCTTCGTCGGCGGCGAGCACGGACACGGCGGCGTCGAGACTCTCGAGCACGGTGGTGAAGCGCTCGTGCGCGGCGGCAAGTTCCTCGCGCGCCCGCTTCGGTTCGGTGATGTCCGTCATCGACGACATCCAGCCGGTCTGCCGACCCGAGCTGTCGATGAGCGGCGACACGTAAAGGCGCGCATGGAACGTGGAGCCGTCCTTGCGGCGCACCCGCAGCTCGAAGCCCGACGACGGCGCCTTGCCGCGCAGCGTCATGTCGAGCTGGCGCTGCATTTCCGGATAGGCGTCGCGCGGCCAGTACGCGAAAGGCGCCGTCTTGCCGACGAGGTCGCTTTCGTCCCAGCCGGTCATGCGGCAGAACGCCGGATTCACGTGCGTGATGCGGCCGTGCATGTCGAGCACGCGCATGCCGATCAGCACGGAGTTTTCCATTGCACGACGGAAGAAGGCTTCCGCATACAGCGCCTGTTGCGCCTCGAAACGCTGCCGCGTGTGTTTCCACAGGCTCCACAGACTCCACAGCACGAAGCAGGACAGACCCGCGACGAGCCACACCAGCGTGTTGTTGGTGAAGTTCGTCATTTGCGGGAACGCGTACACGCGCACCGAGACGCCCTGGCCCGGCGGGTCGAGCGGCAGGTCGTAAAACATGTCGCGCGGCAGGCGCGGCCGCGTGGACGTGGTGGTCAGCTCGCGGTTGTTCGCGTCGATGATCGAAATCTTGTACTTGGCCGACAGCTCAGGCGGAATGTCGTGCTTGAGAATGCCTTCCACCGAGAACACGGCGGCGATCGAGCCGAGAAAGTCGCGGTCGCGGAACACCGGCGTCTGCAGCGTGATGTAGCCGTTGCCGACGTCGTCGTAGATGAGCGGCGAGTAGACCTGGCGGCGCGTGCTGCGCGCCTCGGCAAAGGCGGCTTTGACCGCCTCGTCCATTTGCGTGTCGTTCGGCCTCGCAAGACGCTGGCCGAACACGGGCAACGCGGTATTAGGCCAGCGCGGCTGCTGCTGGCTCGTGTACCAGTTCATGTAGAGGATTTCGGGATGCCCCTGCATGATGTCCGTGGTGGACACCTGGAACGAATGAGGATCGGCATGGCCCGCGGCGAGGTCGCGCGCGAGCGCCTGGATCTGTTCCTGCGCGCCCGTCATGGAAAGGCGGATCTGCTGCTGCGCCCAGGCGACGTTGCGGTAAAGCGTGTCTTCCTGCTGCTGCTGCTCGCGCCGGTTCAGACTCCACAAAATCAGGCTCATGACGACCAGGAACACGAGGATCGACAGAAGCGGCGTGAGCAAATAGGAATTGGACCACCATGGCCCATGGTGCCAGCGGGAGGACGGCGACGAATCCGCCGGCGAACCAGCGGTGCGCGCCGATCGAGCGAAAAGCCGTTCGGTGAACATGCGTGGCATTGTAGCGCAGCGCGTCCCTCGCAAATGGCGCAAAAAATCACGGAAAGTGCCGCTAATCGGCGCACACTAGCCGACGTATCGGCTCAAAGGCAGTCAAATCAGGTTGCGCCGCAACAATTTTTCGCATTATGAGAATCAATCTCGTAATTCGAAAATTTTGTTGCGCCGACGTCAGGACCCTTATTACAATCGGCCGAAGCTGCCGCGGCCGTGCTTCGTCCGCGTCGTCTGTTCACAGAGCGTTCCTCTATATCCAGGAGACGAGCATGTCCGCTGTACCCGACGAAGTCATGAAATATGTCGCCGCTGAAAAAGACGACGATCCCCAGGAAACCGGCGAGTGGCTCGAAGCGCTGGATGGCGTGATTTCTGCTGTTGGCCCCGACCGTGCCCATTACCTGATCGAGAAGCAGATCGAGTTTGCCCGCGTGCATGGCGAACACCTGCCGTTCTCCGCCAACACCCCGTACATCAACACGATTCCGGTCTCGCGCCAGGCGAAAATTCCCGGCGACCAGGACATCGAACACCGCATCCGTTCGTACACCCGCTGGAACGCCATCGCCATGGTGCTGCGCGCCGGCAAGGACACCAACGTCGGCGGCCACATCGCGTCGTTCGCGTCGGCAGCCACGCTGTATGACGTCGGCTTCAACCATTTCTGGCACGCACCGTCGCCCGAGCATGGCGGCGACCTCGTGTTCGTGCAGGGTCACTCGTCGCCGGGTGTCTACTCGCGCGCGTTCCTGCTCGGCCGCCTGACCGAGCAGCAGCTCGATAACTTCCGCCAGGAAGTGGGCGGCGAGGGCATCTCGTCGTATCCGCACCCGTGGCTGATGCCGGACTTCTGGCAATTCCCGACCGTGTCGATGGGCCTCGGTCCGATCATGGCGATTTACCAGGCGCGCTTCATGAAGTACATGCAGGCGCGCGGCATCGCTAAGACCGATGGCCGCAAGGTGTGGGCTTTCCTCGGCGACGGCGAAACGGACGAACCGGAATCGCTCGGCGCGATCGGCATGGCCGGCCGCGAGCGCCTCGACAACCTCGTGTTCGTGATTAACTGTAACCTGCAGCGCCTCGACGGCCCGGTGCGCGGCAACGGCAAGATCATCCAGGAACTGGAAAGCGAATTTCGCGGCGCCGGCTGGAACGTCATCAAGGTCGTGTGGGGCAGCCGCTGGGACGCGCTCTTCGCACGCGACAAGTCGGGCGCGCTCATGCGCCGCATGATGGAAGTCGTCGACGGCGAATACCAGACGTACAAGTCGGAGTCGGGCGCATTCGTGCGCGAGCATTTCTTCAACACGCCGGAACTGAAGGCGCTCGTCGCCGACTGGTCGGATGAAGACGTGTGGAACCTGAACCGCGGCGGCCACGATCCGCACAAGATCTACGCCGCGTTCCACGAAGCCACTCAGACAAAGGGTCAGCCCACCGTCATCCTCGCGAAGACGATCAAGGGCTACGGCATGGGCGAAGCCGGCCAGGCCATGAACATTACCCACCAGCAGAAGAAGATGCAGGTGGAGCAGCTGAAGAAATTCCGCGACCAGTTCCGTCTGCCCATCTCGGACGAAGATCTCGTCAACGTGCCGTACCTCAAGTTTGAAGAAGGTTCGAAAGAACTCGAGTACATGCGCGCCCGCCGCCAGGAACTCGGCGGCTATCTGCCGGCGCGCCGCCAGAAGGCCGAGTCGCTCCCGGTGCCGGACCTGTCGGCATTCGAGCCGCTTCTGAAGGGCACGGGCGAGGGCCGCGAAATCTCCACGACCATGGCGTTCGTGCGGATTCTCAACATCCTGCTGAAGGACAAGGCGCTCGGCAAACGCGTGGTGCCGATCGTGCCGGACGAGTCGCGTACGTTCGGCATGGAAGGTCTCTTCCGTCAGATCGGCATCTGGAACCAGGACGGCCAGAAGTACATTCCGGAAGATTCCGATCAGCTGATGTTCTACCGTGAGTCGGAAACCGGTCAGATCCTGCAGGAAGGCATTAACGAAGCCGGCGGCATGTCGGACTGGATCGCAGCCGCGACGTCGTACTCGACGCACGGCGAGATCATGATTCCGTTCTACATCTTCTACTCGATGTTCGGCTTCCAGCGTATCGGCGACCTCGCATGGGCCGCGGGCGACATGCGCTCGCGCGGCTTCCTGCTGGGCGGCACGGCGGGCCGCACCACGCTGAACGGCGAAGGTCTGCAGCACGAAGACGGCCACTCGCTGCTGTGGGCCGCCTCGGTGCCGAACTGCATCAGCTACGACCCGACCTTCGGCTACGAACTCGCGGTCATCATGCAGGACGGCCTGCGCCGCATGGTCGCGGAACAGGAAGACGTGTACTACTACATCACGGTGATGAACGAGAACTACGAGCACCCGGCGATTCCGCAGGGTGAGAACGTGGCGTCGGACATCATCAAGGGCATGTATGCGTTCCGCAAGGCCGAGGCCGACAGCAAGGCGCCGCGCGTGCAACTGATGGGCGCGGGCACGATTTTCAACGAAGTGATCGCCGCCGCCGACCTGCTGAAGAACGACTGGGGCGTCGCTGCCGACCTGTGGAGCGTGCCGAGCTTCACCGAACTCGCGCGCGAAGGCCACGAAGTCCAGCGCTGGAACCTCCTGCATCCGACGGAAGAGAAAAAGCTCTCGCACGTCGAGAAGCTGCTGAAGGACGCGCAAGGTCCGGTCATCGCTTCGACCGACTACGTGCGTGCGCTCACCGAGCAGATCCGCGCGTTCGTGCCGCAACGTTTCGTCGTGCTGGGCACGGACGGCTACGGCCGCTCGGACACGCGCGAGAAGCTGCGTCATTTCTTCGAAGTGGACCGCTACTGGGTCACGGTTGCCGCGCTGAACGCGCTGGCAGACGAAGGCACGATCGAACGCAAGGTGGTCGCCGAGGCGCTCAAGAAGTACAACCTTGATCCCGCCAAACCCAACCCGATGACCGTCTAAGGCATCATTCCCCGTGTGCCACGGCGTGCGCGCCGTCCCTGAGCGATCGGGGGCGGCCGCGTGCGCGGCCCAGGAGACACTAACAATGAGTCAAGCGATCGAAGTCAAGGTGCCGGACATCGGCGATTACAAGGATATTCCTGTGATCGAGGTGCTGGTCAAGGCGGGTGACACCGTCGAGAAAGAGCAGTCGCTCGTGACGCTGGAATCCGACAAGGCGACCATGGACGTGCCGAGTTCGGCCGCCGGCGTCGTCAAGGAAGTCAAGGTCAAGGTGGGCGACAACGTGTCGGAAGGTTCGCTGATCGTCGTGCTGGACGGCGCGGCGGGCGGTGCGGCGGCGTCCGCTCCGGCCCCGGCTCCGGCTGCGGCTGCGGCTGCGGCACCTGCACCGGCCGCAGCGCCCGCGCCCGCCGCGGCTCCGGCAGCGGGCGGCGGTGGCCTTCAGGAAGTCAAGGTGCCGGATATCGGCGACTACAAAGACATTCCCGTGATCGAAGTCGCGGTGAAGGTCGGCGATCGCGTCGAGAAAGAGCAGTCGCTCGTGACGCTGGAATCCGACAAGGCGACCATGGACGTGCCGAGCTCGGCCGCCGGCGTCGTCAAGGAAGTGAAGGTCAAGGTCGGCGATACGGTGTCGGAAGGCTCGGTCATCGTCGTGGTGGAAGCCGAAGGCGGTGCGGCAGCGCCCGCGCCGGCACCCGCCGCCGCGCCGAAACACGAAGCCGAGAAACCGTCGGACGCGCCCGTCGCGCCGTCGCCCGCACCGGCCTCGCCGTCCGCGCTCGCGCAGGCGCCGCTGATTCCGGCAGGCGAGGGCGGCACGCGCCGCATCAGCCACGCTTCGCCTTCGGTGCGCAAGTTCGCGCGCGAACTGGGCGTTGACGTGACGCAAGTGCAGGGCACGGGTCCGAAGGGCCGCATCACGCAAGCCGACGTCACCGCGTTCATCAAGGGCGTCATGACGGGCCAGCGCGCGGCGCCCGCCGGTGCTGCCGCGCCTGCGGCGGCGGGCGGCGAGCTGAACCTGCTGCCGTGGCCGAAGGTCGACTTCTCGAAGTTCGGCCCGTTCGAGGCGAAGCCGCTGTCGCGCATCAAGAAGATTTCCGGCGCGAACCTGCACCGCAACTGGGTGATGATCCCGCACGTCACGAACAACGACGAGGCGGACATCACCGAGCTCGAAGCGCTGCGCGTGCAGTTGAACAAGGAAAACGAAAAGGCCGGCGTGAAGATCACGATGCTGGCGTTCGTGATCAAGGCGGTCGTGTCGGCGCTGAAGAAGTTCCCGACCTTCAACGCGAGCCTCGACGGCGACAATCTCGTCTTCAAGCAGTACTACCACATCGGTTTTGCTGCGGACACGCCGAACGGTCTCGTCGTTCCGGTGATTCGGGACGCGGACAAGAAGGGCCTCGTCGAGATCGCGAAGGAAATGACCGACCTGTCGAAGGCTGCGCGCGAAGGCAAGCTCAAGCCCGATCAGATGCAAGGCGGCTGCTTCTCGATTTCGTCGCTGGGCGGCATTGGCGGCACGAACTTCACGCCGATCATCAACGCACCCGAAGTCGCGATTCTCGGTTTGTCGCGCGGCGCGATGAAGCCGGTGTGGGACGGCAAGCAGTTCGTGCCGCGTCTGACGCTGCCGCTGTCGCTGTCGTACGACCATCGTGTGATCGACGGTGCTGAGGCTGCGCGGTTCAATGCGTATCTTGGGTCGATTCTTGCCGATTTTCGGCGTGTGATTCTTTGATTGTGGTGTTTTTGCGCGGGGCGCTGCTGGGTGTTTGGCGGTGATCCGCGCTTCTGTAGAACCTGTTTTCACGTCGGTCCATTAGCGCTGCCCCTTGTGCGGGGCGGCACTTACTTTTCTTCGTCTTCCAAAGAAAAGTAAGCAAAGAAAGGCGCGTCCTTGGGCGGACGGCAAAGGGTGATTCTGTCCGCCGCGCTGCCAGCTTTTCGGCGGACGGATACGGGTTCTTTGTGCACCACCATCAACACAAGAAGGGGACACTATGAGTCTCGTCGAAGTAAAAGTGCCGGATATCGGCGACTTCAAGGACGTCGATGTCATCGAAGTCAATATCAAACCGGGCGACACGATCGAACAGGAACAGTCGCTGCTGACGCTCGAGTCCGATAAGGCCTCCATGGAAGTGCCGAGCGATACCGCCGGCACCGTCAAGGAAGTCCGCATCAAGGCCGGCGACAAGGTCTCGCAAGGTACCGTCATCGCGCTCGTCGAAACGTCGGGCGCGGCTGCGTCCGCGAAGGACGCGCCGAAGGCCGCTGCGCCGGCTCCGGCTCCGGCGCCCGCACCCAAGGCCGCCGCGCCCGCGCCGCAAGCGGGCAGTTTCTCTGGCAGCGCGGACATCGAATGCGACATGCTCGTGCTCGGCTCGGGCCCGGGCGGCTATTCGGCCGCTTTCCGTTCCGCCGATCTCGGCATGAAGACCGTGCTCGTCGAACGGTATTCGACGCTGGGCGGCGTGTGTCTGAACGTGGGTTGCATTCCGTCCAAGGCGCTGCTGCACACCGCGCTCGTGATCGACGAAGCCGAGGCGCTCGGCTCGCACGGCATCACGTTCGGTAAGCCGCAGATCGATCTCGACAAGCTGCGCGATTTCAAGTCGGGCGTAGTCAAAAAGCTGACCGGCGGTCTCGCCGGCATGGCCAAGGCGCGCAAGGTCGAAGTGGTAACGGGTACCGGCGCGTTCGTCGATCCGAACCACATGGAAGTGCAGACCGAAGGCGGCAAAAAGGTTGTCAGGTTCAAGCAGGCGATCATCGCCGCGGGCTCCGAGGCGGTGAAGCTGCCGTTCATTCCGGAAGACCCGCGCGTGGTGGATTCGACCGGCGCGCTCGAGCTGCGTCAGATTCCCCAGCGCATGCTGGTGATCGGCGGCGGCATCATCGGGCTCGAAATGGCGACGGTGTACGCAACGCTCGGCGCGCAGATCGACGTCGTGGAAATGCTCGACGGCCTGATGGCCGGCGCCGACCGCGACCTCGTGAAGGTCTGGGAAAAGTACAACAGCAAGCGTTTCGCGAACGTCATGCTGAAGACCAAAACCACGGCGGCGGAAGCGAAAGAGGACGGCATCTACGTGTCGTTCGAAGGCGAAAAGGCCCCGGCCGAAGCGCACCGCTACGACCTCGTGCTCGTGGCGGTCGGCCGCACGCCGAACGGCAAGAAGATCGGCGCGGAGAAGGCGGGCGTGGCCGTGACGGACCGCGGTTTCATCGACGTCGACAAGCAGATGCGCACCAACGTGCCGCACATCTTCGCGATCGGCGATATCGTCGGTCAGCCGATGCTCGCGCACAAGGCCGTGCACGAAGGCCACGTCGCGGCGGAAGCGGCGCACGGCGAGAAGGCGTACTTCGACGCGATCCAGATTCCGTCGGTGGCTTACACCGATCCTGAAGTGGCGTGGGCCGGCAAGACGGAAGACCAGCTGAAGGCGGCCGGCATCAAGTACGGCAAGGCGGTGTTCCCGTGGGCCGCTTCGGGCCGCGCCATTGCCAACGGGCGCGACGAAGGCTTCACCAAGCTGCTGTTCGACGAGGAAACGCATCGCGTGATCGGCGGCGGTATCGTCGGTCTGAATGCGGGCGATCTGATCAGCGAAGTGTGCCTCGCGGTCGAAATGGGTGCGGACGCAACGGATATCGGCAAGACGATCCACCCGCACCCGACGCTCGGCGAATCGATCGGCATGGCTGCCGAGCTGTACGAAGGCGTGTGCACCGACTTGCCGCCGCAGAAAAAGAAGTAACGCGTGTGGCTCATCCGCATCCGTGCGGATGGCGCTGAAGAAACGGCGCGCCCTTTGCGGGGCGCGCCGTTTTTATATGCAACAACGAGCGGGATCTATGTGCCGCAGGATCGCAGGCGGGCAGCGAGCCCCGCCTGACAAGCATTGTGAGAAGCTGAAAGCGCCCCGCGAAGGGTCCAGCCGGAAGCGACGCAAAACATGCCGCAAAGCGCGGCGCAAAAAAATCCCGGCGCTTCGCCGGGCAAACGATACGCCGTTCGACGTATCGGAGCGTTCGGCCAATTGGAACCGTGCGAGCGGCAAAGGCACGACGCTGTTGCTTACAACAACGCCGGCGCAGCGGGAAGCTGGGCCGGCGTGGACGATGCCTGAATCTGGCTTGAGAACAGGCCCCGCAAGCGAGGCCTGACAAGAGAACCGGAAACTTAGACCGGCTTCTTGGCCGAGCGCGATGCTTGCGCAGCGGCTTGCGAAGCTGCCTTCGATGCGGCCGTAGCGGCTGCATTGAAGTTGCTTTCGGCGATTTCGACAGCCTGCTTGGTGGCCTTGTGAACCGTTTCGTACGTCGTGTTGGCGGCGGTGATGGCCGACTTGATCACGGCGACAGCAGTTTCCGAACCGGCCGGTGCATTCTTCGCGACGTTTTCGACGAGCGACTGAACCTTGCGGTTCTGCTCTTCGAATTGCGCTTCCGCTACGCGGGCGAACTCGCCTTGCGTGGCCGAAACGATTTCGTACACGTGACGGCCGTACGACAGCGCCTTTTCAGCGACCGGCTGGGCGAGGCTAGCTTGCAGTGCCAGCAGCTCTTGCGCGTCTTTCACCGACAGCGCGCGCTGGGCATTTTCCTGGCTTTCCGCGAGCGTCGATTTCACGACTTGCAGGTTCAGTTCGACGAGCTTTTCAACGCCTTCGAATGCCTTGGTGGTCAGGCCGAACAGCGTTTCAAAGTTGGCTTTCTGGGCTGCAGCAAATTGCTCGGGGGTCAGCAGAGTCATGGTTTACGCTCCTGGATCGCGGCCGATCTTTGCGGACCGCATTGGGTGGTGGCGAGACGCACAAATTCGTCTGCCCGGACCGCGATGTATTGTGCATCGCAGCAATGGGTTCTATTTTAGGATGGCGCGCAAGAATGTCAAGCGCTTTTTGTGCATCGCACAATTTTAAGAAACCACTTAGAAAACAATAGCTTATGCAACGTGCATGACACGCGCGTGACGCAGCACAATTGACCGCCGCGGGGAGGCGTCAAAGCGGAAAGCGGTAGTTTATTCCTGCTCGTCGACGTATTTTTTGCCTCGACGCACTGCGCCGCAAAAAAACTCGCGGGTGTCTATTTAACAAAAGGTCGGCGCCGAAGCGAATTGATGTAAACCATAAAGTGTCACGGAACGTTAATCGATGATGCGAGTCGAATGCGCGTCTGCGGATTTGCAGCGGGTGTTTAACATCGCACGCGCGGCAGGTATTGCCCGCCCGGCGCGCACCGTGCGGGACATCGGTTCGCGCGGGAGTCGTGTTTCCCCTCATCAAGGTTGTCTCGATATTGCCGTTATGCTGAAGGGACTGCACCCCTTCGAGGGTCGCGGTTGCGGCGAGGCACAGCGCTTTGATTGTTTTTATCGATCGAGGCGCGGCACTTATTTGCGTTTTTGCGATCGGAGCTTACAAGCTGGTTTAAAGAGCGCCCATAAGTGCTTCAAATTGCTAATTTTTCGTTGTTTTACTACACTTGCGGAAACCTCTCGCCGCTCCCTACAGAACACCCATGAAAACCGACATGTTTTCGTCGCTGAAAGTGATCCACGGCGCGGCGCGCAGCACCGCTCTGTCGGTAGCCGCCTCCATGGTCCTTGCGGCGGCGCTTGCCACGCCAGTGAGCACTTTTGCCGCGACACCGGCTGCAGCCGCAAAAACCTCGAAGCACGCCAAGGCCGGCAAGAAGCCCGCCGCTGCCGCCAAGGTATCGGGCAAGGCTGCGAAAGCCGGCCAGGTCGCGAAGAGCGCAGCCGCGGAAGACGACGCGCCCCGCGCGAGCGTCAAGCGCAAGCGCGTGACCTATACCTCGAACGGCCGTCATCACTCGGTGATGCGGCGCGTCGCGTACGAGCCGCGTCAGCCGAGCGTCGGCCAGGCGTTCGGCCTGCACGAGACGCCCGACGCGCTGATGCTGCGCTCGAGCGTCGCGTACGTGGTCGACCAGAACACCGGCGAGCCGCTCTTCGACAAAAACTCGCGCGCCGTCGTGCCCATCGCATCCATCACCAAGCTGATGACCGCAATGGTCGTGCTCGACTCGAAAGAGCCGATGACCGACCAGCTCGAAGTGACGGACGAAGACCGCGACTACGAGAAGAACACCGGCTCGCGCCTGTCGGTCGGCTCGGTGCTCTCGCGCGAAGACATGCTGCATATCGCGCTGATGGCGTCGGAAAACCGCGCCGCGGCGGCGCTGTCGCGCTACTACCCGGGCGGCCGCCCGGCTTTCCTCGCGGCGATGAACGCGAAAGCGCGGCAGCTCGGCATGACCGACACGCACTTCGAGAACCCGACCGGCTTGACGAGCCAGAACGTGTCGAGCGCGCGCGATCTCGTGAAGATGGTGAACGCGGCGTATCAGTATCCGTTGATTCGCAAGTTCTCGACGGATCACAGCTACGAGGTCTACACCGGCAAGCGCACACTGGCGTACAACAGCACGAATGCGCTGGTGCGCAACCCGACGTGGGACATCGGCCTGCAAAAGACCGGCTTCATCAACGAAGCGGGTGAATGCCTCGTGATGCAAGCCAACATTCACGGCCGCCCGATGGTGATGGTGCTGCTCGATTCGTCGGGCAAGTACTCGCGTTTCGCGGATGCGACGCGCCTGCGCACGTGGCTCGACAACGGTGGCGATCAGCCGCGTATTACGAGCGCCGATGCGAGCGGCCCGGGCACCTGAACGCGTGCTGACGTGTTGCGCGCGGTCGCTTGTCTAAAGCCGCCGCGGCAAATAAAAAGCCCCGCACATGCGGGGCTTTTTGCTTCTCAGGCGCAGCGATTTGCGGTGCGCCTCACGCGTCACGCGTGCGAATTCGGATGATGCCGGCCCTGATCCTGCGAAGCTTGCGGCCGATAGCCTAGCGCCTCCGAAATGACCAGCGCGGTCTGGCTGAGCTGACCGAGCCAGGAATCCTGCAGGCGGTCAGCCGGCGCCGAGAGCGACAAACCGGCGACCAGCTTGCCGGTGTCGTCGTAAATGCCCGCGGCGATGCAGCGCACGCCTAGCTCCAGCTCCTCGTTATCGCGCGCGCAGGCTTGCTGGCGGACATGCGACAGTTCGCGCTCGAGCTTGGCGAGATCGGTGATGCTGTTTTGCGTGTGGCCCGAGAGGCCCGTGCGCGTCGCGTAGGCGCGCACGCGGGTGGATTCGTCGGCGGCGAGAAAGAGCTTGCCCACCGAGGTCAGATGCAGCGGCGCCCGCCCGCCGATGGCCCGCACCACCTGCATGCCCGAACGCTCGGAATAGGCGCGTTCGATATAGACGATTTCGTCGCCCTGACGCACCGAGAGGTTCACGGTCTGGCCCGTCTGGCGATGCAGCTCGCGCATGGGCGTGAGCGCTGCGTCGCGCACGGACAGGCGCGCCTTCACGAGATTGCCGAGTTCGAGCAGGCGCATGCCGAGCCGGTAGGTGCCGGGATCGGAGCGGTCGACGAGGCGGCACATCACCATATCGTTCAGGATACGGTGCGCGGTGGACGGATGGAGCTCCGTGCGGATGGCGAGTTCTTTCAGGCTGACCGGGTCGCTATGCGCCGCGAGTGCGTCCAGCAGGCGCATCATGCGTTCGATCACCTGGATCGAGGTTTTGGGATCCGGGTTCGTGTCGCTCATAAGAGGGATCAATTGACGCGTCAAACAGCGGAAAATTGATTGTATCTCGTATCGTGAAAAAAGCGAACGCAGTTGGAGCCGCGCCTCGAATTTGCACGCGCATTCGTCCTATGCCTTTCGGGCGTTGGTATTGTGCGCCAAACAGCGGATAATCAGGGACGTTTTCCCAGAGGAGGGCTCATGCGAGTCGGATTGTTCGTCACCTGCCTGATCGACCTGATGCGGCCCGAAATCGGTTTTTCGGTGATCAAGCTGCTCGAAGGCGCCGGTTTTGATGTGATGGCGCCGCCTGCGCAAACCTGCTGCGGCCAGCCCGCGTACAACTCGGGCGAGCGGCGCATTGCCCGCGACCTGGCCGAGAAAACCCTGCGCGAGTTCGAGCAGTTCGACTATGTCGTGGTGCCGTCAGGCTCGTGCGGCGGCATGATTCGCGCCCATTACGGCGATCTTTTCGCCGACGATCCCGAGCTGATGAACCGCTTCGGCCGGCTGCGCGCCAAGGTCTTCGAGCTGACCGATTTCCTCGTCAACGTCGCGAAGGTGCAGTTGCAGCCGGGCGACTTCTCCGAAAAGGTGACTTATCACGATTCGTGTTCTGGTCTGCGCGAGCTTGGCGTGAAGGCGCAGCCGCGCGAACTGCTCGCGCAGGTGGGCGTGGCGGTGACGGAAATGAAGGGCTGCGAGCATTGCTGCGGCTTCGGCGGCACCTTTGCGGTCAAGTACGGCGACATTTCCACGGCGATCGTCGACGAAAAATGCGCCAACATCCGCGAGAGCGGCGCCGGCGCGGTGGTGCTCGGCGATCTCGGCTGCATGCTCAATATAGAAGGGCGCCTGAGGCGCACCGGCGACACCGCCACGCGCGTGCTGCATATCGCGCAGGTGCTGGCCGGCGACGTGTGAGGGAATCGCCATGCAAATCCAATCGATGCAGTTCAAGGCGCGCGCCGGTCAGAAGCTTGCCGACCAGCGGCTGCAGCAGAACCTGACGAAGCTTTCCACGAAGTTCGTGTCGGCGCGCGCCGCGGCGTTGACGGCCATCGACTTTCCGGCCACGCGCGCCGCGCTCAAGGAGCGCCGCAACCGCGCGCTGCAAAACCTGGACGTGTGGCTCGAGACCTTCGAGCGCGAAGCGACCCGGCGCGGCGTTACGGTGCTGTTTGCGGAGACCACGCAGGAAGCCGCGCGGCTCGTCGGCGACATTGCCCGCCGGCACGAGGTCAGGAAGGTGATCAAGACGAAGTCGATGGTCACCGAGGAAATGCGCCTGAACGAAGTGCTCGGGCAACTGGGCGTGCAATCCATCGAGACCGATCTCGGCGAATACATTCTGCAGATCAACGGCAACGAGCCGCCGAGCCACATCATCGCGCCGGTCGTCCATAAGGATAAGGACGAGATTGCCGACCTCTTCGCCAAAACGCATGGCCGGCCGCGCCTCACCGAGATTCCGGACATGACGCTCGAAGCGCGGCAGGTGCTGCGGCCGCATTTCATGAGCGCGGACATGGGCGTGACGGGCGGCAACTTCGTGATCGCGGAGACCGGCTCCGTCGTGCTCGTCACGAACGAGGGCAACGAAGGCATGTGCACGGTCATGCCGCGTGTGCACGTTGCCGTGACCGGCATCGAAAAAGTGTTGCCCACGCTCGAGGACCTTGCGACAGCCATGCGCCTGCTGCCGCGCTCGGCGACGGGCCAGACCACGTCCAACTATTTTTCCGTGCTGACCGGCCCGCGAGCCGAGGGCGACCAGGACGGGCCGGAGCATATGTATGTGGTGCTCGTCGACGGCGGGCGCACCGGGCTCATCGGCGGTGATTTTCAGGAGATGCTGCGCTGTATCCGCTGCGGCGCGTGCATGAATCATTGCCCGGTGTATCAGAAGGTGGGCGGACACGCTTATGGCTGGGTGTATCCGGGCCCGATGGGCTCTGTGTTGACGCCGAGCTATGTCGGACTGGACAAGGCGCTGGACCTGCCGCAAGCGGCCACGCTGTGCGGCGAATGCAATAGCGTGTGCCCGGTCGGCATTCCGTTATCCGACCTGCTGCGCAAGTTGCGCGAGAAGCAGGTCGAACGGCGCCTGCGTCCATGGAAGGAGCGGGCCGGCCTCGCCATATGGGGCTTTCTGGCGATGCATCCGGACGCTTATGCGCTTGTCACGAAGCTCGCCGTGAGGGTGCTCGAGCGCATGGGCGGCAAGAGCCGTTCGATTGCGAAGCTGCCTTTGGGCGGCGCCGGCTGGACCGACACGCGTGACATGCCCGCGCCGGTGGGCCGCACGTTCAGGGAGTTGTACGCCGCTCAGCGCAGCCATATCGGCTAAAAATGAGGGCCGGCTGGTGGGCGCAACCGCGGCGGTCTTGCAAGGAGTGTCGCGAACTTTGCCTTGGTACGCGCCTCGATGCACAGCGACGTGCGCCACTACAGCACGCCACTACAGCACGACACTCAAAAGCGCCGTCTCAATGATCCGTCGGTCCGCCCGAGGGCCGATTCGGATACCCTCTTGCCACCGGAGCACCACCGCCGCGGCCGCCGCCACCCCCGCCCGCCTGCGGCGCGGGTGCCGGGGCCGGCGGAGGTGCGGCGCCCGGCCGCGGTGCATTCGATCCGCTGGGTCCGCGTGGACCCGCCACCGCGCCCTGCGGCGGTGGGCCGCCGCTCGGCTGACCATGCCAGCCGCCGTTTCCGCCGCGATTGCCGTTGTCCCCGTCGTGATAGGGGCGCCCCGGATAGCCCCGATACCCCGGACCCGGCCCGTAGTAGCGCCCCGGACCGTCGTAATAGCCGGGACCGTAATAATTGCTATAGCCCATATAGACGTTGGTCTGCGGGACGACCGGCACGCCGTACGCGTCGTAGCTGTCGTACGTGCTGTAGCCGTTGCTGTACATGGGGGTGCCGTCCGGATAGACGGCACAGCCGCCCAGCAGGGCAGTGACTGTGGCGGCGGCAACACCGGCAAGGGGTGCAAAGCGTTTCATTTCAAGCTCGAGGCAGAAGGTTTCATAGCTATGAGACCGCAATTATGCGCATCTGTCGCGCGAGCTTTGTATGCTTTTGTAAGGACTTATTTTTCGTGCCAGGCAGACTGGGGCCGGGCGCCCAGGCGGCTCGCATCCCTCACTGTTCCATTTGGGGCAACGCTGTTTCGCGCCGCAGCGGGTTTTTCCTGATTGTCGTTTTCTATAGCATTTGTGATGGGCATAGTGGGCGATGAGCTGACTAGCCATCCTCTGGAAGAACGACATCATGAAAAAGACAATAGCGGTGTACTGGCCTCTCGCACTCGTCGCGGGACTGGCGGCGGCAGGGTATCTGCAGGTTTCCGGCGACGTCGCGGCGCGCGGCGCGCAGGCTCCGCTCGCCGCCGACCAATTGACCGCGGAACTCGCGCGGGCGGTATCGTACGGCATGATCGACGATGCCTCATCCGCCGCGGCAAAGCCCTTGCGCGCGGTTACGGCGCTGCCGCTGCCGCAGGCGTCGTGAATTCGTCGGAGTCCTCGAGCCGCCGCAGCCCGCGGCGAATGTCGCGCAGCGCGTCCGGCGCGATTTTGCGCGCCTTTGTATAATCGCGGCACCGCGCGGCGGACGTCGCGTTGTTGCCGTCCTTCGCACTTCACTGCGCGCCAGAGCGCGACAAGAAGCCTTCGATGAAAACTGTGTCCATCTGCTTTGTCTGCCTCGGGAACATCTGCCGTTCGCCGACCGCGGAAGGCGTGATGCGCCGTCTCGTCGAAGAAGCGAAGCTTGCGGAGCGCATTCTGATCGACTCGGCCGGCACGGGCGACTGGCATATCGGCCAGCCACCGGACGAGCGCGCCCAGCACGCCGCGCGTGGCCGCGGGTATGACCTCGCGGCGCTGCGCGGGCGCCAGATCGCGGACATCGACTTCGACCGCTTCGACCTGCTGATCGCGATGGACGACAAGAACGTCGCCGCGCTGCGGCTCGTGTGCCCGCCGGAGCAGCAGGACAAGATTCGTCTCCTGATGGAGTTCGTGCCGGAAAGCGACGCCCGCTGGAGCGGCGCCCGCGAGGTCGTCGATCCCTATTTCGGCGGCGCGGAAGGTTTCGAACAGGTACTCGACCAGTGCGAGGCGGCGTGCCGCGGCCTCATCGCGGCACTGCGTCCCCAATTGATGGGTTAGGTTGCCCCCGCCGCTGCAAGAGGCGCCCCGGCGTGCAAGGCAATGACCCGAATCACGGCAGGGATACTTGACTAAATCGCTCATGTATTTATACTTGACAAAACTTGTCGAGAATAGCGGTTCCCCATATATATGAGACTCACCACGAAAGGCCGGTTCGCCGTTACGGCGATGATCGACCTGGCTTTGCGCCAGGAGCAGGGCCCGGTGACGCTTGCGGGTATCAGCCAGCGCCAACACATCTCCCTGTCGTACCTCGAGCAGCTGTTTGGCAAGCTGCGTCGTCATGAAATCGTCGAGTCCGTGCGCGGACCGGGCGGCGGCTACAATCTCGCGCGCCGTCCCGAAGACGTGACGGTGGCCGACATCATCATTGCGGTGGACGAGCCGCTCGACGCCACGCAATGCGGCGGCAAGGGCTCGTGCGAAGGCACGAAGCAGCACGACGGCCATTGCATGACCCATGAGCTGTGGTCCACGCTGAACCAGAAAATGGTCGAGTACCTGGATTCGGTCTCGCTGAAAGATCTGGTCGATCAGCAGCGTTCGCGCGAAGGCGCACCCGCGGTTCTGCGCGACAGGCGCAGCGAGGCGCCGGCGGTCGAGCCCGTCCGCGTCGCGCCGAAAGGTCCCAATTCCGTTTTCAACATGGCCGGTTCGTAAGACGCGGCGCGGCATGACCGCAGCGCGAACGAATTCAGAAGCCAGAGCACACGACGTCCCCCGGAGCGATAGATGAACAACGAGATTCCCCACCTGCCCATTTACATGGACTACAGCGCCACGACCCCGGTCGATCCGCGCGTGGTGGACAAGATGATTCCGTATCTGCGCGAGCAGTTCGGCAACCCCGCGTCGCGCAGCCATTCGTATGGCTGGACAGCGGAGCGCGCGGTCGAGGAAGCGCGCGAGAACGTCGCGGCGCTGGTGAACGCCGATCCGCGCGAAATCATCTGGACCTCGGGCGCGACGGAGTCGGACAACCTCGCCATCAAGGGCGCGGCGCACTTCTACAAGAGCAAGGGCAAGCACATCATCACGGTGAAGACCGAGCACAAGGCCGTGCTCGACACCTGCCGCGAGCTGGAGCGCGAAGGCTTCGAAGTCACCTATCTGGACGTGAAGGAAGACGGTCTGATCGACCTGGAAAAGTTCAAGGCGGCGATCCGTCCGGACACGATTCTCGTGTCGGTCATGTCGGTGAACAACGAAATCGGCGTGATTCAGGACATCGAGGCGATCGGCGACATCACCCGTGAAAAAGGCATTATTTTCCACGTGGACGCGGCGCAGGCCACCGGCAAGATCGACATCGATCTGCAAAAGCTGAAGGTCGACCTCATGTCCTTTTCGGCGCACAAGACGTATGGTCCGAAGGGCATCGGCGCGCTGTACGTGCGCCGCAAGCCGCGCGTGCGCATCGAAGCGCAGATGCACGGCGGCGGTCACGAGCGCGGCATGCGTTCGGGCACCTTGGCCACGCACCAGATTGTCGGCATGGGCGAGGCGTTTCGCATCGCACGCGAAGAAATGGCCACCGAAAACGAGCGCATTCGCATGCTGCGAGACCGTTTGCTGCGCGGCCTGTCGGAGATCGAAGAAGTGTATGTGAACGGCGACATGGAAAAGCGTGTGCCGCACAACCTGAACATCAGCTTCAATTTCGTCGAGGGCGAATCGCTGATCATGGCGGTGAAGGACGTGGCGGTGTCGTCGGGTTCGGCGTGCACGTCGGCGTCGCTCGAACCGTCTTATGTATTGCGCGCACTCGGCCGTAACGACGAACTCGCGCACAGCTCGATCCGCTTCACGGTGGGCCGCTTCACGACGGAGCAGGACGTGGACTACGTGATCAATCTGCTGAAGACGAAAATTGCCAAGCTGCGCGATCTGTCGCCGCTGTGGGAAATGCATCAGGACGGCATTGATATTTCGACCATCCAGTGGGCAGCGCACTGACGCGCCGGGTCGTCGAAACAATCGCGCACGGAATTGCGCAATCAGCGAAACACGCAGATTGAAACGAATCAAGGAGTTTGATCATGGCTTATAGCGACAAGGTTCTGGACCACTACGAAAACCCGCGCAATGTCGGCTCGTTCTCGAAGGACGACGACGCGGTCGGCACCGGCATGGTCGGCGCGCCCGCCTGCGGCGACGTGATGAAGCTGCAGATCCGCGTGGGCGCGGACGGCATCATCGAAGACGCGAAGTTCAAGACGTACGGCTGCGGTTCGGCGATTGCGTCGAGCTCGCTCGTCACCGAGTGGGTGAAGGGCAAGACGCTCGACGAAGCCATGTCGATCAAGAACACGCAGATCGCCGAGGAACTCGCGCTGCCGCCGGTAAAGATCCACTGCTCGATTCTCGCGGAAGACGCGATCAAGGCAGCGGTCGCCGACTACAAGCAGCGCCACGGCGAAGCGGTTGCAGAGAGCGACAAGCAGCACGCCTGAGGCTGGGCGTCGACGAGCGGTCGGTGAAACCGAAGGAAAGCGCGCAGTGCCACGCGGTTGACGCGAAGGCACCGTCAGGCGCGAGCGATATTTGATGCAGGCAGGGTCGCGGTGCATTCGCATGCACCGCGCAATGAGAAACGCTATGGCAATTACGTTGACCGAAAAGGCAGCACAGCACGTGCAGAAGTATCTGACCCGTCGCGGCAAAGGCGTGGGCCTGCGTCTTGGCGTGCGCACCACCGGCTGCTCCGGCTTGGCCTACAAGCTCGAATATGTGGACGAACTCGCGCCGGAGGACCAGGTGTTCGAATGCAACGGCGTGAAGATCGTTGTCGACCCGAAGAGCCTCGCTTATATCGACGGAACCGAGCTCGATTTCGCGCGGGAAGGTCTGAACGAGGGCTTCAAGTTCAACAACCCGAACGTGAAGGACGAGTGCGGTTGCGGCGAGTCGTTCCGCGTCTAACGGCACACCTCCGCGTGCAGCGGACCAAAGGCGGCGCGGGCCGCCTTTTTAGTTTGCCGCGCGACATTGCAGGCCGGTATTGCACCGACGCGCACTGGCGCGCGTTTTCTGAAGGAAGGGAAAATTTCTAACTCGATGGCCTCGCTAAACGATAGCCACTTCGACCTCTTTGGTCTGCCGGCGCAATTCGCGCTCGATCCTGCCGCGCTCGATCACGCGTATCGCACGGTGCAGGCGCAAGTGCATCCGGATCGCTTCGCGGCGGCCGGCGACGCGCAAAAGCGCATCGCGATGCAATGGGCGACGCGCGCGAACGAGGCGTATCAGACGCTACGCGATCCGCTCAAGCGCGCGACCTATCTGTTGCATCTGCGCGGCATCGACATCGGCGCGCACGACAACACGGCCATGGAGCCGGCGTTTCTGATGCAGCAGATGGAATGGCGCGAAAGCATCGAAGACGCCGCGGCGGCGAAAAACGTCGATGCGCTCGACGCGTTGCTCGCGGAACTGCGCGACGAAGAGCGCGTGCGTTTCGAAAAGCTCGGCGCGTTGCTCGACAGCGGCGCGAACCAGGCGGCGGGCGAGGCCGTGCGGCAGTTGATGTTCATCGAGCGGGTGGCGTCGGAAACCGGCTCGCAGATCGAGCGGCTCGAGCGCTAGGCGAACGCAGGCCGGCGCAGCGCTTCGGCGAGCGCGCGTGGCTTTGACTGCGGCTTTGGCATTACATCCAGCAACGCAAAATTCAGGACGGGGCCTCGCGGCTCCGAGAAGATCCAGATGGCCTTACTGCAAATCTCCGAACCCGGCATGGCGCCGGCGCCCCACCAGCGGCGTCTGGCGGTCGGTATCGATCTCGGCACGACCAACTCTCTCGTCGCCGCCGTGCGTAGCGGCGTGCCCGACGTGCTGCCCGACGAGGACGGCCACGTGCTGCTGCCCTCGGTGGTGCGCTACCTCGAGAAGGGCGGCCGGCGCATCGGCCGCATGGCCAAGGCCGAGGCGGCGAGCGATCCGCGCAATACGATCGTCTCGGTCAAGCGGTTCATGGGCCGCGGCAAGGCGGAAGTCGAAGGCGCCGAAAACGCGCCGTACGATTTCGTCGACGCGCCCGGCATGGTGCAGATCCGCACCGTCGACGGCGTGAAGAGCCCGGTCGAAGTGTCGGCGGAAATTCTCGCGACGCTGCGCCAGCGCGCCGAAGACACGCTCGGCGACGAGCTGGTCGGCGCGGTGATCACCGTGCCGGCCTACTTCGACGAAGCGCAGCGCCAGGCGACCAAGGACGCCGCGCGCCTCGCCGGCCTGAACGTGCTGCGTCTTCTGAACGAGCCGACCGCGGCGGCCATCGCCTATGGCCTCGACAACGGCTCGGAAGGCCTGTACGCGGTCTACGACCTGGGTGGCGGCACCTTCGACCTGTCGATCCTCAAGCTCACCAAGGGCGTGTTCGAAGTGCTGGCGGCGGGCGGCGACTCCGCGCTCGGCGGCGACGATTTCGACCACGCGTTGTATCGGCACGTGCTGCAGCTGGCGCGCATCGCGCCGCATTCGCTCGCGCCGGAAGACGTGCGGCTGCTGCTCGACAGCGTGCGCACGACCAAGGAGGCACTGTCGGACGCGCGCGAGGCTACCCTCGCCGTGGCGCTTTCCAACGGCGTGAAGCTCGATCTGACGATTGACGAGGCGACTTTCGAGGCCGTCACGCAGTCGCTCGTGCAACGCACGTTCGGCCCGACGAAGAAAGCGCTGCGCGACGCCAAAGTCACGACGAAGGAGATCAAGGGCGTGGTGCTGGTCGGCGGCGCGACGCGCATGCCGGTGATTCGCCGCGCGGTCGAAGCGTTCTTCGGCCAGCCGCCGCTCACCAATCTAGACCCGGATCAGGTCGTCGCGCTGGGCGCGGCGATCCAGGCGGACCTGCTCGCGGGCAACCGCGGCGCGGACGGCGACGACTGGCTGCTGCTCGACGTGATTCCGCTCTCGCTCGGCGTGGAGACGATGGGCGGCCTGACCGAGAAAATCATTCCGCGCAACTCGACCATTCCGGTCGCGCGCGCGCAGGATTTCACCACCTTCAAGGACGGCCAGACGGCGATGGCGATCCACGTCGTGCAAGGCGAGCGCGAGCTCGTCAGCGACTGCCGCTCGCTTGCGCGCTTCGAGCTGCGCGGCATTCCGCCGATGGCGGCGGGCGCCGCGCGCATCCGCGTGACCTATCAGGTGGATGCGGACGGCCTGCTGTCCGTGTTCGCGCGCGAGCTGGGCTCGGGCGTGGAGGCGTCGGTGGTCGTGAAGCCGTCGTACGGTCTCGCCGACGACGACATCGCCCGCATGCTGGAGGACAGCTTCTCGACCGCCGAAGTGGACATGCGCGCCCGTGCGTTGCGTGAGGCGCAAGTCGAGGCGCGGCGCCTGATCGAGGCGACCGACGCGGCGCTCGCCGCCGACGCCGAACTGCTCGACGACAGCGAACGCGCCGATCTGGACGCGCTGCTGAACGGCTTGCGCGACGTCGCGCAAAGCGACGACGCCGGCGCGATCGAAGCGGCCACCAAAAAGCTCGCCGAAGGTACCGACGAATTCGCCGCTCGCCGCATGAACAAGGGCATTCGCCGCGCGCTCGCCGGCCGCAAGCTCGACGAGATCTGACGCTCGCAAACTTGCGCGAACTCGAAGACGCGCGGACTTAAAAACGCCGCGCGTCGCCAGTAAAATGGTGCGATGCCTGTTTGAGGCCGCGCCTCAGACCCAAACGGAAACTGTATGCCTCAAATCGTTGTGCTGCCTCACGTCGAACTGTGCCCGGAAGGCGCGGTGATCGATGCCGTGCCCGGCAAGAGCATCTGCGACAATCTGCTCGATAACGGCATTGAAATCGAGCACGCCTGCGAGAAGTCGTGCGCGTGCACGACCTGTCACGTGATCGTGCGTGAGGGTTTCGCCGCCTTGACGCCGTCCGAGGAAGACGAGGACGATCTGCTGGACAAGGCGTGGGGGCTCGAACCGGCTTCGCGTCTGTCGTGCCAGGCGATCGTGCCGGCGGACCAGGATCTCGTCGTCGAAATCCCGCGTTACTCGATCAATCACGCGAAGGAAAACCACTAACAGGAGGACGCAGCCATGAAGTGGACCGATACGCAAGACATCGCGATGGCCCTGACCGACAAGCATCAGGACGTCGATCCGCAGCAGGTGCGCTTCACGGACCTGCACCGCTGGGTGACGGAACTCGAAGGATTCGACGACGACCCCAACCGGTCGAACGAAAAAATCCTCGAAGCGATTCAGGCTGCATGGATCGAAGACGCGGATTACTGAGTGTGCAAGTCGGCGCTTGCGCGTGCCGAGGCTTTGAAGAAAAAGGCGATTCCATTGGAATCGCCTTTTTTATGCGCGCCGGATGCGCGCCGGCGTTAAAAAAGCCGCGCTCAGTCGGCGACCAGCGAGCCGTTTTGCACGCGAACGCGCTGGCCCTGCTGGAACGGCGGCGCTTCGTGATAGGTGAAGTAGCGCGTCTTGCCGTTTTCCATCCGCACCCGCACCGAATACGACGTCGTGCTGCGCAGATGCTTTTCCACCGAATTGCCGGCAAGCCCGCCGCCGAGCGCGCCGAGCAGCGTCATGGCCGTGCGGCCATTGCCGCTGCCGAACTGGTTGCCGACCACGCCGCCGGCCACCGCGCCGCCCACCGCGCCGATGCCCGTGCCGTGGCCTTCCTGCCGCACGGCAGAGATACCCACGACCGTACCGCACGTCGAGCAATGTGCCGCCTGCACGGGTGGTTGCTGAGCGTATTGGGGCGCCGGTTGCGCCGGTTGCGCCGGTTGCTGCGGCGCGTATTGCTGTTGGGCGTACTGCTGCGCCGGGGCGGCAGCCGGCGCGCGTCGCGGCTGCGGTTCCGGTTCTGCCGGCTGGGCGCCCTGTTGTGCGGCTGGTTGTGCCGCTGGCTGCGAATACTGCTGCGAGCTTTGCTGCGCCGCGAGGTTAGCGGGCGCCGCCGAATCCACAACCGGTGGCTGGCTGGTCTGCGGCACAACCTGCGCCGCTTGCGTCTGATTGCTCGGCTCGCCGGTGCTGGACGCCTTCGGGAACATGCCCGTCACCGCCGCCGTGGCGACGAGACTCGCGACGAGCACGGCGCCCGCAGCCGTCGCGACGAGCGGGTGAAGCCGCCGCTGGGAGGGCGGCGACGGCGTGGTCGGGGCAGCTTGCGTGGCGGGTTGCGTGTTCGGGTTGTTCATAGGACCTCCGTCTTCGGCAGAGTGACTTTTAATGAGACCCAGTCTCGCGGAATTCGATCCGCGCGACGTTTCGAATTGTAACGATTTGCCGGAAAGCTCACGCGAGTGCGGTTGCTCGCGGGTGGTTTTTACCTATGGTTACAAAGCAGGCGACGCCGGTTCGCAGCGCCTTAAGTGCGGGCGTGCAAAAGACAACGCCCGGCGTGGCGAGCCGGGCGTTGTTCTGAGAACCGCGAAAACCGCAGCGCGTTCAGTCTTCGCGACGCAGATGCGGAAAGAGAATGACGTCGCGGATGCTCGGGCTGTCGGTGAGCATCATTACCAGACGGTCGATGCCGATGCCGCAACCGCCCGCCGGCGGCATGCCGTATTCGAGCGCGCGGATGTAGTCCGCGTCGTAGAACATGGCTTCCTCGTCGCCGGCATCTTTCTGGTCGACCTGCTTCTTGAAGCGCGCCGCCTGGTCTTCCGGATCGTTCAGTTCCGAGAAGCCGTTGGCAATCTCGCGGCCCGTAATGAACAGCTCGAAGCGCTCCGTAATGCCTGCCACCTTGTCCGACGCACGTGCGAGCGGCGAGACCTCGACCGGATAGTCGATGATGTACGTCGGCTCCCACAGTTGGGACTCGGCGGTCTCTTCGAACAGCGCGAGTTGTAGCGAACCCACGCCCGCGTTCAGGAACTGTGGCTGCGACGCATCCACGCCGAACTTCTTGAGCTCGGTGCGCAGGAACGCGCTGTCGGCCAACTGCTCGTTCGTGTACTGCGGCGCGTATTTCTGAATGGCTTGCGTGATGGTCAGACGGTGGAACGGCTTCGCCAGATCCAGCTCGCGCCCCTGATACGTGATGGTCGCGGTGCCCAATGCGTCGATGGCGGCCTGGCGGATCAACTGTTCCGTGAAGTCCATCAGCCATTTGTAGTCGGTGTAGGCCGCGTAGAACTCGATCATCGTGAATTCCGGATTGTGGCGCACGGAGACGCCCTCATTGCGGAAGTTACGATTGATCTCGAACACGCGCTCGAAGCCTCCGACCACGAGGCGTTTCAGATACAGCTCCGGCGCGATGCGCAGGAACATCTGCATGTCGAGCGCATTGTGGTGCGTGGTGAACGGCTTGGCCGCCGCGCCGCCGGGAATAGGGTGGAGCATTGGCGTTTCGACTTCCATGAAGCCGGCATCCGCCATGAACTTGCGGATCGATGAAATGGCCTTGGTACGCGCGACGAAAGTCTTGCGCGTTTCCGGCGTGACGATCAGATCGACATAACGCTGCCGATATTTCATTTCCTGGTCCGACAGACCGTGGAACTTGTCCGGTAGCGGACGCAGCGACTTCGACAACAGACGCAGTTCCGTGCAACGCACCGACAGCTCGCCCTTGTTGGTGCGAAACAGCACGCCGCGCGCCGCGACGATGTCACCCATGTCCCACTTCTTGAAGGCGTCGTACGTGTCCTGGCCGACGTCGGCGGGCGTGATGAAGAACTGGATCTGACCCGAGCCGTCGCGCACGGTCGCAAAGCTCGCCTTGCCCATCACGCGCTTGAGCATCATGCGGCCCGCAATCGCGACTTCGAGCGGATTGGCTTCGAGCGTTTCCTTGTCGGTGTGCTCGAACTGCGCCTGCAGATCTTCCGCGTGATGCGTGGGGCGGAAGTCGTTCGGATAGGCGACGCCTTGCTCGCGCAGCTCGCGCAGCTTTTCGCGGCGCTCCGCGATGATCTTGTTGTCGTCCGCCTCGGGCGCGAGGTTCGGTTGGATCGGTTCGTTCATGATGGTCTTGGTGTTCGTGGTCCGCGTGGGTTGAGCCGCTTGCGAACAGCCCGTCGGCGAAAAACCTCAGGCAATAAAGATGCGGCGCGGCAGGCGTGCCGCGCCGGTTGTCGCTTAGACGCCTTGCTTCAGGCTCGCGCTGATAAACGGATCGAGATCGCCGTCGAGCACGCTCTTCGTATTGCTGATTTCGACGTTCGTGCGCAGATCCTTGATGCGGCTGTTGTCGAGCACGTACGAGCGGATCTGGTGACCCCAGCCCACGTCCGTCTTGCCCGCTTCGAGCTTGTCCTGCTCGGCCTGACGTTTGCGGATTTCCGCTTCGTACAGGCGCGACTTCAGCATGGCCATGGCTTCCGCGCGATTGCGGTGCTGCGAGCGGTCGTTCTGGCACTGCACGACGATGCCCGACGGCATGTGCGTGATACGCACCGCGGAATCGGTCTTGTTGATGTGCTGACCGCCCGCGCCGGACGCGCGGTACGTGTCGATACGCAGATCGGCCGGGTTGATGTCCACTTCGATCGAATCGTCGATTTCCGGATACACGAACACCGACGAAAACGACGTATGGCGTCCGCCCGACGAGTCGAACGGCGACTTGCGCACGAGCCGGTGCACGCCGGTCTCGGTGCGCAGGAAACCGTACGCATATTCGCCTTCGATCTTGATGGTGGCGTTCTTGATGCCGGCGACGTCGCCGTCCGTCTGTTCGAGCACTTCGGTCTTGAAGCCCTTGCGTTCGCAGTAGCGCAGATACTGGCGCAGCAGCATGGACGCCCAGTCGCACGCCTCGGTGCCGCCCGCGCCGGCCTGGATGTCGAGGAACGCGTTGTTCGGGTCGGCAGGATTCGCGAACATGCGGCGAAATTCCATGTCGGCGACGCGCTGCTCGAGCGCTTGTGCGTCCGCTTCACAGGCGACGAGCGTTTCGTCGTCGCCTTCTTCACGCGCCATCTCGAACAGGTCTTGTGCGTCCCGCAGGTCGTTGTGAAGCGAGGTGAGCTTGCCGACGGTGTCGTCGAGCAGTTTCTTTTCCCGGCCGAGCGCCTGGGCGTGTTTCGAGTCGTTCCAGACGTCCGGGTCTTCGAGTTCCCGGTTGACTTCGATCAGACGACGTGACTTGTCGTCGTAGTCAAAGATACCCCCGTAGGTCGGCCGCGCGCGTGCGCAGGTCCGCCAGAGAGGCTTCGATCGCGTTGAGACGTTCCGCTTCCATGTCGATCTTGTGTGGCTTCGTAAAAAGGGGAAATTATAGCCGATCGGCGTGCCGCGCCGCAGGCCTGTCGGCGATCCGGCGCGTGTTTGGGGTTGATTTTGCGGAGATTTTCGCCGCCGCGCGCACTTTTCGCGCGCGGCGGCGGGCGGCTTGCCGCGAGCGCTCTAGCTTGCCGCGTGTTCGACGATCAGCTGCACGCGCGAGACGCCGTTCCATGTGTCGCTCGCAAGCCGGTACGCAACCGTGGTGCGCGCGGGCAGCGTGTCCGTGTGATTGAACCAGATCGCGTTAAAGCGCTGGCGCCCGCGCATGAGCTGCAGCTTGAGGTGCTTGTCCTTCACGAGCGCCTGCGAGGCGACATCGAATTCGCCCGAAAATACCGGCGCCGGAAAGCCCTGGCCCCAAACGGCCGCATCCAGCATTTCGACGAACTGCGGCGTGAAGTAGGCGTCTTCCAGTTCGCCGTCGGTCTCGACGGTGCGCGAGAGCGCGTCGTCCGTCAGCCACTCGCGGCCGACCGCTTCGAACGCGGCCGTGAAGCGCGGCACGTCCGCGGTGGCGAGCGTGAGACCCGCGGCCATTGCGTGGCCGCCGAACTTGACGATCAGGCCAGGCTCGCGCTTCGAAATGAGATCGAGTGCATCGCGCAGATGAAAGCCCGCGATCGAGCGCCCCGAGCCCTTGACGAGCCGGCCGCTGTCGTCGGCGAGCGCGAAGGTGAACGCGGGGCGGTGGAACTTCTCCTTCAGCCGTCCCGCGACGATGCCGATCACGCCCTGGTGCCACGCCGGGTTGAAGAGCGTGATGGTGGTGGCGCCGTCGGGGTCGATCGACGAGAGGTCGTCGAGCGCCTGCTGCTGCATGCCGGCCTCGATTTCGCGGCGCTCGCGGTTCATCGTGTCGAGCTGCTGCGCGAGTTCCCATGCGCGGCCGACGTCGTCGGTGGTCAGGCATTCGATGCCGAGCGACATGTCCGAGAGGCGTCCCGCCGCGTTCAGCCGCGGGCCGAGCGCAAAGCCGAGGTCGAAGCCGGACGCGTTGCGCGCGTCGCGTGCCGCCGCGCGAAAGAGGGCGGCCATGCCCGGCTGCATCTTGCCCTTGCGGATGCGCTGCAGGCCTTGCGCGACGAGCACGCGGTTGTTGCCGTCGAGCCTGACCACGTCGGCGACGGTGCCGAGCGCGACCAGATCGAGCAGACCGTCCAGACGCGGCTCGGGGAACGCGTCGCCAAACGCGCCGCGCCGGCGCAGTTCCGCGCGCAACGCGAGCAGCACGTAAAACATCACGCCGACGCCCGCGATGCACTTGCTCGGGAATTCGCAGCCCGGCTGGTTCGGATTGACGATGGCGCGCGCCGCCGGCAACTGGTCGCCGGGCAGGTGGTGATCGGTGACGAGCACGTCGATGCCGAGTGCGTTGGCCGCCTCGACGCCTTCCACGCTCGCAATGCCGTTGTCCACGGTAATCAGCAGCTCGGGCTTGCCCGACGCGCGCTGCGCGGCCAGCGCGACGATCTCCGGCGTGAGGCCGTAGCCGTATTCGAAGCGATTCGGCACGAGATAGTCGATCTGCCCGCCGAACATGCGCAGCCCCCGCACCGCGACCGCGCAGGCGGTGGCGCCGTCGCAATCGTAGTCGGCGACCACCAGCATGCGGCGCTTTTGCTGGATCGCGTCGGCGAGCAGCACGGCGGCCTCGTCGCAACCTTTGAGCGCGGCGGGCGGCACGAGGCGCGCGAGACCGGTTTCGATTTCGTCGGGCAGGCACACGCCGCGCGCCGCATAGAGGCGCGCGAGCACCGGATGCAGGCCGTGGCGCACGAGGACTTCGGCGTCGGCGGGAGAACAGGCGCGCGTAACGATTCGGGTCATGCTGGGAGGCCGTGAGTCAGGTCGGTCATACGTTGGGTCATTCGATGAAAAGCGAGGCCAGCACGCGCCGCCGCCAGAATTTACGCAGGTCGCCGCGCGTGAGCGCAAGCGTGACCGAGCCGGTGTCGCCGCACAGCGTCAGGCCGAGTTCGGCGAGCGCGCCGGATTCGAGCGCCGCGAGCGCCGGGGCGAACCAGTCGTCCTCGAGCGCCGCGAACGACGCGTTCCAGCGCGCCCAATCCTGCTCGATGAAAGGCGCGGAAAAGGGATCCAGTTCGACGAGCGCGCTTTGTAAGGAGGCGCTTGCCGCGTCCGCGTCGCCCCGCTTGCTGACGAGCCCGCCGAACGACGCCGGCGGGGCGGCGTTCTGGACGCCGGCCGTCATCGCGAGGCCGCGTGTTGCAGCGGCGTCGGAGAACACGCGCGCAAACGGGCTGTGCACCGGCCGCGCCGCGCCTTGCGCATGAAACCAGATCGAGTTGACGGCCGGCAGGCCGCGCGCCTCGCGCGCTTCATTAACGGGGTGCTGGAACCACGCCATCTGCACTTCGTTCTGCAGTTTCATCCACGCGCGCGAACGCTCGCCGGAATGCGCTTCGTGCGGCAGCCAGATTTCGATGTTGCGGCCGCTCGCGCGCAACGGCGAAGCGCCCGCGAGCGTACCGAAACCTTCGCCCGACAGATACCAGCGCGTGGGCTTCGGCGCCACGATGCGCACGCCCAGCTCCTCGATCAGCGGACGCGCCACCGCGAGGAGTGCGCTCGCCTCTTCATCGGACAGGTCGAGCGATGCCGGGTCGATCAGCACGAGATGATCATGCGCGATGCGCACGTGCACGGGCTGCACGCAGGCCCAGGTCGCGTCGCCGGGCTGGCCGCCGTCGGCGCGCAGCATGTACGGCGCGAGCGGCGCTTCGTCGGCGGTTGCAGCGGCTACTGTGGCTGCGGCGGAGCCGGCGGATAAAGCGCCGAACTGGCGCGCGATCCAGCGTTCGTGCGGCAGCGTGCGCTGGAAATCCTCGCCGATCACGCGTTCCACGAGCGTCGCGCGTGTGATCAGCCGGTCGAGGGCGGGACTGCGAATGTCGTGGAGGGCGGTGGCGGCGTCGGCTGCGGCGGGCAGCGCGAAAGGAAGCAGAAGATGGAGGCGGTTGGCGTGCATGATGCTGCGCATTGTAGGGCAAAGCGCGCGGTGGTTTCGATCGAAGCGGCGCGGCGCACGCCACCTGCATGGTGCCGCCCGGTGGCGGGTCGCGTGGCGAGGGACTGCGTGGGGCAGCGCGCTGGCCACGAGCGCGTGGCGGGGGACTGCGCGGGCAGCCACCACCTGCCGTCGCCCGGTCCGCGGGTCCCAGCGGTCGCTTTACGCGGCGGCGCGGCATTGTATGGCAAACTTCGCGCTTGGTTGACGGTGGCGGCACCGGCAATCGTCTGGACGGGCTTGAACGGCGCTGCCGGACCGGAACCATCCGCAGTGCCGCGACACCAATGATCAGGACACTTCGGGCGCCGGATGCAACCCGCCAGCAACTCGCCAGAAGCCCGCAGCCGCGGCACGGCGGTCTGGGCGGCCGAAGAACGCAGAAAAGGACTCGCTTGAAATTTCCCTACGAATGGCAGATCGGCTGGCGCTACACGCGCGCCGGCAAACGCACGACCGGCAACGGCTTCATTTCGTTCATCGCGCTCGTGTCCATGTCGGGCATCGCGCTCGGCGTGGCGGCGCTCATCGTCGTGCTCTCGGTCATGAACGGCTTCCAGAAGGAAGTGCGCGACCGCATGCTGTCGGTGCTCGCCCACGTCGAAATTTTTTCGCCGACAGGCTCGATGCCCAACTGGCAGCTCACCGCCCAGGAGGCGCGCCAGAACAAAGAAGTGATCGGCGCCGCGCCCTACGTCGAAGCGCAGGCGCTGCTCACGCGTCAGGATGCGGTGAGCGGCGTCGCGCTGCGCGGCGTCGAACCGACGCTCGAGCCGCAGGTGTCGGACATCGGCAAGGAAATGAAGGGCGGCAAGCTGACCAATCTCGTGCCCGGCGAGTTCGGCATCGTGCTGGGCGCGGATCTCGCGACCAATCTCGGCGTGGCGGTCAACGACAAGATCACCCTCGTCGCGCCCGAAGGCACCATTACGCCGGCCGGCATGCTGCCGCGCCTGAAGCAGTTCACGGTGGTGGGCATTTTCGAATCCGGGCATTACGAGTACGACAGCACACTTGCGCTCATCAACATCAAGGACGCGCAGGCGCTGTTCCGGCTGCCCGCGCCGACCGGCGTGCGGCTGCGCCTCGTCGACATGCAGCGGGCGCCCGAAGTCGCGCATCAGCTCGCGCGCACGTTGTCGGGCGACCTGTATATCCGCGACTGGACGCAGCAGAACAAGACCTGGTTCTCGGCCGTGCAGATCGAAAAACGCATGATGTTCATCATCCTCACGCTGATCATCGCGGTGGCGGCGTTCAATCTGGTGTCGTCGCTTGTGATGACGGTGACCAACAAGCAGGCCGATATCGCGATTTTGCGCACGTTAGGCGCGCAGCCGCGCTCGATCATGAAGATCTTTGTCGTGCAGGGCGTGACGATCGGTTTTATCGGCACGGCAACGGGCGTCGCGCTCGGTTGCCTGATCGCGTGGAGCATTCCATGGCTCGTGCCGATGATCGAGCATGCGCTCGGCGTGCAGTTCCTGCCGCCTTCCGTGTATTTCATCAGCGAGCTGCCGTCCGAGTTGATTCCGGCCGACGTCGCGCGCATCGGCATCATTGCCTTCCTGATGTCGGCGGTGGCGACGCTTTACCCCAGCTGGCGCGGCGCCAGGGTCCGTCCCGCGGAGGCGCTGCGCTATGAATGACCGTTCCGCAACCTTATCCATGGCTGCTCAGGAAATGACGCCGCATCCCTACGTGCTGGAAGCGACCGGCATTTCGAAGTCCTTCGTGCAGGGCGGGCTGAACGTCCAGGTGCTCAACAATACGCAACTGAGCGTGCGGCGCGGGGAGAAGCTCGCGATCGTCGGCGCGTCCGGTTCGGGCAAGAGCACGCTGCTGCACGTGCTCGGCGGTCTCGACGACCCGAGCGCAGGCCATGTCTCGGTGATGGGCAAGCCGTTCACGCAACTCTCCGAGCGCGAACGCAACGACCTGCGCAATCGCGCGCTCGGCTTCGTGTATCAGTTTCATCATCTGCTGCCGGAGTTTTCCGCGCTCGACAACGTCGCGATGCCGCTGCGCATCCGCCGCATGACGACGGAAGCCTCGCGCCGCGAGGCGCTCGCGGTGCTGGAGCGGGTCGGCATGGCGCATCGCGCGAAGCATCGGCCGGGCGAGCTGTCGGGCGGCGAGCGTCAGCGCGTGGCGATTGCGCGGGCGCTCGTCACGAAACCGGCCTGCGTGCTCGCCGACGAACCGACCGGCAACCTCGACGGCAGCACGGCCGACACGGTCTTCAATCTGATGCTCGAACTGTCGCGAACGCTCGAAACGAGCTTTGTGATCGTTACGCACGACCCGGAACTGGCGGGGCGCTGCGATCGCATCATGCGCTTGCGCGACGGCGTGCTGTACGAAGAGCCGCCCGTGCCGGTGTGACAGCGAGGCAGTGAGGCTGCCGGCGGCATACGCAGGCGCGAGCTGTGCTTCCTTGCTTCTACGGCGGCCATCCGCTCGCCAAATCCGCTCTGATAACGAGGCAAGTCATGTGGATCGATACGCACTGCCATCTCGACGCGTCTGAATTCGACACCGACCGCGAGCACGTTGCGGCGGCGGCGCACGGCGCGGGTGTCGGGCGTATCGTGATTCCGGCGATCGGGCGGCAGAACTTCGCGACCGTGCGGGAGCTCGCGCATCGGTTTGAAGGCGGCGCGTACGCGCTCGGTATTCATCCACTCTTCACGCCTGCCGCGCAGGAACACGACCTCGATCTGCTGCGCGCGGAAGTGGAAGCGAGTCTCGACGATCCGTGCTTTGTCGGCATCGGCGAAATCGGTCTGGACTATTTCGTCGACGGCCTCGACGACGCGCGGCAGCAGTTCTTCTACAACGGCCAGCTGGAAATCGCGCGGGAATTCGATCTGCCGGTGATCTGCCACGTGCGCAAATCGCAGGATCAGGTGATCAAAGGCTTGCGCCGCCATCAGATTCACCGCGGCATTGCGCATGCGTTTAACGGCAGCTTCCAGCAGGCGCAGGCGTATATCGATCAGGGCATGCACCTCGGCTTCGGCGGCAATCTGACGTTCGAGCGCGCGCGGCAGATTCGCCGGCTGGCCGAACAGTTGCCCTTCGACGCGCTCGTGGTCGAAACCGACGCGCCCGACATCCCGCCTGCGTGGATCTACAAACAGCGCAACTCGCCCGAGCAGATTCCGGGCATCGGCGCGGGCCTCGCGCAATTGCGCGGCATGGCCGTCGACGAAGCCGCCCTAGGCACAACGGCTAACGCGCTGGCCGCGCTGCCGCGGCTCGCGCTTTCGTCTGCATAATCGTTCCGGTTGATCTGAGTGGTTCGCGCCGGGCGGGATCCACGCCCGGGCGACGCTCGCGCTTCGCGCGCGGTGCGCTGTGCGCCGGGCGATGTCCGTGGTTTCGCCGGCGCATGGCGGGCGGAGGGCGGATGCGCGCATGGTGGGGTGGATTTGCGTTAGGCGTGGTGTGGCTGCAGCGGCAGGCCGCGCTGCCTGGCTTGGGCGGCTGGTGCGCGCTTGTCGTGTTGAGCGGTGTGGCGTCGGCCGCCGCGGTCTGGGGCTTGCGTGGCCGCTGCCTTGTCTGGGGCGAGGAGCAAGGCGCGCCTTTACACGAGGCGTTGCGACACGGGCGTGGCTTCGCGGGTTGGGGTGCGCTTTGCTGCGCGGCGTGGTGCGCGGGTTTCGGTTATGCCGCCTCGCGTGCCGAAGCGAGGCTCGCGTTCAGCTTGCCGCTCGCGTGGGAGGGGCGCGACGTCGACGTCACAGGCACGATTAAGGGTCTGCCTGCGCGCGACGAGAAAGGCGCGCGCTTTTTCTTCGACGTCGAGTCTTTCGACACACCCGACTCGGGTCTCGCGCCCGCCGCGCGGGCCGGCTTGCCGCGCGTCGTCCAGCTCGCATGGATAGCGGATGAGGCCCCGCCGCCGCCACTCGAACCCGGCGAGCGCTGGCGTCTGCGTGTGCGTCTGAAACGGCCGCACGGCAATGCCAATTTCGGGCTGCGCGACGCGGAAGCCGCCTTGCTCGCCCGCGACGTGCGGGCCACCGGCTATGTGAGTGCGCCGGCACAGTCGGTCCGGCTGGCAGGAGGCGCGCACGGAATCGGCGTGAGCGTCGACCGCTGGCGCGCGGCGCTGCGTGCGCGAATCGACAAGATGCTTGCGAGCGCGCCGCATCGCGGGATCGTCGTCGCGCTGGCGATCGGCGCGCAGGACCAAATCAGCGCCGCCGACTGGCAGCTGATGCGCGCGACCGGCACGAGCCATCTGGTGGCGATTTCGGGCTTGCATATCGGCTTTGCCGCGGGCCTCGCCGCATGGCTTTTCGGCACCTTCTGGCGACGCTCCGGGTGGCTCGGCCGCAACTGGCCGTTGCGGCTTCCCGCGCAGATCGTCGCGGTGACGGGCGGCGTGCTGTTCGCCGCACTGCACGCCGCGCTCGCCGGCTTCAACGTGCCGGTGCAGCGCGCGCTGTGGATGGCGAGCGTGGTCGCGCTCGCCTATGTGAGCGGGCGCAATGTGCCGCGCTCGGCCGTGCTGGCGTGGGCGCTCGGGCTCGTGTTGCTGATCGACCCCTGGGCGGTGGTGTCGGCGGGATTCTGGTTGTCGTTTTGCGCGGTGGCGGCCATTCTTTACGCTACGTCGGGACGGCCGCGCATCCAGGACCATGAGCAGCACACCGACGAGATCGACGAGGCCAGCGGCCTCGCGGCGGGCCGCGCTTCACGCTGGTCGCGCATGCGCGCTGCTGCTGCGCGGCGCCTGCGCGCCTTCGCCGAGCGGCTGCACGGCGCTGCTCAAGTGCAACTCGCCGTCACGCTCGCGCTCGCGCCGCTGACCGTTTACTGGTTCGCGCAAATTCCGTTGATCGGCCCGCTCGCAAACGCGTTTGCGATTCCGTGGGTGAGCGTGCTCATTACGCCGTCGGTATTGGCGGGCCTCGTGTTGCCTGCGCCGCTCGACGCCTTCGCGCTGCGCCTTGCTCACGGTCTGCTCGATGTGATGATGGCCAGGCTGCAATGGCTGTCGGGGCCGCGCTGGGCACTCTGGTGGCTGCCGCAGCCGGACGGATGGACGCTCGCCGCCGCCGCGGCGGGCGTGCTGTGGTGTCTTGCGCCACGCGGCTGGCCGTTGCGCTGGGCGGCGCCGCTCACGTGGTTGCCGCTCGTCGCCGCGGCGCCGTCGGGCCCGCCGCACGGCAGTTTCCGGCTGACCGCGCTCGATATCGGTCAGGGCACGTCGGTGCTCATCGAGACCGCGCATCATGCACTGCTGTTCGACGCCGGGCCGGGGCCCGAGTCGACCCACGCCGGCGAGCGCGTGGTGGTGCCGTTTTTGCGCGCACAAGGCGTGAACGCGCTCGATACGCTCATCGTCAGCCATGCCGATTCCGATCACTCGGGCGGCGTGCCGGCTGTGCTCGAGGCCATCGAGGTTCGTCAGATGGTCGCGGCGCTCGCGCCCGCCAATGCGCTTTGGGCCAATGCGCGGCAACACGGCGCAGACACGTTGCCGTGCGCGGCGGGGCAGCGCTGGCAATGGGACGGCGTCGAATTCGCGATGCTCTGGCCCGACGCGGGGCCGCTGCAAGGCAAGCCGAACGCGCATTGCTGCGTGCTGCGAGTGAGCACGTTGCCTCGGGCGGGGGGCGGGCCGACTGACGGGCTGGCTAACGGGCCAACTAACGGGGCGATTAGCGGCGCGCACGACGGGCCAAGCAACGCACCAACCAACGCACCAACCAACGCACCGGCCCGCGAGCGGAACGCGGCGGTTAGCGAAGCGGGCAGTGCGGCGAATCGCACGCGCGACCGGCAAGTCGAGGGCGAGCCGCTGGCCGCTCTTCTGACCGCGGACATCGAGGCGCCGACCGAACGCATTCTGCTTTCGCGCGATCCCGCGATGCTGCGCGCTCAGGTGCTCGTGGTTCCGCATCACGGCAGCAAGACTTCTTCCACCGAGCCGTTCCTCGACTCTATCGACCCGCTCGTCGCGCTATTTCAGGTAGGCTATCGCAACCGGTTTCATCATCCCAGTGCGGGCGTGCTCGCGCGCTATTCGGCGCGGCATATCGAGCTGGGCAGGAGCGATGCGGATGGCGCCGTGCGCGTTCTTGTGGAGCCGCACTTCGCGGCGCGTGGAGATCGCAACGCGGGGTCACAAGCGGGTCCGCAAGCGGGCCTGACCGGAGGTCCAACGGCAGGCCCAACGACAGGTCCAACGGCAGGCCCGGATGCAGATCCACAAACGCGAGGCGCCGCGCTCACGGTCGAGCGTTATCGCGAAACGCAGCGGCGCTACTGGATGGACCGTTGAACGCTCGTTCCACGTGCGCGGATTCGGCCCGTGAACACGGAGTCATCACAAAAGAAGACGCTAAAAGAGCGGCGGCCTGCCCACGCAGCCACCAGGCAGGCGTCGCGACGAGGGCGCCGCGGAGCATCTGCACGAGGCGCAAAGCTTCAGCGGCCGCGCGACAACAGAACGGAGATAACCGCAGTTGAAAAACATTATTCACTTTTCGCACGCGAACGGCTTTCCGGCCTCGACTTACCGGACTATTTTCGCCGAACTCTCCGACGACTACGAAGTGCGCTACATCGAACGCATTGCGCACGATCCGCGCTTTCCCGTCACGCAGGACTGGCCGCATCTGGTGGAGCAGTTGCTCGACGACATCGGGCGCCGTTATGAACAGCCGGTCTGGCTCGTCGGTCATTCGCTCGGCGGCTATCTGTCGCTGATGGCCGCGCTGAAAAAGCCGCAGTGGGTGAGGGGCGTGGTAATGCTCGATTCGCCGGTGGTGGCCGGCTGGCGCAGCAGCATTCTGCGCGTGTCGCAGTGGACGGGGCTCGACGAGCGGCTCTCGCCGGCCGCCGCCACGCGCACACGCCGCACGCACTGGGCGAGCCGCGAAGAGGCATGGCGGCATTTCTATTCGAAGCCCGCGTTCGCGCGTTGGGACGAGCGCATGCTGTCCGACTATATCGACTTCGGTATTCCGCAGGTTGCACACGACGGCTCGCGCAGCCTCGCGTTCGACCGGCGCATCGAATATCAGATCTACCGGACCTTGCCGCACACGCTCGGCGCGCGGCTCGCGCGCGGCGCGCCGGTGCCGGTCGGGTTCATCGCCGGCACGCGGTCGAAGGAAATCCGCCAGGTCGGTTTGAGCGCCACCCGCCGCGCCACGGGCGGTCACGTCGAATGGATCGAGGGCAGCCATCTTTTTCCGATGGAAAAGCCGATCGAAACCGCGCGCGCGGTGCAGCGGATGTTGCGCGAACTGGGCGAGCGCGGCTGACGCGGCGGGCGGCGATCGTGTGGCGTTTGGCCGTGGTTTGCCTGTAGTCTGCGCGGCGCATGCGCGCGCCGGGCTTGCTCGCATTTCGCTGGGTTGAGGCCCCGCTTTACGGTATAATCCGTTTTTCCCGCGAGCATCCAGCGATGACCAAATATGTTTTCGTCACCGGCGGCGTAGTATCTTCCCTCGGCAAGGGTATTGCCGCCGCTTCCCTCGCCGCGATTCTCGAATCGCGCGGTCTGAAAGTCACCCTCCTCAAGCTCGATCCCTACATCAACGTCGACCCCGGCACGATGAGCCCGTTCCAGCACGGCGAAGTGTTCGTAACGGAAGACGGAGCGGAGACCGACCTCGACCTCGGCCACTATGAGCGCTTCATCAGCACGAAGATGCGCAAGGCCAACAATTTCACCACGGGCCAGATTTACGAATCGGTGATCCGCAAGGAACGCCGCGGCGATTATCTCGGCAAGACGGTCCAGGTCATTCCGCACATCACGAATGAAATCCAGGCGTTCATCGAGCGTGGCGCGGCGTCGGCCACCTGCGGCGAGCCGGACGTCGCGATCGTCGAGGTGGGCGGCACGGTGGGCGACATCGAATCGCTGCCGTTCCTCGAGGCTGCGCGTCAAATGAGCCTCCGCATGGGCCGCAACAGCGCGTGCTTCGTGCATCTCACGCTCGTGCCCTGGGTCGCCACCGCCGGCGAGCTGAAGACCAAGCCCACGCAGCACAGCGTACAGAAGCTGCGCGAAATCGGTATTTCGCCGCACGTGCTGTTGTGCCGCGCCGACCGCCGCATTCCCGACGACGAGCGCGCGAAAATCTCCATGTTCTCGAACGTGCCCGAAGACGCCGTCATTTCGGTGTGGGACGCGGACAGCATCTACAAGATTCCGCAGATGCTGCATGATCAGGGTCTCGACGCGATCATCTGCGAAGAGCTCAAGCTCACGCCGAAAGCGGCCGACCTGTCCATGTGGTCGGAACTTGTCGAAAAGCTGCAAAACCCGGAACACGAAGTCACGATCGGCATGGTCGGCAAGTACGTCGATCTGACGGAGTCGTACAAGTCGCTGATCGAAGCGTTGCGCCACGCGTCCATGCACACGGCGACACGCGTGAACATCGAATATATCGATTCCGAAGAGATCGAGACGCAAGGCGTCGAAAGTCTCAAGCATCTGGACGCCGTGCTCGTGCCTGGCGGTTTCGGCCGTCGCGGCACGGAAGGCAAGATCGCCGCCATCCGCTATGCGCGCGAAGCGAAGGTGCCGTATCTCGGCATCTGCCTCGGCATGCAGCTCGCAGTGATCGAATTCGCGCGCGACGTCGTGGGCCTGAAAGACGCGAACAGTACCGAGTTCGATCAGGAAACCCCGAACCGCGTGGTCGCGCTCATCACCGAATGGTATGACCGCGAAGGCCGCGTCGAAAAGCGCACGGAAGAGTCGGATCTCGGCGGCACGATGCGCCTCGGTTCGCAACGCTGCCCGATCAAGCCCGGCACGATGGCCGAGGAAATCTACGGCAAGGACGTGAACGAGCGTCACCGTCACCGTTATGAAGTCAATAACCGCTTCGTGCCCCAGCTCGAGGCCGGCGGTCTTATCATCAGCGCCCGTACCCCGAGTGAAGATCTGCCGGAAATGATGGAACTGCCGCGCAGCATGCACCCGTGGTTCGTCGGCGTGCAGTTCCACCCGGAATTCACGTCCACGCCGCGCGACGGCCATCCGCTGTTCAAGTCGTTCGTCGAGGCAGCGCTTGCGCATCAGCAGTCGCGGGTCGCGAATGAAGTCGGGGAGAAAGCATGAAGCTGGGCGATTTCGAAATCGGGCTCGACAAGCCGTTTTTCCTGATCGCGGGCACCTGTGTCGTCGAATCGGAGCAAATGACGATCGACACCGCGGGCCGCCTGAAGGAAATCTGCGCGAAGCTGAACATTCCGTTCATCTACAAATCGTCGTATGACAAGGCCAATCGCAGCAGCGGCAAGTCGTTTCGCGGTCTCGGCATGGACGAAGGTTTGCGCATTCTGTCGGAAGTGAAGCGTCAGCTCGGCCTGCCGGTGCTGACGGACGTTCACGCGGAGCACGAGATCGAACAGGTCGCCTCGGTGGTCGACGTGCTGCAAACGCCGGCCTTTCTGTGCCGTCAAACGGACTTCATCCACGCGTGCGCGCGCTCGGGCAAGCCGGTCAACATCAAGAAGGGCCAGTTTCTCGCGCCGCACGACATGAAGAACGTGATCGACAAGGCGCGCGACGCGGCACGCGAAGCAGGCCTGTCCGAAGACCGTTTCATGGCGTGCGAGCGCGGCGTGTCGTTCGGTTATAACAACCTGGTGTCGGACATGCGCTCGCTCGCGATCATGCGCGAAACGAACGCGCCCGTCGTGTTCGACGCGACGCATTCGGTGCAGTTGCCAGGCGGGCAGGGCACGAGTTCGGGCGGTCAGCGCGAGTTCGTGCCGGTGCTCGCGCGGGCGGCCGTTGCGGTCGGCGTGGCAGGGCTCTTCATGGAAACACATCCGAATCCGGCAGAAGCGAAGTCGGACGGTCCGAACGCCGTGCCGCTGCATCGCATGGCCGATCTGCTCGAAACGCTCGTCACGCTCGATCAGGCCGTGAAGCGCGCGCCGTTCCTCGAAAGCGATTTCAACTGAATCAGGCATGCGCCGCGCGCTCGCAGCATGAGCCGGTCACGGCAGCGGGCGCGCGGCAAATGCACACAATGGTCGTCGAACGTATCGGCGCGCAAGTGGTCTGTCGGTGTGGCCGGCCGACGCCACGCGAGGCGCCAGGTGCGGTGTCACAGCAAAGAATTCATCGTCATTTCTTGAGGAAACCATGAGTGCTATCGTAGATATCATCGGTCGAGAGATTCTCGATTCGCGAGGCAACCCCACCGTCGAATGCGACGTGCTGCTCGAGTCCGGCACGATGGGCCGCGCCGCGGTGCCGTCGGGCGCGTCCACCGGCTCGCGCGAAGCAATCGAACTGCGCGACGGCGAAACCGGCCGCTACAGCGGCAAGGGCGTGCTGAAGGCTGTCGAGCACATCAACACCGAAATCTCCGAAGCGATCATGGGCCTCGACGCTTCCGAGCAGGCGTTCCTCGACAAGACGCTGCTGGAACTCGACGGCACGGACAACAAGTCGCGCCTCGGCGCGAACGCGATGCTGGCTGTGTCGATGGCCGTCGCGAAGGCCGCCGCAGAAGAAGCCGGCTTGCCGCTCTACCGTTACTTCGGCGGTTCGGGCGCGATGCAACTGCCGGTCCCGATGATGAACATCGTCAACGGCGGCGCACACGCGAACAACAGCCTGGACATCCAGGAATTCATGATCGTCCCGGTCAGCCAGCCGACCTTCCGCGAAGCACTGCGCTGCGGCGCAGAAGTTTTCCACGCGCTGAAGAAGATCCTGTCGGATCGCGGCATGAGCACGGCGGTCGGCGACGAAGGCGGTTTCGCACCGAACTTCGGCAGCAACGACGAATGCCTGTCCACCATCCTGCAAGCCATCGAGAAAGCAGGCTACCGCGCGGGCGAAGACGTGCTGCTCGCGCTCGACTGCGCAGCGAGCGAGTTCTACCACGACGGCAAGTACCAGTTGGCGGGCGAGGGCCTGCAACTGTCGTCGGCGGAATTTACCGACTACCTGGCCACGCTCGCCGACAAGTTCCCGATCGTGTCGATCGAAGACGGCATGCACGAAGGCGACTGGGAAGGCTGGAAGCTGCTCACCGAGAAGCTCGGCAAGAAAATCCAGCTGGTGGGCGACGATCTCTTCGTCACCAACACGCGCATTCTGAAGGAAGGTATCGAGAAGGGCATCGCGAACTCGATCCTCATCAAGATCAACCAGATCGGTACGCTGACCGAAACTTTCGCCGCCATCGAAATGGCGAAGCGCGCGGGCTACACGGCGGTGATCTCGCACCGCTCGGGCGAAACGGAAGATTCGACGATTGCCGATATCGCCGTCGGCCTGAACGCCGGCCAGATCAAGACGGGCTCGCTGTCGCGTTCGGACCGTATCTCGAAGTACAACCAGCTGCTGCGTATCGAAGAAGACCTCGGCGATATCGCCAGCTATCCGGGCAAGTCGGCGTTCTACAATCTGCGCTAATGAATGGTCAGGACCAGACTGTTTCTGCACTGACCGATGAGCCGGCTTTTCCTCGTGTCTGATTGACCTCGCCGCCCTGCGTAAAGCGCAGGGCGGCGCGTATTTATTGTGCTTACTTCATGCGGCTCGTCACTGCTGTATTGATCGTTCTGCTGGCGTTGATCCAGTATCCGCTGTGGTGGGGCCATGGCGGATGGTTGCGCGTTCACGAACTGCAGCAGCAACTCGCGCAGCAGATGCAAAAGAACGCCGACGCCAAGCTGCGCAACGAGCGCATTCAGGGCGAGGTGCAAGATCTGCAGAACGGCACGGCTGCCGTCGAAGAGCGCGCCCGGTACGAGATGGGCATGGTGAAAGACGGCGAGGTGTTCGTCCAGTTCGTGTCGCCGAATGCACCTTTGCCGACGGCCAATGCACCTTCCACCACGACGTCGACTCGCGGCGAGATGTCGGCCGCGCCGCTGCATGTGGTGCCGAATCCGGAATCGCGCGCGAAACCGGAGCGCAAGCACGGCGGTAAGGCGGCAAAAGAGAAGAAGCCGGCGCACTGAGGTTGCCGCCAAATGCTTCGACGGCAATGGCCGGGCGAGACGGCTCACCGGGCGTAAAAAAGGCGCGGTTCACAAACCGCGCCTTTTTGCATTGGCAGGTACCCATTAGCAGGTACCATTAGCAGGTACGACACGGCGAAAGTCCGGCCAAACCCGGCCCTCGCCGATATCCCGCCAACCCGCATCGCGCCGCTCAGCCCACTACCAGCCCCAGTACGGCCCGTAGCCGAAGCCGACGCCGGTGCCCCAGCCATGCCCCCAGCCACCGCCGTAGTAGCTGCCGTACACGGTGACGGGCACAGGCGGGCTGTAATAGCGGGACCACGCCTGTGCGGCGCTTTCCGCGGCAATCGCCTGGTTCTGCTCCGCCATGACCTGGCGATCGATGGCGTCGTACCGCTGGCGCTCGGCAGGCGTCAGCGGCTGAGCGGTGCTGGCCATGCCCGACTGGTCGGCGGGCAGCCGGCTGTATATCGGCGACGGACCCGGCGGGTCCATCATGCAACCGCTCAACGCAGTAAGGCCCGCGAGTGCCGTCAACACGGCAAAAGCGCGGGCGGGACGCGGCAACGAAGTGGGCATGCTCATGTTGAATCTCGATCGGTCGATACCCGGACGAACGCCGGGCGCCTCATCCAGCACCCGGTGAACGCGCAAAGCGTCAGCCCGCCAGCGGTATCAGTGCCGTTGCTCGGCGGCCGGCGTGACTCCTTGTGAGAGTGCATTGGCGAGAAAAAGTTGCGCCACGTCGACCGGGTCGAACTCGTACCGCTGGTTGCAGAACTCGCAATGAATTTCGACGTGGCCGCGCTCTTCGATCACGCCGTCCACTTCCTCGCGACCCAGCATCTTCAGCATCGAGCCGACCTTCTCGCGCGAGCAGGTGCATTCGAAGCGCGCGCTGGCCGGCTCGAAGTGCTGCACGTTTTCCTGCCAGAAGAGGCGGCGGAACACGGTTTCCGGTTCTTCCTTCAGCAGTTCGTCCTGCGACAGCGTGCCGCCGAGCGTGCAGACGCGCTCCCACGTATCGGCGTCCAGTTCGCCGGGATGCGGGACGATGCCGCCGTCGCCGGGAAGCTTTTGCAGCAGCATGCCGACCGCGCGTTCCGAATTCGCCGCGAGCCACAGGCGCGTATCGAGCTGCTCGGAGTGATGCATGTAGTGCTCGAGCACTTCCGCCATCGAGTTGAGCGGCCCATTTTCGCCCGAGAGCGGCACGATACTCTGATACGGCTGCTGACCGGGTTTCTTGTCGCGCGGATCGAGCGTGATCACGCAGCGGCCGTGGCCGCTTGCGTTGAGCAGTTCCACCATCGAGGTGCTCTCGCCGATCGTGCTGCCTTCGTCGCCGGAAAGCTTGGCGGTCGCGCGCATCGACAGGTCGGAGCTGCATTGAACCACCAGCATCTTGGCGGGGCCGTCGCCGAAAATCTGCATGATCAGCGTGCCGTCGAACTTCAGATTCGCCGACAGCAGCGCGCAGGCCGCCATCATCTCGCCGAGAATCGTCCGCACGGGCGCCGGATACTCGCGGCGCGTCAGCACTTCCTGCCACGTATTGCGCAGCGAAACGATTTCGCCGCGCACCGGCGCCGCGCTGAACATGAATTTTTGCAACTGGTCGCTCACAACTTTTCCTCTATCGAATGGCGCGGCCCGGCGAAGGCCGTGCACGCACCGTGCGCGCCGCGCGCCCGGCTGTTTAGCCGATGCGCACGAGCTGCGCCTTGAAATACTCGCGGCGCTCGGCGTAACTTGCCGTGCCGCGCTGCATGTTGGCGATGTCCGCCTCGGTCAGTTCGCGCACCACTTTCGCGGGCGCACCGAGAATCAGCGAATTATCGGGAAACACCTTGCCTTCGGTCACGATGGCGCCCGCTCCGACCAGACAGTTGCGGCCGATTACCGCGCCATTCAAGACCACCGCCTGAATTCCGATCAGCGCGCCTTCCTTGATCGTGCAGCCGTGCAGCATGACCTGATGCCCGACCGTGACGTTTGCCTCGATCGTCAGCGGAAAGCCGGGATCGGTGTGCAAGACCGCGTTTTCCTGGACGTTGCTGCCCGCGCCGAGCGTGATCGGCTCGTTGTCGCCGCGCAGCGTCGCGCCGAACCAGACGCTCGAATTTTCCTCCAGCGTTACGTTGCCGATGATGGTCGCGGAATCCGCGACGAACACGCTTTCGTGGATGGTCGGTGCGGCGTCGCCAAGCTTGTAAATGGTCACGTTGTCTCCTCGTGGATCGGTTGCCGGGCGCGGACGGCTCGCGGCGTGTCTGGTTTGACGGTTCTTCCTGTTTTTCGCCCGGCCCTTGGGCGGCCCCTGGTGGCGCCGGGCGCTGGCGAGCGTCGAATCGGGTATTGTAAACGGTTGTGTCGTCGCGCCGCTTTGCGTCACGCGCGAGCGGGGTTCGAGGTGGCCGCTTCGGCGTCAGTGCTTGACGCTTCGGCGCGCACGCCTCTCGCCTCGGCGCCCGCCGTCCGCAGTCCGCGCCATTCAACACCCGTCGGTTTCACTGCCTTGCCCGATCACCTTTCCATGATGTCCGCCGTTTCGCCCGCTTTCCCAGCCACGTCCACGCGCTCCGGGCCGTCCGCTTCGTCCATCGGGCCCGCGCCGGACGCGAGCGGCGCGCCGTGTTGCGCACGCACGGCGGCGCTCGCCGCGCTGCGCTGCGCGAGACCGATCCAGTGACGAAGGCAGCCGCCGCGCGAGCGTTATACGCGGCGGTGCTCGACGGCAGCGCGACGTGTCTCGCCGACGTCACGCTCGACGAACCGCCGGAGCCACCAGGACTGCCTGGGCGGCCCGTGCGCCCCGAGCTCGTCGAACCGCGCCAGCTGGGGCGGCGCAGCATGCAGTCGCCGCAAGGACGCGCGGTGCTGCTGCACGCGCTGGCGCATATTGAATTCAACGCGATCAATCTGGCGCTCGACGCCGTGTGGCGCTTCGCCGGCCTGCCCGCCGACTTCTACACCGACTGGCTGAAGGTCGCCGCCGAAGAGGCATATCACTTCTCGCTGCTGAGCGCGCGCCTCGCGGATTACGGCCATGCGTATGGCGACTTTCCCGCCCACGACGGCCTGTGGGACATGTGCGAGCGCACGCGTGGCGACGTGCTCGCGCGCATGGCGCTCGTGCCGCGCACGCTGGAGGCGCGCGGCCTCGATGCGTCACCGCCTATTCGCGCGCGTCTGCAGCAGGCGGGAGACCGTCAGTCCGCCGCGATTCTCGACGTGATCCTGCGCGACGAAATCCGCCACGTGCTGATCGGCAACCGCTGGTTTCGTCATCTGTGCGAGGAAGGCGGGTTGGATCCGCATGCGACCTACACGCGCCTCGCCGGCCAGTATCACGCGCCGAAACTGCGCGGGCCGTTCAATTTCGAGGCGCGCCGCGACGCAGGTTTCGACGAGGCCGAGCTAGCCGAACTGGCGGCGCTCGCAGGCGTCGGCCTGGGCACTGAGCCGACCGGCCGGTTGCCTCGCGACTGACTCACCTGCGACGGGGTTGCCGCCTGTCGCCACTGCCGTCCGCCTATGTCGTTATAATCGAACGACCATTCTTTTTTGGCGTGCATCCGACCATGAATATTTCCCGCTCCGAGTTCATCCCCGTGCGAGGCATCCGTCTGCATGTGCGGCGCTGGGGCAATCCCGATGCGCCGCTGCTCTTCATGCTGCACGGCTGGATGGACGTGGCGGCGTCGTTCCAGTTCGTCGTCGATGCGCTCGGCGGCGACTGGCAGGTCATCGCGCCCGACATGCGCGGCTTCGGTCTGTCGGACTGGCCGGTCGCGCAAAACGGCGGGGGCCATTACTGGTTCCACGATTACCTCGCCGATCTCGACGCGCTGCTCGATCATTACGCGCCGACCGGCCAGGTCAACCTGGTCGGACATAGTCTCGGCGCGAACGTCGTTTGCCTCTATGCGGGCGCGCGTGCACAGCGCGTGCGGCGCGTGGTCGATCTGGAAGGTTTCGGGCTGGCGCCCGCGCACGCCGGACAGGCGCCCAAACGGCTGCAAAACTGGCTCGACGAGCTGCGCGATCCGCCGCAACTGAAGCGCTATGCGTCCCTCGAAGACGTCGCCGCGCGGCTCACCAAAACCAATCCGCGGCTTGCGCCCGCCCGCGCGCAATTCCTGGCGAAGCACTGGTCGAAGCCGGACGGCGCCGGCGGCTTCATGCTGCTCGCCGACCCCGCGCATAAACTGCGCGGGCCGACGCTGTACCGTCTGGACGAAGTGATGGCCGTCTGGCGCAAGGTGAGCGCGAAAGTGCTGCATGTGGAAGCCGCCCATTCGCCCACGCTCGCCGCGCTGGCGGGCGATATTTCGCTCGACGAATTCAAGGCGCGCTTTCAGGCGTTTGCCGACTGGCGCGAGAAGATCATCGACGAAGCGGGGCACATGGTGCACCACGACCAGCCCGAACAGGTCGCCGCGCTGATCGAGGGATTCTGCGCTTAGCAAGGGCGAGGGCGAGGGCGAGGGCGAGGGCGAGGGCGAGGGCGAGGGCGAGGGCGAGGGCGAGGGCGAGGGCGAGGGCGAGGGCGAGGGCGCCAGGGGCCGGATCACCCGCTAGGCGCAAGCTTTCCGGCGTGAGAATTGCTCTGCGTTCACTTACTGCGTTGCAGTAAAATGGCTGCAGAACTTTCTCCACACGATGATGAACGCCGACCTTCACTGCCACTCCACCGTTTCCGACGGCCAGTTCGCGCCCGCCGACGTCGCGCGCCGTGCGCACGCGGGAGGCGTGACATTGTGGGCGCTCACCGACCACGACGAACTCGGCGGCCAGCATGAAGCGCGTCAGGCCGCCGAGGGGCTCGGCATGCGCTATCTGAGCGGCGTGGAAATTTCGGTGACGTGGGCGGCGCGGACGGTGCACATCGTCGGGCTCGGTATCGACCCCACGAGTTCGGTGCTGATCGACGGGCTTGCCCGCACGCGTAACGGGCGCGCGGCGCGCGCGGAGGCAATCGGCGAGCAGCTGGCCACGCTCGGCATTCCCGGCGCCTATGAAGGCGCGCTCAAGTACGTCTCGAACCCGGACATGATTTCGCGCACGCATTTCGCGCGCTTTCTGGTCGAAAGCGGTTATGCCAGTTCCACGCAAGATGTGTTCAACCGCTATCTCGGCGACGGCAAGCCCGGCTATGTGGCGCACCGCTGGTCGAAGCTGGCGGACGCGGTCGGCTGGATCAAGGCAGCGGGCGGCGAGGCGATCATCGCGCATCCGGGCCGCTATGCGTACTCGCCGACCGAATTCGACGCGTTTTTCGGCGAATTCATCGATCTGGGCGGCAAGGCGATCGAAGTCGTCACGGGCAGCCATACGCCCGATCAATACCGCGAATATGCCGACGTTGCGCGCCGCTTCGGTTTCGAGGCGTCGCGCGGCTCCGATTTTCACGCGCCGGGCGAGGGCCGCGTCGAGCTCGGTACGCTGCCGCCGCTTCCTTCCGATCTCAAGCCTGTCTGGGAACGCTGGCTGTGAACGCCCGCCGTGCCGCTTCGGCACGTCGTGCGCGCGAGCCGGCGCTTCGGCGTGCCCGCGCCTGACGCTCACGGTCCGCGGTCGTTTTGCGTCGGACCGCGCCATCAAACGTTGTTTCTCGTCGTCATCGTTAGCCGCCATGTCCCAATACTTCCGGCTTCATCCAGATAACCCGCAGCCGCGCCTCGTCAAGCAGGCCGTGCAGATCATCAACGACGGCGGCGTGGTCGCGCTGCCGACGGACTCGAGCTACGCGCTCGCCTGTCATCTCGACGACAAGAACGCCGTGGAGCGCCTGCGCCGGATTCGTGGGCTCGACGAGAAGCAGCTGCTGTCGCTCCTCGTGCGCGATCTGTCGGAGCTCGCTAACTTCGCGATGGTGGACAATCGCCAGTACCGGCTCATCAAATCGGTGACGCCGGGGCCCTATGTGTTCGTGCTGCAGGCAACGAAGGAAGTGCCGCGGCGCCTGTCGCACCCGTCGCGCAAGACAATCGGCCTGCGTGTGCCGGACCACGCCATCACGCTCGCCATTCTCGGCGAACTCGGTCAGCCGCTTCTTGGCTCCACGCTGATCCTGCCGGGCGAAACGACGCCGCTCAACGACCCGGAGGACATCCGCGCGCGGCTCGAAAAACAACTGGATCTGGTGATCGACGGCGGCGCTTGCGTGTGCGAGCCGTCCACGGTGATCGATCTGACCGGCGACGAGCCGGTGCTGGTGCGGGCAGGGCGCGGTTCTCTCGCGCCATTCGGTCTCGAAGAGACGGCATGAGCGAAAGCGGACAGATGCACGCAATCGCATTGTTACAATAGCGAGTTATGGATTCTTCCCTGATACAAACCATCGCGGTTTACGCGTTGCCGGTGATCTTCGCCATCACGCTGCATGAGGCCGCGCATGGTTACGTCGCGCGCTGGCTCGGCGACAACACGGCCTACGTGCTCGGCCGCGTTTCCATCAATCCGATGCGGCACATCGACCCGCTCGGCACCATTGCCATTCCCTTGCTCCTGTACTTCGCCACGAGCGGCGCGTTCATGTTCGGCTATGCAAAACCGGTGCCGGTCGCTTTCGGCAATCTGCGCAACCCGCGTTGGGGCAGCCTGTGGGTCGCGGCGGCGGGTCCCGCGTGCAACTTCGTGCAGGCGTTGATCTGGGGGCTGTTCGGCGTGGCGCTGGCCGTCCTTGCTGTCGACGAACCGTTTTTCACGCGCATGGCGGGCGCGGGCGTCGGCGTGAACCTCGTGCTGGGCGTGCTCAATCTGTTTCCTTTGCCGCCACTCGACGGTGGCCGTGTGCTGATGGCGCTCCTGCCGCCGCGCCAGGCCATCGCGCTGTCGCGCCTCGAACCATACGGCTTTTTCATCGTGATGGCGCTCGTCATGACGGGCACGCTGACGCGCTACTGGCTGAGCCCGCTCGTCACGCTCGGTTACAGCGCCATCACCGCAATTCTGACTCCACTTGTTTCGCTTTTCTAAATAACCATGTTCCCAGACCGTATCTTCTCCGGCATGCGGCCCACCGGGTCGCTGCACCTCGGCCACTATCACGGCGTGCTGAAAAACTGGGTGCGGCTGCAGTCCGAATACCCGTGCTTCTTCGCCGTCGTCGACTGGCATGCGCTGACGACTCACTACGAAACGCCTGAGGTCATCGAGAAAAACGTCTGGGAAGTGCTGATCGACTGGCTCGCCTCGGGCATCGATCCGGCGCAGGCCACGCTTTTCATTCAGAGCCGCGTGCCCGAGCACGCGGAGCTGTCGCTGCTGCTCGGCATGAGCACGCCGCTCGGCTGGCTCGAGCGCGTGCCGACCTACAAGGAGCAGATCGAGAAGCTGAAGGAGAAAGATCTGTCGACTTACGGCTTCCTCGGCTATCCGGTGCTGATGGCGGCGGACATTCTGCTGTATCGCGCGTCGCTCGTGCCGGTCGGCGAAGACCAGGTGCCGCACGTCGAGATGACGCGTGAAATCGCGCGCCGTTTCAACTACCTGTATGGCCGCGAGCCGGGCTTCGAGGAGAAAGCGAACGAAGCCGCGAAGAAGCTCGGCGGCAAGCGCTCCAAGCTGTATCACGAGCTGCGCAACGCCTACCAGCAGGAAGGCGACGACGAAGCGCTCGAGCAGGCGCGCGCCATGTTGCAGGAGTCGCAAAGCCTGTCGATGAGCGACCGCGAGCGCCTGTTCGGCTACCTGGAAGGCTCGCGCAAGATCATTCTGGTCGAGCCGCAGGTCATGCTGACGGAAGCGTCGCGTATGCCGGGGCTGGACGGCCAGAAAATGTCGAAGTCGTACGGCAACACGATCGGTCTGCGCGAGGACGCCGAAACCATCACGAAGAAGGTGCGCACCATGCCGACCGATCCGGCACGCGTGCGCCGCACGGACCCGGGCGATCCGGACAAGTGCCCGGTGTGGCAACTGCACCAGGTCTACACGGACGAAACCACGCATGAGTGGGTTCAGAAAGGTTGCCGCTCGGCCGGCATCGGTTGTCTGGAGTGCAAGCAGCCGGTGATCGAAGGTATTTTGCGCGAACAGCAGCCCATGCTCGAGCGCGCGCAGAAGTACATGGACGACCCGTCGCTGCTGCGCGCGATCGTCGCCGACGGCTGCGACAAGGCGCGCCGCTTCGCCACGGAAACCATGCGGGACGTGCGCGAGGCGATGGGTCTGTCGTACAACTGAAGTACAACTGAGCATTCGCCGCCACGTCATGAGCAGCCCCGCAGTCAACGTGCATGGATTGGGCGAGCCGTCGCGCTGGGTGCGCCATTGGGCGCATCTCGTCGCGGCGGGTGGCGCGGTGCTCGACGTGGCCTCGGGAGCAGGGCGCCACGCGCGGTTTTTTGCGTCGCTGGGTCATCCGGTGACGGCGATCGACCGCGACGTCGCCGCGCTGAATACGCTCGCTGACGAGCCGCTCGTCACGCCGGTAGTCGCAGACATCGAGAGCGCGCCATGGCCGTTGCCCGCGGAGGCGACATTCGCGGCCGTCGTCGTCACCAACTATTTGCACCGTCCGCTTTTTGGAAGGCTGATTCAATCCCTCGCGCCCGGCGGCGTACTGGTTTACGAGACCTTTGCGAAAGGAAACGAAACGGTCGGCAAGCCCTCTAATCCGGCGTTTCTGCTCGCGCCCGGCGAGCTGCTCGAGGTGGTGCGCGGCCAGTTGAGGGTGGTCGCGTTTCAGGACGGTTTTCTCGCGCAGCCACGCCCGGCTTACGTCCAGCGCATCTGCGCCATTCTGGAGGCGGACCGCTCAGACAACCCCGCGCAGGCGGCACCCCCGCCTTGTTACGAGTTGGCTGGCTAATCCGCTACAATCGCGGTTTACCTGATCAAATTCATGGCTTTTCATGACTAACGTCACACAAGCGGGCACTCAAGCGGCGGGCACTCAAGCGGCGGGCACTCAAGCGGCGGGCATTCAAGCGGCAGGCACTCAAGCGGACAATGCGCCCGGCACCAGCGGCGTCCAGATTCGCGGCAGCATTCCTGCCATCATCACTCCGATGCTCGAAGACGGCAGCCTCGACTTGCCGGCATTCCGCAAACTGATCGACTGGCATGTCGCCGAGGGCACGAACGCGCTCGTGGTGGTCGGTACGAGCGGCGAGTCGGCTACGCTGTCCGTCGAAGAGCACGTGCTGATGGTCAAGACCGCCGTCGAGCACACGGCGGGCCGGATTCCGGTGATCGCCGGTTCGGGCGGCAATTCGACTGCGGAAGCGATCGAACTGACGCGCGAGGCGAAGGAAGTCGGCGCGGACGCCACGCTGCAGGTCGTGCCGTATTACAACAAGCCGACCCAGGAAGGCATCTATCGCCATTTTGTGAAGATCGCCGAAACGGTCGATCTGCCGGTGATTCTGTACAACGTGCCGGGCCGCACGGTCGCGGACATGAGCAACGAGACCATTCTGCGTTGCGCGCAGGTGCCGGGCATCATTGGTGTGAAGGAAGCGACTGGCAACATCGACCGCGCCGCGCATCTGATCAAGTCGGCGCCCGCGCACTTCGGCATCTACAGCGGCGACGATCCTACGGCGATCGCGCTGATGCTGCTCGGCGGCCACGGCAATATTTCGGTGACCGCGAACGTCGCGCCGCGCGCCATGAGCGAGCTGTGCAAGGCGGCACTCGCGGCGGACGCAAAGACCGCGCGTGAGATTCATCTGAAGCTGTTGTCGCTGCATAAGAACCTGTTCATCGAATCGAATCCGATTCCGGCGAAATGGGCGCTGCAGCAGTTGGGTCGTGTGCAGGGCGGGATCCGCCTGCCGCTCACGCCGCTCGACGCGCAATACCACGAAGTGGTGCGCGGCGCGCTGCGCGAAGCGGGCCTGCTCGGCTAGGCGGCTACGGCCGTACCCGTCAGCGCCACCCAGCCACCGGCATTTCCTTAACCGACGTCGATCCAGCCCACGTTCCCGGCACACAGAACCAGGCACCGCGTTCCAGCATCACGAAGGACCTCATGAAACGTTCCGCACTTTCCCTCCACGCAACCCG
>Ga0209759_1000154_pt1 | contig 119427 bp, 109 predicted proteins | sample AraplaCL_Col_mMS_FD_184261 | JGI IMG/M metagenome (GOLD analysis project Ga0209759, IMG submission 184261) | Arabidopsis root microbial communities from the University of North Carolina, USA - plate scrape CL_Col_mMS (SPAdes) (version 2) | ecosystem: Host-associated > Plants > Roots >...
CGCAGGCATATGGAGGATCGCCATGGCACTCATTTTTGGCCTTGTTGCCCTGGCCGGCCACATCGCTCTTCTGCTCTGGGGCACGCGCATGGTCCAGACCGGCATCCAGCGCGCCTTCGGCCCCGATCTGCGCTCCTTTCTCGGCCGGGCGCTGAGCAATCGCATGAAGGCGTTTTTTGCCGGGATCGGCGTCACCGCCATCCTGCAGAGCAGCACGGCAACCGGCCTGATGGCGTCGGGCTTCGCAGCCGGCGGACTGGTGGATCTCGTCCCGGCGCTTGCCGTCATGCTGGGCGCCAATGTCGGCACTACGCTCATCGTCCAGGTGCTGTCCTTCGATGTCGCCGCCGCTTCGCCGGCGCTCATCCTGATCGGCGTGCTGATGTTCCGCCGAACCGGGAATTCGCGCGTGCACGATCTCGGTCGCGTCATGATCGGGCTTGGCTTCATGCTTTTGGCGCTGCATCAGCTTCTCGACCTGATGACGCAGTATGAGGGGTCGAAGGCGCTGGCTTATGTGCTGGATGCGATTGCCTCCACACCGGTGCTGAGCATGCTTCTGGCTGCAATCTTGACGTGGGCTGCCCATTCGAGCGTTGCCGTCGTGCTGCTCATCATGTCTCTCGCAAGCAAGGGCCTTGTCAATGTCGACCAGGCCTTTGCTCTGGTTCTCGGTGCCAATCTCGGAACCGCGATAAACCCTCTGATCGAAGGGCAATCGGGCACGGACCTGTCCGTCAAACGGCTGCCGATCGGCAATATGCTGACGCGCATTATCGGCGTGATCGCGATGATCGGTCTGCTGGAGCCAGCCACGCGCCTGTCGGCGCTGATCGATAGCGACAGTGCGCGCGCCGTTGCCAATTTTCACAGCGCCTTCAATGTCGTTCTCGCCGTGATATTCATACCGCTGTTGCGGCCCTACGCCGATCTTTTGACCAGATTGCTGCCGCAGAAGATCGACGAAGCCGATCCTACACGTCCAAGATATCTCGATCCGGCCGCCAAGGAGACGCCCGTGGTCGCGCTCGGTGCGGCGGCACGGGAAGCGCTGAGACTGGTCGATGTTTTATCGGAAATGCTTGCCGGCGCGAAATTGGCGCTTTCCGACACGGATCGAAAGGCGCTCACGCGGTTGCGGTCGCTGGACAATATCCTCGACAGCCTCAACACTGCGGTCAAGACCTATCTGACATCGATCGATCCGGATGAATTGGGCGAGGCCGACAGGCGGCGTCTGAACGAGATCCTGCTGTTCTCGATGAACATGGAACATGCCGGCGACGTGCTCGACCAGAATCTGCTGCCGCATCTGGCAAAGCGCTTGCGCCGGGGCCTTTCCTTCTCGAAGGAAGGGCAGCTCGAACTGGCAACGCTGTTCGACAGATTGCAGTCGAACCTGCGGACGACGGCAGCCTTGTTCATGACGCAGAACGAGAGTGCCGCGCGCATGCTGGCGGAGGAAAAGGTCATCTTTCGCAAAGCCGAGCGCGAGGGAACGGAAGCCCATTTCCAGCGTTTACGCCAGGGCGGAATCGAGACAGCCGAGACCAGCTCGCTTCACCTCGACCTGCTGCGCGATATCAAGCAGATCAATTCCCATCTAGTCGCCGCTGCCGCCTATCCCGTTTTGGAAGAGCGCGGCGAACTCTTGCAAAGCCGGACGCCAAGTCCGCTCCCACAGGCAGCCGTGATAGCGCATGACTAAAAAGACCTATCTCCGCCGTCTGGCGGGTGAAGCGGAAAAACTCTTCGCCGGCCGGTCAATCGAGCAATATGGTGCGATCTGCTTCAGGCGGCGGCCTGGGCAGCAGAATGTCGAGATCCTGCTGATCACGTCGCGCGAAAGCGGCCGGTGGATCATTCCCAAAGGATGGCCGATTAATGGCAAGCTGCCGCATCAGGTTGCCGAACGTGAGGCCTGGGAAGAGGCCGGCGTGAAGGGAAAGGCCAGGAAGAAGAGCTTCGGCTATTATACCTATCTCAAGACGCTCGATAGCGGTGAAATCGTTCCGTCCGTCGTTCAGGTCCACCTGCTCGAGGTCGCCAGATTGGATGAGCGTTTTCCCGAGCGTGGCCTGCGCCAGCTTCAATGGCTTTCGCCCGATGAAGCGGCTGCCCGTGTTCGGGAGCCGGAGCTGAAAAGCCTGCTGCGCATGGTCGGACCCGCTCTTGCACAAAAGAAGCAAGGCGATATCGCCTGAAGGCATCGGTCTGTGAAGATCCACAGGATTGCCGTCCCGCCGCGGTGCGGCACCTGCATGCGGTGAGGGCATTGTCAGGTCCAAGCAAACGTTGCATATTCCTGTCGTTGCCCACGCATCCGGGAGATTGAGATGAAAACGATCATGTCCAAACTCGAAGCCATCCGTTTTAAACAGGACATTATCGCATATGGATTCCAATCCTCTCAATGGAGAACGGCGCCCGTCAAAAAGCCGTAAACGTTTCTTCTTAAGCTTTTTTTCTTTTGCCGGCGCAGGCAACGACGCGTCGGAACGTCTGAAGGCGCGCGCCCGTGCGAGGCGCTTCATCTCCTACTATCGGCCGCATCTGCCTCTGCTGATGGCGGACTTATTGTGCGCAGTATCGGTCGCCGCTACGGCCGTGGCCATGCCCCTGATCGCCAATCATATCGTCAACCGGCTGCCTGAACTGGCAAACGCGCCGGACGCCCTTCAGCAGATACTGTCCCTGGGCGCTATCATGCTCGGCGTCTTTCTCGTGCAGGCTCTGGCCACCTACTTCGTGGACTATCAGGGCCATGCCATGGGGGCCAGGATCGAGGCGCAGGTTCGCAGGGAGCTCTTCGAACATTGCCAGAAGCTATCCTTCAGCTTTTACGACCGGCAGCGTACCGGTCAGCTCATGAGCCGCATCAGCAACGACTCCCTTTGGCTGGGCGAGCTCTTCCACCATGGCCCGGAAGACCTCGCCATCAGCATCCTCAAATTCGCAGGCGCAATGATGGTGCTTACCCTGATCGATCCGGTCATTGCCCTCGCGATAGCGCTTCTGATCCCATTTGCCGTCGCCTATGCGCTGCATTTCAACGGCCATATGAATGCGGCGCTGCGCACCAGCAAGGAGCGGATCGCTGGAATCAATGAACGGGTGGAAGACGCATTAGGCGGCATCCGTGTCGTACAGTCCTTTGTCAACGAAAGCGATGAACTGCGCCGTTTCGAGCGGGAGAACCGGCGTTTTCTCGACAGCAGGAAATCAGGCTACCGCAGCGAGGCATTGCTCTGGGTCGGCATGGACGGGTTCTCCCAGCTGGTGACCATCATGGTCATCGTGCTGGGCGCGATCCGCATCATCACCGCCGATCTCTCGGCTGCCGGCATGCTGACGCTCCTGCTTTGCGTCGGGATACTGGTCGATCCCGTGCGGCGGCTCGATAATTTCATTCGCCTCTGGCAGGAGGGCTACACCGGCTTCGTCCGGGCGATGGAACTCCTCGAAGAAGAGCCGGAGATCGTCGACCGCCCCGGCGCTTCGCCTCTCGGCGGGGTCGAAGGGGCTATCGGCTTTCACTCGGTCAGCTTCGGCTACGAGACGGGCGAGCAGCCGGTGCTCAACAACGTGTCGTTTGCCGTCAGGCCGGGCGAATTCGTGGCGTTGGTCGGCCCGTCGGGGGTCGGCAAGAGCACGCTGTGCAGCCTCATTCCGCGATTCTATGATGTCGGGGCAGGGAGTGTGACCATCGATGGCCGGGATGTCCGCAATATCAGCCTGGCTTCGCTGCGCCGCAATGTCGGCCTGGTGCAGCAGGATATCTATTTGTTCAGCGGCACCGTCATCGACAATCTGCGCTATGGCCGTCCCGAGGCGAAAGACGAGGACATCGTTGCAGCCGCAAAGGCAGCCAATGCGCATGATTTCATCATGAGGCTTCCGCAGGCTTATCAGACCGACATCGGCCAGCGCGGTGTGAAGCTCTCAGGCGGGCAAAAGCAGAGGCTCACGATCGCCCGTGCCTTTCTCAAGAATCCGCCGGTGCTGATCTTCGACGAAGCGACCAGTGCGCTCGACAACGAGAGCGAACGTGCCGTGCAGCAGGCCTTGCTAGGCTTAGTAAAGGGCCGGACGACCATTGTCATTGCGCACCGCCTTTCGACCGTCAGGCATGCGGACAGGATTCTCGTACTGACGCAGGATGGCATCGTGGAAGAAGGCCGGCATGATGAGCTGATGGCCGCGGGCGGCATCTATGCCGGACTGCATGGAGCGCAGGCGAGCATCTGACATCATGCGAATCGAAAGCATGTCCCTCTCGCCGACTACAGCCGATAGATGGAGGAAACGCATCGGCAGTCAGTTCAGGCCGAGGCTGCGGCGATCCGGGCTTCGGATCGCTGCCTGCCAGGTTTTCAGCTCCATCCGCGCTTCTCTGTCATTGCTGGCCGCAGATCGGTATCGGCCGGGCAGGCGGTGCCGGATGGTCCTTCTTGTACTGCACGATGATCGGCTCGAGGCTCTCCTTGGGCCAGAATTTCGGCGTGCCGATTTCCTTCAGGCAGGACTCGTTCCAATATAATCCGGATTGTGCCGGAGAGCGCCCTGCCGCGACCGCTTTGGCAACGGCCCTGATGTCCGAAGACTCGGGATAGATATAGAGGGTCGTCGGATTATCCTTCACCATGGAAATGATCTGGCTGGCGTCCGACGCCGACCAGCTCGTGCAGCCGTCGCTGCGGCCGCCAGCATATTCCACCAGTTTTCCGAGCGGAACATATCCGTCGCGGTTGGCATAGGGGCTTTGCGGATCCTTCTTCATGCATATGCCGGCAACCTTGGCCGCTGCATGTCCGCCGATCGCCCGTTGCCGTGCGTTGGCCGTCTCGCCTTCGCCATCGAACTGGATGAAGGTGCGAAGGTAGGCCGCATCCTTGGCTTGGGAGAGGCGATAGTAACCCTTGAAGGTCGTCTTCGTCTCCTCCGTCATATAGGAGCCGCCCGTCGTCAGGTTCGAGTCCATCGCGTTGCCGAAGTTCTTGGCGCACATCCGTCCGTTGCCGAAGTCGGCGACGCCCTTGAGGTCGCGGCCGCTGCCGTGTCCCGAAGACACGACACGGAAAGTTTGCGTCGCCTCGCAGACGATGTAGAAGCGGCCGGCCGATTTGCCGTCATTCGGAGTGTTCGGGCGTGTCGCGTCCATGGCGAAATAGCAGGGATTCCTGACTTTGCCTTCGCTTACCTTTTGCATGTAGAGCGCGCGCGCCCTTTGCAGGACCGGCTGGGCAATCTGACCGTCACCCTGTCCGACATAGGCCTTCAGCCATGCCGGAATATCCGATGGGCGCTCTGCGGCGAAGGATTGCGATGTTGCCGGGATGACGATGGCGAGGGAGCAAAGGCTGAGCATCTGGGCGACGCTTCTAAGGGCATATCTCAACCGCACGGAATTAAATCTCCTATCAAATATTCCTGGACCCGTACGCGCCGCTGCCGGCAAGAGCGGTATCGGCCGCCTGCCTGCCCCACAAGCCCGGCTGCCATGCGCCCGAATCCAGAAATCATAGTTGTGCGCTGCTTTGCTGAACGAGACCCTAACAGCGGAGGGAAATCATGGACGCAGCGGAAAATTGGTCGCCTGCCGATGATTTCCATCATCTGTTTCGAGCCAGCTTTTCTTACCGATCACGGCACAAATGTGGCGGACTTCAGGTGGATGGCGCCTGATTCTAACGACCCCATTGGCTTGATCGATAGCGGGCATACTCGGTCATCGGCTCCGGTGCCAGCTGAAGAAGGTCCTTTGAGCCAGGACGTCCATGAAGACGGATGAAAATAGGCCTGGGCTTATCGGCTTGCGTAATTGCCAGATAGGCGGTTTCGAGCGGTCGTTTGCTGAACCAGTACGGATCGTGACCAAAGGTGACCTGCGGCTTGGTACGATCCAGGCGGTACTCTTCGGCACGAAGTCCACGGCAACTCGTTTCAACGATCGACGTGGCATCCAGAAGAACCGCTGTCGTCGTCTGCAGAAAAGCAGATATTCCCGAAACTGTTGCAAAGATCATGCCCCAAACAATCCAGACAATGATTCGCCTGCGGGTGAAATAAGGCCCCTCGTCGAGCATTTCCACGGCAGGTCCGTAACGATTGGGCGTGCGAACGGATGCAGCTAAGCCTGCGACGATCCCAATCTGTGCCAGGAAGCTGCTCAGGAATATTGCGCCCATCCGTTGGCTGCAGTCGAAGCCTGAGAATAAGCCGCTATCCAAAACCACCATCGCATCGCCCCACGTTTGCATAATGGCTAGCACATCATCCCCAATGAACTCTTACGCACGAACTTGCCCCGGCAGGACATTGGACTGAATGGGCATCGAATTGCCGGCGGACTAAGGCGTTCCTCGCGCGGAAGCCACGGAAACGAAAAAAGGCCCCGAAGGGCCTTTTAAGCTGCTTGAAAGGAAGACTAGCGCTGGAGATTGACGAGCACGTCCAGAAGGTCGGTACCCGTCTGGAAGACCTTAGAGTTGGCCGTATAGCTCTTCTGCGCCTGGATCATGTCGGTGAGCTGACCTGCCAGGTCGACGTTCGATGCTTCCAGCGAGTTCGACTGGACGTATCCGAGACCGTTGCTGTTGGCGAAGCTCGTGACGGTGACGCCGGAATCGGCATTGGCCTGATAGACGTTGCCGCTCATCAGCGTCAGCTTGTCCGGGCTTGCGACGGTCGCCAGCGGGATCTGATAGATCGCCTTCGGATCGCCGGTCTTGTAGTTTGCGTAGACGACGCCGCTCTTGTCGATGGTCACGCCGGTAACGGGGCTGGCCGCTTGTCCGTTGGTCGAGCCGGTCGAGCTGAAATCCGTAGCCTTCTGCGTCATCCCGGTCAGATCCATCTGGATGGTTCCACCGGTCTTCGGATCGACAATATTAAACACGCCGTTGCCATCGGAAACCTGATTTCCGTTCGTATCAAAGGTTAGCTGAGTTGTGCCGACAGGCGCTGCCGAATAGGGGAACGAGCTGTTACCGGACGTGTTCGCATCAGCGTGGCGATAAACTGTTACTTCCCATTGACCGGATGTTGCCGGAGTCGTCGGTGTCGTCGAGGTATCGGCAGGTTGGGCATCGGCAATTTTGGTATAATAAACATCATACATGACGCTGTTGCCAAGTTTATCATAAGCAACAACCGAACTCTTCTGGGTGTCGGACGTGACTGTTGCGGTATTGGAACTACCCGTGTAGCCGGTGCTAGGCAATGCCACCGTTGAACTAGATGTAACAACGGTTGCATTCGAGTTAAGGTTGCCCTTGAAGGTTCCAGTTGTAGAAGCTTCGCTTGCAAGACCATTCTGGTTGACGTTGATCGGCACCAGGCCGTCGAAGCCGTTGACGACGACGGCGGGTGCTCCGGACGCATAGGAGTAGCCCATCAGCGTGTAGCCGGCGGAATTGACGAGATTGCCATTGGCATCGGGGGTGAAGTCGCCCGCGCGCGTCAGAACCGTCTTGCCGTCGGCGCCCTGCACGACGAAGAAGCCGGCGCCGCGGATCGACAGATCGGTGCCGGAATTGGTGGAGATGGCATCGCCCTGCTGCGTCACCGAATAGCTGACATTCGTCTCGACGCTGCCGGAATTGTAGCTGCCGCCGCCCGAAGGCAGAATCAACGACGAAAAGCTGGCGCTTGCCGACTTATAGCCCGTTGTGTTGACGTTCGCGATGTTGTCCGACACGGTGCTAAGCTTATTTGCCTGCGCATTCATGCCTGAAACTGCCGTTTTCATGCTACCAAAGATGCTCATTGGTTCCTCGCACGTTGCTGATGGCGGCAGGATAACCAGAGTGACTTGTGTGAAACTGGCTTTTTCCGGTGTCGCGACGTCGGCAAAACCGCATCGCGCCGCCGGTTTAGGCGGCTCCATATGGCCTTGTATTTGCCAGCAGCGATCAGCAAAAAGCACGCGAAACGCGCCATGCGCCACAGAGCGGAACTTACGGGGAAGGCAAATGCGGGGCCGGGAAATCCAGTACCCGGCTGGTATAGCTTTCGATCAATGCGCTGAACGGCGTGCCGTCAGGCAGCTTGAGCACGGCGTGATGTTCGAGCAGGAACGGCGGCAGTGTAAGGGATCCCGTTGCCGGCGGCGACAGATCGGCACCCATTTCCCATCCTTGCGGCAGAGGCGACCAGAGCAGTTTTGCCGACAGGTTCGTACGGGAGAAATTAAGGGCCTGAACGGCGCGACCGAAGGCGACGTCGCTCGTATCGAGCGTCTTGTTCATCTCGGCCGTGAGCTTTGCCGGCACGTACCAGTTATCCGCTTCGGACAGGATGCGATCGCCGCAGGCCAGCCGCACGCGGCGATAGGCGACAGGTTCGTCGGCTCCGACGGCAAGCAGCTTCCGAATCGAAGCATCGGCGGGCTTGTCCCGGCCGTGTACACGCTGTGCGACGATCTTGGAGCCTTCCGGGGCAAGCTTGTGCGCGGCACACCAGCGGTCGAGCGTCAGTGTGGCGCTGGCATTGCTGAGAAGATCGGCATTCAAGGTCTGCAGGATCGCGAGGGCTTCCAATCGCGAAGCCGGCGTATCGGGCCATTGGGAAGTGGCAGACATGTCCTGCGCCATCGCCGTCTGGGCGCCAAGCGTCATGGCAATAGAACTGCCCATGGCAATGATGCGGACAAGCGATGAAGACCGGAACAGCATTCTGATGAAATCCTCCGCACAAACGGACCTACGGGTGAGAACTCGGTGATTGGCAGGTTCGCCGACAGCATAGATGGCAACCGGGCCGTCTTTGGCAAGGCCTAAAATGCCCGCGCGGATGTGCGCGGCAACTGGCCGCAAAGCAAATTGTCCCCTGCCGTCTTCATCTCCCGATGCTCTCACCGACGCCAATCGTCTCGTTCTAGCCGGCGGTGCGGCTAATATGGAGGCTGTAGACGCTTGCCCATTCCTGAGCGACGAAATCGGTCAACACGGAGGGGATTTCAACAAGGGCACTATGTCTCGCTAAAACGTGGAACCCTCTTGGAAGGCAGGCCGCAATGCGATCGATGATCTTTTCATAATCGACGATCAACATCTCGCGCCCGGCCATGAGACCAAACAATACCGGATCGGCGATCACATGTTCGTTCTCGCAGAACCAGTAGGAGGAGATCGTCAGGTCGGGAAGGTAGCCGATCTGCGCCGGCAGGTTTCGCCGCTCGAACGCGAAGCTTCCGGGAAGCCCTGCCGCCGACATGAGCTCTTCCGCCAGCCGAAGCTGGGTTTCCGAGGCATCCAGGCCCTGAAGCTTGAGATCGGGATTGTCGGCGAGATAGGCAAAGGCGAGGCTGAAGGCGCCAGAGCCGCAGCCGAGATCGCATACCGTTTCGTATCGACGTATGGCAGCGCCGAGGCTGGTAAGCGCCCGCAGGCATTTCAGAGAATTTCGCATTCCGAAGGCGCGGGTAAACGCATCCGCAGAGCGGCCGTAATCGAATATCTCGATCTGCCGACGGCTGTTGACAGTATTGAGCAAGGCAATTGAATCGCTGTTTGGGCGATATAGATGATTGCACTTTAGAAGTGTCTCGGAAAAACCTTCGAGGTGCCGCTCCCCCACGTCCATGTATACCATAAAATCCATCCTCGCTGAGAGTGTATTCTTTCGTATGACTGGAAAGAGATCATACCCCGATTGCATGTTCTTCACCCGTCTTCTATTCTCGATTGGCCACACTAGTCACAGCTTTATGGACGGCGGGGTCCGATTGGCGACCCCTGGGACATGTCAGGGGGACGGGCGGGGCGCCAAGCTCATCGTCATCGAACGCCGTCGCCGTGTCAGCCATGCGACATAGACATAGGAAATCCCTCGAAGGTCTTGAGCGTATCGAGCACGATCGACGTCTTCACATGCTGTACGGACTCGTGCGGCAAAAGCACGTCGTTGACGAAACGAGAAAGACCGGCGAGCCCGCGGGTCGCAACCTTTAGGTGGTAATCCATTTCGCCCGTCAACGCGTAGGCTTCCAGCACTTCCGGCAGCCCGTTGATCAGCTGCGAAAACCGGCGCGCATTGTCCCTATTGTGGGTGGCGAGCGTCACAGAAATCACCACCAGCATATCAAGCCCAAGCTTCTGCCGATCGAGATTGGCCTGATAGCTGCGAATATAGCCCTCCGCCTCCAGCCTGGTGCGCCGGCGCGAGCATTGGGAAGGGGAAAGCGCGATCCGCTCTCCCAATTCGTTATTCGTCAGCTTGCCGTCCTTCTGCAGTTCTTCGAGAAGACGCAGATCCAATTTGTCAAGAGGCTCATCCATTGCGTAAAACTTCCAAAATACACACAGATCGTGTATAATATTTTCAATGCGCAGATAGAATGCAAGCACTTTGCGCGCATTTGGAGCCATACTTTGCATAGTCAAAGTCCTGTCTTCCGAGGAGGAGAAAATGGGTCCTTTTCCGCATGATGCGCCGCCGTCGGAAATCACCGCCGATAATCCGGCCGGCACAGATGGCTTCGAATTCGTCGAGTTCGCCCATCCCGAGCCGGAGAAGCTGCGCGAGCTCTTTACCCGCATGGGCTATGTCGCAGTCGCCAAGCACAAGGAAAAAGACATCACCGTTTGGCGCCAGGGCGATATCAACTACATCCTGAACGCAGAACCGGGCAGCCATGCCGCCCGCTTCGTCGCGGATCACGGTCCTGCGGCGCCGTCGATGGCCTGGCGTGTGGTCGATGCCAGACACGCCTTCGACCATGCCGTCTCGAAGGGTGCCGTTCCGTATAAAGGCAGCGACAAGACGCTCGATGTTCCCGCCATCGTCGGCATCGGCGGCTCGTTGCTCTATTTCATCGAGACCTATGGCAACAAGGGATCGGCCTATGGCGCAGAATTCGACTGGATCGGCGAAGAGAATCCGAATCCTGAAGGCGTCGGCTTCTATTACCTCGATCATCTGACCCACAATGTCTTCCGCGGCAACATGGACAAGTGGTGGGATTTCTATCGCGATCTGTTCAATTTCAAGCAGATCCACTTCTTCGATATCGACGGGCGCATTACCGGTCTGGTGAGCCGGGCCATCACCTCGCCCTGCGGCAAGATCCGGATTCCGCTGAACGAATCGAAGGACGATACCAGCCAGATCGAGGAGTTCCTGAAGAAGTACAAGGGCGAGGGCATCCAGCACATCGCCGTCGGAACGGATGATATCTATCAGGCAACCGATACGCTTGCCGACAACGGCCTGCGCTTCATGCCCGGTCCTCCGGAGAGCTACTACGACATGTCCTACAAGCGTGTGAATGGGCACGAAGAACCCATAGAGCGCATGAAGAAACATGGTATTCTGATCGACGGCGAAGGCGTGGTGAATGGCGGTGTGACGAAGATCCTGCTGCAGATATTCTCCAAGACCGTCATCGGTCCGATCTTCTTCGAGTTCATCCAGCGCAAGGGTGACGAAGGCTTCGGCGAAGGCAATTTCCGCGCGCTGTTCGAGTCGATCGAGGCCGATCAGATCAAGCGCGGCGTCATCGGCACGGCGGCCGAATAATCCTTTTGGACGGCTCCGCCAAGGCGCGGGGCCATCTTCGGCTCTTCGGAGGAGTGGAGCGATGGACCAGACGATACCTAAGCCTGCCGAGCGCCAGGCCATGGCGGCGCAGACGCTGCAATATATGCCCGGCTTCGGCAACGACTTCGAAACGGAGGCGCTGCCGGGCGCTCTGCCGCAGGGCCAGAACAGTCCGCAGAAGTGCAATTATGGTCTTTATGCCGAGCAGCTTTCCGGTTCGCCTTTCACGGCGCCGCGCGGAACGAACGAACGCTCCTGGCTCTATCGCATCCGTCCGAGCGTGCGGCATACAAGGCGCTTTTCGAACGCCTCCTATCCGTTCTGGAAATCGGCCCCCTGTCTGGACGATCATTCGCTCCCGCTGGGCCAGCTTCGCTGGGATCCGCTGCCGGCACCGAGCGAAAGGCTGACCTTTCTCGAAGGGATCCGCACGATCACGACCGGAGGCGATGTCCTGACCCAGACCGGCATGGCCGCCCATGCCTATATCTTCAACGAGGACATGATCGACGATTATTTCTTCGATGCCGACGGCGAGCTGCTCGTCGTCCCCCAGGTCGGCGCCATCAGGGTCTTCACCGAAATGGGCATGATGGATATCGAGCCGCTGGAAATATGCGTCATCCCTCGCGGCATGATGTTCAAGGTGACGCGCAAAGGCGACGAAGGCGTCTGGCGCGGCTATATCTGCGAGAATTACGGCGCGAAATTCACGCTGCCGGAGCGCGGGCCGATCGGCGCGAACTGCCTGGCCAATCCGCGCGATTTCAAGACGCCCGTCGCCGCCTTCGAGGACAAGGAGATACCCTGCCGCGTGCATGTCAAATGGTGCGGCAAGTTCTATGTCACTGACATCGGCCACTCGCCTCTCGATGTCGTTGCCTGGCACGGCAACTACATCCCTTACAAATACGATTTGCGGACATTCTCCCCGGTCGGCGCTATCTTGTTCGACCACCCCGATCCGTCGATCTTCACGGTGCTGACGGCCCCGACCGAAAGTGCGGGCACCGCGAATGTCGATTTCGTCATCTTTCCGCCGCGCTGGCTGGTGGCCGAACACACCTTCCGCCCGCCCTGGTATCACCGCAATATCATGAGTGAGTTCATGGGCCTTATTCACGGCCAGTATGATGCCAAGGAAAAAGGCTTCGTGCCTGGGGGCATGAGCCTGCATAATATGATGCTTCCGCATGGGCCGGATGCCTCCGGTTTCGAAAAGGCATCCAGTTCCGAATTGAAGCCGGTGAAGCTCGATCATACCATGGCCTTCATGTTCGAAACGCGCTTCCCTCAGCAGCTGACGAAATATGCCGCGGAGCTCGAAACGCTGCAGGACGATTATCTGGAATGCTGGGACGGCCTGGAACGCCGGTTTGACGGAACCCCCGGCATCAAGTGACGATTGCCCTCACATTCTCTGACGGCGGAGCCCGAACATGAAGCTTGCGACTTTGAAAGACTCCATAAGGGATGGCCGGCTCGTGGTCGTTTCGCGCGATCTCACGCGCTGCTCCGAGGTCGGCCATATCGCACGCACCCTGCAGGCGGCGCTCGACGACTGGGAGCATGTGTCTCCGAGGCTGGCGCGTGTTGCCGAAGGCATAGAGACCGGAGCCCAGCCGACGATCCGGTTTCACGAGCATGATGCCGCCTCGCCGCTGCCGCGGGCCTATCAATGGGCGGACGGTTCGGCCTATGTCAATCATGTCGAATTGGTGCGCAAGGCGCGCAAGGCCGAGATGCCGGCAAGCTTCTGGATCGATCCGCTAATGTATCAGGGCGGTTCCGACGGCTTTTTGGGGCCGCGTGACCCGATTGCCGCTGCCGACGAGGCCTATGGCATCGACATGGAAGGCGAGGTGGCCGTCATCGTCGATGACGTTGCCATAGGCTCGACACCAGAGACCGCCCGCCAGGCAATCCGTCTGGTGATGCTCGTCAACGACGTTTCGCTGCGCGGCCTGATCCCGCAGGAGCTGGCAAAGGGTTTCGGCTTCTTCCAGTCCAAGCCGGCTTCGGCTTTTTCTCCGGTCGCGGTTACGCCCGACGAGCTGGGCGATGCCTGGGATGGCGGCAAGCTGCATCTGCCGCTGCTGGTGATGCTGAATGGCAAGCTGTTCGGCAAGGCGAATGCCGGTATCGACATGACGTTCGATTTCGGCCAGCTGATCGCCCACGCCGCCAAGACGCGCAGCCTCGTTGCCGGCACGATCATCGGTTCGGGAACAGTGTCTAACAAGCTCGACGGCGGACCGGGCAAGCCTGTGGAAAGCGGCGGCGTCGGCTATTCCTGTATTGCCGAGGTCAGAACGATCGAGACCATCGAAACCGGATCGCCGAAAACACCGTTCCTGCGCTTCGGTGATCAGGTCCGTATCGAGATGCAGGATCGTGCCGGCCACTCGATCTTCGGAGCGATCGAGCAGACGGTCGAAAGATACGAAGGTCCGTGGCCGCGATGAACAACGTCATTCTCTACGACTACTGGAGGTCCTCGGCGAGTTACCGGGTGCGCATCGCGCTCAACATGCTCGCAATCGACTATAGAACCGTGGCGGTCAACCTGCTGGAAGGCAAGCAAAAGAGCCCGGAATATCTGGAACTCAACCCGCAGGGCTTCGTTCCGGCGCTGGTGATCGACCGGCAGATCATGACGCAGTCGCTCTCCATCATCGAATATCTGGCCGAGCTTCGGCCGGAAAGCGGGCTGCTCCCGGCTGGCATAACAGACCGGCAGCATGTGCGGGCGCTTGCCTATGCGGTTGCCATGGACATCCATCCGATATGCAATATGCATGTTGCAGCCTATGTCGCGACTTTGACGGACAAGGCCGATGCCCGTGAGGAATGGGCGAGGCACTTCATTGACGTCGGCCTCCGCAAATTCGAGGTCATGTTAAGCAAGCTCGATGGCATGTTCTGCTTCGGCGGCACGCCGACCATGGCGGACATCTGCCTTGTTCCGCAGGTCTATAACGCCCGTCGCTGGGGCGTGGATTTGACCGACCTCAGGCGTATCGTCGAAATCGACGGCAGATGTGCCGAATTGCCTGCATTTCAGGCGGCGCATCCGGACCGGGTAAAGCCTTGACAAGACGCGTTGCCGGCAATGCCATGGCGCTGAGAGCGGGGCGTCGGCACGAAAATCATCTCCATCGTGGCGGCGTTCAGCGCACTGCGCCCCAGCCAGGCGGCAGCACTACTGGCCTAACTGCAGAGCTCATCTCAATGCAGCCGCCGGCCGTCGGATGGATTGAACAGATGCGCCGTTGCCGGATCGATCTTCAGCTGGATAGGCTGGCCCGGAGACACCGAGGGGCGGTCCCTGACGGCTGCGACGATCGATTGGGCGCCGGCCTGCAATTGCAGATGCGTGTCGGAGCCTGTCGGCTCGATGATCACGACCTTGGCCTGCACGCCGTCCGCGTCGATGGCGATATGTTCCGGGCGGATGCCGAGCTGGACGGACCGGCCGAGATAGCGTCGGGCGCTTTCAGGCAGCGGCCAATGCAGGTTTTTCGTATCTTGCAGCCCCAAAGCCCCATTTCGGTCGGTGACGAGGCCTTCGATGAAGTTCATCGACGGCGATCCAATAAAGCCGGCGACGAAACTGTTGGCCGGCGCATCGTAGATCTCAAGCGGCGAGCCGATCTGCTCGATATGGCCGCCGCGCATAACGACGATGCGGTCGGCCATGGTCATGGCCTCCATCTGATCGTGCGTCACATAGACCATGGTGGTTCCCAGGCGCTGGTGCAGCGTCTTGATCTCGGTGCGCATCTGCACGCGCAATTTGGCATCGAGATTGGACAGCGGCTCGTCGAAGAGGAAGACGGCCGGGTTGCGAACGATGGCCCGGCCCATGGCAACGCGCTGGCGCTGCCCGCCGGACAATTGCCGGGGATAGCGATCGAGGAGGGCGGCGAGATCGAGGATCTCGGCGGCATCGTTCACTTTCTGCTCGATCTCCTGGCGGCTGCGGCGCGCAAGTTTCAAAGAGAAAGCCATGTTGTCGCGCACGGTCATGTGCGGATAGAGCGCGTAGGACTGGAAGACCATGGCGATGTCTCGCTCGTTTGGTTCGAGATCGTTGACGATACGGTCGCCGATTTCGATCTCGCCATCGCTGATGCCTTCCAGCCCGGCGATCATGCGCAGCAAAGTGGATTTGCCGCAGCCCGACGGGCCGACAAGCACCACGAACTCTCCGTCCTGGGCCGCGACGGAGATGCCATGCAGCACTTCGAGCGCGCCGTAGCGTTTGATGGCATTGCGAATGGTCAGTTTCGCCATGGATATCTCTCCCGAAAATCTCGGCCGGCGCCTCAGCGTCCGCCCATGCCCGCATTGAGGGCGATACTGTTGTAGATGAGCTTCTGCAGGATGATCGCGAGGAGGATGCCCGGAAGCATGGAAAGGGCAGCACCCGCCATCAGGTAATTCCACTGCGTGCCCTGCTGCGTCTGGAACATGGTGAGGCCGACGGGTAGGGTGGCATTGTCGGCACCTGTCATGACGATCAGCGGCCACAGGAAATTGTTCCACTGCCCGATGAAGGTGAAGAGCGACAGAAGCCCGATCGCCGGCATGGATAGCGGCACGATGATGCTGATGAGGATGCGCAGGCGCGAGGCACCGTCGATCCTTGCGGCCTCCTCCAGCTCCATCGGAATGGAGAGGAAGAACTGCCGCATCAGGAAAGCGCCGAAGGTGCCGAACGAGATCGGCAGGATCACACCGGGGAAGGTGTTGACCAGGCCGAGTTTGTTGACGATCAGAAACAGCGGAATGATGAGCATTAGCGGCGGCACCATCAGCGTGCCGATATAGCCGAGCAGCAGCGTTTCGCGCGCTCGGAATTTCAGCCGCGCGAAGGCATAGCCGGACAGGCAGGAGACGACGACAGTGATGGCCGTCACGCAGATGGCGATGACGGCGCTGTTGAGGAAGAAGCGGCCGAAGGGCAGCTGCGTCCAGGCGGCGGCAAAATTACCCCACTCGAAGACTTCGGGCAGAATGCGCGGGGGTATCGCCGTTACTTCCGCATTCGAGCGCACCGCGTTCGATACCATCCAGAAGAAGGGGAACAGGAAGGCGATCGCGACGAGGGTGATTGCCAGGTGATTGACGACGTCAAGCACCAGCTTCAGGCGTGCTCTGGCTTCGGCTTTAAGCGTCATAATGCACCCATTTGCGCTGGAACCAGAATTGCAGGGCCGTCAGCGCCATGATCAGCGCGAACATCACCCAGGCGATGGCGGAGGCGTAGCCCATCTGGAAGTTCTGAAAGCCGCGTTGATAGATGGCGTAGCCGAGCGTCGCGGTCGACGATCCCGGCCCGCCCTTGGTCATGACGAAGATCTGGTCGAAGACCTGCAGCGAGGTGATCGCCGTCATGACGGTGCCGAAGAACAGCGTCGGCGAGATCAGCGGCAGGCGGATTTTCCAGAAGCGATCCCAGGCCGTTGCGCCATCGATGCGCGCCGCCTCCAGATACGTTGACGGCACCATGTCGAGCGCGGCGTTGAAGAGAACCGTATTGTAGCCGACGCCGGCCCAGATCGAGGTGAGGACGACCGCCTGCATGGCAAGCGTGCGATCGTTCAGCACGCCCGAGAACCGCAGCGACAGCGCCACCATCATGCTGTCGAACAGGCCGCCGCTTGTGAAGATCAGCATCCAGACCATGGCGACGGCGATGAGTGGGGTGAAGGTCGGCAGGAAGAAGATCACGCGAAACCAGCGCTGCCCGATCTTCAGGCTCGAAATCCAGGTCGCCAGCCCGAGCGAGATGACGATATTGAGCACCAGATACTCGACCGTGAAGAAGATGGTATTGCGCATGACCGTCCAGAATTGCGGGTCGGTGGTAAACAGGCGCACATAGTTGGCAAAGCCGACGAAGCGTGGCGCGCCGAGCAATTGCCAATTGGTGAAGCTGAGCGCGATCGAAGCGAGAATCGGCAGGACGAGAAACAGGATGATGCCGATCAGGCCCGGCAGCAGGAAGAACAAGGCCGTCCATCCCTCGGTTCGGAACCATTTGCGCGAGCGCGGCCTTGGTCTTGCGATCATGTCGGTATGCTTGCCCAGCATCATGAGCCTCTCCTTTTCGGCACGGGCGCTGCGGTCGAGCCGATAGGCCGGCCGCAGGCCGACCACATGCCCGGCTTATGGTAGCTGGCTCTGAATGTCGCTCAACACGCCTTCGGGCTTCGAGTCTCCCGTCAGCGCCAGCGGCACGTATTGCATCACCAGATTCTCGAACTGGTTCCATTTCTCGTTGATGCGGAACGGCGTTGTATGGGCAAACATATATTGCAGCGTGTCGCGTGTGCCGCTGACGTTCTTCGCCGCTCCGTCATACCAGGCGGTCTGCTGTGCGAGCCGGGCTGGCAGTGCGCGTCCGGCCGAACCGAGGATTTCGGCAGCCTTCGGACCCGTCAACACCTGTATCGCCTTGAAGGCGGCATCCTTGTGCTGGCTGGCGGCGGAAATGCCCCAGCCCGAGCCTGCCGTAATGAAGCGCGACGCACCGCTGCCGCGCGGCAGCGGTGCGATGCCGATCTTGAAGTTGACATTGGCCTGCCCGGTAATCAGCGACCATGGGCCGTCGATATACATGGCGACATTGCCCGAGGCGAATCGGCCGCTTGCGGCCGAAGCATCGGCGGCGGAGGCAAAGACCGGTGAAAGTTTGTCCTTGGCGGTAAGATCGGCATATTTGCTGAAGGCATCGACAAAGCCGGCATTGGTAAGGTCGAATTCATCCGCGGCATTGAAATAATCCGCACCGAGCGCGACGGGGCCTGCAATGAAATCGAAAGCCTGGGTGCCGTAGCCGTAGGTTCCGCCCGTCGTCAGCGCCTTGGCGTCGGCCTTGAAGTCGTCGAACGTCCAATCCTTGGCAGGCTCCTTCAAGCCGGCGGCGGCGAACTTGTCGCGATTGTAGAAGACCATCCACGGCCCGACATCGTAGGGCAGGGCATAGAGCTTGCCGTCTTGTGAAAGGCCGGACATGATCGATGTTTCGAAGTCCGCCACCTTCACGTCGCTCTTTTTCACGTAGTCGTCGAGCGGCGTCAGAATCGAATAGAAATTCGGCATGCGCATCGACTGCATCGAAACGATGTCGGCGACCTGCCCGGATGTTGCCAGAACCGGCAGGCGCGTCCAATAATCGGTCCATCCTGAAAGCTGCAGCTTCACCTCGATGTCGGGATATTGTTTGTTGACGAGATCGGCCAGCTGCTGCCAGAGCTGGACATCGTTCGGCTGACCCCACATCTGCCAGGTCAGGGTCACGGGGGCATCCTGCGCTCGCGCTCCGATGCAGGGCAGTGAACTCGCCGCAAGGGCGGCGGCAAAGATCAATGAACGCTTCATGGTTGTTCCTCCTCCTTAATGACTTTCGTTGGAGTGACGTTCGTCACACCCGGACGCTCCCCTCCGGTTTGGTCTTCCAGCCCGTTCAGGCCGCGATCATGGCCTCCAGATCGGCGATCAGGCCGATCAGTTCCGTTCGCTGACGCCGCCATGTATCTCCTTCCTGTCCAGGCTCCAGGATGGCCGTCATCCGCTCAAGGAAGTCGGGCGGCAGCCATTCGAGCTCGGCCGCCATCGGCAGGTTCCAGCCGTCACCCGGAAAATAGACCCGGTTGAAGGCAAAGACGGTCTGCAGGATCGCGTTGGCAAGCTTGCCCGTCAGCCCGACGAGAAAGACGATATCGCGGCGGGCGACCTTGCTTTCGTAATGGTAATCCCTGGCCCAATAGCGCAGGACTTCCATATGCTGACGGAGGACGGAGGCCCTGAGCGCTTCCGGATATTGCACCAATTGCCGTTTCCAGCCGGCCAGCATGCCGTGTGGGTCGGCGATGATCTGCTGGTTTGCAAGATCCGTCGGCAAGTGATAGCCCCATATCGTCCACTCGAAGCTTTTTGGCACGACGATGCCGGCAAGCCAGGAGTCCAGATCGCGCTGGACGGCGGCGTAACGGCGCATCCAGACGCCATTCATGCGAATGCCTTCGGCCTGCCAGCTCCGCAGCGCGGCATCGAAACGCCGCCACGCCGCGGTCTGGCGAACCTCCGGTCCGCGATAGGCATCGGCATAGACGCGGAAGTCAAAATCCGACTGCGCATCAGACCATCCCTTGCCCCGCGATCCGGCGAGCGCGACGGCGCCATTGCCGTCTTCGGCCAGATCGGCGATCAAGGGCGTCATCGCGGCAATGAGTTCGGCTTCACGGCTCATGACGGCACCGGGCGGCTGGGCTTCGCACTCTCCTTCAATCCTTGAGGACCAGTTCGATGACCGGGGTGACTACGTCAGGTTTCAGAACCGGCAGTTCGAGCGTCAGAATGCCCTCGCCGACAGCGACGCCGATGTTGGAATCGACCTCGGCATCCGGGTCGAGCCAGTGAACCTCGCTGGCATCGTGCAGGAATTGAGCATATTTCACCTTGCGTCCCAGCCCTTCGACGTGGATGTGGCGGAAGGGCCAGGTCTGGATGTGCAGGTAAAGCCGATTGCCCTTTTGGGTGAAGCGGCAGCCGCTCGGTGCCTTGTAGGCTGAGGGGCCCGCGCCATAGATTGCGCGGCCGTTCAGCCGCATCCATTCGCCATAGGTGTCGAGCGCCTTGATGGCGCGGACGTCGAAGGTGCCGCGGCCGGTGGGGCCGACATTCATCAGCAGGTTGCCGCCGAGCGAGACGGTATCCACCAGGATATTGATGAGCTGGCCGGCATCCTTCCAGCTCGTTTCGTCGCGATAATAGCCCCAGGAGCCGCTGAAGGTGTGGCAGGCTTCCCAGCGTACCGGCAATCCGGCAACCGTCGGCGCGATGCGCGGCGTATATTGTTCCGGCGTGACGAGATCGGGCATGTGATCGGCGTCGCGTGGCAGGTCGAGGCGGTCGCCGATAATGATGTCGGGCTGCAGCTGGCGCACCAGCTTGACGAGGTCTTCGCTCTCCCAATCGGCGCGGCCCTTGCCGGGCAGGCCTTTGTAGACGCGGCGCGGATAGCTGAAATCGAACCAGATCACGTCGATCTTGCCGAAATTCGTCAGAAGCTCGGTCACCTGGTCGCGCATGTATTTGGCATAGCGCTTGATGTCGCGGCCCTCATTGAGCTTGGCGGCGTCGGGATGATTGCGCTGCGGATGATGTCCGTCGACCGGGAAATCCGGATGATGCCAGTCGAGCAGGGAATAATAGAAGCCGACCTTCAACCCTTCGGCGCGAAGCGCTTCGACATAAGGCCCGATCAGGTCCTTGCCATAGGGCGTGTTGGTGACTTTGTAGTCGGTGACCTTGCTGTCCCATAGGCAGAAGCCTTCATGGTGCTTGGCGGTCAGAACCACATATTTCATGCCGGCCTGGCGAGCACGGCGTGCCCATTCGCGGGCGTCGTAGAGATCGGGATCGAAATTGTCGAAATACTTCCGATAGGCCTCGGTGGTGAACTCCTCGCGGTTCTTCAGCCATTCATGGCGTGCGCCAAGAGCGTACAGCCCGAAGTGGATGAACATGCCGAAGCGGTCGTGTCCAAACCATGCCTTGCCATCGGCCACATTCTGGCCGCCACTGATCGTTGCGTCGCTCACACTATCCTCCCAAGTGTTAGGGCTCAATCGAACCGGTTCGATTCAATCATTGATCCACTCGCCATATATGTCAAGCGCCCTGTTGAAATCTCGTTCGGCATATTGCTTCACGGCCGACAAATGTTAGATTTATGACAGCGATTCATGGAAGGAGGCACCTTCGATTGGAAGGCTAAAGACGATAGAAACGGTTCGAGAAATTCATGGCCACAATTCGTGACGTCGCCAAACTTGCTGACGTGTCCGTTTCGACGGTGTCGCTCGCTTTAAGCAATCCGGCGCGCGTCAGCCAGAAGACGCTGGAGAGAATCCGTCAGGCGATCGCCGCCGTCGGCTTCGTTGCCGATCCGCTCGCGCAAAGTCTGGCGCGCGGGCGCAGCCGCATGATCGGCTTCGTCGTCGGCAATGTCGGCAATCCGTTCTTCGGAGACATCCGGCGCGAGCTGGAAAATTATGCGCTCGATCATCAGCATTTCGTCGTCGTCACCGATTCTTCCGGCAAGACGGATCGCGAGCGGGCGATGGTCGAGCATCTGATCGGACTCAAGACGGCGGGTCTGGCGCTTGCGCCGTCGGGCTACGACCAGGACTACATCGATTTCATTGCCGGCCTGAACGTGCCGGTCGTCTGTTTCGACCAGAAGGTTGCCGCCATAGAGCGCGATTTCGTCGGCTCGGACAACTATCTTGCCGGCGCGATGCTGACCGAGCACCTCCTGCAGCTCGGCCACAGGCGCATCGCCATTATCACCGGTCCCAGCCATATGCGCACGGCAACGGAGCGCTATCGCGGCTTTGCCGAGACCATGGCCAATGCCGGCGTCGAAGTGAACCCGAACTTCGTCGTCGACGGGCAGTTCACGCGCACTGCCGGCTACGAGGCGGCCATGCGCCTGCTGATCCAGCCCGAGCGACCCAGCGCGATCCTCGGCGCCAACAACACGGTAGCGCTCTCGGCGCTGCAGGCCATGCAGGAGCTGGGTTTCCGCTGCCCCGAGGACATTTCGCTCGCCATGATCGACAATGTGCAATGGAGTTCGGTCATCACGCCGCGCATCACCATGGTCGTTCAGGATACCTTGGCGCTCGGCGGCATCATCGCAAGGCGCCTGATGCACCGCATCACCAATCCCCAAGGCGCCGTCGAGCCGCCGCAGGATTTCGTGCTGACGCCCAAATTCGTTCCAGGCAATTCTTGCCGGCGGATTTAGGCCATAAGCCGAGCTTTAAGCAAGGCGGTCGTCTCCCGTTTGACCGTTCTCAGCCATGGGCGTCGAGCCGCAAACAGCCTTGTCGCGATGTTGTATGAAACTTTTGCAAAACACTAAAATAGCCGTTGCCCTCGCTCGTGGAACCAATATCGTAGACTTCGTTCTCAGGTAGAAGTGGGTCACGACGGCAGCCGAGGGAGGAATGGATGGCGCCCGTCAAGGCACTGATCATGCGTCATGCTGAAAAGCCCGACGATCAGGGCGACCCGAACCTGTCCCCAGCCGGGCGAGTTCGCGCAAAAGCACTGGTCACATGGTTTCCTCAAACCTTTGGCCGGCCCGACTTCATCTTTGCCGCTGCCGTTTCGAAGCGCAGCGAGCGGCCCGTGCAGACCGTTCAGCCGCTGGCGGACGCACTCGGTCTCGAGGTGCATGCGCAATTTGCCGATGATGACTGTGCCGCCTTGGCAGAGGCGCTGCTTTCCAGACCCAAGTTCGACGGTAAGACGGCTCTCATCTGCTGGCATCACGGCAACATCCCGAAACTGATGAAGGCACTCGGCGCGCCGGCGGGAAGCTATCCCGACCCCTGGGTGCCGACCGTCTTCAATCTTATTCTTGTCACCGATTTTCTCAGCGAGGGGCCAGAAGTCTCGCAACTGTCAGAGCCGTTCTGATTGACAATAGAGGCTTTGCCGCCTTCGGCATTCCCGCATGGGAGACAAGCACCGCCTTCTCTTAAGCGTATCGAGGGGACCGACATGGCTTTTGCAAACACAGGTACCGCCGGCAGCCTTGCAGTCAAATTGTGGCGCGGTGAGCGCATGTGCCTCATCGGGATGGACGTCGCCGATCCAGAGGATGATTTCGTAGGGTTCGCGATCGAGGTGAAGAGCCCGGGTTCAACCGACTATGTTGCGTTGAGAAACCGGTTGAATTTCGACTATGGCAGCGCAGACAAGGGTGTCGACGGCTTTCGGAACTTCCTGTCGACGGCAGCTCCCTTTCAGAAGTTCCGCTGGATGCATTTTCCCTATGATCCGACGGATGGCACCTATCTTTATCGGGTGACGAAGATGCATATGAACGCTGCGGGCGCGCTCAAGAGCGGGGATCGGGTGGCCGACCTGCCGATCTCGCTCGACCGCATGGCCTACAGCGACTATCTCGATATCGGCTTCACCCGCAACTTTGCCTCCTCGCAGGCCTATGCCGACAAATTCGGCAACAATCCCGATGTCATTCCGAGCGATCCCAACGAGGGCCTGACCTTTCAGAAGCTGCCCGGCGATGTCTATCAATGGCTCGGCTTCGAAGCCTACGACCTGATTTTCGGCCTGCTGGACGAGGTGGCGAACGATAAGGATCTCTCCATCGACGTCTTTGCCTATGATTTCAACGAGCGCGACATTCTCGCCAAGCTGGAGAGTTGCGGCACGCGTGTTCGCGCCATCATAGACGATTCCAAACCGCACAAGCCCGCCGGCAGCGCGGAATCGCAGGCGGCTGCCCGGCTTGCCGCCTCGGCCGGAGCCGATGCCGTCAAGCGCATGCATTTCAAGACCCTGCAGCACAACAAGGTCTTTATCGTCCGGCGCGGAGACCAGCCGGTCAAGGTGTTGTTCGGTTCCACCAACTTCAGCTATCGCGGCCTCTACATACAAGCCAACAACGCGCTCGTGTTTCATTCGAGCGATGCGGCCAAATTGTTCGGCCGTGCTTTCGATCTGGCTTTCCAGGGGCTGGATGCCTTCAAACAGGATAGTCTCGGCAGCAAGTGGAGCCTCGTGCAGGCGGAGGGCGTGCCTTCGGCGCATTTCTGCTTTTCGCCGCACCAGTCGAGCAATCTCTCGCTGAGCCCCGTGGGGGCCGCGATCGATCAGGCCTCTTCCTCGGTCTTTTATGCCATCGCCTTTCTCAACCAGATCCGCTCCGGGCCGGTGCGCGAGGCGGTCGACCGGCTCATGGGCAAGGATGTTTTCAGCTATGGCATTTCCGACAAGGATGGCGGGCTCGAAATCCGCAAACCCGACGGCACCGTCGGTCAGGTGGATTTCAGCTATCTCGCCAGCCATGCGCCGGAACCCTTCAAGAGCGAATGGAGCGGCGGCAGCGGCATTCACCAGCACGACAAATTCGTCGTGACGGATTTCAACCTGCCGACTGCCAAGGTGTTTACCGGATCGTCCAACCTGTCACCGAGCGGCGAAAGCAATAATGGCGACAATCTCGTCATGATTGAGGATCAGCGCGTTGCAACATCCTATGCGCTTGAAGCTCTCCGGATCTTCGACCATCTTCATTTCCGCTCCGCCATGCAGGGTGCGGACACGCCCAACAGCCTGACGCTCGCGCGCCCTCCGGCAGCCGGACAGGATGCCTGGTTCCGGCGTTTCTATGTGACGGGTTCGCAGGCGGCAAAGGATCGCCTTCTGTTCTCGCGCTGAGATCGACCGGTCCTTTCGACGTGACGGCCGGTGCCGACAATGGAGCGTGGCTCATGAGCCAAACCGATGCGATACCCCTTTCCGCAGAAAGGAAAGTCGTGGAAGCCGCCGATTTCCGCTGGGACGGCAACGGCTTCGAGGCGGGGATCGGTATCGCGGCATCTGGCGGCGGGTTTCGGGCCATGCTGTTTCACGCAGGCGCCTTCCTTCGCCTGGCCGAACTCGGGCTCCTGCAGCAGGCAAAGCGCATTTCCAGCGTTTCCGGCGGCTCGATCGCGACCGCCTGGCTTGCAAGCGTCTGGCCGGATCTGGTCAAGGCCGATTTTGCCAATCTGAACGATGCTTTCATTGATCCTTTGCTCGATTTTGCCCGTGCGAGGATCGACGTCATGGCCGCGCTTGTCGGCCTTCTGCCTGGAACTTCCGCCGCGCATCAGGTCGCAAGTTCCTACGACAGGCATCTGTTTCATGGGCGCAGCCTTCGCGATCTGCCGGACCGGCCGCAGTTCGTATTCTGTGCGACAAACCTGCAGACCGGCGTGCTCTGGCGCTTCTGCAAGACCTATGCGGGTGACTACATCGTCGGCCGGATCGATCGGCCGGACATTCCATTGGCCAAAGCGGTGGCTGCCTCCTCGGCCTTTCCTCCATTCCTGTCGCCACTCGCGCTCGAATTCTCGGATGGAAGCTTCCAGAATTGGCCGACGGGATCATCGGTGCCGGCCGATGCGATCGGGGCTTTTCGCAAGGCCGTCCTTTTGACCGATGGCGGTGTGTATGACAATCACGGCATCGAACCATTGGTAAAGCGCTTTGCGACCCTCTTCGTCAGCGACGGAGGCGCGCCGTTTGCCCGAAATCCCGGCCTCTATGGCAATTGGCTCAGCCAGCTTCGCCGGGTCCTGGATGTAACAGACAATCAGGTCCGGGCGCTGCGCCGCAGGGATCTTATCGGCCGCTTCGAGGCCGGTGCTTTGCTGAACAACGAGGCGGTTCTCGTCGATATCCAGGCCTATGGCCGCCTTGGTGCCTATTGGGGCATCGACACGGACCCTTCCAAACTTGTGCCTGAAGATGCGTTGTCTTGTTCGGCAAGGGAGGTCGCGAGCCTTGCCAGTGCGCCCACGCGGCTAAGCGATCTCGGAGAAAGCCTGTCGGAAAGGCTGGTGAACTGGGGATACGCGATCTGCGATCGCAGCGTCAGGGCAAATTATAAGGGGCCGCTTCGCCAGGTCTCCCCCGTCTGGCCGTTTCCAAAAAAGGCATTGGGGTAGCGGCGGCGGACGTCGGAACGGCATCGAGCGTCGGGAGCGCCAAATTCGTTGAGCGCTCTTGACTGCGACGCGCGGGGTTCCAGATAGCAGCGATTATCAGGCTTCGCGTGCGGGCATCGGGCAGGAAGAGGGCGCAAGCACCTTGGCAATTCGCCTTTTTGCACAGTTTTTGCCCCCTTCTCCATTTATCCGTCTGCTTTGTTCGCTTCCTTCGATGTTCTATACTCTCCACCCTATACCGGGCGCAGCCCTCCATAGGCTACTGATCTTGGAGGCTGCGATATTGGCGCGCATCAATCTCGAAGTTCGATTATGAAGACATTCATTGTTCCCGGCCCCAATTCGAGCACCATCATTTCGCGACGGACGGCCGAGAGGCTTGGGAGGCCGTTTTCCAGAGATCGCACGATAGTCCACGCCGACGTCAGCTATGCCGATGCGAGCCATACGTTGCGGTTTTTCGCGAGAACTGGAAATAGTAATGCAAATTGACACGTATGTGGTCTCGCTGATACGCGTCCTCGGCCAAGTGGCGATTATTGTCTATGCCTATTCCTGGGTTATCCGGATCGTCGAACGCGGCGCGTTGAAATCCGTGGCCGTCGGGCTGCTGTTTGGGCTGGTCGGCATCCTGTCGATGGGCGATCCGATCCGCTGGATGCCCGGCGTCATCCAGGACGGCCGTTCCATCCTCCTCGTCCTTACGCCGGTCTACGGCGGTTTTCTGGGGACCGTGGTCGCGGCGGCGATGATGAGCCTGTTTCGTTTCATGGTCGGCGGCATGGGTGCCGCCGGCGGCATCGCCGGCATAGTCGTCGTTGCATTCGCGGGTTATGTGCTGAGCCTCCTGCCACGGCAATGGGTCGGCACGGGGTGGCGGCGGTCGTCGTTGTCCGGTCTGGCGACCTGCACCTCGATTATCGTTCTCGTCTTCCTGCCATGGGTGGTTGCCCGCGAGCTCTTCCTGACCGCAACGCTTCCGGTCACCGTCGTCAACATACTCGGCGTCCTCCTTCTCTCGGACCTGCTGGAGCGGGAGCAGTATCGCATCGGCATCCAGCGCGCGCTCGAGAATGAAGCGAGCCTCGATCCGCTGACAAAGCTTCCCAATCGCCGTGTCCTGCAGCGCGAAGGCGACCGCTGCAGCAAGGATGCGGGAGCCAGACGCATCCCCTTTTCGATCATCATGCTCGATATCGATCATTTCAAGAAGATCAACGACAGCTACGGCCATTCCTTCGGCGATACGGTTCTGGCGCGCGCGGCGGATGTGATCAGGCAGACCGTTCGCAAGACCGACATTGCCGCCCGCTACGGCGGCGAAGAGATCGTTGTCCTGCTGCCGAATACCGATACCAGGGGGGCGGTCGTCGTCGCGGAGAAGATCCGCAAGGATATCGAGGCGGCGACTGTGATGTTCGGGCAGGAGACCATCCGCGTCACGGTCAGCATCGGCATTGCCTGCTCTCTCGAACCGACCACCGACTTCAAATACGTGCTGGAGGCGGCCGACAAGGCTCTCTATCGCGCAAAGGCGGGCGGCAGAAATCGTGCGGAACTGGCGGAGGCCGCATAGCCTCCGGCGATGAATATGATGCCCTCCTTCTTCTTTGCTGTTCAGCGTCCTTGACGGGAAGGGTCAGTCCGGAATAACTGGAGGCGACGGTTCCCCAAGGAAGACTCCGCGGGGATTAATAGGGAACACGGTGAGGACGACCCAAGAGGGACCTAGACCGTGGCTGCCCCCGCAACTGTAAGCGGATTGCCGATCATCCGGGAGCGACCAGCCTGCTGGATCTCTCTTAGGGCCTCGAGCCGTGCCACTGCAAGCATGCTTGCGGGAAGGCAGATGATCGTCACATATCCGCAAGCCAGGAGACCTGCCGTCGATCACGATCCAATCAGCCGGGCGGGGATGCCCGGAAGGGACAGAGAATGATTGACCTGAGCCTTCAACACGACCCGACCTCTATCGGCCTTGATTGGGATCTTCGCAACCGGCGGCGGCCTTTGTCTGCGCAATCGCGCTGACCCGCCCAGTTTCCTTGTCCTGTCGAGATCTTTCATGCGCCATTTTTTGACGACCATTACATTTGCACTTGGGCTGACCGGGTTTGCCGCGACAAGCTTCGCCGCAACACAGTATCCACTTATCATCAACAATTGCGGCCAGAAGGTCGCCTTCCAGAAAGCGCCTGCAAAGATCGTTTCGATCGGGCAGGGCATGACCGAAATCCTCTTCTCGCTCGGTCTTGCCGACAAGATCGCCGGGACGGCCGTGTGGGTCGGCCCGGTCCCGCCGCAATATGCTGAAGCCAACAGCAAGATCCCGCGGCTTGCCGACAACGATCCGAGCTTCGAATCGGTTGTCGGCAAGGAACCGGATCTCGTCGCCGCCGAATTCGAATGGCATGTCGGCGCACAGGGCTCGGTCGGCAACCGCCAGCAGTTTTCCGAACTCGGCATCAATACCTACGTCGCTCCGACCGATTGCGTCGCCAAGGTCAATACCGATGGGGGCGACGGCGTCCGCAAGGAGCTTTTCACGATGGACCTGGTCTATCAGGAAATAGACGAGCTTGCGCAGATCTTTGACGTCAGGGATCGTGGCGATGCATTGATTGCGGACCTGAAGAAGCGCGAGGCGCAGGCGGTCGCCTCGATTGCAGGCGCAAGGGCCAAGGATCTTCCGATCGTGTTCTGGTACTCCAGCAAGGAGGTCGGCGGCGATGCCTTCATCGCCGGCAAGAACAGCGCACCGGCCTATATTCTGAAGACGCTCGGCGCCAGGAATGTCGTCACGACCGAAGACGAATGGCCGCTGGTCGGATGGGAGACGATCGCCCAGGCCAATCCCGCCGTGATCGTCATCGCCAGCATGGATCGGCGCCGCTATGCGGCCGACGATCCGAAGGTCAAGGTTGATTTCCTTGAGAAGGATCCGGTCACGAGCCAGCTCGATGCCGTCAAGAACAAGCATTTCGTCATGATGGATGCGCAGTCGATGAACCCGACGATCCGCACCATCGACGGCATCGAAATACTGGCCAAGGGCATCAAGTCCTTCGGCCTGGCGCAATAAGATATGAACCTCGCTGCAGAACGCCGGACATGGCGGGTGCTTTTGGCACTCGCCTTGGCTGCTGTCATCATTCTGGCCTTCATGATCAGCCTTGCGGTGTCGATCGGCGAGATTTCGATCCCGCTGTCGACGACCGTGAAGGCTGTCTCGAACCGGCTGTTCGGGACGAATTTCGAACTCAGTCTGATCCATCAAGGCATCGTTTGGGACTATCGGCTGAGCCGGGCGCTCGTCGCCGCGAGCACCGGCGCCTCGCTCGCCTTGAGTGGCGTGGTTTTGCAGGCATTGCTGCGCAATCCGCTTGCCGAACCCTATGTGCTGGGCATTTCGGCAGGCGCTTCGACCGGAGCGGTCTGCATCATGATCCTCGGGCTCGGCTACGGAGTCCTGGGCCTTTCCGGCGGCGCCTTTCTCGGCGCGGTCGCAGCCTTTCTGTTCGTCGGCCTACTTGCCGCCGGCGTCGGCGGCACGAGCGAGCGCATCATTCTATGCGGCGTCGCCGGTTCGCAGCTCTTCAATGCGCTCACCTCCTATATCGTCACCACCTCGGCCAATGCCGAGCAGGCAAGAGGGGTCATGTTCTGGCTGCTCGGCTCCCTGAGCGGCGTCCGCTGGCCGGATGTCTATCTTTCCGGGCCGGTCGCCATCATCGGCTTTATCGTCTGCATGGCGCATGTCCGCGTGCTCGACGCCTTCATCTTCGGCACGGATGCGGCAGCCTCGCTCGGCATCGCAGTCAGACGCGCGCAGATCGTCCTGCTCGGCATGACGGCTTTCATGACCGCCGCCGTCGTCAGTATCGTCGGCTCGATCGGCTTTGTCGGGCTTGTCATCCCGCATGCCGCCCGTTTCGTGGTAGGCCCCAGCCACGATCGGCTGCTGCCGGCTGCGGCCTTGGCCGGCGCCATCTTCATGGTCGCTGCCGATATCATCTCGCGGGTCATCATTCCCCAGCAGATCCTGCCGATCGGCGTCGTCACCGCCCTGTTCGGGGCACCGGCCTTCGCCATCATTCTTTATCGCGCCCGGAGGACTGCATGAGCATCGCGGTCGACACAGTGACGTTTGCTGCTGGCGATAGTCTGATCGTCAACGGCGTCAGCCTGGCGGTGGAAAAGGGCAAGGTTCTCGGTCTTCTCGGACCGAACGGTTCGGGCAAATCCAGCCTGCTGCGGTTGATCTGCCGCTTGCGGAAGGTGAAAAGCGGAGTGATCCGGCTCGGCGGCAGCGACATAGCCTCGATCTCGCGCGGTGACATTGCCCGCCGCATCGCGCTCGTCGAACAGCAGGCGACGACCGACACCCAGGTCACCGTAATGGACGTCGTGCGTCTCGGCCGCACGCCGCATCGCGGTGCCCTGTCGGCCTGGAGCGTGCACGACGATAAGGCGGTTTCGGAGGCACTTGCCCGCGTCGGCATGCATGGCCGCGCCGGGCAGCTATGGCAGACCTTATCGGGCGGAGAGCGGCAGCGGGTTCACATCGCAAGGGCGCTTGCTCAGACCCCGAGCGAGCTGCTGCTCGACGAGCCGACAAATCACCTCGATATCCAGCATCAGCTCGACATTCTCGGTCTTGTCTCCAGGCTCGACGTCACCTCGATCGTCGCATTGCACGATCTCAACCTGGCGGCCATGTTCTGCGACAGCCTTGCGGTGCTACAAAATGGCGAGGTCGTTGCGGCCGGCCCGCCGGAAGAGGTGCTGACGCAGGAGCTGATCAGACAGGTTTTCGGCGTGCGCGCGCATGTCCAGAAGTCTTCGGTGCACGGCCGCTGCAACATTCAATACATGACGGATTGAAATGCAATTCAGCCTTCGAAGCCGAACCGTTCGACATCGAAGTCGTCACCTTCGTACGCGTCTCCGGCCTGGGCCTCCGCCATGTCGTCATGCATCGGAATGGGTACGCTGACGAGGCTCGGAACCGCCATGCCGACCGTCATGCCCGGCGGCCGCAGAGCCCAGGCGACGATGGCTCCGGTCGACATGGCGGCGACACCCCTTGAGATTTCCTGCGCCGCGGAGGACGGGAGATCCGCCATCGGCTGCATCTTCGCCATGGCGCTGTCACCCGCATTTTTCGCGTGTTCTGCGACGACCAGTCTGCCGGCATCGTTGCGTCCGACCACCAGGCTTGCCAGCACGGCAGAAGCGGGCCTTTCCGGAGCGGCCGTCGGGATGACGGCGATGCTGCTGGTCGGCCGCCACGCCGGCAATGGAACGGCATAGGCTGCAAGGTCGGGGAAGGGCTGGGCCATATTTTCCTCGGCCACTTGTTTACCCAGCTGTAGTTCCAGTCCGGTCAACGCACGGCTTCTCGGTGTCGGCAGCATGCTGGTAAGCAAGCTGCTGTCGGGCGTGTCATTGCGAGGAGAGGTGGCCGATCCGGCATCATCATCGTCGTCCGCGACGGCTGCGATCTTGCTTGCCGCAAGAGACGGACGCTTGTTCGATTGCGCGACGGCCACTTCGTAGCCCGGCAGCGGTCTGCCGTCGGCCGGCATATGAAGCGTCTGCCCATTCGGGAAAAGCCGCGCAAGTTCCTGGCGTGACATCCTCGGCCAGGCACGGACCCTGCCGACATCCAGATGCACGAAGGGCGAGCCGGAATTGGGATAGAAGCCGACGCCGCCGATCTGCATCTGCATGGCGATAGCGCGCAGGCTCGCAAGTTTCACGCCGGGAATATAGAAATCCATCGCCTTGCCGAGCGTGTGCTGGCTGTGCTTGGCGACGCCTGAGCTGCGCGAGCGGTTGCGCAGCATGCCGTTGGTCGAGGGAGAGCGATAGGCCGAGACGACATGAATGGTCTCGCGTGCGCCGCTGCGGCGATAGACTTCCCAGACGAGGTCGAGCAGTTCCGGATCGATCCTGGTCGGTTCGTTCTTTCTCCAGTCGCGTAGGAAACGATTGATCTGGGCGAGACCTCGCGGGTCATATTTGCCGCCGCGCTTGAAGACAATGGTCGCTCTTTCGCCCGTATGGGTGAAAAAGAGCTTGAGCGCCCGATCCTCGGCTGCGGCGGAGCCGGCAAAGGCGCCGAGGACCAGGATTGCGATCAATGCCACGCGGCAAGCGACGAAGGAGGAGATCATGGCGAAGTTTGCCGCCGGGATGGAGAAGATCGCTTGATGCATGGATACGACTTTCGCCCTTGCTAGCGGAGAGGGAGATCAGAGGCGCCGCGCTTGCGGCGTCGCTATACCTCGGATTATGGTCAACAAAATCCTAACGGACGGTTTATGGCGCGGGGCTGTGCGATAGGGGGCCGTTCCGGTGATGGGTAGGCGCGACGATTTCGTGGCGGCTCCGAACCCGCGGTGAGGCTCTTGATCGTCCTTGCAATCTTGGCGGGGGCTCGGGTAGCCCATGGCACGATAAGAGCCCTTCAGGAAAAATAAAGATTTAACCGGCCTTGCAAACGTTTTCTCGCGGGTTGCAAACTGCCTGCCGAGACAGCATCATCCCGCGCCATGAGTGGACAGAATCGATTTGCTCCTCCGTATAACGGACGGCAAACCATCAAGCGTAATGAACTGTTGCGGCAGCTCCGGCGTGCCGGGCTGCGCCGCTTGACGACCATCGTCGCACCGGCCGGCTATGGCAAGACCTCGGTTGCCGTCCAATGGTACGAGTTGCTGAAGGAGGACGGAATCAAGCTGTGCTGGGTGTCGCTCGACGCCGAGCATACGAACCAGGAAGCGTTCCTGCTCGTCTTGATCGATGCCCTGCAGACGCTTCTGGACGAGGACGGCGCCGATGCCGGCAATCTGCCGGCGGCAGCGCTGCTTTCCGTACTTGGGACGCGCCTGCGCAAAATCGAGGGGCCGCTCGTCATCTTCCTCGACGACTATCATTTTGCCCAGACGGATGCGACCGAGGCGCTGATGGCGAAGATCCTCGCCGATCCATCGCTGGAGCATGTCAAGCTGATCCTGGTCAGCCGCAGTCCGCCGCGGTTTCCGCTTTCGGCACTGCGTCTTCGTGGAGAATTCAAGCAGTTTGGCGTTGCCGAGCTCGGCTTTTCCGATGCCGAGGCGGGACAATTGTTTGCCGGCAAGGGCGCCCATCTGACAGATGAGCAGGTCGGCTCATTCAATCGCCGTACGGAGGGCTGGGCCGTCGCGCTGCAGATGGTGAGCCTGCTGATATCGGAGTCGGAAGAAAGCGATGCCATTCTGGCTTCCTTCGATGGCGGCGACGTCGATATGGGCTCCTATCTCTCCGAGCAGGTGTTTGAACATCTGCCCGAAGACATTCGCCGGTTTCTGATCGATACCGCTGCGCTGCCGGCCTTCAATCATTCGCTGCTCGAGGCCGTTCTGGAAAGCGGGGAGCGTGCGGATTTATGCCAGCGGCTGGGCGAATATGCGCTTCCGGTCACCTTGCTTGCCGGACCCGGCAACTGGATGCGATTCCATCCGGTTTTCAACGAATTCCTCAAGAAGACCGCGGCCCTAAGAGGTGTCGATCCCAAGCAGGCATTAAACCGTGCAGCGCTCTGGTTCGAGGCTCGTGGCGATATAGATCGCGCGGTCCATCATGCCCTTTCGGCGAATGATGCCGATCTTGCGGCGCGCATCGTGGAGACCGCAGGAGGGTGGCGGCGCGTCTATGCCACCACACGCGGCGGCGCGACGCTTTTTCAGGCCTTGAGCGGGCGAGCCTCGGAGATCGATCTTAGCCGCTTCCCGCTTGCGACGCTGGGGCTTTCGATCTTCAATGCCAAGGCGGCGCAGCTTGCCGCGGCCAATCACTATCTCGCTATTGCCGAGCGTTCGGCGGCTGCCGACCCGATCTTGGCAAAGGATCTGCGTGTCGTGCGTATTCTTTTGGCGCTATACACGGATCATTGGGCAAGTGCGGCCGATCTTTCCGCGCTCGAAGACGACCTGCGGCAGCCGGACGGGATGGAGCTCATTCACCGCGCGCTGGCGCTCAATATGCTTTCCTACAATTTCCTGATCCGCAGCGAACTCGACCGGGCGCTGCACTACGGTCATCTGGCTCTTCGCGCCTTTCGCGACGGCGGCGCCGATTTTGGCGCCATGCATCTCTACACCCACATCGGCCAGGCGTTCTTTCTCTCCGGCGATTGCGCAAGCGCTTTGGCGGCCTATCAGGAGCTGATCTGCGAAGCACAGACCAATATCGGCCCTGGCAGCGATCTTGATGCCGTCGGACAGGTGTTGAAGGCCGAGGTTCTGTCGATGCGCGGCGAGGCGGAGGCCGCAGCGGAGATACTCGGATGGGCATTGCCGCATCTCGAGCTTCACGACACCTGGTTCGATCTTCTTGCCGCCGGCTTCATGGCCGAACAGCGCGTCTTGCGGATGCGCGGCGACCTGCTTGCCGCCCACGCCGCCATGGATCGCATTCGCGCGGTGGCGCGGCGGCGTGGCTTCGATCGGCTGGCGCGTCTGATCGATGGCGAGCGCGCCATGCTGCTCATGGCATCGGGCGATCTCGATCAGGCCGTCCGTCATGCCGAGGCCAATGGTTTTGGTGCCTCCGCGATCCGTTCCGACCGCGCCAACCAGCTCTCCATTCATTTGCGCGGCACGACCCCGGCGATCTTCTGGACGAGCGCCTATCTGGCGCTCGGCGAGGGGTCGAAGGCGCGGGAGGTCTTCGATCAGTTCAGAACGCGTCAGGCCGAGCGTCCGCACGTTCCGCGTACGATCGAGCTTGCGCTCATCGAGATGGGTATTTTGGTCGCCGAGGGCCGGACGGATCTTGCTGCCGCCCGTCTTTCCGATCTCGTGCTGACCATGCCCCTCGATGACTACCGTGCGTCGCTCCCTCTCGATCATGCGGCAGGGCTTGCGGAACTTCGCGTGCTCGCCAATCATCCAAGCGTGGCGAACATCATCCGCAAACGTCTTCAATTGCTGTTTGCGAGTACCGAAACGACACCGGAGGCTGCTGCGGACGATGGCGGATCCACCTTTACCGGCCGGGAACGCATGGTACTGGAGTTGCTGAGTTCGGGGCTGTCCAACAAGGAAATCGGCCGGATGCTGGCGCTTTCCGACAACACGATCAAATTCCATCTGCGCAATATCTTTGCCAAGCTCAATGTCTCGACACGGACGGCGGCTGTAATGGCAGCGCGTCATAAGGGCATTTTTAATCACTAGCCTACCCGAACGGGTGGGTTTTGCCGTTCCCACCCACCCATCGCAGAGGCTTTCGGCGAGAGAAAAAAGCCCTAATCTGCACTCGTGCGAATATAATAATGAGGGTGGATTCGTGAGCATCGTCGATCCTGTGACCCAGGAGATCATCGAGGGCAAGCTGGCAGCGACCGTCGATGAGATGGGTGTCGTCATGGCGCGGACCTCCATGAGCCCGGTGATCTACGAGGTGCTCGATTTCGCCTGCGGGCTGTTGACGCGCGACGGGCAGCTGGTCGCCCAGATGAATGGCATCACCCTGTTCACCGGCACCTTCGGGACCCAGGTCAAGTCGCTGCTCGGCCTTTACGGCGACGATCTGGAAGACGGCGACATTCTGCTGACGAACGACCCTTATTCCGGCGGGACGCATGCCTGCGATTTTGCCATCGTCAAGCCAATCTTCTTCGAGGGCCGGATTCTGGCCTATGCCATCAACGTCGCCCATTATCTCGATGTCGGCGGGTCCGTTCCCGGTTCGCTTGCGCCGAACGCCGTCTCGGTTTTCCAGGAAGGATTGAGGCTGCCGGGCGTTAAGGTAGCGCGCAGCGATCGCTTCTCGGGTGAAGTTCTGCGCATCATCCGTGAAAACGTCCGCCTGCCCGAGATTGCCATCGGCGATCTGACGGCACAGGTGGCGACCGTCCGCGTCGCCGCCCGCCGCATGAGCGAACTTGCCCGCAAATATGGCAGCCATGTCGTGGAAGCCGCATTCGATCACCTGCTGTCGGTGAGCGAGAGACAGGCGCGAGCAGCGATTGCCGCTCTGCCCGACGGAACCTATGAGGCGACCGACATTGTCGACGGGGATGGTGTCACAACCGACCCTATCGCCGTCAGGGTGGCTGTCACGATCGCAGGCGATCGCCTGACGGCGGATTTCACCGGCTGCCCGCCAGCGGTGGCAGGCCCGATCAATTGCGCGGCGGGTGCGCTTCAATCGGCTGTGCGCACCATCTTCAAAGCGCTGGTGGCGCCGCAGGCACCCTCCAACGAGGGCTGGTTTCGGCCGCTCACCGTCATCGCGCCGAAGGGTTCGATTTTCACCGCCGAGAAACCCTCTCCGACGGGCTGGTACTACGAGGGCTCCGTGCACGCCTCCGAACTCGTCTGGAAGGCTCTTGCCAAGCTCATGCCCGAGCGCTTTTCTGCCGGCTCCTATACGAGCCTTTGTGTCGTCTATATCGCCGGCAAGGATGCGGCCGGACAGCCATTCATCCATATCGAGCCGCAGCATGGCGGCTGGGGTGCGAGCAGGGATGGTGACGGTGCCAATGCGTTGATCGCGCTGACCGATGGCGATACCTACAATTATTCCGTCGAGGTCATAGAGGCGCGCTTTCCTCTGCTTGTGCGCCGCTATGCGCTCAACGTCGAGGGAGGATCGGGCGCCGGCCGCCGCCGCGGCGGCTTCGGCGTCATCCGCGACTATGAGATCGTTGGAGACGGCGCATCGGCCTATTGCAGCTTCGGGCGAACCGATACGCCTCCCTGGGGGATCGAATGCGGTAGGTCCGGCAGCATCAATCTCCTGCAGGTGGAAGAGGGCGGCGGCAAGATCAGCAATTTCCGCCGCGAGCCGCATATCGCGCTGAACCGTGGCGATCTCGTGCGGATCATCACCGGCGGCGGCGGCGGCTGGGGTGACCCGTGTGCCCGCGAGCAGGAGCGGGTCCGCCGGGACGTTGAAGACGGTTACATCACCGAGGAGGTGGCGCGCAGCCTCTATGGATATGAAGAGAGGATGGCGGGATGATCAGACTGGCGACGGATGTGGGCGGTACCTTTACCGACCTCGTCGGTTATGATGAGCGCACCGGCGAGATCTTTACCGCCAAGAGCCTGACGACCGTTCACGATCAGTCCGAGGGCGTCCTGACCGCGATCGAACTTGCCGAGAAGAAGGACGGGCTTTCGACGCGCGATGTGATCTTTTTCGCTCATGGCGGAACGACCGTCATCAATGCCATTACCGAGCGCAAGGGCGTCCGCACGGCGCTCGTGACCACGGCCGGTTTTCGCGACGTGCTGGAAATCGGCCGTGGCAACCGCCCCGACCTCTACAATCTCCAGTTCAGAAGCCCCGAACCTTTTGTACCGCGCAGCCTTCGTTTCGAAGTGCGCGAACGCATGGACGCCAAAGGCCGGGTGCTGGCACCCATCGAACTCGGCGACATCGAGCCTATCATCCGGGAGTGCCGTGCGCGCAAGGTAGATGCGGTTGCGGTCGTTTTCCTGCACAGCTACGTCAATCCCGAGCATGAGATCGCCTGCGCGAAAGTGCTTGCCGAAGCGATGCCGGATGTCACCGTTTGCGCCAGCCACGAGGTTTCCCGTCAATGGCGGGAATATGAGCGATCCAATACGGCCGTGCTCAACGCCTATGTGCAACCGATCATCAAGCGGTACTTCGCTCGGCTGGAACGCGCGCTGACCGAGCGCGATCTCACATGCCCTTATTACGCCATGCAGTCGAACGGCGGCATCTCCACCTTCGATCAAGCGCAGATGAGCCCGCTGACGCTCGTCGAATCCGGCCCCGCCGGTGGCGTGGCGGGTGCCGCGCGCATCGGCAGCGTCCTTGGCGAATCGGAAGTGCTTTCGCTCGATGTCGGCGGCACGACGGCAAAATGCTCCTTGATACATGACAGCCGCCCGACGCTCGACAGCGAATACAAGCTCGAACACACCCGCATCGCCCCCGGCTATCCTGTGCAGGTGCCAGTCGTCGACATCGTTGAGATCGGCGCGGGCGGCGGTTCCATCGCCCGCATCGACGAGCGCGGCGCGCTTTGCGTTGGGCCGGAAAGCGCTGGTTCGACCCCAGGCCCAGCCTGCTACGGGCGCGGCGGGACCAGGCCGACGCTTTCCGATGCGCTGCTGACGCTCGGCATTTTCGATCCGGCAAGCTTTGCCGGCGGGCAGATGCGGCTCGACAAGGGCAAGGCTGCCGCCGCCATTGCAAGCGTTGCCGAACCGCTTGGTCTGTCGGTCGAAGATGCCGCACTCGCCATCGTCGAGATTGCCCATGCGTCGATGATCAACGCGTTGAAGCTCGTCACCGTCCAGCGTGGCCATGATCCGCGCGACGCCGCCTTCGTCATCTCCGGCGGCGCCGGACCTGCGCTTGCCGCTCGCCTCGGCCGCGATCTCGGTGTGAAAGTGACCGTCGTTCCGCCGCATCCCGGCATCTTTTCCGCTTGGGGGATGCTGGCGGCGGAGCCGCGCGCCGATTTCCGCGGCACCTGGTTCTCGCCCCTCGCGCCGGAGGCGGTCAGCGGTCTGAAGCACCGTTTCGAGGAGCTGAAGCGCGATGCGGTTGCCTATTTCGCCAAGGGGGACGCTGCGGAGATCCGCTATACCTGCCGTGTCGAGGCTCGCTATCGCGGTCAGGAGCATGGCGTGTTCGCGCTGTTCGAGCTCGATGACGATGTCGAGAGTTTCGCCGAACGGTTCCATGCGGTGCATGAGCGCGCCTATACTTTCTGCCTTCGCAACTCGCCGATGGAGATCACCATGATCCACCTGGAGGCAGTGCTTCACGGCCCGGTCATTGCCATCCCGAAACTCGATGGCACCGGGCGCTCGTTGGATGCAGCCTTCAAGGCCCGTCGCGAGGTCTATTTCGGCGGGACGGCGGGTTGGGTATCCTGTCCGGTATACGAACGCGCAAAACTGCCTTCTTTGCAGAAGATCGCCGGTCCGTTGATCGTTGAAGAGGCGACCGCAACATCGCTGGTGGTTGCCGGACAGGAGCTTGAGGTGAGCGAAGAAGGCCTGCTGCTCATCCGCGAACGCGATGGGAGCCGCGTCTGATATGGCGATAGCGATCGGTCTCGACCATATCGTCAGAAGTTACGGGCCGATGCGTGCCGTTGACGACGTGACGCTCGACATCAGGGCAGGAGAGTTCTTCACGCTGCTCGGCTCGTCCGGTTGCGGCAAGAGTTCGCTGTTGAAGCTGATCGGAGGCTTCGACAAACCCACTTCGGGCCGCGTTCTTTTCGACGGGAAGGATATGGCCGATATTTCGGCCAATCGCCGTCCGGTCAACACAGTCTTCCAGTCGCTCGGGCTCTTCCCGCACATGAACGTCGCGCAGAATGTCGGCTACGGGCTGAAGCTGCGCGGGCTCTCCAGCGCGGCGCTGAAGATCAAGGTCGAAGGTGCCCTGGATCTGGTCGAGCTTTCCGGTTTTGCGGATCGCGACGTCAACCTTCTTTCAGGCGGCCAGCGCCAGCGCGTTGCTCTTGCCCGCGCGCTCGTCATGGAGCCGGGCATCCTCCTGCTCGACGAACCTCTGACCGGGCTTGACGAACGGCTGCGCCAGCAGATGCGCAACGAATTCGGTCGGCTGCACAAACGCACCGGCGCGACCTTCATTCTCGTCACCCACAATCAGGACGAGGCGCTCAGCCTCTCCGATCGCATGGCGGTGATGCACAAGGGGCGGATCGAGCAGACCGATGTGCCGGCGCGCTTCTTCGAAGCGCCGGCCAATGCTTTCGTGGCCCGTTTCATCGGCATCGATACGCTCCTCAAGCCTGAAAGAATTTCGATTTCCGGCGACACGGCCGTCGTTACGATTGCCGGGCAGCAGATGAGCGCGAGCTTTTCAGGAGCCGCACCGTCCTGCGATGCTCTCGTCGCGATCCGTCCCGACCGAATCGAGCTTATCCCGGCTTCCGTTGAAGCGGCGGAAATAATTGAACTTAGGGTTGTCGAAAGCATCTATCGCGGATTGAGCCATGACGTTACGCTCGCTTTCGCCGACAGCCAGCGTGTGGTGCTAACGACCAGCGCGGACGCAACTCCGCCCTTGCCGGGCGAAAGCGTGCGCGTGCGTCTGAAGTCGGGTGCTGCACTCTTGATTGATCGTTCCGGAATACCGGCCTTGGCTGCAGGCGATGAGTAGAACCCGAAATGGCTGAAACAAGCGAAAAATGAGGGAAGGGAATGACGCGATGAACAAGAATAACGATTTCGCCTCCTCCGCCTTGAGGAGCAACATGCAGCGCCGTGACATGCTCAAGCTGATGGGCGCGGGCGCGGCCGCGCTGTCTCTCGGCGGGCTTGGCGCAACGAGCGTCATGGCTGATGAGGCGACGGTTGCGTTCTGGGCGACTGCGACACTCGATATCGGCGACAAGTGGCAGGAATTTGCGCGCCAGAACGGCGTTGCTCCCGAATTCACCGACAACGGCAACGACGTCGGCCCGGTGGTCGCACGCCTTGCTGCCGGCAATGCCAACGATCTCTTCGACGTCGGCGGCTTTCAGGGCGGCGCCGAACGGGAGCTTGCCAAACAGGGGCTGATCGCCGCCTGGGACGTTTCCAAAATCCCGAATTTTGCCGGCATCTGGCAATGGGCCAAGGACATCCCGACCTTGACCTACGAGGGCAAGCAGTACGGCATTCCGACCGTCGTCAATGCCGACTCCATCATCTATCGCCCCGACAAGCTCGGCAAGGTCGACAGCTATGGCGTCATCTTCGATCCGAAGCTCAAGGGCCGGGTTGCGATGGAAGATGCCTGGATCAACAGCGCTATCTTTACCGCCATCTATCTGAAGGAAGCAGAGAACAAGCCGATCAAGGAACCGGGTAACCTGACGGACTCCGAGCTCGGCCTGGTCATGGAATTCCTGATCAAGCACAAGAAGGACGGCCAGTTCCGTACCTTCTGGAACGGCTGGGAACAGGGCGTGCAGCTGGTGGCGAACGAAGAAGTCGATGCCATGACTGGCTGGGAGCCAATCGTCTATGAAGGACGTAAGCGCGGGCTTCAGGTGGAGTATGCCGCACCCGTCGAAGGTTACGAAGGCTGGGGCAACAACACCGTTCTGCTCAAGGGTGCCGCAGAGCGCGGCAAGGCCGACGCTGCCCACAAATTCGTCAATGCACTGCTTGCCGGCCTCTATGGCTGCGAGCTGGGCAAGGCGCGCGGCTATCTCGTGCCATCCGACAACAACCTTGCTTATGCCAAGGCCCATCCGGACGAATACAAAGCCGACGATGTCGCCAAGCTTGCCGACCATGTGAAGGCGAAGTTCTCCGGAAAGGTCTATTGGCAGAATTGCCGGCCGGACAATTTCCAACTCTACGAAGAATGGTGGCAAAAGCTGCGCAACGCCTGACGTGACGCGATGGACCGGGGCTGGCGCACCTGTCGAAGGACGGGCCGGCCCCGAGCCGATGGGATCAACGCCGAGAAAAGGAGGATCAGACCATGAAGACACCGGTTCTATTGCTGGCTGCTCCGCTTGCGGCGATCCTCGCGCTTGGCCTTGCGCCGCTCGTCCTGGTCGTGGTCTGGAGCTTTTGTGCCTGGGATCCTGCGACCTATTGGATCAAGCCGGAGTTCAGTGTTGCAGCCTATGGCGCCATCCTGGAAGCCGGGCGCTGGAGCGTGTTCCTGTCCACCCTCGGCAAGGCGTTTCTGACATCGGCCGTTTGCCTTGCGATCGCCTATCCCACCGCCTATGCGATGTATTTTCTGGCCGGGCGCCGGCTATCGGTTTTGCTTGCGGCCCTGCTGACCATCCCATTTTTCACCTCCTATCTCATCCGCTCCTTTTCCTGGCGGCTGCTGCTTGGCCGCACCGGCGTCATCAACACGCTTCTCCAGCAGGCCGGCATCACCGATGCGCCGCTCGACTGGCTGCTGTTCAGCGATTTTGCCGTCATCGTCGGACTAGTCGCCTCCTATCTGCCATTTGCGACCTTCCCCATCCTGCTCTCCATGCGCCGTGTCGATCCGATCGCGCTGGCGGCATCGCGCGATCTCGGCGCCGGGTTCTGGACGATGGTGCGCACCGTGCTGCTGCCGCTGACCTATTCCGGCGTCTTTGCCGGATTCCTGTTCGTCTTCGTCATGGTTGCCGGCTCGTCGACGGAGGTGCAGATGCTCGGCGGCGCGGGCGCATCGATCGTGTCCGTGATGATCAACGACGTCATGCGGGTCGCCAATTTTCCGCTCGCTTTTGCGATTTCGACGCTCATGCTCGTCATCGTCTTCGGGCTGGTGCTGATCGGGGATGCCTTATTCGGCCTCTCCTCGCTGTTCGAGGAGCGCGGCCAATGATCGTCAGGGAAGGAACGACCCCCCGCATCGTCATCTGGACGCTGACCGTCATCGGCCTCGTCGTGATCTATGCGCCGCCGCTCTATCTGCTCGGTGTCTCGTTCAATCCGGCGCTGCAGCCGGGACTGCCGCATTTTTCGGACATTACCCTGAAATGGTATCTCTCGCTCGGCTCGGAAAGCGCGCTCGTGGCGGCGCTCGGCCAATCGATCGCCATTGCGCTTGCAACGGCCGTCATCGCGACGCTGCTGTCGCTGGGCGCGGCGCTGGCCCATCGCGAGCTCCACCGCGGACGCAGCCTATGGTTTTTGACCGTGCTGCTGCCGATGTTCGTGCCGGGTGTCATCCAGGGGTTGGCGCTTTCGACCGTCATCAGCCGCGTCGGCGTGAAAGCATCGGCCTTGACCGTCATTGCCGGCCATCTTCTATGGGCGATGCCCTTTGCCTTCATCGTCATCCTGACGAGCTTTGCCGCGGTGAAGCGGACCTACCTGATGGCGGCGGACGATCTCGGTGCCGGCCGCTTCCGGCAATTCCTCGATATCACCCTGCCATTGATCCGGCCTGGCCTCATCAGCGCCTTCATCTTTTCGTTCCTGCTGTCACTCAACGAGTTCACACGCGCCTTCTATCTGTCCGGCCGCCAGAACACGTTGCCGGTGGTGCTGTTCGGCAAGATGAATTCCGGCGCGTCGCCGACGATCTATGCGATGTCGGGCGCAATCCTCCTTATTTCCAGCGTCTGCGTAGTGGCCGTGGCACTGCGTTCGCTGCTCATGCAACGCCGAGTGAGGTGATCGATATGCGAATAGGACTGACGAGCCGCAAATTCTGCCCGCCCTTGGACCTCCATCAACGGGAGTATAGAGGATGAAACAGGAATCGAAGCTGATGGCGTTGATCCGCGCCGGAAAGAGGCAGGAGGCGCTTGACATGGTCGAGCGGCTGAAAATGGCCGCGCAATCGCTGCCGACATCGATCAAGGTGGATCGTTCTGGTATCGTTACCTACTATAAGGGAAATTGCCGCTTTGTAAGAAACATCCAGGGTGGCTGGGATCAGGTGCCGAAGAAGAAGTAGATGGTCGCCGTACGGAATTTGGCGTCCAGGTCCGTCGGCGCTTGCGCATTCCGGTTGAAAAAGAGAAGCCCCGAGAGGCAGCATCTCCGTCAGGCGCAAGAGAGGGCGCAATGTGCCAAAGTACGCAATTCCTGTTCAGCGAACTTCCGTAAGTCACGATTCACGATGGATATTGTTCAGTACAACAGTGGCTTCATCAAGTATTCAATATCTTTAATATGTAATAATATTAGAAGATGTATTATTTAGAAATATAAAATTAATACCCGAAGCCTAAGGTCTCCCAACCCGTCATCGCGCAGATGACGGGCGATTGAAGGAGACAGGACCATGTATCGTGTTTCTCAATTCAACAGGGCGCGGGAGGGGGCTGCAGCGGTCGAATTCGCTTTGATCGCGCCGCTTTTCTTCCTTCTGCTTCTCACGCTGGTTGCCTTCGGCATCTATCTCACCGCCGCTCATTCCCTGCAGCAATTGACGGCCGATGCCGCCCGCACGGCGGTCGCCGGGATATCGGCGGATGAGCGAAGCCAGCTGGTGCAGAACTTCGTCACGAATTCGACGATCAACGATGCTTTCATCAACAAGAGCAAATTGACGATAACCGTCGCCACCGACCCGGCCAACGCCAATCAGTTCACGGTCAGCGCCAGCTATGACGCGTCGGATCTTCCGATCTGGAACCTGTACACTTTCGCAATGCCGGATCAAACCATCCGCCGCTATTCGACCATTCGTCTCGGGGGTCTCTGACGAAGGGACTTTTCGGTCGGCTTGCCTGTCTGCGGGACAGGCGCGGAAATGTCGCCGTCACCACCGCACTTGCGTCTCCTCTGATCCTCTATTGTCTCGGCCTCGGCATCGATTATGGCATGATGACCCTGCAGCAGCGGCGCTTGCAGCAGCTCAGCGACATAGGCGCGATCACGGCTGCCTCCGATATTGCGAATGCTCCGGGTGCACTTCTGTCCAATCTGCAGAGCAACGGAACGACAGCGGCCGTCGCGTCGGATAGCGGTTACCTGACGACCGGCGGACTGATCACGGTCTCGGCAGCCAATCATGACCAATATGAAACCTTGGGCAGTCTGGTGCTGGGAACCTACACCGCCGACACGTCGATCGCGCCCGAAAATCGCTTTTCCACGGGGAGTTCCCCTTATGATTCCGTCAAGGTAACGCTGACGCAAAAGGCGGTGATGCCATTCGCCTCCGCCTTTGCCACTGCGCCGACCTTGAGCGCCACGGGTACCGCCTCCAGCGAGCGCGTGGCGGCATTCTCCGTCGGATCACGGCTGGCGAGCCTCAATGGCGGTATTCTTAACCAGCTCCTGGGATCTCTTCTCGGCACGCAGATTTCCCTGAAGCTGGTGGATTACCAGTCGCTCGTCAGCGCCAACGTCAACCTCCTGAGCTTCCTCAATCTGCTGGCAACCGATCTCAAGCTCACGGGCGTCAGCTACAATCAGCTGCTTGCGACCGATGTCACCTATGACAAGATTCTCGGTGCGCTCGGCAAATCGTCTAATCTTTCTCCGGCAGTCGTCGCCATCATCAACAATCTGGGCTCGGCACTCGGCACCACGAGCCTTACTGTCAAGCTGCAGGACATTCTCAATCTGGGGCCGCTGGGTACGGATGTCGTCGGGACTGCGCCCAATCTGACCGCCACCACGAGCGTCATGAACCTGATCTCCGCGACCGCAATGGCTGCCAATCAGCAAAGACAGATCGCGCTCGATCTCGGAACCTCGGTTCCCGGCGTCGCAACGGCGAAGATGACGCTTGCGATCGGCGAGATTGCCCAGCAGACACCGGCTGCTGCTGTGGGGGCACCGGGTACCATCGTCCGCACGCCGCAGGTTCGCGCGGCGATCGAAGTGGCGGTCACCGGCCTGTCGCTGCTCGCGGGATTGAAGATCAGAGTGCCGCTTTATATCGAGATTGCGCCCGCCGAAGCCAAGCTTGCCTCGATCACCTGCGTTGGCGGCAGCACGCCGAATGCCGTCGTCGGGATAGATGCCGTGCCGGGCGTTGCGGAGATCGATCTGGGAGATGTCGATACCTCGGCCTTCGTGAATTTCGGCTCCAAGCCGCGGGTCACGCCGGCGGCCATCATCGATTCCTTGCCCTTGAAAGTGGTCGCAAGCGCTCAGGTCGACATCGCCAACATGAGCCCGACGCGGGTGAACTTTCAGCCGTCGGAAATTTCCGCCGGCACCGTCAAGACCGTATCGACCAGCACGATCCTGACATCGGCCGTCCAATCGCTCCTGAAAAATCCCAATATCAGCGTCCAGGTGCTCATCCCAACCATCGGTACGCCGAGCGCGGTTCTGGGAGCTGTCGCCAATACACTTTCCGCCGTGACGACACCCATCGATCAGCTTCTCTACAATCTGCTCGGTCTTCTCGGCGTCGGTGTCGGACAGGCCGACATCCAGGTGACCGACGCACGCTGCATGCAGCCCGTGCTGGTACAGTAGCGTTTGTACAATAGCGCTTGTACCGTTGCGCTTGGTCCAATGTCGATGACGTCGGCGCAAAAGGCCGGCGTGCCTGATCCCCTGGCAGCACGCTGATTGCATTGCCGTCCGGAATACGACAATGAATGAGTACAATCATCCGGTGCGCCGCTGGATGCAGCTTGCCGGCTGAAGAGGAGAGCAGGGCCTATGACACAGACACATCTCGGTAAATCCATCGCGCAGCTTTCGGTCCTGATTCAGTCCGGTCGCCTTGATCCGGTTGCGCTCGCGGAGGAGAGCCTCGATGCGATCCGGACCCATAAGGATCAGGCGATCTTCACGCGGCTCTTGGAGACGCGGGCCAAGGAGGAGGCCGCGGCCTCCTCGCGGCGGCTGCGAGAGGGGCGCTCGCGCGGGCTGCTGGATGGCATTCCCGTTGCCTGGAAGGACCTGTTTGCCATTGCCGGCCTGCCGACCACGGCCGGGTCTATCGTGCTTGCGGATGCCGAGCCTGCACTAGATGACGCCGATGTCGTCACGTCGCTGAAGGCGGCCGGCATGGTTGCCATCGGCCGGGTCAATATGACCGAATTCGCCTTTTCCGGCCTCGGCCTCAATCCGCACTACGGCACGCCGCACAATCCGCTGGCCTTCGACGTCGCGCGGATTCCTGGCGGCTCGTCTTCCGGTTCCGCCGTCGCGGTTGCCGCAGGTCTCGTGCCAGTGTCGATCGGCACCGATACCGGCGGCTCCGTGCGCATACCTTCCGCCTTCAATGGCCTTGTCGGTTACAAGGCAAGCCACGGTCGCTACAGCATGGCTGGCGTCTTTCCATTGGCGGCCAGTCTCGACTCGCTTGGTCCCTTATGCCGCAGCGTCCAGGATGCCATCTGGGTCGATGCCGCGTTGCGCGGGCGTTTTGCGCCGGAAGCCGAGCGCGCCGAACCCGCCGGGCTTTCCATCGTAGTGCCGACGAATGTCGTCATGGATCACGCAGAGGACGGTGTCGTTGCCGCCTTCGAGGCGGCGCTTGCTCGCTTAAGTGCCGCCGGCGTCAAGATACGCCGTGCCGTCTTTCCGGCTTTCGCGCGGCTCTTTGAGGTGATGGCCGAGCACGGGCCGCTGGCAACCGCCGAAGCCTTCGCGCTGCATCGCCGCCGGCTGGCCGGGCCGGAGGCCGAAGCCATGGACCGGCGGGTCGTGGCGCGGCTGCGCCTTGGCGAGAAGATCAGTTTGGTCGGCTATCTGGAAACCCTCAAAGTGCGTGAGCAGCTGATCAAGGAGGCTGCCGGAATGCTTGGGCCGAACGAATTCATCGCTTATCCGACGGTTGCCCATGTCGCGCCGGCACTTGCGCCACTCGAGGCCGATGACGAACTGTTCGGGAAGGTCAACGGCAGGACGCTGCGCAATACGGCGATCGGCAATTTCTTCGATTGGTGCGGTGTGTCTCTTCCTTGCGGCGCGGGTGAAGCCGGCATGCCGGTCGGATTCCTGCTGTCGGCTCCGAAGAACCAAGACGAACGGCTGCTGGGGGCCGCGCTGGCGCTCGAGGAAATCGTCGCCGGATAAAGCAATTCCAGGAAAAGTTGCGCAAGCGGTTTTCCGTCTGGGATTGCGTGAAAACAAAGAGATAGAGCGGTTCAGAGATTCCGTGAAAAACTGAATCGCTCGAGGGGCCCTCAACCGCTTGAGGCATATTTACGTCAGGTATGGGCCGACGCGTTCCGCCACGGATGCCACGTCCTCCATCCGCATGCCTGCGACGTTAATTCTTCCGGAGTCCGGCATGTAGATGCCATGCTCGGCCTGGAGCTGCCGGACATTTTCAGGAGAGATCGGCAGAAGGGAAAACATGCCCTCCTGGGAGCCGATACGGGCAAGCTCGGGACGGAAGCGGGCAAAGGCTTCGGCGGCAGCCCGGCGGATCTCGGCTATGCGGATGCGCATTTCGCCGAGTTCATCGGCCCAGGCCTGGCGACGGGACGGATCCTGGAGGATTGCCGCGACGATGGCTGCCCCATGCGCCGGCGGCATGGAGTAGCTCGCGCGGGCGTGACTTGCCAGATTGCCGATACCTTTGTCGAGTGATGCCTGGATATCTCCGAGCAGGTAGACCGCGCCCGTGCGTTCCCGATAGAGCGAGAAGGATTTGGAGCAAGAGACGGCGACCATGACCTCACCGACCGCTTCGATGATCGTCATCATTCCGGCCGCGTCTTCAATGAGGCCGCGCCCGAGGCCCTGATAGGCGTTGTCAAAGAGCGGCAGCAATCCTTTGGCAGCGATGACGGCGGCAATGTCCTGCCAGGTCTGCGGCGAAAGTCCGGCGCCTGTCGGATTATGGCAGCTTGTTTGCAAGAGAACCGCATCGCCGGGCGCGGCATTCTGCAAACTCGTCAACATCTCGTCGATAAGGACGATCTGCTTGCCGATGTCGAAGAAGCGATAGGTTCCCATCTGGAGACCGACGGCGGCAAAGATCGCTTGATGATTGACCCATGTCGGCGTGCCGATCCAGATCTTCCGCCGCTTGTCGCGGGCAAGCAGCTCCGCAGCCAGGCGCAGGGCGCCGGTGCCGCCCGGAGTCTGAATTCCGGAAATCAGCCTGCCGCCATGATGCTCTCCGAAGACTTCGAGCGCCAGCGTCCGCAGGAAGGCGGGATCGCCCTCGGGGCCGATATAGGATTTGGACTCTTGCGTTTCCCAGAGATAGTGCTCCGCCGCCTTGACCGCTCTCATGACCGGAGTGCGTCCCATTTCGTCGCGATAAACGCCAACCCCGAGATCGACCTTTCCAGATCGCGGATCGGCGGCGAACTTGGCGATCAATTCCAGCAGAGGGTCCGGCCTTTGTTCAGCCAGGCTGTCAAAAAACGCTGTCTTGCTCATTTGCTCCTCCCTGCACTCATTGAGGCCATTCCTCCAGAACCCGCTGGAATTCGGTCAACCAGGCATTGGTCTGGTGGCCGTCCAGTGAGCGGTGGTCGATCGTGAGCGACACATAGGCCATCGGGCGGATCTGGATCGTATCGACCCCACCCACCTCCCGCACCACGACGCGCTTCTCAAGCTTGCCGATGCCGAGAATGGCCGACTGCGGCTGGTTGATGATGATGGGTGAAGCAAGCAGCGAGCCGGAAACCCCGTGATTGGAGATCGTGAATGTCCCGCCCTTCAGCTCTTCGTTCCTGAGTGCATTGGATCGCGCCCTGTTCGTCAGATCCTGCAGCCGGGCGGCGATCGGCTCAAGCGAGAGGGTCTGCGCCTGACGGATGACCGGAGCAACCAGACCTTTGTCGGCCAATGCGATCCCGATGCCAATATTGATGTCCTCGAATATCTCGAGACTGTCTTCATGCCACCGGCTGTTGACCTCCGGTACGGCCTTCATGGCTGCGACGGACGCTGCCACGAAATAGGCTGTGTAGGACAAGTTCACGCCTTCGGCCTTCATACGGTCCTTGTGGCTTTCGCGGTGGCGCATGATCGCGGTGAAATCCGCCTCGAAGACTGCCGTGACCTGAGGTGCCGTCGCTAAGGATTGGGCCATGTGCCGTGCGATCGAAAGCCGCATGGCCGAATGGGGTATCGTCCTTGATTTGCCTTCAACCGGCGGTGCCGTCAAAGGCTCGGTGGGTGACACCCGCTGCGATGCGGGAGCGGATGGGTGTGATTTGCTCATCTCCAGGGCATGATCCATGTCGGCGCGCGTCACACGCCCACCCCTGCCGCTGCCTTTCAGGTTAGCCGGATCGAGCCCATATTCCTTGGCGGCCTTGCGGACGGCGGGCGAATAATAGCTGGAAACCGTGGCAGGCGCGGTCCAGGCTGGCTCTCTCTGCAAGGGGCTGGCAGGTGCTTCCATAGCAAGGCCCGCTTCGACGTTTAGTCGCCCCAGGATCGCCCCAGGTGCGGCGTCATCGCCATCCGACATGGCGATTTCGCTGAGGATGCCGTCGCAAGGTGCCGATATCTCCTGGGTCACCTTGTCGGTTTCCAGTTCGACAAGCGCATCGCCTTCCCGAACGTGGTCGCCGATTTGTTTCAGCCAGTTGCGGACAACCGCTTTCGTGCCTTCCTGTTCGATCGGCGCTGTAATTTCGATCGTGTTCGTCATCGCTAGAACTCCAGGATTTCAGCAATGCGCTTGGCGATCCGTTCGGTGGAGGGGACGGCCCAATCGAGGAGGATCGGGTTATGCGGGCTCGGAATATCGGGCATGGTAAGCCGCGAAACCGGCGCGTCGAGATCCGTGAAGGCCTTGTCTGCGATCACGGCTGAAATCTCGGCGCCGAAACCGGCTGCTTCGAGGTCTTCGTGGACGATGAGGCAGCGACGCGTCTTGGCAACCGAAGCAAGCACGGCCTCGCGATCCCAAGGCATCAGCGTGCGAAGATCGATGACATCGGCGGAAAAGCCTTCGGCCGCTTCCTCGCATCGGTGCACCATGGCGCCCCAGGTTACGATGGTGATGTCGCTGCCGGTCCGCGTTAGCCTTGCCTTACCGAATGGCAGCGCGAAATCGTCGCCGGGATAGGGGCGCCGTGCCCAGGCATGATCGAGCATTGCCCTATGCTCAAAGAAGATGACCGGGTCGTTGCCGCGCAACGAGGTGCGCAGCAGGCCGACGGCATCCTCGGCATTCGAGGGAACGGCAACCTTCCAGCCGGGCTGGTGCACGAAGGCCACTTCATTGGTCTGGCTGTGCCAGGGATCGCCGCATTTGAAGAAGCCGCCGGGTATGCGCACGACGATGGGAGCCGCAAACCGGTTGTTGGTGCGCCAGCGAATGGTGCCGCAATCGTTCAGCTGTTCGGTCGCCGGCTCGGCATATTTCCGGAACTGGATTTCAGGGACAGGAACGAGCCCCGCCAGCGCCATGCCGACGGCGCGGCCGATAATTCCCTCTTCGGACAATGAAGTATCGAAAATGCGCTCATTGCCGAATTTCTCCTGCAGGCCGAGGGTCACGGCATGGACCCCGCCCTTGGGACCGATATCCTCGCCGAACATGACGACGCGTTCATTGATCGCCATCTCGTGTTCGAGCGTCCTGCGGATCGCCGTGACCATGTTGATGCGAGGGCCTGACGTCTCGGGCTCGTCCGTTGCCGCCGGCGGCACATATCCGGAGGGATGCTGGCCGCCCATCGCCTGCATGTCGCCGTCGAAGAACACATGGCGGGTAACGGTGGATGGGTCCGCAACCGGTCTGCCTTCGGCTCGCGCGCACGCGCCTTCGGCCATCTCTTGTGCTTTGCTCCCGCAGGCATCCCACTCCTCCAAGGTCATCACGGCGGGGACGAGGAAGTCCTTGAGGCGCGGCAAGGGATCTCGTGCCCATTCGCGCCTCACGGTTTCCTCGCTCTTATAGGTCTGCGTGTCCTGAAAACTGTGGCCTTCGAGGCGCGGAACCGTCAGCCGTAAGAGAGCGGGTTTGCGCTCACGGCGGATGAATGAGACTGCGTCGTGCACAAGATTTGCCGCCTCGGCGGGGCTGCTGCCGTCGCCATCGAATATTGCAAGATTTCTCCAGCTTGCAAGATTGGCTGCGATATTGCCGCCGGGCGTCTGCGCCGTCGAGGGAACCGAGATGCCGAAGCCGTTATCCTCGATGTAGAAGAGCATCGGCAATGCTTGCGTCGTTGCGGCGGTCAGCGCTGCCCAAAATCCGTTCGAGGCGACGGAGCCATCGCCTCCAAGGACGACGGCGATATCTCGCGCATACTCTTCGTGCCCCAATGCGGTGGCGTAATATTTCATCGCCTGCGCCCAGCCGGCCGTCGGCGTATATTGGGCTCCCACGCCGCCGCACATGGGCAGGGCCGAGGCGCCGGAGCGGTTCGGATAGTTGAAGACGACACCGATGTCGCGCCCGTCGGAATAGCCGCCGGCGCGGCCCATGGCCGAGCCGAGAGCATCGGCCGGATCGACGCCGAGCGAGAGCAGCAGAGGCCGAGAGCGATAATAGCCGCAGGCCGCATCGTGCAAGCCTGTCAGCTGCGTGCCGAGAAGGATTTGCGCCATGTCGTGGCCGCGCGCCGAAAACTGATAGAGGACCTTCTTTTCCGGAACGAGGCGCTTTTCCTCCATCTCGTCGAGGGCTCGGGAGAGGTGGACGAGATAGGCCACCCGACGCCAGTCGATGCGATGGTCTGGCGAGTTTCGCTCATGGTTCTTCAAAGCTAGCTGGGCCATGTGATCCTCCTCCATATGGCCTCATAATTCTAATTCAGAACACCCGCTTTATTCCTTTCAATTTCGCATGTTTTGACCTAATATTTGAAATGTTCATTTCACAAATATTAGGTTTTTGAATGGAAGATTTCGATCTTGATCACGTCGATCGAGCGATCCTCCGAGTGCTGCAGGAGGAGGGGGATATCGCCCAAGCCGCACTCGCCGAAAAGGTCGGTGCGTCGCCCGCCTCCTGCTGGCGAAGGATCAAGGCACTGGAGAGCGCCGGCGTGCTCGGCAGGACGGTTCGTCTCGTCGATCCCGACAAGATCGGCAAGGGCCTCAATGTCTTCTGCCAGGTCAAAATGAAGACCCACGATCCCGCGACGCGACGCGATTTCGAACAGTTCATCGCGAGCTATCGCGAAGTGCTCGAATGCTATTCCATGTCGGGAGAGTGGGATTATCTCATCCGCGCGGTTGTTGCCGATGTCAGGGAATATGAAGGGCTTTTAATGCGCGGTATCCTGACACACGAAGCGGTGTTGAGTTCGTCGTCGCACTTCTCGTTGAAGTGCGTGAAATACACGACGGCATTGCCGACGAGTGTCGCGCGATAGGGCCTCCGGCTGCACTCGAGTTGAATGGTACCGGGCAGCTGGATCGATCGAAAAATAGTCGCGGGCAATATAGGTTTCCACCCATTCCGCCGGACAGGTCAGCAGGAGAAGCGGGTTCCATTGTGAAAGCGCAGCCATCCGCCTGACATGAAAAGTGGCGTTGGCAAGACCGTACATGGAGCAGAACCTGAAAAGAAACTGCCGCAATTCATCGGTCGTATTTGCCTGAGCGATCTCGGACAGGCAATGAGATTGGCATGATCCGTATTCGGCGCAGGCATTATTTCGTATAGATTTCTCTCGAGTTTGCGGCAATATTCCCTCATCTGCCTTTAACATTGATAGTATAGTCAGAGACGGACAGACAGGTCGAAGAGGGCGCGTGCAGATGAAAGCCGTATTGTCGACTGAGAAGGAACAGGCTCCGCCTGCATCGCCTAAGAAAATCCTCTACATCCAGCCGGGAACGAGTTCGTTTGCCGGCATCGAAAGAGTCGTCGACACCATATGCTCCGCTCTATCCGATAAGTATGCGGCCGATTTCGATATCGATGTCCTCTACACATCCGAACACAAGAACCGGCCGGATGGAACGCAGAGCTACAATACGATCGACAGGATCGTGCACAACAGACGGGAACTCATGTCCGTCTTGCGCGATGTCATCGGGGCAAGGGACTACGATCTGGTCGTTGTTCCTCAGATCGAGCCGACGGTGATCTGCATGATCGCCTGCATCGGCATCCGGCGGAATTTCGCCATGCACCTGCACGGCAATCCGCGGCTGGAGCCAAGCCATCTGAAAGCCAAGATACTGTTCTTCCTGATGAGGATCTATTTCATCAGGCAGCTGACCTATGTGTTCGGCACGTCGCCACGGCAGCTCGAGTCCTTCAAGGCGATGTTCAGAAGCAATGTCCGGCAATATTGGCTGCCCAATCCCGTTAGAAGGTTTGACCCCCTCCATAAGAAGCCCGAAGGGGAAGGCGGCTGCGTGACATTCGTGAACGTCGGTCGTTTCTCTTTCCAGAAAGGGCAGGATATTCTGCTCAAGGCATTTGCGGAGGCTTACAAGCTTCGCGCTAATATCAGGCTTAAGGTGGTGGGGTATGGGGCAGGCGAGGCGGAACTGCGCGAACAGATCGCGGATTTGAACCTCGAAGATGTAGTGAGCGTCGAACACCATCCCGACAATCCTTCGCCGGCACTGGCGGCGAGCGATGTCTATGTATCGACATCCCGCTGGGAGGGCTGGTCGCTGGCGATATGCGAGGCCTTGCGGTTCGGCTTGCCGGTCATTTCGACCGATTGCGAATTTGGCCCGAGCGACATATTGGTCGACAGACGCCTCGGCCTTCTCGTCCCGATCGCCGGAGGCGAGGAACTCGTCAAGGCGATGCTTTATTATTGCGACAATCTCCACGACGAGCGCGCGCATGCCGAATTTCGTCAAAACTTCATAGACATCTACGATACCGAGCGGGTTGTGGACGTTCACGCCGATGCGTTGCGCATAGCCTCTATGGGACCCGCGCCGCTGATTGCCTGAAAGATGATGTCCTTGAGCGACCCGGCACCCGCCGGGTTTTCAAGGGATCATCCATAGATCCGCATGTAGTCCACCCGCATGTAGGTCTGGCGATCCTGCGGCTGCAGAGGATCGGGAAAGGGGACGTCCGAGCGCAGCGCAAGCGTCAGTAACGGCCAAAAAACGTCGCCCTGCGCATCCATTTCCGCCGAGCGTCCGAGCGTCCAGTCGACAGGCTCGCCCGTCTTGGGATCGAGGATCTGCTTGCGTTCGAAATAGAAGCGGCAGCGCGCACCCTCGATAAGCAGGCCATAGCGGCAATAGCCCGTTGTAATATCCACATCCGTGGGGACGCCGACCCCTTCGTGATGCTCGCCCGGCTTGCCCCACTCATGCAGATAGGCGCCATAGAGATCATGCTCCCAGCCCTTCTGCTCGACCACGTCGAGCTCGATGCTCGTTGTCGGAAACAGGATGCTTCTGCCATTCATCAGCCAGAAGGCCGGAAAGCTCAAGGGATGAGCCGGAAACCACATCCGCGCCTCGAAGTAGCCTTGTCGCCAGCCCTTCAGGATCGTGCCGTCCGGCCTGGCGGTCTGAATATTGCCCGATATCCATTGATATTCAGGCAGATTGTTGCCGTAGTAATTGGGAACCTGCATGGGGCGCCCAATATATTGCGCCGAGATCTGCAGTGCCTTGCCGTTGCTGGCGGACGGGTCGTCCACGATCGCGTAAGGATCGAACCCTTCCTCGCCGCCGAAGCGGCTGAAGGCCGATCTGCCGTAAAAGCCGCTGTCGAAGGTTGTCGCCTTGGCTCCTGCATGCCAGATCGCCTGATCAAGCGCTGTAAAGTTTTCCTCGAAGACGATCGCGCGGCCTGCTGTCGGATCCGGTGATGCTTGCGCCGCCGGATGGCGGTTTGCAAGCAGGAAACCGCCGGCTGCTGCAAGCGATGCGGTGCCTATCAGCACCTTGCGCCGGGATGTCAGTCTTCGCATCGCTGCTTCTCCTCGATCGAATGGATCGCTCCCGTCAGTTCGAGCTACGCGGCGGCCGCGTTCTTCGAGCCGGCTGCAAGAGCGCTGCCATAAATATCCAGCGTTTCATGGGCGACGCGGTTGATCGTCAAACGGTCGATATGCACTTGGCTCTTGTCTTTCCACTCCTGCAGTCGATGAGGTTCTTCAAGCAGGTTACAGAGCGCGGCGGCCAAGGCGGCCGGATCGTGCGGCGGCACCAATATTCCGGCTGCCCCATATTCCAATAGCTGCGGGATCCCGTCCACATTGCTGCCGATGACGGCGCATCCCGCCTCACGGGCCTCGGAGAGAACCAGCGGCGCGGGATCGGCATGCGACGGCAATACGAAAATATCCGCAGCCGCCATCCAGGGGAATGGATCCTGCTTGGCTCCCAGGAAGGCGATGGCCGAAGCGCACTCCATCTTCGCGACCATTTCCATGTAGCTGTCATGGAACGGCCCCTCTCCGACGATGAAAAGTCTGGCTTCGGGGTGCTTGGCATGAGCCAGGCGAAAGGCCTCGAAGAGATCGGGCAGGCCTTTTCTTGGATGCAGGCCGCCGACGAAAAGGATGCTGGGAGACGGCAGGTCGGCCGGTGTTCTGCTACGGCTTTCGGAGCGAACGGAGCCGATCGTGCCGTTGAGGACCACACAGAGCTTTGATGGCGGTATCCCGCGCTTGAGCATGGAAGCCCGCACCGCCTCGCTGACTGCGATGACGCGGTTCCCGAGGCCCATCAAGATCGCGCTCTTCTCGAATTCATTGTGAACGGTGGTAATGAGCGGAGTGCCCGACAGTCGGCAAATCGGCCACGCCAGAACCGCACTGGTCATCATATGGGCGTGGACGATATCGGGCTGCCAGGCATGGACATGCTTGCGCAAGGCAAAGGACGACTTCAACAGATTGACCGGCTTTCGCTGATGGTCGATCATCGCTGTCGCGACATCGTTCTCATGCAGCAGGGGATCGAAATCACCGCCACCGCTTGCAATGCAGACGTCATGGCCCAATTGCGCCTGCGCGCACGCCAGATCGACCGCCGCATGGACGTGTCCATTCAGCCTGTTCGTGTGGTTCAATATATGCAAAATCCGCATAAAATGCACCTTATATAAGTGTGATAAATATAAACACGATATATCGAGGATGCTGGCGCAGTATGCTTTAGCTCTTTCGGCATGGCAATCATAAAAGTCTCCGTAATTCCGCTGTGAAACTCATTGATTGCGCGGCCACTTTCCAATTTATATTCGGTGGATTTTAGGAATACTTATGTTTCCGACTTCGTCCTCAGCGCAGCTTCTGCCTCCACTGTCGAGGCGCGTGCGGTGGGCTGATAGTTGAAACCGCCCTGGCGCCCCAAGGATTCAAGGCCGAATGCCTGGAGTTGTTGCATTGCTTGCGCAGCATGGCCGGCAGCGCCCTTGCTATAGATCGGATATGCTTCCCCGAGTATGTCGCTGCCTTCCAATTTGAGATCGCCCTCGAAAAGCCCGTTGGCGCGAACATGATCCCTGAAGTCGTTTTCGGCGCGTTCAATCGAGCAGCCGATCTGGTCGCCGATGACCTCGACTGTGAAATAATCGCGGTCATCGACTTTGCCGTAGAAATCGGAATACATCGTGAGGCGTTTCCAGGCGCCCTGATGCGAAAAATTGTAGATGATCGATTGCGAGAAGCCGCGTTCGCCGGAAAAGCTGAAATAGAGGGAGATGAGCGTGATCGTCTCAAGCTTCCGGCCTGAATCGAGGCCGCACAGCTTCTCCGCTACGTGGATGGGGATGGTCGAGATAACACGATGCGAAGCCACGACCCTGTCCTGCAATTGCAGGTGAAGCTGGTCGTGGACCTTGCGGATCGTCCGCATGTCCGCCGCCAATTGAAATTCCGCGCCGCGCCGCTCCAATCGTTCGACCGCAGCCCGATAAAGGAACTGAAAGCCTTCCTTCGGACGCGCCATTTGCCGATTGGCCGGCCCAGGTTGGGTGCGCCTCAGTGCCCGCGCTATCAGATTTCTCAAGGACGCGTGTTCGCTGATCCAGAGCATCCGCTTACGGGCAAGATCGATGTCTATTGCCTCGGTCGCGGCTCCATAGAAGCGCTTCATATAGGATTCCAGGCCGGAGCGATGCAGCAGGCGGCTCCCTATCCAATAGCGGGCGAATTCTTTCGCATTGCGCATCTTTCGCTGGAAGAGACGCGCGAAAATGACCGAGGAGAAAATTCGCAGCACTTCCGTGACGCCGGCGCTGAAAATGTCGTCGCGCACCGAAATCGGATAGGCAGTGATCATTCCCTGAGGGTTCAGTCGCGCCCATGTCGGTTCGATGGGAACATAGAGAGGCAGCAATTCCGGAAAATGGGCAAGCAGCGGCGAATCGTCCTGAAAGATGAGGCTGCCGATATCGAACGTATATCCTGCGTGCGACCAGTCGATGTGATTGCCGCCGACATGGTCGTACGCATCGACGATCAGGACGCGCTGATAGCCCTGCTTCTGGAGCACTGAGGCGGAGACCAGTCCGGAGATGCCCGCCCCCAGGACGATGGCATCAAATCTCTCCACCTCGGCGATGACATCGTTGGCGGCATAATGACCCGCATCATTCATGGAACGGTCCCCTGCTGCGGCTTCTTATAAGGAGATTAAAAATTTTGCTTACTGAAAGTTTCAGTCGAAAACTGTCAAAAATTCACTTCGTTTATGGTGTATCACAAATCTTTGTAAGGGCTATATGGAACAAAAATTCGAGTGAATTCTCCATCTATATTTTAATTTTACTTGATATCGCGGCGCTTGTGTAGTTACATCAAGAATGGATCGGCCTGTCTTCTGGATGAGCGCCGGGTTTGATTGTGAATAAATTGTGCTCGTGTAGATTATTACTATTTCGTTGAACGCCGGGGAGGTTATCTCGTGCTACCGCCAAGCCTCGACGATCTCTACAGGAATATTGGCGAAATCGACCTGATTTCCACCGATGTATTCGACACGCTGCTGTTGCGCCGCGGGAAGTCGCAGCGCTCGCGTATTGCCGCAGGCGAGGCGCGGTTTGCCCGTCTCCTGAAAGAACGGGGACTGCTCTTCGAGGTTGGCGAACTCGTCAAATGCCGCCTTCTTGCGCAGAAGTTCGCCTACCGGGCACTCAACATGGGCGACGGTGTCGGGGAGGTGAGGCTGAGTGATATCATCGGCCGGCAGCTCAATTTGCTTGGCTTGCCGGACGATCTCGTAAGCGAGCGCATTGCCATAGAACTCTCCGTCGAGAAGACGGCTCTTCGCGCCAACGCCTGGCTCGCCGCGCTGTTGAGGCAGTTCCGGCAGGCCGGAACGCGTATCGTCGCCGTCAGCGATACCGCGCTTTCAGCTGCCGAGCTCGGCGAGCTGATCCATCATTTCCATGGCCCAGGCCTGATCGACGGCATCTATTCAAGCGCCGACGCCCAGGCGAGCAAGCGTTACGGCGGATTGTTCAGCGCCGTCCTCAAGAATGAATCCGTCGCTCCGTCCCGCGTCCTGCACATAGGCGATGACGAAACGGCGGATTTTCGGATGCCGGCCTCGATGGGGTTGCGGACGCTTCACCTGCCGAAGAGCCAGCTGGAACGTTACGCTTCGCGCCTGGATGGAGCACGGACCGAGGCGTTCAGTAAACTCGGAAAGCAGCTCAGGCGAGGCGGCCGGCCGCCGTCCGCGTTGAGCGACAAAGTCCTGTTTGGCCGCGACGTCTTCGGGCCGATCGTCGCGGAGTTCTGTCTTTATATCTGGCTCTACGCCGCGCAGGCCGGGCTTGGTCATGACACGGCGCTGCTTTTCTGCGCGCGGGGTGGCATCGGCATCCGGGAGGCGTTCGAGCACATGTTGCGAACGCTCGGCCTGCCGCTCGATGTCAAGCGGGAGAATATTCTGATTTCGAGGCTGGTCGCGGCGCGCTCTGCGGTCATGGTCAGAAGTCCTGCCGTGCTCGACGAGCTTGGACGTGAATTCCAGGGCGGAAGTTTCGCGGATGTCGCCCGCGCCCTGGGCGGGCGCAGCTATGAATTGCCTGACACCTGGCGCCATATATTCGATCCCGCGCGGTTCTTTGCGCTTCTCGAGACGGATGCCGGCGGTGCCGTCCTTGAAGATATTCGCAGGCAGAACGAACTGTTCACCCGCCATCTGGAACAGGTATCGGCAGGGACGCAGCGCGTCGTTCTTTGCGATACCGGCCTTTATGGCAGCACGCAGCGCTTGTTGGCGGCCGGCTTTCCGCAGCAGCGCTTCGAGACGATCCAGTTTGCCCGTTGCAACTACAAGGGCCTGAGCGAGGATCATTTCCCTAGGGTCGCCGGCCTCGTGGTCGAGCAGAACCTTTACGACCCGTTCAAGACGGAAACGGTCATTCTGCGATACTGGCAGATCATCGAGAGCTTGTTCGAGCCGGCTCTGCCTTCCGTTCGTCATTTCAGCGAGACCATCGACGGTGCCGTCATCGCCAATTCGGGTGATATTCGGTTCGGCGCCGTAAACCCCGCGGTCGAAAACCCGCTTCTGTCGGGAGCGCTGCAATATATCGAACATGTCGAGAGCGGAGCCCAAGTCCTGCGGGATGCCGATCGTGCATGGCTGCGCCTTAAACAGGCGATCATCAATCCGAGCCCGAGTGACGTTATCGCGCTCGGGGTCGGCGCACGTTCCGTGGATTTCGGCCGGTCCGAGGTTGTGCAGGTGCTCAATCATCCGCAGAAAGTCGCTCTGGCCGTAAAGCTGATGTCGGTAAAATCCCATCTTTGGCGCGAGGGCGCCATTGCCCGGGACTTTCCCCGCTTCAAGCCGCCGCTGCTCGCTGCGCTGGAAATGGCGCATGTGTTGCGAGGGGTTTCGGCCCGGCTGTATCGCTGAACAACGGAGTTTGCCAAGGACATGTACATGAGTGACGCGACGCTTGGCGATCATGGCTTCTTTGGAGGCGCTGGCGGCCCCGGCCTGAAAGCCGGACCGGATCCAAGACAAACGGAGCATTAGGGTCGGCATGCTTGCGTTCAAAGCCTTCAAGGGAGCCGGCTGGCTCGTCGTTTCACGCTTCGTCGGCCGCCTCGTCGATTTCTGTACGCTCCTGCTCTTCGCCCGTATCTTGACGCCTGCCGATTTCGGTCTGGCGGCGCTGGCAATGTCGCTTGTCGTGGTCGTGGATACGGTGCTGGAAGTGCCGGTGACGCAGGCGATGGTCCGGCTCGATGTGATCGACAAAAGCCACCTGGACACGGGCTTTACGCTGAGTGTCGTGAGAAGCGGGCTGATTGCGCTCATCGTTCTGGCTGCCGCATGGCCCTTCTCGCTGATCAACCACAATCCGCAACTCACGCCGCTGGTTGCCGTTCTGGCGATCGGGCCGATTGCCAGGGGTTTCTATAGTCCGGCGATGGTGCATTTCGCCCGCCAGCTCGGTTTTCGCCAAACGTTCCTGCTGGAGTTCAGCGGAAAGCTGTGCGCCTTCGCCATTGCGATGATCACGGTCTTTTCCGGAGGAAGCTACTGGGCGATTGCAGCAAATTTCGTGACGAATTCGGTGACAGCTGTGGTGGTTTCCTTCCTGCTTGCACCCTACCGCCCATCATTCTCGCTGCGGCGTCTTTCCGATTTTGCCGGCTTCGTCGGCTGGTTCAGTTCCGCGCAATTGATTTCGGCATTGAATTGGCAGTTCGATCGTTTTCTCATCGGTGCGACCACCGACAGCACCATGCTCGGGCGCTATGCCGTTGCCAGCGACGTCTCGGTGGTTCCGACGCAAAGTCTCATCGGTCCAGCCTTGCAACCGGTTATGGCTGCATTCTCGCTTATAACTTCGGATCAGCAGCGAATGCGTCTTGCCTTTCTCAAAGCCGCTCGGTTCGCGATGCTTATTTCCGTGCCTGCTTGTGTCGGGATATTTCTGACGGCAGATCTGGTGACGGATCTGCTTCTCGGCGGAAAATGGAAGGATGCTGCTCCTCTGCTCAGCCTTTTATCCCTGTCCGTGATCCCGATACCTTATTTTCAGACCTTGTATTCGGTTAGTCTTGCGCTTGATCGTCCGCGTGTTCTCTTCAGGCTGAACGGCATCGATCTATGTCTGCGGATCGTGCTGATCTCGATCGGCTTCTATCTCTTTTCGATCACCGGCGTCAGCGCCGCAAGAGTGGTCCTTTCAACCATCATGTTTGCATTCTATCTCCACGAGGTGCGGCGGCAACTGGACCTTGGAATGTGGACGCAGCTGAAGAATCTCTGGAAAATCGGCTTTGCCGCCATTGTCATGGTTTTATGGGTCGTCATGCTGCGCCATGAGCTTGGCGGTCGATCCTTGAACCATGTTTTCGAGCTCGCCTTCGTCGCGGGAACCGGTGCGGCAGCCTATGTCGGTACGCTGCTCGCGCTTGGCATGCGCCTGATCGCCGGCCAAGGGCGGTTCGAGTTGGCCGACCGCCGTTGATCCTGCGACCGTCCTGCGCGTCAAGGATGGCGTATTCGTTACATCAGCGCTTGTATCAGCCCGACGGTCGAACGGTTGCCGCCGTTCAGCCGGTAAGCGAGCCCGCGGCGGGCGTTCCGATTCGGCAATACCATCGTAAGCAGGCAAAATGCTGCAATCGTCCCCTTGGTCTTCAAGGAGTAATGCTGCCGCCAGAGTTTTCGCAGCAGCGAAAGAAGGAACTTGATCGAAGGGCGTTTGCCTTCCGCAATCGCCAGATAGAAATTGCGTTCGAGATAGTAATAGGCCTCATCCGGCTGAATGAGCGCATCCGCGCGTCCGGTCGGCTTCAGAATTCGGCGCAGGTGCTCCATCCTCATGACAAATCGGCGCAGTTCCTCGCGCAACGAGGCGGGATCGACGGGTCGCCCCAGTCCCGAAAAATTGCGGCCGTGGATGCGGTAGCGCCCGAGCCTTTGCGGCAGGCTGACTATATCGCCCATGAAAGGGGCAACGAAGAGCAGCAGTCCGTCAATTGCCGGATCGTAGTCCATTTCTATCAGATATTCGCAGACATCACGCCGGAAGACGTTTCCGGACGTCGGAGGGCTGGTGTAAACGCCCGTATGCAGCACGCTGTCTGCAATGACGTGGCGGTCTCTAAATCCTTCTACGGTCGTTCCGGCGCCAAGGACGTTCCCGCCATGATCGATCCGCGTCAGCGAGAATTGAAGTTTGGCAACGCCATCGTCCAATTCCGGCAGGATCGTCGCAAGGGAGCCCGGCGCCAGCTCGTCATCCGCATCGAGAAACAGCACGAAAGGTGCTTGCGTCCGCTCCAGGCCGTAAAGGCCGGCTGCCCTCTGGCCGCTGTTTTCAATGCGATAGGCCGTGACGCCCTCGCGTTGGATGACGTCCCATGACGCGTCGGTGGAACCATCGTCTATGACGACGAGTTCGCATTCGTCGCAACCTTGCGAAACGACGCTGCGGATCGCGTTCGCCACATAGGCTTCATAGTTCCAGCAAGTGATGACGACAGCAATCCTGGGAGCTTTCATTTCATCCTACCTGCCTCTCTCTCGCCCGGATTTATCCCACTGAAACGCGCATCTTGAAGCGGGTTCCATCTGACCTCCAGCTTCGTTTGACGCACGTCACGCCTTTGCCAGATCGATGACCGTGCCGATGACATTGGCGCCGGCGCGCCGCAATTGCAGCAGCGCATCGTTCACCTGATCCGTCGTCGTCCTGCCGGCGCACGCGATCACCACCACCGCATCGGCGTGAACCGACAATGCCACCGCATCCGACGAGGTGCTGACGGGAGGCAGTGCCAGGAGCACGTCGCCTCTGGCTCTCGCCGCTTCCACGATCCGTCCTGCTCTCTTGTCGCGGAAATCGACATAAAGATTTGTCAGCACATTGGTGGAGTGGATCGCAAACCGCGCAACGCCTTGTTCGTCTTTGCGTCCGTTGCCGAGGATCACCTGCTCGGGCCGCATATCGTCGACGAGAGCATCCGCCAACGATGTCATCAACAGGCTGTCCGTTTCGCGATTGCTCTGATTGTCCTGGCTTGCCTCGTCATAAAAGAGGGTGACATGCCGGCCGCTTCGATTGAGGAATTGCGCGAGGTTGACGCTCGTCTTCGGGATTCCTTGGCCCGGCTCCCATCCGGTAATCGCGATGATGAGTCCTCGCTCGTTTCGGATGTTCGAGCATGCGATCTCGATGGATGTCCTGAGATTGCGAATGGCCAGGGCATAGGCGCTGCCAGGCTGATTGACGGCAAGGGAGGTTCTTCTCCTATAGGAGCCGCGTAAGGTGCTCGCCCGGCCGGCCGGATCCGGAAGGCTTCCGAGGCAGGATATCCCCGTATCACGCGCCAGATCCTTCGCATTGCGGACCTTGCGATCGAAGGCGATGTTGAGGACGATGATCGAAAAACCGAAAAGCACGCCGAGAATGCCGCCCAAAACGGTAATCAAGGTGGCGCGAGGTCCCGACGGACTTAGCGGCACCAGTGCAGCGCCGATAATTCTTGCGTCGCCGTCGGGCGTCGGAATGGCGGGCAAGGCTCCCTGTTTCATAGCGTCGGTCGCGGCGGCGACCTGAGCCGCCAGCGCGTCAAGCCGCCATTGAAGCACCTCGGTTCCCGCCCGGGCCATCTCGTCCTTGAAGCTGACGGCCTGCAGGATATAGGCGGAGACGGTCGCGTTTGCGATGCGCGCGGCAAGCGTCGGATCGGAGGAAGAATAACTGATTTCGATGACGTATGACTGGCCAACGCGGCGGGCATCCAGATGCTGCGTGAAATTCGAAAACGCTGCCTGGTGTGCATCGACGGCGGGCGCATTCGTCCGAGCCGCGCCGGTCGGGGTACCGGGACGAGGCGCCTTTTCCGTTTCCGGCTTGCTTATGGCAGACCATACATAATTTACCGCGCGCATCGCATTGCCGATGACAAAGCCGCTTATGCTCGGCGGTTGCGGGCCAAGCTCCGGTTTGTCTCCGAGATCAAGGCTGCTGAAGACGGCCGAGAGCAGACGTTCGGAACGGATGATCTGAAGTTCGCCGTCTGCCCGGTTGAGGTCGAAGTTCTGGGCGTCCTGGCTTGAAGTCAGCGTCAGGTGGCGGGGTTCCAGCAGGACGGTTGCCGTTGCCGTATAGGTGCGTGGCAACGAATGGGCGTAGGCTGCCGCCAGGCCGACACCGACCGCCGTGCAGAGGATGAGTTTCATCTTGTGCTGCAGAGCGAGCATGCTCAACGATCGCAGGAGCGCGACCGGGCCTTCGCTGGTCTTGTCCGCAGGAAGTTCGTCCAGCCGCCAAAGCCGAGACGAGCGTTCCAGTAGAGACGGGGCGTTTTGCGTCATCTAGTCCTCACCTCCGACTTGAGTTGCCTCGCATTGCTTCTCGCCTGCAATCCTGCCGCCCGCTCGGGCTGGAGGCGTCCGCAAAGGAGATCTTTGATTGCGATCAGATTGCCTCTTGCGCGTCCCCATCTGTCTATGAATGGTTCCGGCCAGACGGCCCGCGAGAAGTTCATGGCCATGTTGCAGAAGATGTGATTGGCGACCATCAGTCCGGTCATCGTTCCCTTGCGCAGCATATAGATGGGATTGATCACCTGCGAATAGCCGAAGCGGTCCCCGCTGACGCGGCCGCTCTTGACACCCATGTGGACCCCGAAAGCTTCCGCGCATTTGACGAAGCGGCCGCCCCGCTTGGCGAGGGCTGCAGCAAAGTCGCGATCCTCCAGCCAGCCATAAAGGACGAGACGCTCATCAAAACGCGTCTCGCCGATGGCCTCGGCCCGGAAAGCCATGTTGCATCCATAAGGGCTGTAGGGTTCGATCCAGGTCCAGTCGCTTGTCGGAGCGGCTTCGACAAGGCGCAATGCCTCCTCGAAGCCGATTCCCGGGCCGCCGGCCCCATCGGCAAGCACGCGGCCGGTGAAGCCGGCGATCTGATTATCATCGCGGAACGCTCTTGCCGCCGCGGCCAGCCAATTCGCGTCCGCCAGGAAATCATCGTCGAAAAAGGCGATGATCTCGCAGTCCTCGGGGATGTTCAGCAGCGCGGTATTTCGTTGCGTCGTCAGGCCGCCGGGGCCGGTCACCACCGTTACTTCGGGATGACCGATGAGATTGCCGGCATCCGCAACGTCGATGCAGGAAACGATGACGGTTTTCGGCTTCAGCGTCTGCGTGGCGAGCAGGTGACGCACCGTAGCACTTGCGGTCGCCGGCCGTCCTCGCGTAGCAACGATGACCGCGACATGCGGGGTGCTCACCCCGGAGGGCTTGTAGGTTTTCGGCCGCGCGATAGGCTGCGCAAGCAGCTCCATATAACCGGCTGCCGTCTGCGACCAGGAGAAATTCTTGATCTGGTCGTATCCTCGCCCCATGAGGTCGATACGCATCCCCGGAGATTCCTTCAGGGTGCGGATTTGCCGAACCCAGGCGGCCGGGTCGGTCGGCGAGGCAAGCAGGGCGGCATCGCCGCAGACTTCCGGTATGCTTGCACAATAGGAGGCGACGACAGGGCAGCCGCGCGCCATCGCCTCCACGATCGGCAGGCCGAAGCCTTCCGTCAGCGATGGAAAGGCAAGGCACAGCGCTCTTTCGAGCAGGTAAGCCAGGTCATGGTCCGAGACACGCCCTATCATATGGACGTTCGATCTTTCCTTGAGTGCGCCGGGGACGAAAATTCCTGCATCGCCGCCGGCAATCACGATATCGATGCCCATTTCATCAAGCCCCGGAGCGGCATCGACAAGCAAAGCAAGGTTCTTGTGCCGCGCCTTGGATCCGAGTGCCAGGATGAACTGGCGGTCGCATCGCCCGAAGGTCTCGGTGACGAAGCTCGGCGCAATCTGCGCAAGCGCCGGATCCCAGCTGAAGGCGTGTTCGTGACCGTTGGGAAGAACGGCGATGTCTTCGATCCGGATCGGCAGATGCCTGGTAATCTGGCGCGCCGCAGCATGCGATACGGTTACGATACGGGCCGAACGCTTCACGAGAAGCGGCTGCAGCGTTTGATAGACTATCCGGAAAGCCCGGCTATAGCTGTCCGGAGTTGTAAAGACATTGGCATCGTGGATGCATACGATCTGATCGGCTTTGGTTGCGGGTGCCGTGTTGCAAAGGTTGAGGAGTCGGCCATGCCATTGGGCCGGCAAGGTGATCTGTTCCCACGGATGGCCGGATAGGGCTCCAGATTGCATCAGCGGCATATGGCTGAGCCCCGGGTCCGAGGTCCCAGGAGGGGCAATGATCGCTGCCCGGTCGTCGGTGGCAGCAAGTGCCGTATTGAGCGCGCGCACCACATTCGACGCGTAGCGCTGCACGCCCGTTGGGTTCTGACCGAGGAAGCGGCCGTTGACCGCAAAAAGGGCGCCAGCGCTCATATGGTTACTGCTCCTATCGGGCGGCCAGTGCGGATATGGTGCCTGCTGCGCTCCGGCAGCGCCGATGCCAATCCGGCGAGCATGCAGAAGAACAGACCCTGATCGATGACGGGACTGACCAGCATGTCGCCGACCAGAAGGCCGAAGCAGCCGTTGCAGGCGGCCAGACGCGCATCCGCGCCAAGGCTGCCCGGAATTCCGCGCTTCCTGATCAGCGCTCCGAAGGCGAACAGCAGATAGAAAATCGTGCCGGCGATGCCGACATTTGCAAGAAGCGCGAGGGCAAAGCTGGAGGTGCGAGCGGTACCAAGGCCGACACCTACGCCCATGGTATCGAAGACGTTCTGGATCGCGGCCATATTCCAGGAACCGCGCTCGATGGCGGAGTCGGACGTGGATTTGCCGAGCGCTATGATGTTGATGTAATTATATACGACCTTCGACATATCAGGGTCTATCGCGATCAGCAGCGCCGCCGCGGTCGCAATCGTCGGTACGAACACGATTGCCAGGGTGCTGGTGCGGCGGGCGTTCTTATGACCTCCGACGGCAATGGCGGTCATATAGAGGATCAAACCCATTGCGGGTGCACCGACCAGCCCGGTTGAAGATGTGGACATCACAACCAAGACAAGGGATGTGATGGCGACAAAGCCGGTAAGGTAGGGACGGCGACCACAGAGCCAAAGCGTGCCGGTGAAGGCAAACACACCGAGAGTTGAGCGCGCAAAGGAAGAGGCTTCGGTAAATGATCCAACGATGCGTTTGACGCCCGCAACCTGATCGTCGGTGTGCAGCACATACTGCGCATTCCGCATGAAAGCGAGCATGCCTTGTGTGCCAGTGGAGTAGGTGGCGACATCAAGCAAGGCAAAGGCGGTATTGGCAACGGCATAGGCAAGAAGCCCCGCTAGAACCGCGTTGAAGCCGCGCCAATTCGAAGCAACTGCAACCGTCAAGGCATAGCAAAGAAGGTTGCCGACCATGTAGACACTTTGCGTGAGATTGCTCGAAACCGGAACAAGCGGAACCGTCGATCGGCTGTCGTCAAAGATCGTCGTTCCGAGCGGTACGATCTGCGTGATGCCCGACAGAAGCCGCGGTGCAAAATATGCGCTCAATACGCCATAGACAACAAGGAGAGCAAACCAGAAGCCGGGCTCACCAAATTGCAACGCGTGCAGAAATTCGCGCGTCGCGCGCTCCCGCGTCATGACACCCAATAGAAGGAAGCCCAGCATGACATGGCCGGGCTGAATATTTGCGGCCCCGACAAACATTGCCGCTGCCGATCCGAATACCGCTGCCACCGCCAGAGCTATGACGGTCGCACCATTGCCGAGGAACAGGCAAAAAAGCCCGCATAGAATGGCAGCGATCCCGATCGGCTCGATACTCATGGCAGAGCCTCGCGGTGGCCGGATCGCGGCCTTATATGGCTGCGGTCGGGAGGAAGCCAAGATGAAGGATCGCGGGAGCGAGGCGGCAAACTCGCCGCATCGCTGGCCCCGGCATGTATTTGGGCTGATGCCATGGGTGACTACTCTGCGAGAACGAGAAGCGAGTAGCCGCCGAGGATTCGCACCGCCAAATCCGGATGAATGGAATAAAGCAGCCTGCGCGGCAGCCGCATCAATGTGCTGCTGAGGGCCTGGTTGGGTAGTTCCAGGCGGCTTGCGGTGTAGGTGTAGTCGATGACGGAGTAGCCGCAGTCCCGCAGGGTCGCGAGCGCCGTGTCCTTGAAGAAGTAATGCAGATGCCCGACATTGTTGCGCAAATTCGAAATCGGCCAAGCGCGCAGAACCGACTGCACCGAAAGGTCGAGCGGGATATGGAAGATCTTGTAGCGCCCGCAAGAGCGCAGCCCCTTGATGAAGGAAATATAGTCTTCGACGTGCTCTATCACATCCGCAATGACGACGACGTCAAACGAACTGTTCTTTTCCTCAAGTATGTTGCTCAGTTGAAAGGAAACGCGACTGGTTTCCTTCGTCTTTGCTCTTTGATAGGCGTGGGGAGAAACCTCATAGCCTGTAAAATGCGCCGTTGGAAAGGAGCGCGACAGATTGAGGAGGATTTCGCCCGTGCCGCAGCCGACTTCGCAAAGGCTGCTGAAGTTCAGCCGATTTTTGCGAATGATCGCTTCGATCTGACGGGCCTTCCACGGAGAATCCTCCTCGTGCCACGTCGGGTTCAGTTCAGCATACTGGTCGGTGAGATAGATATCGTGCAAAGCTAACCGTTCCCTGCCAAGAGTTCATACCTGCAGTTTATATACCTGCCGTCGGATGCCGCGGAGGTTCCGGGGATCAATATTGGGTCATTCCGATCGCCGCGGCTTACGAAATGGAAACCCTGCGCAGTCTGTAGTGAAATGCATTCGAGGCAGCTTGATCAGTAGCTGCCTCGCGAGGACAAGACCGCCGGAATGGTCTTGGCCATGATCACGATGTCGCCCCACAGGCTCTGTTCGGCAACGTAGCGCACATCGAGCGCGACGCGCGTATCGTAGCTGGTGTCGCTGCGTCCGCTGACCTGCCAAAGGCCTGTCAGACCGGGTCGGACACGGATATAGTCGGCAAAATGCGCGCCGTAGAGCTCGGCTTCGCCGGTGACGATCGGACGCGGTCCGACAAGGCTCATTTCTCCCCGGATCACGTTCAAAAGCTGGGGAATTTCATCGACGCTGTTCTTGCGCAGCAGCTTGCCGAATTGGGTTACGCGGGGGTCGTCCTTCAGTTTCCGCGTCGCGTTCCACTCCGCCCTGAGGGAAGGATTGGCATCGAGATGCCGAGCCAGAACCTCATCCCCATTTTTGACCATCGTTCTGAATTTGAGGCAAGGAAACAGGACCCCGTTCCTGCCGACGCGCCGATGCGAATGAAAGATCGGCCGCCCCTGCGTCACAAGGAGAATTGCCACCACCATGACAATCATCGGCGCCAATACAACCAGCGCCCCTCCAGCCAAGACGGCATCAATGCAACGCTTGGTGGTATTGGAAGGCATGCTTTTTGCGTTTGTCCGTCGGAAGGACGTGCCGCCGTGTCGACGCGCCCGCAGATCGCCCAGTGAATCGAGCTCACTCCTAACGTTTATTTCCCTCATCAGCTTGCTCCGCATTCGGAAGAAACAAAGAAATGTCGTCAGCGATGTTTAGAAAGGCGCTGTCCCACGCCGAATTCGAATGTAGTTTCAGGTTAACAAATAATAAATAAATTGACAATGTCTTTGTTGCTCTGCAATATATGTGCGTTATTTATGACAAATCCGAGTTATTACACAACTTATTTATGCATATATAAGTCTAGATAATGGTCCGTGTTGGAACATATATTTAGTGGATCGGATGTTAATCGGAACATAAGTTCGTATCATTTAGTAAGTACTTGTTGGCAGGGAGCTTGGCGATGGCAAATGCGACCGGACGGCCCACGGAGCCTTTGGTTTTGAGCAAGGAAGAACGGGATTATCTGGAGCTACAAGTGCATCGGCGTCGGACGGCAACACGCTCTATGGCGGAGCGATGTCAGATCATCCTTCGCTGTGCTGATGGCATGACCAGCAAGGCCGTGGCGGCGGAGCTCGGAGTCCACGAAAACACCGTCGGCAAGTGGCGCCGGCGCTTCTTGAGAAGCCGCATAGACGGGCTTCTCGACGAGGAGCGCCCCGGAAGGCCGCGTAGGATCGATGATGAACAGATTGCGGCGGTGATCGCCCGCACGCTGCAGTCCACGCCCGAAGATGCCACGCACTGGTCGATCCGTTCGATGGCTGCGACGACAGGATTTTCGCATACGACAATTCGACGCATCTGGGCCGCGTTCGGTCTCCAGCCCCATCGCATGCAGACGTTCAAGCCGTCGAGCGATCCGCTTTTTCTCGATAAAGTCTGCGATATTGTTGGACTTTACATGTCTCCGCCGAACCGCGCATTAGCGTTGAGCGTCAACGAGCGGGGTCTTCCTCGCGAATTCGGGGATGGGCGATCCGTCGCACCGTCGAATCCGTCCGCGGCTGAAGGCCAGCCCCATTCCTCTCCCTGGCAGGGTACGGTCTCGCTCGTCGGTGCCCTTGATATCGTCTGCGGTTTTGTTTCCGACAGATACCACAAGCAGCACGGCGCCGCGGAATTTCTAGATTTTCTGAAACAGAGCGATGCGAGCGTTCCCCCTGAACTCGATATTCATATCATCTTGGACAATCGCGACGTACAAAAGAGCCCATTGGTTCAGGCCTGGTTGGGGCATCGCCCCCGCTATCACATACATTTTACTCCGTCACCGGTTTTCTGGCTGCGCCAGGTCGAGAGCTGGTTCGGCGAAATGAGCCGCAGGCAGGCGCAGCCTGGCGCCCGCGTCTCGGCAAGTCAGCTGGAAGCCGATATGCGGACTTTCATCGAGCGCCACAATGAGAACATCAAGCCATATAAATGGCTGAGTTCCGACAATGTTCATCCCTCCTGGCGTACGTTCCGGCAGAAAGATGCGGGAGATCCCGGATCGCGGATCCTGGGTGCATCGGCAAACCGGGGATAAATCGGCATAACTCCAGACTATACATTCAATACAGTCGAATAACTGTCTTGTTCATGGGGTACTTCATGCGTGTCGCAATCATACATTATTGGTTGGTTGGAATGCGTGGAGGGGAAAAGGTTCTCGAGGCCCTCTGCAGGATGTATCCGGGCGCGGACATCTTCACGCATGTCTACGATCCCTTGGTCGTCTCCGACGTCATAAAGAAGCATAGGGTATATACCACCTTCATAGATCGGCTTCCCTATGCGAAGCGAATGTATAAGAAATATCTTCCTTTGATGCCCATGGCGCTCGAGCAGGTGAACCTGAACGAATACGATCTCGTCATCAGCAGTGAATCAGGACCGGCCAAGGGGATAATACCCAATTCGACGGCGCTGCATGTGTGTTATTGCCATTCGCCGATGAGGTACATCTGGAACATGTATAATAGTTATTACGACAGTTCCGGTCTCATGACGCGTCTGATGATGCCGCCGCTTGCCCATTATCTAAGAACATGGGATGTCGCGACCGCCAATCGCGTCGATGATTTTGCTGCAAATTCGATCACGGTTGCCCGGCGTATCAAGAGCTACTACCGGCGGGATGCCGAAGTCATTCACCCGCCGGTCGATACGTCCGCATTTCACCCGGTGCCCCAGGCGGAAGTCAGCGATCATTATCTCATGGTCGGCGAACTCGTCGGCTACAAGCGACCCGACCTTGCCGTGGAGGCGTTCAATCGAATGAAGATGAAGCTTGTCGTCATCGGCGGCGGCGAGATGCTCGAACGCTTGCGGAAAATGGCGGGGCCGACAGTGACGATGATGGGGCCGCAGCCGTTTCGTGTCCTGCAGGAGCAATATGCACGCTGCAAGGCGCTGATTTTTCCAGGTGAAGAGGACTTCGGGATCGTGCCTGTCGAGGCGATGGCGAGCGGCCGGCCCGTTATTGCCTTCAATCGCGGCGGCGCGACCGAAACGGTTGTTGCCGAAAAGACGGGAGTGTTCTTCGATACACAGACGGTAGACGCCCTGATCGAGGCAGTCGAGCATCTCGAGCGCATGGATCTGCGTCCCGGCGATGCCGTCGCGCGTGCGGCGGAATTCAGAACCGAAATCTTCATGAGAAAGTTTGCATCGTTCGTCAACAGATCGACCGGTGAGCAGCCCAAAGTCGTTCATGGCTAGGGTGTTGCCGCAAAGGCGGCATCAGCGAGACACCTCTATCGTCGAGCAGGAGTGGTAGGCCATGGAGCCGAACAGGTCAGTGTGCAGTGGAATGGGCCGCGACAATATGGCTCAGAAAAATCTTCGGCGTTCCGGGTATCGGCTGCTCGCCCTGGGCACGATCGTCCTGGCTTCCATGCTGGGCATGTCGAGCGCCTATGCGGATGATTATGTTCTCGGCCCTCAGGACAAGCTGCGCATACGCGTATACGAATGGCGGCCGATGACCGGCTCCGCAGTGGAGTGGGAGCCGTTGACCGGCGAGTTTATCATCTCTGCTTCCGGTAACCTGTCGCTTCCCATCATAGGGATCGTGCCGGCGGCCGGAATGACTTCGGAGCAAGTGGCCGAAAGCATCGGCGAACGGCTGAAGACGCAAGTCGGCATGCAAAAGCGTCCCAATGCATCGGTGGAAGTGGCGCAATACCGGCCGTTCTTCCTGACCGGACTGGTGGCGAAGCCGGGGCGTTATGACTATAGCCCCGGCCTTACGGTCGTCCAGGCGCTCAGTATGGCCGGAGGCACGTTCGGGGTTACCGACCCGACGCTTGTCGGCCTGCAGCGGGAGGCTCTGGTCGCCCGGGGCGACCTTCGTTCTTTGGATGTCGAGCGGCTCAGCCTTCTGGCGCGGCAGGCGCGTCTGGATGCGGTCATCGACAACAGGCCCTCGATCAGCTTCCCGTCGGAGATCATGCAGCGCGCAGACGATCCGCTCATCTCCCGAATGATGCATGAGGAGCAGGATTTGTTCGATACGCGCGAGCGCTCGCTACGCACCGAGATCGACGCGCTGAACCAGGCAAAGCTGCTTGCCAGCAATCAGATCGAGGCACTCACCTCCAAGGCCACCTCGCTCGCCAAGCAGATTGAGCTCGCCAACAAGGATGTCGGTACGGTCAACAAGCTGATTTCGCAAGGACTGACCGTGTCGTCGCGTGAGCTCAACGCCAACCAGAACCTGGCGCAGCTAGAAAGCCAGAACCTTGACGTGGCACTCGCCAATCTCAAGGCGCGACAGGACATTGCAAAGGCGGATGGCGATATTGCCGATGTCAGCAATCGCTATCGTACGCAGGCACTGACGGAAGCTGCGGATGTGCGCGATCGCCTCGCGGCCAACAGGGAAAAGGCAGCGACGACACAGGCCTTGCTCGACAATATTCAAGCGCGCGCTCCGGCTGCTGCGGCAAGTCTGGCAAGCGAGGATCCGCGACGGACGCTCAAGACGACGATCGATCGCGTGGTCGACGGTACGCTGCACAGCATGGCCGCAAGCGACAATGATCCGGTCGCGCCGGGGGATGTCATTCGCGTGGAAGATGCGAAGCCGCAAGCGCTGACACAGACGACGGACAGCGGCAGAGGCCCGGCTTTGTCTCCTTGACCGGGAGATGGTTTCCTGCGGATTCGGGCAATTCCACGAGCCACCCAGGCAGGAGATGCTTTACGGAGGGTTTTCGCATCAAGCGCGTATCGCGCGTAGCGGTTGTTCGCCTAAAAGTAGCGACATAGATCCAAATGACAGTCTTTCTTGGAAAATTGGGCGTATAACTGCATAAGTCAGGAATATTCGACTTGTCCCCGAGGCGCAGATCACAGATACTATTGCTCGGTATTGTTCTTGATTGAAGATGAACTACTCGGAGCTAGGCGTTTGATGGCTTGGGGTCTCATTGTCTCATTCGTCGTCGGGGCCTTATGCGCCCTGAGGGTACCAATTTTGCTTTTTACGATAATCGTCCTGATTGTGATGGCCGGTTACGCATTCGCCAATATCGGCTCCGGGAGCTCTGCGCTCGACATCGCCCTATGGTCCTTCATTCTGGCTGCCGTGCTCGAGGCAGGCTATATTTTTCCCCGCCTGCTGCTTTACATCATCTACGTGAAAGTGCTGGGGCGGGATATCGGCAGGTCAAAGTCCAAGAACGGTTCGGACCTTTTTGCCCGCAACCTGTTTCAAGCCCATTCGGACGGAAGACTTTCCCCGAAGGCCGAGCGCGCAAGCGTAGACAAAGCTCGCCCGGGAATGCAGGACTGATAGGAAGATCGGTCGGATCGTCCCGCGCGTTCGTTTCCGCGTAGCGCAAATCGGGTGTCCATCAGGATTCAGGCGCTATAATTTTATCCTGTTCTTCGCTTCTGAGTTTCCGAGAAACATACCAGCCATCCCACTGCGAAAACTGCGGAAATACCCGCTTGTATCCCTTGTTCTCCAGAAGCGTTTGGATTGCCGCTTCGGTCTTGGGGTTGTTCTCCACGGAAATGAGCTGAAATTCCCGGCTGAAACTATAGGCGGAAAGTATATCCAGCTCGCTCCCTTCCGTGTCTATCGAAAGGTAGTCGATGACGGCTGGTGCGTCATAGGTATCGAGCAGATCGTCCAGCGATATGGTTTCGACCCTGATCTGTCTTCCCTGACTGCGAACGCCGGAAAAATGGTCTCCTTGGGAAAAATCGGCAATGGAGCTCAATTCCGGGTCGGTCTCATCCGTGGCAATGAAATTGACCGTCGCGCCGGAACTCGACGACACGCATCGATGCTCGATGGAGGCGGACCTGTTAGCGGCCAGGTCCGAATGCCAGATCGGATTGGGCTCGGCGAGGATGCCATGCCAGCCGAACTTCTTTTCGAGGAGCCAGCTGTTGCTGTTCTTCAACCCATTGGTCGAGCCGAATTCCACGAAAAATCCGTCTCTCTTCTCCGCCAGCTCAAAACATACCCAGAGATCCTGCATGATCTGGGCGTGCGACCAGCTTCGCCTGGCCAGGCAGTAGCCGATAAACCTGGCGTTTTCGTCCAGTATGATGTCGGATATTTCAGCCCTGTTAAGGCGAATGGCGTTGAAGATAATTCCCTGTAAGCTTCTATTCTTATGAAATCTGCCAAATGCAGACGATAGTCCAGACAATATGAATTTCTTGGCGTCAAACATCTTGGCTATCCAGATATTTCGATAGTTCAAATTAGCGCATCATTTACGCCTTACCAATCGATATTTGCAGTGTCGGGCGTCCGCACTTCTTCCTCCTCAATCTTCGGCCGTGAGGCCTGCTGGCACGATCTTCACCGGCTTGGCAAATGCTCCGTTTGATCCGACCGCCAAACCGGCGAAACCCTTTCAACCGCAAAACATCGGGCATGGAACGAAACGCCGCCGGCATTGTTCTCACATGAGAAAATTGTCGCGATGAGCTTCGCGCGGGAGGATGCCTTGCCGATTGCGGTAGACAGCATGACACTGGATCCGAACTGGCTCGATATTGCCGTGCGTCTGCTACTGGTGGTCACCGCCGGCGCGATGATCGGCATCAATCGCGAGGTGGGCGGACATGCGGCCGGGTTCCGGACAACGATTCTGGTGGGACTTGCCGCCTGCTTGTCAATGATCCAGGCCAATCTCCTGCTATCCACCTTGGGTAAGGCACAGCAATCATTTGCCTCGATGGATGTGCTGCGCTTTCCGCTCGGCGTGCTGACCGGGGTAGGTTTCATCGGCGGCGGCGCCATCCTTAAACGCGGTGATCTGGTCACCGGCGTAACGACAGCAGCGACCCTATGGATCATGACGGCCATCGGGCTCTGCATCGGCGGCGGCCAGCTGATCGTGGGTTCGCTCGGTGCCGTTATCGCCTTTGTCGTGCTATCCCCTTTCAAACAGTTCGACCGGCTGATGTCGCACCGGCAAAAGGCTCGTTTCGTGATCGAACTTCCCGGCGACGCCGATATCGCCACTGGCATGCAGACAGCGCTTGAGCCGCATGGATATGTCTTCTCATTTATCGGCAAGGTAGCCGCCCCTGACAAGACCATGTCGCACATCACTTACGATGTGCGCTGGAAGCACGCCGGCCGTGATGGCGGCGGTGCGCAGCTGCTCGCCTCCCTGCAGGAACACCACAAGATCGTTTCCTTCGAGATGCTGACAGTGGGTTCGTAGCCATCGACATCAAGACCGGAACATTCGCCGGCGGCAGCGGTTTGTCTCATATCAAGTATGAGACAGGGAGAAAACGATGATTGAGACCAAGAACAGCAAAGCGGCACGGGATTCTCCGGATCGCGGCGATATCCGCACCCTTCAAGCCCTCGATCAAGCCGCCGGCGGTTCAGGAGATATCGCGCCGGAGAATGGAACTGACGACGCGCGCTGCGAAGATTCGTCCGAATGCGACGTGCAGCGCCAGCAGATGGCCGAGGAGATCCATTTCAGGATATCCCATCCGCGAACAGTCTCTCGACCGGGCGAAGCTGGTAGAGAGGGGATGGCCGCGGATCACGGTGAAGGCGATCAAGCCCCGAAGCAGGAGAGAACGGACGCGGAAATTCGCGCAGAGATCGAAGGCTGGTTGAAGGCCGATCAGCTGCTTGATGAGGCGAACATTTTCGTCAGTGTCAGTCGTGGACGCGTCATTATCGAAGGCTCCGTCGAAAATCACGAAGCCAAGCAGCGTGCCGAGGCAATTTCCCGGCAGGCGCGCGGGATTATCGGACATGACAGCAATCTTGCTGTCCGCAAGTCGCCATAGACCGGGCCTGCGAGATGCGAACGCTGTTGCTCGTCATCTTCGGTCTGATGATCGCCTCCATCCTGGGGATTGTCGTGATCAAGCCGTTTACGTCGAGTAATGGTCGAGACCCCGGCGCCGTCACGCACGGCCCCATTCAGCAGCCGGAGCCGAAGCCCTGACGATAGTCTCATTTGCTCGGCTGCTGATTGTTGGGTTGTTCCGGCGGCGTCTCGCCCGGTTTGATGATTGGGGTATTGCCGACATCCGGAGCAGGCTTTTCCATCTTGCTGTCGCCGACGGCCGGGGGCTTGAGGACGCCGCCGCAATCCGACAGCTTTTTGCTGGGATCGTCCGGTGCGGGTGCTGCTTGCCCATTGTCAGTCGGCTTGTTCTGCGTCTGCCGATTTGTGTCGGTCGCCTTGCAGCGGTCGCTACCCGGCTGTTGCTGTGCCGATGCGAGGTTCGACGCCATGACCGCCGCCATGACCGCCGCTATGGCCGCTGTCAGCAAGACGCGACCGCATTTGGCCAGTATCTCGCCACTCGAATGACCCCGCCGATCAGACCTGGGTCGAAATGATGGTGTCGATGCCGATGGAACCTTCGACGACACCGCGTTCGCGATATTCCTTGCCATTGTCCACCTCGATGACTGTATAGAGTTTCTCGTTGCGGAAGACGCTTGCCATTCTGGTCGTCTTGTCCTCCGCGGGGGCGGCACCGATGTCCATGAAATCCAGCTCCGTTTCGGCCGCGACGATGCGTGCGTCGCCCGCGGTTCGAGCAGCAACGAGGATTTCGCCATGAGATCTGGCATCCAGCCAGTTGGGATCATCTTCGGCCGCGACCGGAACCAAACGGTAGAGCTTCAAAGCCTCATCCATCTTTCCACCTCCTTGAACGTTGGAAAGGCACAGATCGGATGGGTAGGAAGCTCGACTGCCGTTTCGTTGGCTATGGAGAGAAAGCGGAAAAATCTCCATATTCTTCAGCGCCATCGCGTCCGCTTGGCACGATCTGTTACCTCATGGGGCTAACGTGCCGTGGCGCGCAATGTTCCGGTTCAAGCCGATTGGACAAAGAATGTGGCGAAATGGAACTATCTCCAGCTATTCCGGTTAGGCCAACACCAGGGTAAAAACGAACGGAGGCCTAAAATGGCATCCCCGGAACCAAAGAAGCCACTTTCGGCGACAGAGGCTCGCCAGGGAGTACGTGGCACCCACCTATCCACGCTCCTCATCATCGCGCTGGTTCTGGCCGCAATCGTATGGGTCGGTGTTGAAATGTGGAGCCGCCATATCGAACCGGATAAATCGCAAAGCCCGGCACCGGCTATCAGCTCCTCCTCCGGGCAGCCGCAGGGCGGCACGATCGACAATACCCCGCCTGCCGGCCAATCTGCGCAGCCCGCGCCGACCGATCGCACGGACAACAATCAGCATGGCATAAAGAGTACGCCGGCCCAGCCGAGCCGCGACGGAACGCAGAATTAGGCGATGTCCCTGGCAAAAGGCATGATCGATGATCGTACAGGGGGTCGGATGCGCGCAGGCGATTGGCACAACGGTACCTCCTTGCGGACCTCATCCGACGCGACGGCCGTCAGGGACCTGGTTCTTCTCGGTGTCTCGTGCATCATCCTCGGATCGGGGCGTTTCGGCGGCCTTCGGTCGAAACCTTGCAAGTATCTCCTCGCCGTCGGCGGATGCCCGGGTTCGTTCCATGATCTCGCGCTCCTTGGCCGCCTGTTCCCAATGATGCTGGCTGCATCCCCAAGGCCGGCCGGCGGCCTCCCAAATGGCATAGGCCCGCCTGCTGATCCACTCGAACCGCTCATCCGTCATCTTTTCCTCCTTCGTGGCCGTTTCGAACTGCGGGTGAGGGGCAAGGTTCCCACGCGGAACAATAACGGCGCTGACGGGTTCCACCATATGTTCCGAACTTCACAAACTCATGAATCCATGACAGTAAAAGGAGGATCGAATGGCTTTGACGTTGATCAGCAAAGCCTTTGCTGAAAACGAGCCGATACCGGACAGATACGCGCTGGATGGCGAGAATATGTTCCCGCCGCTCGCCTGGGGCGGCGCTCCCGAAAAGACCCAAAGTTTCGCTTTTATCATCGAAGATCCGGACGCGCCGAGCGGCACGTTTTGCCATTGCGGCATCGCCAATATTCCCGCGCAATGGGGTGGCCTCGCCGAAGGCGTGGATACAATGCAGGAGCAGGCACTGCGCTTTTATAAGAACGATTTCGGCAACGCGCGCTATGACGGTCCCAAGCCACCGAGCGGAGATCCTCCTCATCGCTATATTTTTCGGCTGGCCGCCCTCGACGTACCGAGGGTCACGCTTCCTGAAGCCATCGGAGCCGAAGCGATGTGGCAGAAGGTGAAGAAACACATGCTGGCGGAGGCTAGCCTCACCGGCACCTATCAATCGTAGGTCGAGATCCGCAAGCGGACGCGATCGGCGCATCTCGACGCCGACCGCGTCGATACGAGTTGAACGGGTGCCGAAATCCGGCGTCCCTGGGATGGCTGCAATGAGCAGGAAAGACCGAGGTGACATGGACAAGGACAAGCCGCGTATGTTCTCAGCCCAGGATGTTCGTCAAGGCGAGATCATCCTGAAGCGGCGGTGGCAGCGCTTGATCTTCATCGGCGGGCTTGTGGCAGCAGTGCTCGTGATCCTGCTGGTGCGGTCTGCCGGATAGACGAGAGGTCGCAGCAAGGACTACGAGCATAGCTGTTTCAGCACAATACACGCCTGATGTTTCGGCCGATATGGAGCCCGGGACCACGTCTATCGCTTCCATCGCCAATCCCCGACTTCGGGCATGTCCTCACCGTAACGCCGGACATAGTCGTGATGCTTGATAAGCTTCGCCTTTAACTCGTGTCTGACGTCGGGAACCTTTTCCGCCAGGCCGGGCACGCGGTCGATCGCTTCAAGCGCGAGATGATAGCGGTCGAGTTCGTTCAGCACGGTCATGTCGAAGGGGGTTGTCGTCGTACCCTCCTCGATGAACCCGCGTACATGAATGTTGTCGTGGTTGGTTCGTCTGTAGGTCAGCCGGTGGATCAGATAGGGATAGCCGTGATAGGCGAAGATCACCGGCTTGTCCTTGGTGAAGATCTGATCGAAGGTTTGATGATCGAGACCGTGCGGATGCTGGTTCGGGTCCTGCAGAGCCAGAAGATCGACCACGTTGACCGTCCGGATCTTGAGATCTGGGATTGCCTCATGCAGCAGCATGACGGCGGCAAGCGTCTCCATGGTCGGAACGTCGCCGGCGCAGGCCATGACGACATCGGGGGCGATCGTATTATCTTCGTAGCTTGCCCAATCCCAGACGCCGACGCCGGCCTTACAATGGGCGATCGCCTCGTCCATCGTGAGCCACTGCGATTCCGGCTGCTTGCCGGCAACGATGACGTTGATCCGGTCATAGGTTCTGAGGCAATGATCGCCGACCCATAACAGCGTGTTGGCGTCCGGCGGCAGATAGATGCGCACGATATCGGCCTTCTTGTTGGCGACGAGATCGACGAAGCCGGGATCCTGATGGGAGAAGCCGTTGTGATCCTGCCGCCAGACATGCGATGTCAAGAGATAGTTCAGCGACGAGATCGGCTTGCGCCATGGCAGTTCGCGCGAGACCTTCAGCCATTTGGCGTGCTGGTTGAACATGGAATCGATGATGTGGATAAAGGCCTCGTAGCACGAGAAAAGCCCGTGCCTACCGGTAAGCAGGTAGCCTTCCAGCCAGCCCTGGCACAGATGCTCGCTCAAGACCTCCATGACCCGGCCATCCCGAGCCAGGTGGACATCGTAATCTTCGATCGCCTCCATCCAGACCCGATCCGTGACATCGAAGACGCTGCCGAGCCGGTTCGATTCCGTCTCGTCGGGACCGAAGATGCGGAAATTCTGCTTGACATCATTGAGCTTCAGCGTGTCGCGCAGATACTGACCAAGGATTTCGGTGGATTGCACCTGCTTGCTGCCGCGTTCGCCGATCTCGATGGCGTAATTCTCGATGGACGGAACGGAAAGCTCCTTGCGAAGCAGGCCGCCATTGGCATGGGGATTGGCGCCCATGCGCCGTTTGCCCTGGGGCGCAAGCGCCTGCAGTTCGGTCTTCAAGCGTCCTTCATGATCGAAGAGATCGTCCGGATCATAGCTGCGCATCCAGTCTTCCAGAATCTTGCGATGATCCTCGTTGCCGCGGCAATTGGCAACGGGCACCTGATGCGCCCGCCAGAAGCCTTCGACCTTCTTGCCATCGACTTGCCTCGGGCCTGTCCAGCCTTTCGGACTGCGCAGCACGATCATCGGCCAGCGGGGCATGGCTTCGACTGATGTTGTTTCACGAGCGTTCCGCTGTATGCCGCGGATGCGATCGAACACCTGGTCGAAAGTGGCGGCCATCCTCTGATGCATGAGCGCCGGTTCATGCCCTTCGACGAAGAAGGCCTCGTAGCCGTAGCCAGAAAACAGGTTGCGCAGATCCTCATCGCTTGCCCGGCCGAGGATCGTCGGATTGGCGATCTTGTAGCCGTTGAGATGGAGGATCGGCAGCACTGCGCCGTCGCGCGCCGGATTGAGGAACTTGTTGGAATGCCAGCCTGCTGCGAGCGGTCCGGTTTCGGCCTCGCCGTCGCCAACGACGCAGGCAACGATAAGATCGGGATTGTCGAAGGCGGCTCCAAAGGCATGAACAAGCGCATAGCCGAGCTCACCGCCTTCGTGGATGGATCCGGGCGTCTCAGGCGCTGCATGGCTTGGAATGCCCCCGGGGAAGGAAAACTGCTTGAACAGTCTTTGCATCCCTTCCGTCGTCTCGGAGATATCCGGATAGATTTCGCTATAGGTGCCCTCGAGATAGGTGTTGGCAACCATGCCGGGGCCGCCATGGCCCGGGCCGCATACATAGATGACGTCGAGATCGCGCGCCTTGATGAGGCGGTTGAGATGCGCGTAGATGAAGTTCAGTCCCGGCGTCGTGCCCCAGTGGCCGAGCAATCTCGGTTTGATGTGCTCGGGCTTCAGCGGTTCGCGCAGCAGCGGATTGTCCATCAGATAGATCTGGCCGACCGACAGATAATTGGCGGCCTTCCAGTAGCGGTCGATCAGAGCGAGTTCTTCGGGCGAAAGCGGTGTGGCGACTGCATTCATTTCCGTCTCCTCGTTTTCGTCACATGATGAGTGCCGTCGCCTCGTCGGCGATCACCTGCTCCTCATCGGTCGGAATGACAAATAGCTTGGCATGGCTGGATGCCGCGTTGATCGAGGTCAAATTGCGGTTGTTCGCGTCCCCGTCGATTTCAATGCCCAGCCATTGCAGCCTTTGTGCAACGCGGGCTCTGATCTGCGGCTGGTTTTCGCCGATGCCGGCCGTGAAGACGATGGCATCAAGGCCTCCGAGCGTCGCGCATAATCGGCCGACTTCGCCCGATATGCGCAGGCAGAACAGATCTATGGCCTCTGCCGCTTCCGGACTGTCGTCATCGAGCAGGACTCGAGTGTCGCCGCTGATGCCGGAAACACCGAGCAGGCCGCATTCGTGATAGAGAAAATCCTCCATCTCGTCAGGCTGCCGCATGCCGCTCCTCATGAGATAGAGCAGCGCTCCGGGGTCGAGCCAGCCGGGGCGTGTCGCCATGGGAATCCCGTCCAATGCCGAAAAACCCATGCTTGTATCCCGGCTGATGCCATCCTCCATGGCGCATAGGCTGGCGCCGCTGCCGAGGTGGCATGCGATCACCTTACCCCCGGCGGCTATCGGGTCGATCTGCCGAAGCCGGGAGGCGACGTATTTGTAGGAAAGGCCGTGAAAGCCGTAGCGGCGCACGCCATCGTCGTGCATCCTGCGTGGGATGGCCAGTCGCCGCACGAGGTCGGATTGCGACGAATGGAATGCCGTGTCGAACGAAGCGACCTGCCGGACATCCGGCCTGAGCGTTGCGATCGATCGGATGACCCGCAGGGCTTGGGGCTGGTGCAAAGGGGCGAGCGGAATGAGCGCCTCGATCTGCCCGATCCTGGCATCATCCAGCGGGACGGCCTTGGGGAACGTCATGCCGCCATGGACGACGCGGTGGGCCACTGCGCTTAGTCCGCCTGGAAGGTGAGCGAGCATGTGATCCAGGGTTTCGCCTACGATGGAAACGAAATTCGTGTCGTTGTCGCCCTTGACCGGCTTCTCGTAGTGAGCCTGCCTGACGGAATAGCGAAGCGTTAGCGGCGTTTGATCGAAATCGATCTTCCCACGACCGACATTGCTCGCCCGGGCGCCCTTCAACTCGAATATCCCGATCTTCAGGGTCGAGGATCCGGCATTGAATGTCAGCAGGACACGGTCGGTCATGTCAGCCTCGGACGAACGGGTGGACTACCAGAAGCTAGTGCATTCGCCTGCAAGGGCAACCGTAAAAGCGGCTTGCGTGGCTCTTTGCCGCTATGGCACGTTGTCACCAAGATCGGCAGCGAAAGAAAGCGCGGTTGTCGGCAGTGACCGGCGCTTGAAGAGGATCGTCGTCGGCGCAGCCAATGTTTTGCTTGATCCTATTGCCTTGACAGAGGATGTTACCGATCAGTCCGGCGCAATCTACGAAGACTACCTTGACGCAGTATTCTCACGGTTCCGCCGCGGAAGCGGATTGGTTTGTGGCATTCGTCAGCGGGCATATTGGGCGTTTGATCGATGTGCTGCCGACGATTTTCGTCGGGAGGTTCGATCTCGAAACAGGGCTCTTCCAACGGCGACAGTTACAGCACCGTTATTTTTGGAAACCAGAATGCAAACAATACATGCGATCCTCTCTCCGAAATAGAGTGCCGGGACGGCGACAGTCTTCGATCAGCTGGTGAGGGCCTTCAATGCCTTGCGATGGAAATGACATATTCCGGTCACGGACAATCGGTTCCCGCGAATTCATGCATTTACGGGAATTGTTCGATCGTTCGTTCAAGGCTGCTCGTATCGGGGTATGGGAATGCAGCTTGCCCGACCAGACGCTTAGCTGGACGGATACGGTCTATGAACTCTTCGATCTTGCGCCGCAAACGCCGCTCACGCGGGAAGAGATCCTGAAATTCTACACTCCGGAGACTCGCCGCCGGCTTGATGAGGTCCGTGACAGAGCAATCCATACGGGCGAAGGTTTCAGCTTGGATGCGCAGATAATAACCGCAAGCGGAAACCGCCGGTGGATAAGAATAACCGCCTGCGTCGAGGTCGTGAACGGGACCGCGACAAGAATATTCGGCATGAAACAGGACATCACCGCCGAAAAGACCATGGTCGAGCAGCTCCGCCAATTGGCCGAGCATGACATTCTGACCGGGCTGACGTCCCGGACCCGCTTCGAAACTTTCTTCAACGAAGTATGCGCAACACAAGGACCGACGGCCAGGGCTCTGCTCCTGGTGGATCTCGACGGTTTCAAGTCCGTCAATGACACGCTTGGGCACCAGGCGGGCGATGACTGCCTCAAAGCCGCCGGACGCAGGCTTTCGCAGGCCGTCCCTAAAGCCAGCATGATCGCTCGGATCGGTGGCGACGAGTTTGCCGTGATCCACGAATGTCCCTCGACCGACTACCTTGCAAGAATCGCCGGCCGTGTCGTCAGGGGATTGAACTGGACCGTCTCCACGCCATTGAAGACCATCCGCATTGCAACCTCCGTCGGCGCGGCCATAATCGTCCCAGGCCATTCGGCCAAAGACATATTTGCGAAAGCGGATCGCGGCCTCTACGAAGTGAAGTCATCGGGGAAAAACGGTTTCCGGATCGTATCGCCCGCATGGTCCGCATTCGAAGGCGCTCACTAGCTTACGCCTGCCTGTTTCGTTGTCCGCTGCGGCCGGTCATGGACCGCAGCCCTGCTGCAGGTCGGCGGTCTCGCATCTTCATTTAAGAACGCGAACGACAACGCGTTGTCCGATGGCCAAGGGCGCATCGCGTGCCACGGTGATGATGCAGTTTGCCGTTCTCATGTCGCTTCGGTCGCCGGGATTCTCCGTCGATTTCGCATGCGTCAACACTTTGGAAACCCTGCTGATGCGCCCGGAAACTGTTTGTGCCGTGCGCCCCTCGGGGACGATCTCCACGGTCATGCCGGGGCCGACGAGATCGAGATATTCCTCCGGAACGTCTGCACGCACGATCTTCGGTCCATCCGGCAGCAGAACGAACATCTCGCTCATCGCCTGGGAGGAAACGGCTTCGCCGGCCTTGACCCCCTGGCGCACGATGACGCCGTCGGCCGGTGCCCTGATCTCGCGCAGGCTCACCTCGCGTTTGGCCATGTCGAGACGCTGCCGAACTATATTCAGGGTCGTTGCAGCGGAACTGGTTTCGATGGCCTGTGTCTCATAGGCATTGCCCGCATCTTCGAGCGCCTGATCGGACACCGCCTTGCCGGCGGCGGCACGGCGCATTCTTTCATAGGTCTTCGAAAGGTTCTTTTTCTTGATTTCGAGGAGTTTATGATGATCTTCGGCTTGGGAAACCTCCTGTTCGGCGATGCGAACCGCGGCTTCCTCCTGCCGTCTGTCGAGAAGGGCAAGAACATCTCCCTTGCGCACATAAGCCCCTTCCTCCGCCTGCACCTCGGCGACAAGCCCATCGCGTACGGCCGTTATCCGATAGAGGCCTCCCTCCACGTCGACGGTCCCACGCGCCGCGGCAATGATGGCCGGCATATCTCGCTCGGTTGTATTGGAACTTTCGCTTGCCTTCGGGATGCCGACGGCCATCCATAACAGGCCCAATGTCAGGGACGAGCCCAACAGGCCGACCGCCCAAAGACGGCGGGAGCGCTTAATTTGATCCATGCCAGTACTCTCGTATGTCGATATTTCGCCCGGAGGCGGAGTGTTCGTCAGGCCGCAGGCGACCGTCTTCCATCCTGAGGAGGCGATCTGCCTTCGAAAACAGACGCGTATCGTGCGAAACGCACAGAATTGCAGTTCCCAACTGTCTTGCCGTGTCTCGCAAGATCTCGACGATCCGCTGTCCATTGCTGCTGTCCAGCGCACTCGTCGGCTCGTCCGCAAACAGTATCGTCGGTTCTTTGACGATCGCCCTTGCAATGGCGACGCGCTGCTTTTCTCCACCAGACAGATGCGAAGGCCGCAAGTGCTGGCGGTGCAGCAGGCCGACACGCTCGAGTGCCTCGAGTGCCCTTGCGCGCGCTTCGGCTTCCGGAACATTCAGATAGTCGAGCGGCACCTGAACCTGTTCGAGAGCCGAAAGGGCTGGGAACAAATTGAAGCCTTGAAAGATAAAGCCGCAGTTTTTCAAGCGAAACGCATCCCGCTCGGCGTCCGTCGATGATGAGAGATCGGTTTCGCCGGCGCAAAGGCGCCCGCTGTCGGGTCTTGTCATGCCGCCGAGCGTTGCCAGAAGCGTGCTCTTGCCACAGCCGGAAGGCCCGCTCAGCACGGCGAATTCACCGCGATGGATATCGACCGAAATATCGATGAGGGCGTTCGTGCGCACGCCCTGGACCGTGAACGACTTATGCAGGTTGAATGCCGAGATTGCGGATCGCATGATATCATCTCAACAGGGAAGCAGGATCGGCCTGGCGCAGCCGGTGGATCGCCGAGAGGCAGGCAAGCACCGCCACGACGAGAACGACCAGCGAGGCAAGGAGGACGACGATACCGTCGAGCACGAAGGGAACCCTGTAGATCTGCGCAATAAGGGCGACGAGAAGGCTCAAGGCGCCGCTTATGATCAAGCCAGAAGCTCCGACCCAGGCTGCCTGCTCGGCAACGATGGTCCTCAGCCCGCCAAAGGGAACGCCGAGGGCGCGAAGCGTGGCATATTGCGGAAGCGCACCTGCGACCGCCGCCATTAGGGTTTGACTGGTTATGAGCGCCCCGATGGTCGCGGCAATCAGCGTCGCGAAGATGAAGGCGATGCCGGCGCCTGAATCGAACAGCATATAACTGGTCGACATGCTTGCCAGCCGTCCCGAAAGCCAGATCTCGAAACGTTCGATGGAGGCGCGCCGATTGAGACGCCCGATCACACCCGATGGATCGCCGCCGGCCTTGATATTGAAGAGGAAATAGGTCGCTGCGCCGTCCGCAGGCAGCGTCTGATCGAGCGTGCGCGCAGTGTCGAGCGAACCGACGACATTCACTCCACCCAGACCACGAAGCCCGTCGATCAAGCCGACGACGCGCACGGTATGACCGTTTACCTCAGCGAGATCGCCGGGCTTGGTGGAAAGCTTGCCGCTGTCCGACGCATCGACGACGACGGCGCCCGGTTCGCGGAGCAGGTCGCGCAAGCCCGCCGGAATGACCCTGGCCAGTCCGACATTGCCGGCCTGGGTATCGATCCCCAGGACCGTTACACTGATACCACCGTTGCCCCTCGGCGCTCGCCAATCGCCCGATCCAATCAGCAGTGGCTCGATATGGGAGACGAGGGGTTCCGAGTAGAGACTGGTCAACACGCCAGCCTTGATCGTTCGTCCGAGTTCGACGCTTTGGGTTCCGGGATAGCCGACCCAGTAATCGGCATTCGATCGGGATACGTAAAGCGAATTCGCGCTCACGATCCCGAGCAGTAGCGCTCCCTGAGCCGTCATCAGCAGCCCGGAAAAGGCAACTGCGGCGACGGCCGGCAGGAAGCGCCGCCATTCGTAGAGGAGCGTTTTTCTCGCGATCGGCACGGCCAATTACATCCGCCTTTCCGACCTATGAGGGGGCACGGCCTGTTGCGCAGTCCCTGTTGCCTTATGGAACGCGACAAGGGCGCGGGCCTCGTCTTCGATGCTGTCAGTCAATGACGCGCGCAGTTCCATCATGTCGAGCGCGCCCTTTATGGACTTCGATCTGTCTTCGAGGCCTTCCTGAACGAGAATGTCGGCGCTGCTGCGCACAGCCGTCGCACGGTTCAGCCGCATTCTCAGTTGCGCGGTTCTCTGTCGCGCGGCGTTGAACTGCCGCAGTGCCCTCGACGCTTCCTCATAAGCGACAAGAACGGCTTGCCGGTATGCCAAGCCCGCTTCGCGAAATTTCGCCTCGCTTGCCGCAACGGCATCCTTGCGCCGGCCAAGGTCTAAGATCGGAACTTGCAGCGATGGGCCGCCTGAGGCGCCAAACAATGAGTGATCGATGGGCGCGCCGATCCCGATCGTGCCCGAGAGGCGTAGCTTCGGATAAAGATCGCTCCTTGCAATGCCGACCTGCGCGCCTGCCTGGGCCGCCGCCAGTTCGGCTCGCCGCACATCGGGTCGTGAACGCAGGAGATCGGCAGGGCGGCTACCTATCGAGTTTGCCTGTGCGATCGGTTGTGGTTGCGGCTTGAAAAGGTCGGCGGCGGGAGCGGATGCTCCCTCAAGGATCGCGATCTGTTGCGCAGAAATGGCGATTTCGGTTTCCAGGTCTGCGAGCCTCGATCTGGCGGCCTCGATGCCCGATTTCCGGGGTTCCGTTTCGATTGCCGTGGATAGGCCGACTTGTTCCCTGACGCTTGCCAGCTTCGAATTCTTCTCCAGCAAATCAATCATCTCGGCCGTGTCGGCATGGCGTTTCTGAAGCGCGCGAAGATGAACGTAAGTCGTCGCGATCTCCGCCGTCACGGCCAATCTCGCCGCCATCAAATCCTCGTTCGCGATTTCTGCGTTGAGATCCGCCGATTTCTGAACCTGCTTGTCTTGGCCGAAAAGCGCTGCTTCCCAGCTTGCCTCGAGGTTCAATTGCAGCGGACGGCGGGTGAAGTCATTGTTCACTCGGGAGCCGGTTGATGCGTTTGCAAGCGCAATGCCGCCGACCTCGGGGCGATAGCCAGCAATCGCCGAATGTGCCATGGCTCTTGCTGCTGCCAGATTCTGTTGAGCCTGCGCGACGGTAAGGTTGCCGTTGCTGGCGCGCACGACAAGCGACGACAGCGTCTTGTCATGAAAACCCTCCCACCATGCCTGGCTGCTGGCACCTGCCGGAGAAATCCCAGGCGATGCTCCCGCGTAGGTCAAAGGCAAGGATGGAGGTGCTACCGGTGGAGATAGATCCATCGTTCGGCAGGCCGGCAAAGCCAATGCCAATACCATCATCGAAAGGATGACATGCCGGCCTTTGGGTTCGCTTTTCGGCGTGTCGAGACGGCTCTTTTGACACATGCCATGCAGTCGGCACGCAATACTATAAGACCTGCCGATCATGATCTTGTCGCCAAGCGATCCGTTTCGTGATCCTCGCGGCCCCATAGGTTTCGAACCGCCGTGTGCGTTTCAAGCATCCCGACCGCCCGAAGCCCGACGTTTGGCCCTGAGCGGAGCACCGCGTCTGTCCTGGAATATTCCATTGCAGTGGCATGAATGACCATAGGGTCTGTCATCGCCAAAGCATTCGCAAGAACTATTCGCTTTACTTCGGCTCTGAACTTCATGTCTCGACAGCACCTTCGCGATCATACCGGCGGCAATTCCATGTCAGGAATGATCCCGAACGATTGCCGGCCACATAGCCGGCTTTTGTGCAGATTGCGTGGAGGTTCCGTACAGGTCGGGTGAAGAGAGGCGGCAGCGAAGGATAAAATATGTGCCTCCCTCAAGTCCAATGCATGGACAGATATGATGTCGCGGCACAGCAGATCCACCGATCTGGCGACTGGCCTTCGCGAACTCTCGAGCAAATGTCCACGTAATGTCCACGCAATCATGATGAATTTGAAACATCTCTGATGTCTGTCACTCTATCGACGCCGTTGGACACGAACATGGAAACGCAGGACGAATCCGATCTACTGAAGCTTCTTGAACAAGTTCTTCGTGACAGTGTCTATGAGATTTCCGATTTTGAGGACGTTGATCTCGCAGCAACACGATTGCTGGCTCAAGCGCTCGATCTCGGTTTGATCAGAGATGACGGCGCAGGCCGGGATAACGGTGCGCGCTATGTGCTTACAAATGACGGCCGCCGTGCGCTCGGCCTGCAAACAGACTGGTGGATGCCGGAGGATTTGCGGGGAAAGCTTTCTGCCGTTGCGGAAACAGCCCCTCAGGCACAGGGCGGCGGGGCGCGCCCACATCCGTCAGTGATCGTTACGACGGTTTTCATGCGGCGAAGCGGAACCCGGCACGCCATCCTTCAATACAGGCCGGCAATCTGCCTGATCGTGGTGATCTGCGGTATCATTCTTATCACCTTGGCCGGCATGCACATGATTTCCAATTGATTTCGATGGATTATGGTAGCCGGCGGATTATTGACGCAGTGATTTCGCTTTGATGCGGGCGACAAATTTTTCGTCACCGACGAGGCTGTTGAGGAAGCCGAAGACATCTTGCTGACGCCGCCGTCAAACACGTCTCTCAGGCCATCAACGCCCTGTCCGGCGGGCCAATAGCCGGACGGCTGGACGTCATGCGGACTTAAAGTGATCATTGGTTTAGCTCCCTTCCGGAGCAGACCGGCCGAACTTCCGAGTTTGGCGGGCGCCATGGCTTCCATATGGCGAACCAAACTTACAAGAGCCCTTGGAAAGGGTCGTGCGATGAACTACATTGATTTTCAGAATTATCTACACGGAGATGGCCTATGCCTATCAACGTAAACAATCCGGAGGCAGACGCGCTGACGCGCAAGTTCGCCGAGATGGCTGGCGTCGGTATCACCGATGCTATCGTGATTGCCATGCGAGAGGCGATTGCGCGTCGTAATCACGCAGAAACACCGCTGCAGACGGCAGTTCGGTTGCGAAAAAAGTATGGCATTGCGATGAGCGAGGACGTCCGCAAGCCGCTTGCCCGTGAAGCGTTCGACGACATGTGGGACGACGCGTAATGTTTGTCGATGCCTGTGCGATCATCGCACTTCTTTCCGATGAGGCAGAGGCGGTGCGCGTTTCTGAAGCCATAGTTTCAGCCCGACAGCCATTTACATCGCCCGTTGCCGTTCTCGAAAGCGTCCTTGGACTTGCCCGGCCAGACAAGTTCAATCTTCCGGTACCCATAGTTGAAACTGTTGTAACGGAATTCCTCGAGGCCCGGAAAATCGAGGTTCGCGATCTTCCGCCCGCGTCCGAGACCACACGGCTTGCTCTTATCGCCGCGCAACGATATCGAAGTGGCCGTCGTGGTCTGAACCTTGGCGATTGCCTCCATTATGCTTGCGCCAAATTTCATGGCGTACCGATTCTCGCCATGGCGGACGAGTTTAGGTCGACCGATCTCGAAACCATTCCTTGATCCCGCTGCGCGCGGCGAGCCTCCAAACAGTCACCATAGCGATAGCTCCCTATATAGTAGGACGCCACTGCTTCGCCCGTTCGCCGGGTGGGAAGCGCCGTTGGACTGCCACGAAGACGGTGCCGAGCCTTTCACCGGGAGTTCGCCGCTATATTGCGCTTTGGCCAACGCTTGCGCGAGCGTTGGCATTCGTCTTGGTATCGGACTATTTCACGGCAGCCTTCAGGCCGCCTGCCTGCAGATCCGCCTCATCGGCAACAATGGCGGCCGCTTCGTTCAGAAGGGCGTCTTTTGCGTTCTTGCGGGCCTTTTCAAGGGCAATATCGGCGCTCAGGCTGCGCTCATTGGCCTGAAGGCCATCATCTTCGCCGGTGTCCACGCCATCGTTTACCTGTCCGCGTGACTTGAGGCGATTTGCCTGGGCGGCCATCTCATTGCGACGCTCGGCTTCATTGAGCGAGATAACCCGCTTCTCGCGTTGCACTTTCAATGCTTCAGCGTCGTCCACGAAACGTTGGAAGTCAGGATCCTTCTGCACCCGAAGATCATGACGGCTTTGCAGCGGCGGGAGCAAGGCTTTCATATCGCCCAAAGGCTTATACTTCGCGGGTTTGACCTCGGTCCACGGCAGGGCGTTGTCATAGCTCGACTCGCCGAAGGTCTTGGGATCCGAAAGACCGGGCAGGACGAGGTCCGGCGTCACGCCGCGCAACTGCGTCGTACCGCCATTGATGCGGAAAAACTGAGCAACCGTCAATTTCAGCTCGCCGAATTTCGGTTTGGGATTATGAGCCACCTGATCCAGATTGACCACGGTTTGCACCGTTCCCTTGCCGAAGCTCGGTTCGCCGACAATGACGCCCCGGCCATAATCTTGAATTGCCGCAGCGAATATTTCGGAAGCCGATGCGGAGCCGCGATTGATCAGCACGCCAACCGGGCCGCTCCAGGCAGGCGCAGAAAGATCGTCGCTTTCCACTTCCACTTCGCCGTTTGCGTTGCGCTGCTGAACGACAGGACCCTTGCCGACAAATAGGCCAGTCATATCGATCGCTTCGGATAGCGAACCGCCACCATTGTTGCGCAAGTCGATCAAGACGCCGTCGACTTTGTCCTGGTTCAGTTCGGCAATCAGCTTGGCGACATCGCGGCTGGCGCTTCGATAATCCTTATCGCCCTTTCGCCGCGCTTCGAAGTCTTCATAAAAGGCCGGCAGGGTAATGACCCCGATCTTGCGGGTAGCGTCTCCATCCTTTACCTGCAGGATCGTCTTCTTGGCGGCCTGCTTGTCGAGGCTGATCTTGTCGCGTACCAGGCTGATGATGTGATGCTTGCCGTCCGGTCCGGCATCTGCCGGCAGGATATCGAGGCGCACAACGGAACCCTTGGCGCCGCGGATCATCTGCACGATTTCGTCGAGGCGCGTTCCCACAACTTCCTTCATCGGGCCGTTTTCACCTTGGCCGACGCCGGTGATACGATCGCCGACCGCAAGCTTGCCGGATAGCTGCGCCGGGCCGCCCGCGACGAGTTCGCGGATCGTCGTATAGTCATCCCTTTCCTGCAGCACCGCGCCGATACCAACCAGCGAAAGCTTCATCGAAATATCGAATTCCGCCGAGGCGGTCGCTCCGAAATAGTCCGTATGCGGATCGACCGACGTCGTATAGGCATCCATGAACGTCTGGAAAACATCGTCGCTCTTGTATTTGTAGGCGCGCTCCAGGGAGTTTTCGTAGCGCTTGTCGAGCGTATCACGAATGGCGGCGTCGTCCTTGCCTGCCAGCTTCAGGCGCAGCCAGTCGTTCTTAACGCGCTTGCGCCATAGATCATTGCTTTCCGCTTCGGACTGCGGCCAGGGCTCCTTGTCGCGGACCAGAGGATAGTCTTCCTGCACGCTGAAGTCGATCTTCTGGTTCAGCAGGCTGCGTGCATAGCTCATGCGCTCGACGACCCGCCGGTCATAAATGTTGAAGATGGAAAACGGGATATTCAGGTCTTCCTGGTTGATTGCGTCATCGATCTTGGTGCTGCCGGCCATGAACTTGTCGATGTCCGACTGCAGGAAGATGACGCGATCCGGATCCAGCGATTTGATAAAGCGGTTCATGATCCTGGCCGATAGAACATCGTCCAGCGGAACGGGCTTGTAATGGAAGCGCGCAAGAAATTGCGCTGTCAAATGAGCGGCTTGCGCCTGTTGCGGCAGTGGCGTCAAAACTGGCGGCGCGCCTGCTTCCAGGGCATATGCCGACGGTGCAATTGCCATGAAAAGGCAGAGGAAACCATATTTTATACGCATCAAGCTTCGACCCGATTCTCAATGTTGAGTGTTCAATCCGTCATGTTGGTGGAACAATTATGGTTTTTTGGCAACCAGACGGAGGTAATCCGTCCGAAAAGATTTCCGAAAAGCCTTCGCCCACTTGGCAGGCTAGAAGAAAAGTCGGTTGCGAAAGCGGCCGGCAGGCCTTTCGAATGTGAGGTCGAGGTTTTGAGGAGGCGCTCCGACCGGGAACTGCGGGATTGTAAACCGTAGCTGCTGCCGGTGCGAAACGCCGGCGTGCGTATAATTGTAATGAAACAATATACAGATTGACATGATCCATTGTCTCTTTCACGCTGCTGTCATGAACACGCGTTGCGGGAAAGAGATGGAAACCCTGTCGGCATTCGTTGCATCGATTGCAAACCATCGGTGCGTACAATGACAATGGTGGTTACGCTGCAGGATATCGAAGCGGCGCGGCGGCGCATTGCCGGCCATGTCCTGCGTACGCCGCTGATGCCTTCGCATGCATTGTCTCGATGTGCGGGCGCTGCGGTATACGTCAAATTGGAAAACCGTCAGCGGACCCGCAGTTTCAAGCTCCGCGGCGCCACCAATGCGCTCCTTTGCCTCGATGAAAAGGCACGTTCGCGCGGACTAGTGACGGCCTCCACGGGCAATCACGGCAGGGCAGTCGCCCAAGCGGCCAAGACGATGGGTGCACGCGCGACCGTCTGTCTGTCCGCGCTCGTTCCGGCCAACAAGGTCGAGGCGATCCGAAGCCTTGGAGCTGATATTCGTATTGTCGGGCACTCGCAGGACGATGCCATGCGGGAGGTCGAGCGCCTCGTGCGTGAAGAGGGCATGCGCTTTATTCCACCCTTTGACGATGCCGGCGTCATTGCCGGCCAGGGCACGCTCGGCCTCGAGGTCTTTGATGATCTGCCCGAGGTCGCTTCTGTTCTGGTGCCTTTGTCGGGTGGCGGGCTGGCGGCGGGCGTTGCGGCCGCGGTCAAGGCTCGCCAGCCGGCTGCCAAGATTATCGGCGTGTCGATGGAGCGCGGCGCCGCGATGGCGGCAAGTCTTGCGGCCGGGCGACCGGTCGATGTGCAGGAGGTGGAGACCCTGGCGGATTCGCTCGGAGGAGGCGTAGGCCTTGACAATCGTCTGACCTTTCCGATGTGCCGCGCGCTGCTTGATGAGGTGATCCTGCTCAGCGAGGAGGAGATTGCCGCAGGCATTCGCCATGCGGCGAAGGTCGAAGGCGAAACCGTCGAAGGGGCAGGTGCTGTCGGGATAGCAGCCTTGCTTTCAGGCAAGGCGAGACCCGTTGGTCCAACGGTGATCGTCGTTTCGGGAGGCAATATCGATTCGGCGGTCCATCGGACAATCATCGATGACCCCAATGTGGAGGCGGCGCCATGACGCGTGTGCTGATCCTGACCGAAGTCGACCTTCGCAAGATCGTCGATCTCGACAATGACGTGGTCGATTGTGTCGAACAGGCTTTTGCAGCGTTGGCGACAAAGGCCGTGGAAATGCCGCCGATCATGCGGCTGGACATCCCCGCGCATCGCGGCGAAGTCGATGTGAAGACGGCCTATGTTCCGGGTCTCGACAGTTTCGCGATCAAGGTGAGTCCCGGATTTTTCGATAATCCCTCGCTCGGGCTGCCGAGCACCAACGGGCTGATGATGCTTCTGTCGGCACGCACCGGCCTGGTCGAGGCGCTGCTGCTCGACAATGGCTATCTGACGGATGTGCGCACTGCCGCCGCAGGCGCCGTTGCTGCCCGGCACCTTGCGCGTCCGGATGCACGGATTGCCACGATTTTCGGCGCTGGCATGCAGGCTCGCTTGCAATTGCGAGCCCTTACGCTGATCCGGCCGATCGACGCTGCTCGGATTTGGGCGCGCGATCTGGCAAAGGCGGAAAAGCTCGCCCGGGAATTGACGACAGAACTCGGCTTTCCCGTCATGGCGGAGGCGGATGCCGAGCAAGCCTGCCGCGGCGCCGACATCATCGTCACCACCACGCCGTCGGACAGGCCGATTCTCGATGCCGCCTGGCTGCAGCCCGGCCAGCATGTCACCGCCATGGGCTCCGATGCCGAGCACAAGAACGAGATCGATCCGGCCGCCGTTCTAAAGGCCACGGTCTATGTCTCCGACAGCCTAAAGCAGACGCGGCGGCTGGGCGAGCTTCATCATGCGATCGCGGCGGGACTGGTGAGCGAAAGTGCTTCCTTCCCCGAGCTTGGAGCCATCGTCTCGGGCAAGGCCGCCGGCCGCCGGTCGCGCAAGGCGATCACACTTTGCGATCTGACCGGGACGGGCGTGCAGGATACCGCCATTGCTACGCTTGCGCATCGCCGCGCCGTATTGGCCGGCGTGGGCCAAGCGATCGAAACGACGAAAGCATCAGGAGACTAAGCGTGAACGAACCGACCCTCAATTTCACCCGCGCCGAATATGCCGAGCGGCTCGAAAAGACGCGCCGCGCCATGGAGAAAGCCGGTGTCGATCTTATCATCGTCACCGACCCGTCCAACATGCATTGGCTTACCGGCTATGACGGCTGGTCCTTCTATGTGCATCAATGCGTGCTGGTGCCAGGGTCCGGCGAACCGATCTGGTACGGGCGCGGCCAGGATGCCAATGGCGCCAAGCGCACAGCCTATCTCGCGCACGACAATATCATCGGCTATCCGGATCATTATGTGCAGTCGGATGAGCGCCACCCGATGGATCTGCTTTCCAAGATCATCGAGGAACGCGGCTGGGCCAATGCCTCGGTCGCCGTCGAGATGGACAATTACTGGTTCACTGCCGCAGCCTATGCCTCGCTAGTCAAGCATCTGCCGAATGCCCGCTTCAAGGATGCGAAGGGGCTCGTGAACTGGCAGCGCGCCGTCAAGAGCAAGACCGAGCTCGACTATATGCGCAAGGCTGGCCGTATCGTCGAGGCCATGCACCGGCGGATCGTTGAGAAGGTCGAGCCGGGCATCCGCAAATCCGATCTCGTCGCCGAAATCTACGATGCCGGCATTCGCGGTGTCGATGGCTTCGGCGGCGATTATGCCGCGATCGTCCCGCTGCTGCCGTCGGGTGCAAATGCTTCCGCGCCGCATCTGACCTGGGACGACAAGCCGATGAAGAGCGGCGAGGGCACCTTTTTCGAGATCGCCGGCTGCTATCGCCGCTATCATTGCCCGCTGTCGCGAACCGTCTTCCTCGGCAAGCCGACGCAGGCGTTCCTCGAGGCGGAAAAGGCGACGCTCGAGGGCATGGAGGCGGGGCTCGCCGCCGCCAGGCCGGGCAATGCCTGCGAGGACATCGCCAATGCCTTCTTTGCGGTTCTGAAGAAATACGGGATCGTCAAGGACAACCGCACAGGCTATCCGATCGGTCTTTCCTATCCGCCGGATTGGGGCGAGCGGACCATGAGCCTGCGTCCCGGCGACCGCACCGAGCTTCAGCCCGGCATGACCTTTCACTTCATGACCGGCCTCTGGCTGGAGGACATGGGCATGGAGATCACCGAAAGCATTGCCATCACCGAAAGCGGCTTCGAGTGCCTCTCCAATGTTCCCCGGCGGCTGGTCGTGAAGTGATTAATTGAGATGAACAGCATGAACATTTCCAAACGGCCATCGCCGATTACGCCGACTGTCGATTTCGACCGTGACGGCATCCAGCACGGCCACCTGCGTCTGCCCTGGTCGCGCGACGATTCCGCCTGGGGTTCGATCATGATCCCCATCTGCGTCATCAAAAATGGTGAGGGGCCGACGGCGCTTTTGACCGGCGCCAACCATGGCGACGAGTATGAGGGGCCTGTCGCGCTCTTCGATCTCGCTCGGACGCTGAAGCCGGAGGAGGTCAAGGGCAGGATCATCATCGTTCCGGCGATGAATTACCCCGCCTTTCAGGCAGGCACCCGCACCTCTCCGATCGACAAGGGCAACCTCAATCGCAGTTTTCCCGGCCGGCCCGACGGCAGCGTGACCGAGAAGATCGCCGATTATTTTACTCGCTACCTGCTGCCTCTTGCCGACATCGTCCTCGATTTCCATTCGGGCGGCCGTACCCTTGATTTCCTGCCCTATGCCGCAGCGCATGCTTTGCCGGACAAGGGTCAGGAGAAGGCCTGCTTCGATGGCGTAGCTGCGTTTTCCGCTCCCTATTCCATGCGGATGATCGAGATCGACGCCGTCGGCATGTACGACACCACGGCCGAACAGATGGGCAAAGTTTTCGTCACGACGGAGCTTTCCGGTGGTGGAACCATATCTGCGCGTACGGCTTCCATTGCCAAGCGCGGCGTTCTGAACGTTCTGAAGCACGCGCAGATAGTCTCCGGCGCACCGGAAGTCGAAGTGACGCAGTGGCTCGACATGCCATCGTCGGATTGCTTCGTCTTTTCCGAGGCCGACGGCGTTTTCGAACCGCTCAAGGATCTGGGTGAGAAGGTTTCGCGGGGAGAGATCATCGCCCGCATCCATGCCATCGGCCGCACGGGAACCGCACCATCGGACTATCGGGCGGCAATGGACGGCATTCTCGCCGCACGTCATTTTCCCGGCCTCATCAAGACCGGCGACTGCCTGGCCGTCGTCGCGACGCTGACGGGAGGCCCCTGAACTGCCGCGCTGCGGCAACGCGGCGCGGATCGCAACCCGCTACGGCAAAGAACCGGAAAACCGGACAGCCGATGGCGCAATTCAACCACAGAGGAGTGAACCATGAGAATGAATCTTTATCGCAGCCTTGCCGTCATGGGTCTGACCATCGGCCTCGCCGCATCCGCCCACGCCGCCAGCCTCGATCAGATCAAGAAGGATGGCTATATCCGTGGCGCCAGCGCCAACGAGGTTCCCTACAGCTTCATGGACGAGAGCGGTGCCGCCAAGGGCATCGGTCCCGATGTCGCCGCAGCCGTGTTGAAGTCGATGGGCGTCAAGGACGTCGAGTGGACCGTGACGCCATTCGGCTCGCTGATCCCCGGCCTGAAAGCCAAGCGCTTCGATTTCGTCGCCGCCGAGCAGAACATCTTGCCGGAGCGCTGCAAGCAGGTGCAGTTCACCACCCCGAATTCGAGCTATGGCGAGGGACTGCTCGTGCCGAAGGGCAATCCGAAGAAGCTGCATTCCTATGAGGACATCAAGAAGGATCCGTCGCTCAAGGTTGCGATCGTATCGGGTGCCGATCAGCTCGACTTCTTCCATGGGCTCGGCATTCCGGAATCCCAGATCGTCATGATCCAGGCGAATGCGGATGCGCTATCGACGATCCAGACGGGCCGGGCCGATGCCTATGCGGCGACCGAGTTGACGGTCGCCAAGCTCGTTCAGGGCAGCGCGAATGTCGAGCATGCGGAACCCTTCACCGATCCGCTCATCAACGGGAAATCCGTCAGAAGCTATGGCGGTTTCGATTTCCGGCCCGAGGACAAGGAACTCTACAAGGCTTTCAACACCGCGCTTGAAGCCTTCAAGAAGACGGACGACTATAAGAAGATCCTGATGTCCTACGGTCTGAGTGCCGAAAGCGTCGAGGCAGCACGCACGAAGAGCACCGAAGATCTGTGCGCGGGCAAGTGAGCCTATCGACGGCTAGGAACGACTTGGCGGCTGTCCCGAGGTTAGCCGTCAAGCCGTTCGGCCCCTTCCATTCTGGAAAGGAGGTGACCGGGCCATGAGCTGGACACATTATCTGCCGGCGCTGCTGAAAGGCGCGGAGGTGACGGCGATCATCGCCGTTGCCTCGATGTTCCTCGGTGCGATCCTGGCCTTTGCAGCCGGTCTGGCACGCTTTGCCGGAGGGCGGCTGCTCTCCCTAATCGCGATCGTCTATATCGAGATCTTTCGCGGCACATCGCTTCTGGTGCAGCTCTTCTGGCTCTATTACGCGCTGCCTCTGATCGGGATCTCCTTCGATCCGATCACGACAGGGATTGCCGGCCTCGCGCTCAACATCGGCGCCTATGGCGCGGAAGTCGTGCGCGGTGCGCTGCAGGCGGTTCCCGACGCTCAGCATGAGGCGGCACGCGCCCTGAATTTCAAGCAGGGACAGACGCTCTTCCATATCGTCTTGCCCCAAGCCGTGGTGGAGATGATGCCAGCCTTCGGCAATCTTGCCGTCCAGAACCTGAAGGATACGGCATTGGTGTCACTGATATCGATCAGCGATCTGACCTTCCAGGCGCAACAGCTGCGCAACATCACGCTCGACAGCGTGACGATCTATTCGCTGACGCTGATTGGATATTTCATCATGGCGCTCGTTCTCGTCGCCTTCATGCGCTGGCTGGAGACGATCCTTCGCCGTGGCGTCGCTTTCCCGGGGAGGGCGCCGGCATGATGTACGGCTTTACCTGGGATACGTCAACGACGCTGTCCTTTGCATTATCGATCCTGCCGATCCTCGGCATCGGCCTCATCGTCACGCTGGAGGCGGCGGCCGCCGGATTTGCCATCGCGCTTGTTCTCGGCCTGATTTTCGCTTTGCTCAGGCGCAGCCGTTTCGTGGCGATCTCCTGGCCGACGGCCCTTGTCATCGAGTTTCTGCGTGACACGCCGCTGCTCGTTCAGCTCTTCTTCCTTTACTACGTCCTGCCGATCTACGGCATCACATTGCCAGCCTTCCTCACTGGCGCGCTGGCCCTCGGTCTGCAATATTCGGCCTATACGTCGGAAGTCTATCGTGGCGGTCTGGATGCAGTGCCCCGCGGGCAATGGGAGGCGGCGACGGCGCTCAATCTGAGCCACGGCCGCATCTATTGGGATATCATCATCCCGCAGGCGATCCCCCGCATCGTACCGGCCATGGGCAACTATCTCGTCTCCATGCTCAAGGAGACGCCGGTGCTCTCCGTCGTGACGGTCGTCGACATGCTCAACCTTGCCAATCTCATCGGAGATCGGACGTTTGAGTATCTGGTGCCGCTTTCCCTCGTCGGCCTGATCTTCCTCATCCTCACGCTCGTCTGCTCGGCGGCCATTCATTGGCTCGAAAAGGCGTTGCCGAAAAACGGAATTGCTCTGAGATGACGCAACCACTGATCCGCTTTCAAGATGTCACCAAGCGATACGGCCACCTGACCGTGCTCGACAATTTCTGCTTCGATGTCGCGCCCGGCGAAAAGGTGACGCTGATCGGCCCTTCCGGTTCGGGAAAATCGACGGTCCTGCGCATCCTGATGACGCTCGAGCCCTTCCAGGAAGGCACCTTACACCTGGCCGGCATGTCCTATCATCAAGACAATGGCCGAGGCCGGTTCCTGGCCAGCGAGGCGCATCTGCGCCAGATCCGCACCCATGTCGGCATGGTGTTCCAGAGCTTCAATCTGTTTCCGCACATGACCGTGCTGCGTAATGTCGTCGAGGCACCGACGCGCGTGCTCGGGCTCGGGCGGGCGGAAGCCGAATGCCGTGCTGTCGATCTCTTACGCATGGTCGGGCTTTCGGAGAAGAAGGATCATTATCCGAGCCAGCTTTCCGGCGGCCAGCAGCAGCGTGTAGCAATCGCCCGCGCACTTGCCATGCGCCCGCGCGTCCTGTTGTTCGACGAACCGACATCGGCGCTCGATCCGCAGCTCGTCGGTGAAGTGCTGGGCGTCATCCGCGATCTCGCGCATGAGCATGATCTGACCATGCTGCTGGTCACCCACGAAATGCGCTTTGCCCGCGAAGTGTCGGACCGCGTCTGCTTTTTCGACAAAGGCCGCATTTGCGAGCAGGGCAAGCCGGAAGAGATTTTCAGTGCGCCCAGGGAGGATCGCACGAAGGAATTTCTGCACTCGATTCTTTGACGGAAGCAGTCACGATGCCGGCGACTTGCCGCCGCCGGAGTTTTAAACGATCGAGCCCACGTCGAAAACCGGGGGCAGTTGCTCGAAGGTGCTGCGAACGGTTTCGAGCGCCGAGCGAAGGGCGGAATGGGAAAGGCGCCCGCCAAGGCAGATGCGGATGCCGCCGACCGGCCGCTCTCCACCGGCAACGAAAGGTTCGGACGGCGTGACCGCGACGCCCTTGCGGGCAAGTGCGCGCACGAGGCCCTCCTCTGTCCAGCGCTCCGGCACCGACAGCCAGGCGCAGAGCGACAAGGGATGACTGCCGACGACGAAGGGGGCCAGCACGTCGGACACGATCGCCTGCCGAGCTTCGGCCTCGCTTCGCTGGACGGCAAGCAGGGCTTTCGCCGTCCCGTCCAGAACCCAGCGCGACGCCATTTCCGCAACGACATTGGTGGCGCTCCAGCCGGTCACGCGCAAGATCGACGCGGCGCGGATCGAATAGTGGGCCGGCACGACGAGATAGCCGATGCGCAATCCCGTCATCACGGACTTGGTGAAGCTGGTTACGAAGAAGCCAAGTTCCGGAATGAGATCGGGCATGGACGGAAGAGGATCGCGCAGCATCGGCTTGTAGACCTCATCCTCGATGACGAAGATGCCATGCCGGCGGGCGATGTCGGCGATCGCGCGCCGGCGCTCCTCACCCATGACGTGGCTTGTGGGGTTGCCGAGCGATGAAACGATGACGAGCGCCGTAACGTCGCCGATGGCACAGGCTGCCTCGAAGGCCTCGGGCAGGATGCCTTCGCGATCGGTCGGAAGACCGCGCAGTGTGAAGCCGAGAACATTGGCAAGGCCGATGATGCCGTGATCGGTCAGGTTCTCGGTCAGGACCACCTCGCCCGGACGGACGACCGAAGCGACGGCAAGGAAAAGCCCGTGCGCCGCGCCGTTCGTGATCAGGATTTGGTCCGGATCGGTTTTGACCGACAGACCTGAGAGCCAGACCTGTGCCGCGGCGCGATGGGCATCGAGGCCGGCGATCGGACGGCAAGGCCGCATGAAGCTGCTATTGTCGCTTTCGGCAAGGGCCTGCATCAGTTCGCGAGCCGAGCGTTCATGCGCCTCGGTATAGACGGCCCGGATGATGGAAAGATCGGCGCTGCCGCTCGGGTCGCGATCGAGCATGAAGCTGTCGGCGCGTTCGGTAACGCGGCTGCGCACGAAGGTGCCGCGCCCGACTTCGCCGCGCAAATAGCCCCGGCGCTCCGCCTCCTTGTAGCTGAGGCTCACGGTTTGTACCGAAATTTTGAGCGCATGGGCAAGGTCGCGATGCGTCGGCATCTGCACATGCACCGGCAGAATGCCCTCGTCGATGTCGGCGATGATCTTGTCGGTCAGCAGCTTATGCTTGGTCACGCCCTTGCGATGCTGAAGCACGGGTTTCCAGGCGCCATTGTCCTGGTTTTTTGAATCATGACGATACATGGATTGATCCGGTACAATTACAGAACCCATGTACACCATTCGTTGCTGGAAGGCGACGACCGAATGAGATTACGCGACCCATTGTCAACAACGAGCCGCGCCGCTATCGCTCAGGCCGGAAGAGAGGGTCGGCCGGCACGGATTGGATCATCGGTTTGAAAGCACGCTTTCGATGGCGCCGACAGCCGCCTTGACGATGGTATCGGCTTCCTCTCGGGTCAGGCACAGCGGCGGTGCGAAGCCGAGAATGTCTCCCTGCGGCATGGCACGGCCGATGACGCCGCGCTCGAGCAGAGCTGCCGCCACCTGCGGGCCGATCTTCTTTGTCGGATCGAAGAACTTGCGATCATCCCTGTCCTCCACGAATTCGATGGCGGCCATGAGCCCATCGCCGCGGACCTCGCCGACGTGGCTGTGGCCACCGACCGCCTTAGCCAGCTCCGAGCGGAAGTATGCGCCGGTCGAGCCGGCATTTTCGACGATGCCGAGTTCATCGACCAGTTCGAGATTGGCGATACCGGCGGCTGCGCAGATCGGATGGGCGGAATAGGTCCAGCCATGGCCGATGGCGCCGAGCTGGTCGGACCCTTGGACGAGAACCTGCCACATCTTGTCGGAAACGATGCTGCCGGAAAGTGGCGCATAGGCCGAGGTCAGGCCCTTGGCGATGGTGATCAGGTCCGGCTTCATGCCGTAATGATCGGAGCCGAACATGGTGCCGAGACGGCCAAAGCCTGTGACGACTTCATCGGCGACGAGCAGGACGTCGTATTTGTCGAGCACGGCCTGGATTTTCTGCCAATAGGTCTTCGGCGGCGGGACGATGCCGCCGGTGCCGAGGATCGGCTCGCCGATGAAGGCCGCAACCGTTTCCGGCCCCTCGGCGAGGATCATCTCCTCCAGCCTGTCGGCACAATGCTGCGCGAACTGCTCCTCGTTCATCGACCGGTCGGTGCGGCGGAAGAAATAGGGCGCTTCCGCATGAAGAACGGGTGCACGCGGCAGGTCGAAGGCCTTATGGAAAAGCTCCAGGCCCGTGAGGCTCCCCGTCATCACACCGGAGCCATGATAGCCGCGCCAGCGCGAGATGATCTTCTTCTTTTCCGGGCGGCCGAGAATATTGTTGTAGTACCAGATGAGCTTGATGTTGGTCTCGTTAGCATCGGAGCCGGAGAGACCGAAATAGACGCGGCTCATGCCTTCGGGCGCACGGTCGATGATCATCTTCGAAAGCGTGATGGAAGCTTCCGTCCCATGGCCGACATAGGCGTGATAATAGGCGAGGTTCCTTGCCTGTTCGGCGATGGCATCGGCGATTTTCTGCCTGCCATAGCCGACATTGACGCAGTAAAGGCCGGCAAAGGCGTCGAGGCTCTTCTTGCCGTTGGTGTCCGTGATGTAAACACCTTCGGCGCCGGCGATGACGCGGGTCGGGCTCTCGCCGCGCGCGTGCATGCCCATATGGGTCGAGGGATGGAAGAAGTGATCCCTATCCCAGGCGTTCAGTTCGTTGCGCTTGTCCAACATGTTATGCTTCCTTCTTCTGTATGGGCGCGTCAGGCGGTCGTATCGACGCAGAGATATTTGAGCTCGGTGAATGCCTCGATGCCGTGGCGCGAGCCTTCGCGGCCGAGGCCGGACTGCTTCCAGCCGCCAAAGGGGATCGGGCCGCCGGTGATCTTCACACGGTTGATGGCGACCATGCCGTATTCGAGCGCGCGGCCGAGCCGCATCTGCCTTGCGCCATTCGTCGTCACGACATAGGCGACGAGACCGTATTCGGTGTCGTTGGCACGGGCGACGACTTCGTCTTCGCTATCGAAAGTGCTGACGGCGGCGACCGGTCCGAAGGTTTCCTCGCGCATGATCAGAGCATCCGGGGAGGGATCGACAAGCAAGGTCGGCTGGAAGAACAGCTTTCCGGCCGGATGCCGTTTCCCGCCGACGACAAGCCTCGCGCCGTGTTTCAGCGCATCGGCAACATGTTCCTCGACCTTCGCAATGGCGCGCTCATGCATGAGCGGTCCGATATCGACGGCACCGTCCAATCCGTTGCCGACCTTCAGGGCCGCGACACGCTTGCCGAATGCCGCAACAAAGGCGTCCATGATCGGGCGTTGAACGAAGATCCGGTTGGCGGCAAGGCAATCCTGGCCGGAGGTTGCGAATTTGGCATTGATGGCGATATCGACGGCACGATCGAGATCGGCGTCGTCGAAAACGATCAGGGGCGCATGGCCGCCAAGTTCCATCACAAGCCGCTTCATGCTTTCGGCGCATTGTCCGGCGATCAGCTTGCCGATCTCGGTCGAGCCGGTGAAGCTCAATGCCCTGACCCGCGGATCGTCGCAGAAGGCCCCGACGATGGTTGCGGCATCGCCGGTCAGTACGTTGAAGACACCGGCGGGAAGGCCGGCGCGTTCGCCGAGTTCGGCAAGCGCAAGCGCCGACAACGGCGTTTCCGAGGATGGATGGGCGACGACCGTGCATCCGGCGGCAAGCGCCGCGGCGGCCTTGCGCGTGATCATGGCGGCCGGAAAATTCCAGGGCGTGACGATCCCGACGACGCCCAAGGCCTCTCTGCGGACAAACATCTCGGTGTCGGGCAAATGGCTGGTCACGCTTTCGACGTTGATCCGCCTGGCTTCCTCGGCATACCATTCGACAAAGCCTGCGGCGTAGTCGATCTCGCCGCGAGATTCATCGAGCGGCTTGCCCTGCTCCAGAGTCATGATCAGCGCCAGATCGTCGCGTGCCTCGATCATCGATTCGTACCACTTGCGCAGGATCGACGCTCGTTGTTGCGGCAAGAGCGCGCGCCAGGCCGCAAAGGCATCCGTTGCCGCGTCGATGGCCTCGAAGGCCTCACTCCGGTCGAGGCTGGTGACCCAGGCAAGCGTTGCGGAGGATGCGGGATCTGTGACTTCGAAGCTGCGGCCGGCCTTGCCGGCGACCCAACGACCGGCGACATAGGAAAGGTCTCGCAGCAAATGGCGGTCTTTCAGCCTCGACAAGGCTTCGTGGTAGGTGAGACGGGCGTGAAGTGCAGGCATGGTCGAGTCTCTCGTTCCAGATGCCGCAATGTTCTCACGGAACGCCGCGAGAGATTGTCCATTGCCGGCAGTCGAAAGAGAGAAAGGACCTAAAGAGAAGGGCGCTGGTAGAGAGTCTCTCTATTCGGTGTCGGGCGCATATGCATCCGGGGAAAGAAGGTCGGTGACCGGCAGCACCGTCTCCTCTTTCACGGTCTTGGTCACGATGTAGGTGAAATAGCGCTCGATGCCGAGATCGCGATCGAGGAGATCGTCGATCAGGCGCTGATAGGCGTCGATATTGGCCGACATGATTTTCAGAATATAATCGACGCCGCCGCCGACCGCCCAGCAGGCAACGATTTCAGGCATGGCCGCCGCAGTTCGCTCGAAGCGATCGAAATCGGCTTGGCGATGGTTGGCAAGAGTAAGTTCCACCATGACACTGGCGATCGGCGCGAGCCTGCGTAGCGCCAGACGGGCGTGATAGCCCGTGATGATCCCTGCCTTTTCCAGCTTTCGCAGCCGCAGCCAGCATGGCGTCGGCGATAAACCGACCTTCTCGGCGAGCGCGAGTTTGGTGATGCGGCCATCTCGTTGGATCACATCCAATATCCGCAAATCGATCGCATCAAGTTTCATTTTAAAGCTGCTTACCGCCACCGTCGTTCTCAGAGCAATCGCATTTGAGAGCTGGACTGACAAGCGTAAGGTATGGAAATGGGCGAAATGGTCTGCTGTCGAAGGGACCTGCGGTTCTCGCCGTTCGCCCGGAAGATGGGCGGCGAACCCGGCATTTGGTTCGGCATCGAGCAGAATCAGATCTGCTTTTGCTGCAATTTTCCTCGCGCTCTCGCCGATCATCCTGCCTTCACGTAGACATGCTTAATGTGCCGCTTGGACCTTTGAGCATCCGATTCGGGAGCAGTTGATGTCGGTAATTCAGCGTTCGACCACGCATTCGTCCTCTTGGTTCGTGGCGAGCATCGGTGCTCTGGGCATCGTGTTTGGCGATATCGGCACCAGCCCGCTTTATACGTTCAAGACTGTGCTCGACATAATCGGTACAAGGGATCCGGCAACGATATTGGGCGTGCTCTCGCTGATCGTATGGACGCTCGTCATCGTCACCTCGGTCAAATATGCCGGATTTGCCATGCGCATCGACAATGATGGCGAAGGCGGCATCCTTGCCCTTATGGCCCTGCTCGGCATCAAGCGGCAGGCCAGGCCGCTCGTCGTCGCCCTCGGGCTTTTTGGCGCCGCACTGTGGCGACGGAGCCATCACGCCGGCAATCTCGGTTCTCTCGGCGCTTGAAGGTCTCAATATCGTTGCTCCCTCGCTGCAGGCCTATGTGCTGCCGCTGACGGTTGCAATTCTGCTCGGCCTCTTTCTCATCCAGCCTTTCGGTACGGCGCGGATCGGACACGCCTTCGGTCCGATCATGAGCGTGTGGTTTCTTTCCATGGCGCTGATGGGCCTATGGGGCGTGGCTCAGCATCCCACAGTCCTTTGGGCGCTCAATCCGCTTTACGGCCTGTCCTTTCTTTTTACCACGGCGCATGGGCTTTCTCGTGCTCGGCGGCGTCTTCCTCTGCGTTACCGGCGCGGAGGCGCTTTATGCCGATATGGGTCACTTCGGAGCCGGGCCGATCAAGCTTTCCTGGTCGCTCGTCGTCTTTCCGAGTCTCGTTCTGAACTATGCGGGGCAGTCTGCGATCGTTCTTGCCGGCGCGCCGACCGACGGCAACATCTTTTATCGCCTTTGCCCATCGGGCCTTACCCTGCCGCTGATCCTTTTATCGACGGCTGCAACGATCATTGCCAGTCAGTCGATCATTACCGGCGCATTCTCCATGACCCGGCAGGCCATCGCACTTGGCTGGATGCCGAGGCTGAAAGTGGTGCAGACATCTGCCGGCGGTTATGGCCAAATCTACGTCGGAGCCGTCAACTGGCTGTTGATGATCGTGACGATCGGCCTCGCCTTGGGTTTCAAGAAGTCGGACAATCTGGCGGCCGCCTACGGCATCGCGGTCTCGGCGACTATGCTGATGACGACGACGCTGCTCTTCATGGCGATGCGGGAAATATGGGGTTGGAGCCTGCTTGCAAGCGGTACGGTGGCCGGCCTGTTTCTCGTCGTGGATGCAGCGTTCTTTACGTAGAATCTGACGAAACTCTTCGATGGTGGCTATGTGCCGCTGATCCTGGCCGCATTCGTCTATACCATCATGTATATCTGGCACCGCGGCGTGCTGGCGATGACGGCAAGCATGGAAGAAAGTCCGATATCGGTCGGTGACTTCGTTGCCAGCCTGCCGCAGCGGCAGATCGCCCGCGTACCGGGTACGGCCGTCTTTTTGACGCGTTCGACCACCAATACGCCTCTGCTTATTCAATGGTATGTCAATCACTCCAATTCATTGCACGAGAAAGTGCTGACGATCACCTTGCGTACGGAATCGGTGCCGTGGGTTGCAGAAGCTGACCGCGTGGTTTTTTCTGAAGAGGCACCGGGTTTCTGGCGAGCCTCTACGCGCTATGGCTTCATGGAGCGTCCCGACATTCCAGCCCTGGTTCGGCAGATCCTGTCGCTGAAATGCCCCGTCGATCTCGACAATGTCCACTATTTCATCGGCACACAGAAGATCGTGCGGCGCGAGGACGGACCTGGTTTGCCTTATTGGCAGTACGCCGCTTTCGCGGCCTTGATGCGCAACAGTGCTCATATGACGGATTTTTTCCGTATCCCAGCAGGCCATCTTCTCGATCTTGGTCATGAAGCTGCCGTCTAGCTGAAAAGAAGGCTTGTTTCCCCAGGCGGCTTGGGCGGAAAGTCGATAGGCACAGTTGAGCAGGCCGCCGATCAGATTGAGCGCGCTGCTGCACAGGCTGCGGCTACCGAAGAAGCTGCGCGGAAACACGGCGCGATTCAGCCAGACGGATATCAGCGGCTTCGCGTTTGGCTATCGGTGCAAGACGATGCGGGCGTTGTCGAGCATATTCCAGTGACGAATCCAAGCGCTGACCTTATGTCTGGATTGGAGGAGCGATGGTATTGTTGCAGGGAATGAGAAGAAATATGGCGATTGGCGGCCCCTGCGGCACCGTTTCAGAAATTACCGTGACAGTGCACTCAATAAGACTTCAGCTCTGACTAAAGCGAGCACGCCCTAATAGCATAATCGATCGCATTTTGTTGCAACAAATCCATTGCCTTTGCCTGGCGTATCCTGCAACCTGTGGATTCCAGGCGCAACCTGCTTTATGCCTGTCCTCATGACCCGGAAAGACCGACCGCCGCCGATGAAATCCAGCATCGCCCATCTGCCGCCGATCAAGCAGCGCGAGCTTGCCCGCGTCGTCGAAGTGCTACACGAGGAATTCGAGGATGCGATGAACGGCGCGTCGGCCGAGTTCAAGAAGCGCGGCCGCATTTTAAAGATCATTCTGTTCGGTTCATTCAGCCGCGGCGATTGGGTCGACGAGCGGCACACGACGAAGCGTTACCGCTCGGATTTTGATCTGTTGATCATCGTCAACAACCGCAAGCTTACCGATTTCACGGAATATTGGCAAAAGGCCGATGACCGGTTGTTGCATATGCGTGAGGTGGAAACACCGGTCAGGTTCATCGTCCATTCCAGACGCGAGGTGAACACCGCACTGACGCTTGGGCAATATTTCTTCGTCGACATCCGCCGCGATGGCATCGTGCTCTATGAGCTCGATGACGAGCCGCTCGCCGAGCCAAAACCTCGCTCCAAGGAAGAAGAATACCGGATTGCCAAGAAGCACTTTGAAGATCGTTTTTCGTTTGCGGTGGCGTTGATGGACGATGTGGCGCTCCACACGCAGAAAAATCGTCCGAAGCATGCAGCATTCATGCTTCACCAGGTTATCGAGCAGGCCTATTCCGCCGTACTGCTGACGCTGACCAGCTACAGCCCACCATCGCACAATCTCAAGCATCTGCGCAGCCTGGCGGAGTCACAGGTGCCGACGCTGGCCGAGGTCTGGCCGCATGGCGAACACGCCGCCTGGTTCAACATCGTCAACGAGGCTTACGTGAAGGCACGGTATTCGAAACATTTCGAGATCAGCCGCGAGGCGCTCGTGTGGGTCTCGGGACGGGTCGAGGATTTGCTCGGCCACGTCGGCGCCCTCAGCCAGGCCCATCTCGATCAGCTGAAGAGCCAAATCGCTGCTGACGTATCGCCGCTATAACAAACAAAGCGGGCGAACGACCGTTCAAAGTTTCCTCCAAGTCTGGCCGTGCCGTCGTATAGTTTGCACCGCCGGTGAGACCAACAGCGTAATGAAACAGCATCGTTACGTTAACCGAAAAGCGAGGACCGCGGCCGGGACAAGAGTCGAGTCGCAGAGAGGAATCTCACCTCTCTGCGCTCACGAAACCTGACATGACGTAGAGTAGGGGCAGAGCGCCGCGCAGCTTTGTGGCTGCCGGTTTCTCGGCCCCTCTCTCCAAACCGGACGTCATCGATGGCTACACACTATGGATCGATGGCACGAAATTCCCGCTGGCCGTATTGCCGATCTCGGCGGGTCGGCGTACCAATCAATCCAGCTTTAAGTCAGGCCGTACCAAGTCCCGCGACCCGCTCCATGAAGGGTCAGATGTCCCTGTTCCGTCAACGCCCGAAGATGATCCTTGACGGTGTTGCGGCTTGTGCCCGTGGCTTTGGCCGCGTCCATGACTGTCACGCGCCCCCGCTCTCGTGCCAGTTCGAGGATCGCGACGGATAGTTCCGGCAGGTCGCTCAATAGAATACGTTCACGTTCGATCTTACGCTCGAGCCGCTGCTTCTGGCGCTGCAGGCTCCGGAGAAAAAACTCAACCCACGGATTCCAGTTCTGTTTTTCTGTTCGGATTGTTCCCTGCGTGCGGCGAAGCGCGATGTAATAAGCTTCCTTGTTCTGCTCGATTACGCTTTCGAGAGAGCTGTACGGGACATAGAGGTAACCAGCTCGAAGCAACAACAGGGTGGTCAAGGCTCGCGATAGGCGTCCATTGCCATCCTGGAAAGGATGGATCTCCAGTAAGACTACGATGAAGACAGCGACGATGAGGAGGGGGTGGAACTTGCCATCCTTCTCTTGGGCCTGTTGCCAGGCTATCAGTCCCGACATCCGGCCGGGCGTATCGAATGGAGATGCGGTCGCGAAAACGATCCCAAGGCTTCGCCCATCTTCGTCGAAAGCCTCGACGTTATTGGAAAGTGTCTTCCAGTTTCCTCGGTGCCTCTCGTCCTTGGTCGAGTGGGCAAGCAGGTCCCGATGAAGTTGTCGGATGTGATTTTCGTTGAGCGGGATCGCGTCGAAGGCTGAGAAGATCGTTTCCATCACCTCGGCGCAGCCTGCGACCTCCTGTTCGTCTCGACTGGCGAACGAGCCGATGCGGAGGTTCGAGAGAAGTCTTTCGACTTCACGGTCGCTTAATTTTGCGCCTTCAATGCGGGTCGACGATCCAATACTTTCGATCGTTGCGACCCGTCGCAAACTGGACAGGCGGTCTGGCGCGATGCGGCCGAGTGCGCGCCACGCTCCTTTGAATTCGTCGATTTCGGCGATTAGTGACAGGATCTCAGGCGTGATACGCAATTTGGAAAGATCGAGCTGCGTCATCCATTCTCCCATCCATTTACATCCAAATGAGATATCGCACACCGCAATCTATTTTTCCATCCATTTTCATCCAATAAACGAAAATCGCGGAAAATGTTAAAGTGGGAGAGGCTCAGTTGGTGGCGGAGCCTTGTGATCGTCGTCAATCCCGGTTCGGGCGGGACCAGATGAGCTTGTACTCGCCCTTGTCGCCCTGGACCAGGCTGGCGTAGATCGGGGCGGGAAAGCGCGGATCGGTGCGACGTGAAGTCGCCTGAATAATTGTTCGACGAAGAAAGGAGAAAGCTTGAGAAGAACCTGACGTTCCGTCGTCAGTAGCCTACCGGCACAGGCGGGACTGGTAACGGTCCGGTGTGAAGCTGCCGGGACAATGCAGCCGGGCCTTCTGGCGGCTCTGATGGGGTGGACGCCTCCTCTAAATGGTGATCAACGTCTCCATTCTGGCACATAGATGCCGTCGGGGGGCGTCCACCCCATCAGAGCCATTTCGAGATTGTCAAGGACGGGCGTACCGTCTTCCATGGTGACGCCGGCGACCAGTGCGTCCGGGTGACCGGGTCGCGCTGCGCCTTTGGCCGGCCGGTGGCCGAGCCAGTTCCAGAACTGTGGATTTTCCTGGCGCAGGTCATCCATTCGGGCGAAGCGACCGGCAATGTCCTTGTCGGTGATGTCGGCCTCAAGGGGGAAACGCCGTTTTCGCCGATTGCTGGCGGCACTCCTGCGTTAACCAGTAATTAAGATTTGCGACGCCCATGGCGCGACCCAAATTGACTTCGCCGACCGCGGAATTTAACCATTTGTTAACACCGTGCCTCAAGGCAAAGGCGTATGTATGTTTTGCGTCGTCCCGCCAGCCAGCTTGCTCCAGGCAGGCAGGTCCATTGTCTCAGCTCTGACTTTTGCAGCGACATTGCTGGCCTGCAGCACAGGCGCTTCGGCGGCTTCAAATGCGTTCATGCCGACGGGCTCAATCACGTCGCAGCCGATCGGCCATTACGATTTTTGCCAGCGGCGCCCGGCGGAATGCGAGATCCATCCTTCCGATCTGCGACCGATCAAGCTCACGCAAAAGACCTGGGACGAGATTGTCGCCGTCAATGACTCGGTCAACAAATGGGTCAAGCCAATCAGCGACCTCGATCATTACGGCGTCGTGCAATACTGCAACTACCCTGACGATGGCATGGGCAATTGCGAGCATTATGCGCTGGAGAAGCGCAGGGAGCTGATGGAAAAGGGCTACCGATCGCCGATCTGCTGATTACGGTCGTGCGCCTACCCGATGGTGAGGGCCATGCCGTCGTCACGGTGCGCACCGACCGTGGGGATTTCATTCTCGACAATCTGAGCGATCAGGTGAAAAACTGGACGCAGACGCCGTATCATTTCCTGAAGCGGCAGGCGACAAACGATACCGGGCGCTGGGTGTGGATATCCTGCAGCCGCAGACTGTCGTTGCCGACCTCACGAAATAGCGATTCAGGCGTTATATGGCGGCCTGCGCAACTGGCAGATCTATCGAGACCACATGTTGACGCTGTCGCGCCGGTCTTCCTTTGCGCCCCCCGATGATGCGGGTCAGGGCGGTTTGAAGCTGCACGAGCATGATCTGGGACTGGGCGGCTAGGCCATTTGGACCAGAAGGGCGCCAGCCGCCATCAGAAGGACGACAATCCACGGCGGCATGTTCCAGACCACCAGAAGTAGGAAGCCGGAAAGGGCAAGAGTAAAATCGGTCGGCGTGAGGACGGCGCCGGTCCAGACGGGGTTGTAAAGAGCCGCGCCAAGCACGCCGACGACCGCCGCGTTGGCGCCGCGCATCGCAGCCCGTGCCGTCGGATAGCCGCTCAGTTTGGCCCAGAAGGGGAGCGTGCCCACCAGAAGAAGGAAACCCGGAAGGAATATCGCCACGAGGCATATTGCGGCGCCGAATATGCCGTTCGGAGTGGGCGTGACGGCCGCGCCGAGATAGGCCGAGAAGGTGAAAAGAGGACCAGGCACGGCCTGCGCAAGACCATAGCCTGCAAGAAAGGAGCTTTCCGATATCCAGCCGGGGCGCACGACTTCGGCGTGAAGAAGGGGCAGGACGACGTGGCCGCCGCCGAATACCAGCGATCCGGAGCGGTAAAAGGCATCAAAGACGGCAAGCCCCTGGGTGCCGGCGCTGGATGCGACAAGCGGCAGCGCGAAGAGCAGCAGGAAGAAGGTGAAAAGGCAGAATATCCCGACGGATCTGGAAATCTTGAACGAGACGACGCCGTGGACATGCGTATCCGTTTGGCGGCAAAGCAGGATCCCGCCACATGCCCCGATCAGGATCGCGGCGAGCTGACCAAAGGCACCCAGGAAGGTCACCGCGACCACCGCCACCAGGGCAATGCCGGCGCGTGGCTTGTCGGGAGTGAGCGCTTTCATCATGCCCCAGACCGCCTGCGCCACCACGGCCACCGCGACGAGCTTCAGCCCGTGGAGCAGTCCTTGCCCGATGGGGTTGTCGAGGGCTGTCGAGGCCATCGCAAACATGAGCAGGATCAATGCGGATGGCAGGGTGAAGGCAGTCCATGCGGCAACGGCACCGAGCGGCCCGCCGCGCAAAAGACCCAAGGCGAACCCCACCTGGCTGGATGCGGGGCCGGGGAGAAACTGGCATAGAGCGACGAGGTCGCCATAGCCCTTCTCGTCTATCCATTTGCGTCGAATCACCAGTTCGCTTCGAAAATACCCCAAATGGGCGATCGGGCCGCCGAATGACGTCGTGCCGAGCTTTAAGAATGCCCAAAAGACTTCCGCAGGACTGCCTGATGCATGTCCCGCGATTTCATCGTTCGTCATTTGCATATCTGGCCGTCAGCCCCCAGGGTTCCAGTTGCGAAACGTGCTATCTTCTCTCGGTAAGACAAGATGATGAACCCGCGGTATATCTGCCAGGTTTATCGCGAATTAGGCATCTCCTTTTCGCAACGGCCGATGAATTCGCTGCAAAAGTCCGCATGGCAGTCCTGCGTATTGACGCAAGTCCCTCAACTGTTGGTGGGCATTCGCTATGAAGAACTTTGGCAACGGATATGAAAACACCGAAACGAATCGGCATTCTGGAGGTCGCCCGGCTGGCCGGAGTATCCGCCAGCCCCCTGAGGGAAGTCAATGATGTCGTCGTCGGCGGCATCATCGATTATTTCTGTTGCATCGCCGTCGTTGTCCTAAATCGGCTTCGGGCGAGGTGCCATCGCCTTCGTGTCCTTCCGCGAGAATCGGTCGAAGCGCGGAGACAACGAAGGAGTGCCCTTGGCCTGCGTCTCGGCATAGGTTTGCGGCTTCCGCCTTCTTCCTGCGGGCAATACCGCTGGCAAATTCACGTTCCTTGATTTCGGTCAACGCGGCTTTGATGCCATCGCGGGTGAGGTGATTGAAATAGTTCTCCGCCGTCGGCTCGAAATAGTTGACTATGTCGAGATCGAGGGCTTTTGTCCGCACTTCTCCCCGCGTCCGATCGGGGGAAAATCCCATCAATTTACAAGCCGTGCCGCTCGCCCGTTCTTCCGCTCGGCATTGTTATAGTAGCTTGCAGCCTGCGCCACCGACTTATGCAGCGACTGCTGCATTGCCTCCTGCAGCGGCACCCCGCGATTGGCCGCCTCGGTCAGGTATCCTGATCGCAGCCCATGCGCCGAAAACATTTCCGGATCCAACCCAGCTAGCTTGCACCGGCTCTTCAAAATCAGATTGACCGACTGCGGCGTCAGCGCTCGCCGGTCGATGTTTCCCCACTGGTCGATCCGCCGGAAGAGCGGTCCGCGCTCGATCCTTGATTCTTCAATCCAGCGCTTCAGCGCGACAACCGGCCGGCCAATCAGAACGGTATGCGCCTGATCTTCAGCCGTCGTCGTCTTGGTTCGGCCGAGATGAATGGTGAGACACGGCAGGAGAGGGGAGGCGGGATTTTTCGGATCGGCATGCACCGGCTCCTCGTCGACGAGATCCTCGACCCGCATGTCGGCGACTTCGGATCGCCGGCGGCCGCCGGAGGCAAATGCGGTGAGCAGCAGCGCGCGATCGCGAAGATCGACCAGGCGCTCGCCGGCGCAGGTGGAAAGCAGCTTTGCCAGGACATCACCGGTGACCGCCTTTTTGCTGTTGCGCCGCCTTGGCCGAGCGCTGGCTCGCACCGCGAGCCGCAATGCACTCTTTAGAGACGGAGCAGCAAAAGATCCTGTCAATCCGCGCCAGCGGGTGAGGATCGACCAGGAGGTCAGCCGCCGACGCACCGTATCCGGCGCATGCGGGCCGTCGGCGCGCAGCAAACCTTTTGCACGCAGTCCGATCTCGACCGCAGCTGGTATGCCGTGGGAAGAATCCTCGGCGCGTTCGACAGGATCCCAAAGATGGTGGGCGACAAATTTCAGGAGCAGGCTCTCCGGTGCCGGCCAGGGGAGGGGGCTGCCTGTGGCAAGCTCGCACCAGCCCTCGAGATAGCCGAGATCGGAGGCAAGCGCCCGAAGCGTATTGGCGCCCATGCCTTCCTTGGCCAGATGCTTAAGGGTGGCGACATCCTCGTCGGTCAGCAGGGTTGCCAGCTGATCGCGGCGGGCAAACGGCAGGATGGCGTCGAGCGCATCCAATTCCTCTGCGCGTCGATCCACGGCATCGGATTCGGATGCGCTTCTGAGCCAGTCATTCGCCATCGACAGTTTCCTCGATCACGATAATGCCTTCAGCGCGGGCGGCCTCGGCCAGTTTGCGGTCGAGCGTCGCCAGCGGCAACTGTTCCAATAGTGCGAGCGATAGGTAAGCGGCATCATAGGCACTGAGGCGATACTGCCGCGACAGCCGGACGACTTCGCTGTCGTCGCCTGGCCCAGCAAGCTTCAGCGGCAGTCCTCGGAACCGCGCTAGCGCCGAATGCAACAGATCGTCGGTGATGCGGCCGCGTCGTTCCGCGCTCAGCAGAATGCTGCGGATCTCGTGGCGCAAGAGATCAGGCGCCCAGGCATCTTCGTCCGCCATCCGTATCATCGCCTGTTCGACGATCACGTTGTCTTCGTCCGGCAGCAGCCATGCGCCGGCGATCGAAGCGTCGACGACGAAGGCCATCAGCGCCGGCCCTCCTGCTTCCATTCCTGGATTTCGTCCTGGCTGACGGGCTTGGCCCGGGCGCGCAGCGTGCGTACAGCCTCGATGGCCGCAAGACGCTGACGGCGCTCGTCGATGGCGACTAGTCGGGCGACGGGATCGTTACCGCGGGCGATGATGATGTCTTCACCGGCCTCGACGCGGGCCAGTAGCTCGGACAGATGGGTTTTAGCCTCTGCGACCTTGACGATGACGGTCATAAAAACTCCCAGGAAAATCGTTGGCCGACGCGCATCGCCCGACCCATTCATCCGAGAATAGCCGCCTCGACATCATTGGTCAATATATTAGCCACATCACTATCGATACTTGAATCCTATCGATAGTAATGCGCCCAGAAAACCGCCGTCTGAGCAACGGAAGCAAGGGCAGATTTCGATTCACTATGGCGGAAGAACAGCGTCAATTCATATGGTTAATAAAAGGGCAGGCTATCCAATGATGAGGGCGGATTGGGTACGCGGAGCAAAAGGGGTGGCCCTGTGGCATTTCGAACTGATGAAGACCGGCACGCAGTTACGCGTATTGAAAGCGTCTGCGGCGGGCATGTCTGCACGCCAGGCGGCAGCCCGGTTCGGGATTGGGATTTCGACGGCAATTCGCTGGGTCGCAAGAGCGAAAGACGGCGAGCCCACATCCCGGCCGCAAGGTTGGCGGCGCCCCTCGGTCCTTGATGCACATGAGGCATTTGTCGTCGAGATGATTGAAGACCGTAAGGACGTGACGCTTGATGAAATGGTCGAGCGTCTGTCCGTTGAGCGGCAAGTGGGTATCAGCCGGAGCGCGCTTGGTGCTTGGCTGCGGGGCCGCGGCTGGACGTTTAAAAAAGTCCGCACATGCATTGGAGCAGGATCGGCCGGATGTCCTGAAGCGCCGGCGCGTCTGGTTTGATGGCCAGCTCGACCTCGATCCGAAGCGGCTCGTCTTTATTGACGAAAGTGTGCTGCAGAGCAGCGGAAGGAGTTCAACATGAACTAAGACCGTGGCGTAAAGCTGCGTGAATGATGGGGGACGGCCCTCCGGGATCGGCTTTCAGGAGCAGGTCTCAAACCAGTCCGAGCTGCTGCGGTAAAGAGCCGTGGTGGTTGCGAAAGCTGGCGCGAGGGTAGAGGCTTTGAATTCGGCACGAACGGCAAGTTAGTACTCGTGGCCGCATCCCGAGGCATGCAGGTTTGGGTCTACACAGTGCGCTGAGAAAGCCGTGGTCTGAATAATCAAAAATTTTGAAAAAAGTTCTTGACAGGTTTTTGAGCTGCCAGTATTGTCCTAACATAGGAAATTTCCGTAACTGCTAGTTGACTTGACCGTGGATATGCCATATGTATGGGCGTGTCAACGGTTTTGGCGTTTGCCTCAAACATTCCCGAACATCGAACGACTTAAACATCCGCTTGCGACCGCAAGCGGGAAAGAGAGGTGCTATGTGAGACTGAGAGGTAAATATTGGAAAAGCTACAATTGGAGTTTGTGAATAATTCTGCTGCAAAGGCCCTGAAAAAGCTTCCGAAGGAAATTGGACTTCAGTTCGGCGTCGATTTGCAGAGGGTGCAAGAGGGCAAAAATCCCCTATCCGATTTCAAGCATCTAACTGGAATCGGACCTGGAGTGATTGCAGATTCCGACGTGAAGCCGGCCGCCATTCCGATCAAAGACCGGCCACCATTCCGATTTGAAGCCGGCCACCGTTCCAATCAAAGACCGGCCAGTTTTCGGCACTGAACATTACCTCCTGGGTCAGCAACTTTTGGCATCGATATCTCGTGATGAACGAGGACATTTCGATGCCGGCAAAGAGAAGGCTGACGATGAGACAGTTACGACAGATGCTGCGGCTTGCCGGAAGCGGGACCAGCTCCCGCGAGATTGCGGTCGTATTAGGAATAGCGCGAAGTACGGTGCAGGATAATCTGCAGCGCGCAGCAGCGGTTGGATTGAGCTGGCCATTGCCGGGCGAACTGACCGACGATGCGCTTGAGCACAAGCTCTTCAGCCGCAACGGCGTCAAACGGGGCACGAGAAGGCGCGTCGAGCCCAATTGGGCCGATCTTGCCGTCGAGCTCAAAAAGCCAGGCGTCACCCTGCTCATCCTGTGGGAGGAGTATCGTGGCTCGCACCCCGAGGGTTACGGCTATTCCCGCTTTTGTGAGCTTTTTAGAGGCTTCGAGCAGCGGCTTTCACCGACGATGCGCCAGGAGCATGCGGCCGGCGACAAGGTCTTCGTCGACTATTCCGGCAAGAGGATCCCGATCGTTGATCGCAAGACTGGCGAGATCCGCGAGGCGGAGATCTTCGTGGCGGTGCTCGGTGCCTCCAGCTTCACCTATGCGGAGGCGACCTGGACGCAAACGCTCCCCGACTGGATCGGCTCGCATGTCCGGATGTTCCATTTTTTTGGAGGCGTCCCGCGGCTGATCGTCCCTGACAATCTGAAGTCGGGCGTCAGTCGCGCCAGCTTTTACGATCCCGAGATCAACCGCAGTTACGGCATGATGGCCTCCCATTATGGCGTCGGCGTTCTTCCGGCACGGCCGCGACGCCCGAAGGACAAATCGAAAGTTGAGAACGGAGTCCGCTTTGCCCAGACCTGCATTTTGGGGCGTCTGCGCAATCACACTTTCTTCTCGCTGGCTGAAGCCAACGCCGCCATTGGCCAGGCTCTCGATCGCATCAATGATCACGTCATGCGCCGATTGGGCGTCAGCCGCCGCCAATTGTTTGAGAGTGTCGAACGTGCCGCGCTCGCCGGCCTTCCGGGCGAAGACTACGAATTCGCCGAATGGCGTTTGGTTCGCGTATCGACCGATTACCATGTCGAGTTCAAAACCTTCCTCTATTCCGTGCCGCATAATCTTATTCGCCAGCAGGTCGATCTGAGGGCGACGGCACGCACCATC